>JAEEGF010729282.1_pt1 | contig 47345 bp, 38 predicted proteins | sample 9134171 | NCBI WGS metagenome assembly JAEEGF01 (sample SAMN16246542, study PRJNA631951) | gut metagenome | biome: gut microbiome; feature: rumen; material: AP-attached | host: Bos | place: Iran: Karaj | collected 2018-10
TCGCAAGTTCAACTACCGAAAACGAAAGTTCCAGCTCTGTAGTGCCTGCATCTTCCAGTTCCGAAATTCCGCAATCCAGTTCCGCCATCGTAGAATGTTCCAACCTCAAGGGAATCAAGGCTTGGCCGTCTCCCATCGATATGGCGAACCCGGACAAGGGAGACGGCACCACCGACACGAATCACGAGGGCTACGTAGGCAAGGGATTCTTCAACTTGACCAACGACATTTCCAGCACGGCTACATACAAACTCACATCCGACAGGTCAGCCACCAACGCGCGAGTTATGGTGCGCTACGCATTTGACGGAACCGAAAATCGCGATATGAAAATCAAGATCGATGCAGTCACCTACGATATAAAGCTGCCCCCTACCGGCGGCTGGGATATCTGGGACACCGCCTATGTGGAAGACGTTTGGCTCGACGCAGTAGATTTTGACATGGTCCTCTATTCCACAACAAATAACGGAGGCCCCAACGTTGACATGGTATCCTTTACCAACGAGGCCGTACACCGGGTCGGATGCCCCGTCGCCGAAGTACTCAAGGACTCTAGCGGCACGCAGGATCCCGAAAAGGGCACCACCATCGCCGCCACCATGCAAAAGAACCAAATGGGTTTCGACCCTCGGAACCTTACATTCCGTTCCGCAGGCGGTTTGGCACGCATACAAATCATGAATGCACTCGGCAAGACGGTTCTTGACGAGACCCGCATGGTTTCGGCCGGCAACGAAGCAATCCTGCAAGGAGGCGCCCGACTTTCGGCCGGTCGCTACTACTTGCGCATAGAACTTGACGGGAAAAACGCCATTTTTGCGCATTTTGCGGTATCGAGGGAATGAATTGAAAAAAATCATTTTTTTCCTTGCTTTTTTGGAAATTTTATAGTACATTTTGTAGTACAAACATAAACGTGTGTTCAAAGGGATGAAATTATGGATTACAAAACTACCACGATGGTAACTGTCGCAGCGCTTCTGGCCGCATTCTCCATGGCAGAATCCGCCGAAAACTACAAGTTCGACTTCGGCGAGGGCCCGGTTGCCGCGGGCTACACGCAGGTCAAGGCCAACACCAAGTACAGCGACTCGCAGGGCTACGGCTTCGAAAGCGGGACCATCTCTTCGGTGGACCGCCTGTGGGACGACGACCTCACCACGGATTTCTTGACGGCAAAGGGCGACATGGTTTTCTCGGTGGCGCTCCCGCAAGGCAATTACGAGGTGACATTCATTCTCGGTGACGGCGAAAACGAAAGCGAGACCACCGTGTGGGCCGAAAACCGCAAACTCATGCTCGATCGTATCACCCTCGCCGGCGGAGTGTTCAGCAGGCAGACCGTTTCGCTCAGGCGCATGGAAACAAGAAGCATGGACGGCTCGGTAACCATGAGCATCAAGGACCGAGAAAAGGATTACCGCACCTGGGACAAGAAACTCACCTTCGTCATTACGGGCAAGGCGCCCGCCGTCGCAGGAATCGAGATCAAGCGAAACGACAACGTGACCACGCTCTGGCTCTGCGGGAATTCCACCGTGGTCGACCAGCTGACGGCGCCGTGGGCGGGCTGGGGCCAGATGGCCCCGGGATTTTTCAAATCCAGCCTTGCCATCGCGAACTACGCCGAATCGGGCCTTACCGCCAGCGGGTTCTACAGTATGAAGCGCCTAGCCAAGATTCTCTCAGAAGTCAAGAAGGGCGACTTCGTGACCGTGCAGTTCGCGCATAACGACCAGAAGAATCAAAACGACGTGAACAACTACGAAGCGACCCTCACCAAGTACGCAAACGAAATCAAGGCGAAGGGCGCCACCCCGCTGTTCGTGACATCCACCGCGCGGCAAAACGAGACCGACCCGAAAACAGCCGTGGGCGGGCTCCCCGAACGCATGCGCGCCCTCGGGAAAAAGCTCGGCGTCACCGTGCTCGACCTGAACCAGCACAGCATCACGCTCGGCAAGGCCCTCGGTAGCAACAAGGAAAAGATGTACATGTACACCGCAAGCGACAAGACGCACTTCTGCGAATACGGCGCCTACGAACTTGCCCGTGCGAACATCGAAGAAATCAAGGCGAAGGTACCCGAACTCGCCAAGCACCTGCGCGACGACCACGAGGCATTCGACTCCAGCAAGCCCGACCCGCTCGACGTCCTCACACGGGCAAAGACGCCCATCACCGATGGCGGCCTGATTCAGGTGGAGCCGGAGTCCAGCAGTTCCGAAGAAACGGATTCTTCTTCAAGCGCAGAAATCGCCGAGCCGCAGTCTTCCAGCGCAGAAGGAACCGAGGGCATCACCGCAGCCGAATCCATGATGCAAAGCAACGCCATCAGCGGGCGAATCGACGGTAGCACGCTCCGTCTCGAAGGCATCGACGGCGGCGCACACGACATAAGCATCTTCGACATGCAGGGCCACCGTATCGCGGAATTCCGCGCCGTGCAAGGGAACGAACTCTACGTAACCCTACGACAAGGCGCCTATCTCGTCAAGGTTACGCAAGGCAACAGGACCCTCGGGATTTTCAAAGCCGTAAGGCGCTAACTCTCTTAAAGCAACACACCTCCAAAAAATCCCCGGCCACCTCGGCTGGGGATTTTAGACTTTTTAGGGGATGACCGCGCAGGTTTAATGCGCCAAAGATGACCGCGAAGTTTACGGAACTTCCACAGAATCCAGAATCTTCTGCACGACAGTTTCGGCGGAGACTTCTTCCGCTTCGGCCTCGTAGCTCAGGATAATGCGGTGGCGGAGCACTTCCATAGCGACGGCCTTCACGTCTTCGGGCGTCACGTAGGCGCGGCCCTGGATAAACGCATGGGCCTTCGAAGCCTGGGCAAGGCCGATAGAGGCACGCGGCGAGGCGCCCACTTCCACAAAGCCCACCAGGTCGCTACGCTTGATGCTGCCCGGATCGCGGGTCGCAAGCACCAGGTTCACGATGTATTCGCGCACGCGTTCGTCCACGTACACCTGCTTCACCAGCTGGCGGGCGGCGAGGATATCTTCCTTCGTGGCGACGGCCTGCGGCTGGCGGAGCCCCGCACCGGCAACGGCGTCCAGAATCTTCATTTCGTCGGCCTTGTTCGGGTAGCTGACCTTCACCTTCAACAGGAAACGGTCCACCTGGGCTTCCGGCAGCGGATACGTACCTTCCTGCTCGATGGGGTTCTGCGTGGCAAGCACCAGGAACGGCTCGTCCAGCTTGAACGTCTCGTCACCGATGGTGATGTGGCGTTCCTGCATCGCTTCGAGAAGCGCGCTCTGCACCTTCGAGGGAGCACGGTTGATTTCGTCGGCCAGCACCAGGTTCGTAAACAGCGGGCCCTTGCGGGTCTCAAACTTCGCTTCCTTCGCGTTGTAAATCGTGGTACCCAGCAAGTCGGCAGGGAGCAGGTCGGGAGTGAACTGGATGCGCTTGAAGTCGAGCGACACGGCATCGGCAAAAGCCTTCACCGCAGTCGTCTTGGCAAGACCCGGCAGGCCTTCCAGCAGCACGTGACCGTCCGCCAAGATACCCGTCAAAATGCTTTCGACCAGAGCCTTCTGGCCAATAACCGTTCCTTCCACTTCACGCAGCAAGTTCATGCAGAATGCGCTCTGCTGCCTAACCTTTTCCGAAAGTTCCTGAATATCCATTTAGTTAACCTCTTCTGTTTTCGCGAATTAAGATACAAAATTCCACGGAAAAAGGCAAATGGAGTTATCAAAAGGGGTAAGAATCCCCCTAGCTTTAGCCACTGCTCAGCCTGCTCCGCACGCGGACAAATTACGGCCTTCGGCCTTTACTGTCCGCTTTGCGGCCAGGCTATCGCCGTGTCTGCCGCTACCCCCTCGCCTAAGGGGCTCCGCCCCCTAACACCCCCCAAAAAGTGATTATTCCTTTAAAACCCAAACATCTCGAATAAAACCTGCCTCGGATTCACACAGAAGTTTATCATTAGAATTAAATCTTGAAAAATCAAACATTGCCTTTTGTTCGCCGAATTTAAATACCAAGGAATCAACACCTTTTATCCTATGTAGGTTGTTATCAACAACACGGCATATTATAGGTTCTTTCAGATTTGACTTTACATAAACCACATTACTGTCTGGCATCAACCTTAATAGAAAGTAGTCTTTTCTTGCCCATGTTTCCAAATCGACATAAATTTTTTTCAAACTGGGAGAATCCCCCAAAAAAGAATATAAGCCGTCGACTTGACTAGCCATACACCGATTATCTTTTTTATAAAAAATTCCCCGAAGATTTCCATCATACATGGCATATCTTTTGACCATCGTTGTTTCTGGTGCAAAACTTTCAAGGGCCGTTTCAATTCTGAAATACTCTGTCGTATCAGCAATGGAGTCCCTCAAACGCCGTTCCCACACATTTGAATCTGTCGCCCACGTTTTTTGCGATTTTGATTGCAAAGAATTCCTTTTATAACGGATTGTTCGTAAAACAAACCAGGAAGAATCACGTTTTACCTTTTCTAATCGAACAAGGTATTCGGCTCTCGGGTAGTCACCTATTGAGTAAAGATAGATTTGATCATTTCCTGCACAAATAGAATCAATGGCAGATTTGATTACACTATCAGTTGAATAACTCGGTTCATCATAAAGATTTATAAAACGGCCAACAACCTGAATAGAATCACTTTTTGAAATTAAAACTTCCCGATTTTGCAAAGACTCCGGATGACTTGAGCACCCCACCAAGAGCAGGGTGCACACCGCCAAAGCAATCCATAAAATTCCGCGAGCCATTATCTACAAAATAGAATATCCAGGCAAAACCCGGATTCATTCCATCTGCCAATTCGCAAACTTTATCAAATAAAATAGAGCCAAACAATGTCAAAACAGTTAAATACACACATAAAACATTGACTTTTTTGTGATTTTTATGTATATTTCACATAGAATCCACCCACTTAAAAGAGGGCACAATGGCAAATCTGACGATTACACTGGACGACGACGACAAAAAGGGCATCGCCGATTTTTGCGAAAAGGTGGGAATGACCATCTCGGGGCTGTACAACGTATTTACCAAGCAAGTTCTACGCGAAGGAAGAATCCCTTTTGAAATTTCCATCAACCGTCCGAATCGGGATACCATCAAGGCGATGGAAGAGTCCGATGAAATTTATGCGAAATACCAGAAGAACCCCTCGAAGATGAAGACGTATACGGTCAACGAAGCCATTCGGGAGATGAAATCTTGGTAGAGAAAGGACCTAGATACAAAATCCTATGGACATCACAATACAAGAAAGATGTCAAGCGAGCAAAGAAACGGAATTACGATATGGAGGAATTATACGCCGTTGTTTCAAAGCTCGCAAATGACGACCCTCTTGAAGACAAGTATCGGGATCATGCTCTTGGAGGAAATTGGTCCGGGCATAGAGAACTTCACATCAAGCCGGATTGGCTCTTGGTTTACCGTAAACAAGACGATGTATTGATATTGGAACTTGTCCGCACAGGAACGCACTCGGACTTGTTTGACAAATAAAATCACATCGCGGCCGGCGCTCACCCCGTTGATAAGCACATCCGTCGGAACTTATTTCTTCTTCGCTTTTGCGGCGGGCAGTTCCGGCAGCATCGCATCGAGCAGGCGAACCAGCAAATCGCCATCTTCAATCTGCTCGTTGATCACGCGGAGCATGGGCTTTGCACCTTCGTAGGGCAACTGCTTTTGGGCGCCGGGAAGCATCGCCACAGCCGCCGGCACGGGCTTCACCAGCAGGCGGTCATCGTAAATTCCGCCGAAAATTTTCCCGTCGGCATACAGAATGTACTCACCCATCATCTTACGCGTCGTTACACGCAATTCTCCCTTGAACTGCTGCAGAACATGGTCACGAAACTTTTCAGAACTCGGCATGGATTCCTCTCAACTTTTTTCACAATATAAAAAATTAATTTGTATATTCTCCCTATGCTCAACTACGTATTCCTCATCCTCGCCATTGTCGCGGAAGCCGCCGGCACCACGCTGCTCAAGATGTCGGAACAGTTCACCAAACTCGTCCCGTCCATCGCCTCGCTCGTCTGCTACGTGGCGTCGCTTTATCTGCTGAGCCTTTGCCTGCGCACCATCCCCATCGGCATCGCATATGCCACCTGGTCGGCGCTCGGCATCGCCCTCATCACAATAAGCGGCATCTACTTTTTCAAGCAGACGCCCGACTTGGGCGCCATCATCGGGCTCGTCCTGATTATTTCTGGTGTAGCGGTCCTGAATCTATTTTCGAAGATGGATATCCACTAGGTTCACAGAACCTTTTCCATGTACACGCATTCGAATGTGTCATGATGGGCTTTACCGCTTTCGTTGAAGCGGTAGCCCATTTTTTCATAGAAGCTTGCGGCATTTACGCGGCTCGAAATCTCGATTTTCTTGACGCCAGCCTCGCGCATCCACTTCTCGGCCTCGGCGACAACAGAGCGGCCCAATTGCTTGCCGCGGTATTCCGGCAGCACCACGACGCGCCCGATTTCGGCAACACCTTCGCGAAGCTCGAACCAGCGGCATGTCGCCACCGGATAAATACCATCTAGCGCCAGAATGTAATGGCAGTTTTCGCCATCATGGGCATCGACTTCGGCATCGAGCGGAATCTGGTACTTGCGCATCATCGCTGTCATGCGCACGTAGTAGACGCCAGCGCGCTCACATTCTCTTGAAACCCGGATAATTTTCATTGAAGGCCCGGCTAATCTTCGTCTTCCACAATACCCATGAGTTTCATGGCGCCTTTCCAGGTTTCCTTGTTTTCGAAACCATCGCGCTTGCCGCCGCCGTAGCGGGCGTGCGCGAATTCTTCCACAAGCGATTCCCAACCTTCGAGCTTGCCGTCCTTCACAAGCGTATCAAGGTTCACCGCGGAGGCGGCCATTCCGAATTTATCGGCCACGTATTCCTTGCAAATGCTTTCCAGCTCCAAAAGCCACTCACGACTGTCAGCCGTATTCACTCGCTGCTTCAGGACCATCATTTTGAACCGCAGTTCCGCGGCAGCGGAATTCTTTGCGGCGACCTCGGCTGCCTTTGCCTTGCGGCGACGCATGCGCCACACGGCCGCCACGGCAACGCACGCCCCAACGCACAGTCCCACGGCAAACGGCACCGCATTGAACTGCTCCGACACGCGCACCGGTACCGGTTCCGAGCGCATCTGCAACGGTTGCCCCATCTGGGTCGGTATTTCGAACCGGAGGGCGGGAATATTCAGGCTACCCGTATCCTGGGCAACAAGTTTGTATGTAAAGGTGATTGAAGCGACTTCCTTGCCGTCCTTTACCGATCGCGAGGACTCCTGCGAAACGCCCACCTGCGCAATGCCCTTGGCGGTCGCCGTGCTCGTGGGCATTACCAAAAGGGCAGACCCCTGCACACTCCAACTGACTGTCACGGGGAAATCAAAGGTGTCGCCCACCGTGACCGGGCCCACCGCCCCAGCCGTCACATGGATGCCCAAGTCCTCCGCCGTCGGCATCGGCAGGGCGGCGGCGCTGTCCAAATCCGTTTCTGTATTCAAGCTATCTTGTTCCATACCGCCGAATATACAAAAAATCCGCAGTCCAGAGACCACGGATTTCTAAAATGCAAACTAGAGGCTAGAAAGTCTTTGTGAACATGCCGTTCAAAAGTTCGCTGTACAGCATCAGCAAAATATCTGTAAAGTAGCTGTTGGCGTTGTTGGTAAGGCCCGATGCATTCACGAGCTTTGTACAGTCTTCAAGCCATTTGGAATTGGTGCCTATACCCGTTGCGCACCACGCTGCCAGCCATTGCGTGGGAACCGAGGTATTCTTTGCCACATCGGCGCCCTCGGCCAAATTCCAGGAATAGTTGATGGCCAAGGCTGCACTACCGGGGTCACCATTCGACTTCGCCACAATGAAGTTGTTCAAGACGGTGAGGACGCTCAGGGCGCGCGGATCCTGGAACCAGTAGTAATCCCAAGCAATGCGCCACGGAATGCGCACGGATTCCTTGTTGAAGGAATGGTAGGTGAAGCCGGTCTTTTCGTTACCGGCGGCACCATTAGGCGGATTGACCGAGGTCAAGCCAATCAAACTCCAATCCGGGAAAACGCCTGTACCTGCTGCCTGCATCTTTTGCATGTAGTCGTACATGGCATTCAGCACGGCCTCCCACTGGTGAGTTCCATCGTACATGGCGAACAGGCGCAGTGCCACCGGAGAGAAATAGCTCAAGTTGTAGGTGATCGGCTTCCCGTTCTTGCCATTCCACATCGAAGTGTTACCCGACATAATCATATATGTCCCCGGTTCGATTTCCTCGTCCCAAATGGCCTTCGCAATAACCAAGGCATCGTTCAAATATTCTTGATTTTGGGTCTTCTGGTACATCAAAATAAGCGATGTGGCAATATCCAAATCGGCGTCCGTGGCACTGGAGTTGTCCACAAGGTCAAATGTGAAAGACCTCGTAATCCAAGGCGTCAGGTTCTGGTTGTTGTACGCCCTGTAACCACGGGAGTAGTTCCACAAGCGATTAAAGGTCTCTGCATCGTTTTGGAACGAGGCGATAAGCATGCCATAGCCAATGCCTTCCGACACGGTACAGGCTCGAGACTTCATCGCACCCGAAATATCGGTTTTGCACTGGTTATTGGAAGCCTGGGTAGACCAAATCACACGGCCTGCCGCAGCGTACGGACCATTGAACACATACGAAAAACCGCTGGCAAAATCAACATAATACTGGGATTCCGCTTCCAAGGTCACATAGTGGAAACCCAACCACGAAGGATACAAACCAATAGGAACATTCGGGTTAGCCACAGAAGCAAGGGCGGCAACCGTACCTGCAGGCGTCGACGGAGTGGTCCCCGTAGAGGAGGCAGGGACTGGACCCGCCTGCGACATAGGGGTAGAGTTGAACGGATCAACCGGAGCAGCCGCGCTATCGGATTCGCCGCCACAAGCCGACAGGCCCAAAGCCAAACTTGCCATTAGCGGTATCAAATATTTCTTGGTGTTCATAAAAACCTCTAATTTTGCTAATCTCGCCATAATATATATTCAAATAGCCCATTTCGTGGCAAAAAGAACTAAAAAATAGCCTTGTGCATCCCCAAATTTGAAACAAATCACAGCAAACCGGCACTTTTCACCACAAAACATAAAAAAGGCCACCCACAAGGCGCCCTTTTTAACACCGAGACCGAGTTCAAGAGAAGCCGGAACATCAACCGTATAGACGATGCCAATGCCACCCCAAGTGGAAGCATTGGCCGGTTCGGCAGAACCACCGGAGGCGGTCGCAGTACCAGCAACATTGAAACCTATACCGACACACTCCCTATTTAAAGGCCCTTGCGTCTTCACATAATTAATTTATATAAAAAACTTCTGCGGCACAAAAAAAAGACCGCCCTAAAAGGACGGCCTTTTTAAAGTGTCAGTCAAGGATTACTTGATGATGATCTTCTGGCTGAAGTCGACGGACTTGCCAGCGACGCGGACCATGTAGACACCGGCGTCGAGAGCAGAGAGGTCGAGAGAAGAAGAAGCATCGATAGAGCCCTTAACAACGATCTGGCCCTGGAGGTTCATCACTTCGGCGGTAGCAACGGACTTGATACCGGAGAAGGAGAGGGTACGACCAGCGAGCATAGCCTTCACAGAGGAGGCAGCGCGGACGGCCTTGATCGGAGAACCTTCGTTAACGCTAGCAACAGCGACGATGTTGAACTGACCAGAGGTACCATCGGCAGCCTGGATCTTGAACTTCACAGAAGCGAGAGAAGCGCCAGCTTCGGCACCAGTCACCTTGCCCTTGCCCCAGCCAGCCTGCTTGAAGCCAGACCATTCGGTGCAAACCTGGTTAGCAGAAGCGGACTTCGGGAGGCTCACGAACGGGTTGTCGTAACCGATTTCGGCATCCTTGTCGTCGCCAAGACCAAGTTCCAAGGTAGCAGGAACATCAACCGTGTAGGAGATGCAAACGCCACCCCAAGCGGAAGCGTTGGCCGGTTCGGCAGGACCACCAGAGGCGGTTGCAGTACCAGCAACGTTGAAACCAATGCCGACGAACGGCTTGTAGGTCAGAGTACCGGCAGCAAGGGCGAACGTACCGCAGACACCACCGCAGTGGTCGATGACCGGGTCAAGAGCTTTATCAGAGTATTCGTTACCGAGAGCAACCGGCCAAGTGATTGTGGACTGACCGCCATCGGCGTCGTCAGCATAGTTATACCAGTAACCGGCAGTTTCGGTGCCGTTGTCGAGACCGGTATTGACAAAATATTCGCCATCAGCGCCAGACCAGCTCATTGCGGAAGCAAAGCCGGCAGCAGCGAGGATAGCTGCAGCGGAAAGGATTTTCTTATTCATAATTCTCTCTCTTGTTAATTGTTATACCCCTAGGGGCGGTTTGATGGTAATATAGTTTATTTTCTCGATGTTTGCCAATTTTTTTTTGAAAAGCAAAAAAAATGTAAGCTACATCTCATTTTGACTAGGAACACAATGCTTCAGAGTCCTTTGTTCCTTTTTTTTTACAAACAGCGGCCGTTAATCCATTGCAAACCAACGTGTTAGAGGTCACAAACGGCTCCTTCGCAACTTTTTTATTACTTTCAAGCCCCCCAAAAACCTTTTGGGGAAATCTATTTTCACTATTATGTGTATAGAGAGAAAAAAACTACTCGGCACGGTCCTCGCGGCCGGAGCCATTTGTGCATCAACTGCGGTTGCTGCACCCCAATTCCCATTCCCGCAGCAAGTCACCTATAAGTATGGGCACACAGCCACCTTTGTGGACCCAGCTGTCATCCAGAGCCATTTTAACGACTGGAAGGGAGCCTGGTACAAAGACATGGGTGACGGCACCGCCCGTATCATTAGCCCCAACGATAGTACCGAGATGTCGGTCTCTGAAGGCATCGCCTACGGCATGCTCATCATGGTCTACATGTCGAGCAATAACGGCGACCACCAAAGCGAGTTCGACAAGCTCTGGGCCTACTGGAAAAAATACTCCAAAAACAACGGCGGCATGAACTGGCACGTGAACAACAACTCGGGGCGCGCCGACGACGGCACCGCCACCGACGCCGACCTGGACGCCGCCATGGCCCTGGTCATGGCAAGCAAGCAGTGGGGCAAGGACTCCTACCTTTCTGATGCCAAGTCCCTCATTAGCTGGATCAAGAGCAACGACATGGAGAGCGACGGTCGTGTCAAGGCTGGCAGCAACTGGAACCCCGCCCTCAACTCGAGCTACGTATTCCCTGCCGCATTCAGGCTCTTCAAGGATGTCACCAACGATTCCTTCTGGGAAACGGCGATTACAAACAACTTAAAGCATGTTTCGCAATGCCAGAATGCGACCACAGGGCTTATGCCCGACTGGTGCGACTGGAGTTCACACAAGGCGACCTCCACGGGCGCAGCCGTTTCGGGCGGTTCAGGCGGCTTTTACGACGACGCGGCCCGCACCCCGTGGCGCATGACCATGGGCTACCAGTGGTACGGCATTGAGGATGCCAAAAAGATCAACGACAAAATCGTAGGCTGGCTCGACAGAACGACCTATAGCAACGCAAGCCTCATTTGGCCCGGCTACAGCCTAGACGGGGCCTCCCCCTACAACATGTTCGTCACATCGACCTATGTAGGCGGTCTAGGCCTCGCCATGGCGTCTGCCGACAATCCCGGCTACTATCTCGAAACCATTTACGACGCCCTAGGGAACACCGTAGGCAAAAAGAAACCCGCCGACGGCAAGGGCGAAGCCTACTACCCGGCAACCTTGAACATTCTTTACTTGCTCTCGATGAGCGGCAACATGCCCAATTTTTACGACATGAGCGGCCTCACCAAGTATACCAAGACCGAAATGCGCCAGCCGCAGACGCCTGCGGGCACGCTCTTGCCCGTTAACGGCACGGCGAGCATCTCGGGCTACACCGGCTGGGGTGCCTATGGCGACAAGTTCGGCGTAACCGTGGTACACCCGGATTCCGGCAGTTCGGGTCTCTTCCAGCAGGCAGACGGAAGCGTTGTCGGCGCCATCGAGTTCCGCATTGCCCCGGAACCCACCTACGACGCCACCGCCGATTTAAAGTACCCGTTTGCGGGTTTCGCCCTCTCGTTCGACGAGAACGATAGCTACTACGACCTTTCCAACATTGCCAAGATAGTCATCAACTACAAGAGCCAAGGTGTTATCCGCTTTGCCATTTTGGACCAGCAAACGCAGCTGGACGGCAACGAAGGCGGCGAACCGGGCATTTACCTGCACCCTACGGACAATTACACTACGCTTGAAATCGACGTCACCTCGGCGAACTTCGCCACCAGCTACGACGCCTTTGTCAAAGACAAGTTCGTGGTACCTTCGTGGGTTACCACCATCCTTTCGCACGATGACGTGATGAAGGCGGTACGCGGTTTCAAATTCGAGCCGAAAATGCAAAAAGGCGGTTACGGAGCCATTTACCTGAGACAGTTTGACATGTACGACAACACAGGCAAGCTTGTCACCACCTTGAGGAACCCCAACGCCGGACTCAAGCCCATTGCAGCGAACAAGAACGGTCTCTCCTTGAACGGGAAAACCCTCCAGTACGCAGGTCTCGGCAAAAACGCAACGCTCGAAGCCTTCGACTTGAACGGAAATTTGGTCAAAACACTAAAAATCAGCGGTTCCGGTGCAATTGAGGTAGGAAACCTGCTCCCCAGCAAAGGAACTTACATCATCCGGCTTTGTGACAAGTCTTACACAAAAACCCTGCGTATTCAGCGGTAAACAGAAAAAAAGGTCCCCTAAAATTCATTTTTGACATAATAAATTATCTTATAGTAAAAAATCAGGAGTTTTTATGAAATTGAGTAAGCTGCTCCCTTGTCTTCTTTCCTTGGCGGTCATCCCGGCATTTGCCAGCGCCACGACGGCAGTCCCCAAAAAGGTCGGCCCTGTTAGCTACTATGGCGCCCTCCACACCAGCGGCGGCAAAATCATAGGCGAAAAGAACAACCAGGAAGTCATGCTCCGCGGCATGAGCCTTTTCTGGTCTGACGCAACGGGCCTCCCGTACTACAAGAAGGACGTGATCAGCTGGGCTGTAGACAACCTGAAAATGGACGTGTTCCGTTTTGCCATGGGCATTACCTGCTATAGCAGTACCTCGCAAAAATCCAACGGATGCGTCGACAGCGCAGACTCCCTCTCTAGCGGCTACTCCTACGCCACCTCCCCCGACAGCTACAAGACCATCGTCGACAGGATGGTGGAAGCTGCCGTCGAGAACGACGTGTACATCATCATCGACTGGCATAGCCACCGTGCAGAATACGAGCAGAGCATGGCGAACTCCTTCTTCAAGGAAATCTCGGCCAAGTACGCCAAGATCCCGAACGTGATCTACGAAATCTATAATGAACCCGTCAACACGAGCTGGGGAACCATCACAAGTTATGCAAACCAGGTTGTGCCGGGCATTCGCGCCAACACCCAGAACCTGGTTCTCGTCGGAACCCCGAGCTGGTCCCAGTTGACCTCTTACGGTGGCGTCACCGGCACCAACATAGGCTATGTATTCCACTTCTACGCCGGCACCCATAAGGTGGGATCTTACGGAAGCCGCATCACGGCGGCCAAGAACAGCGGCAGCCCGGTGTTCATTACCGAATGGGGAACCGTCAATGCCGACGGCGCCGGTAGCGCCGACCAGGGCGCCACGAGCGACTGGATGAATTTCATGGAACAGAACAAGATCAGCAACTGTAACTGGAGCTTGCGCCAGACGAACGGCAAGGAAACCTCCGGCATGTTCGACGGCAGCACGGAACTTTCATCCCAGGGTCTGCTTGCCTCAGCAACCTATAGTACTTCTGGTAACCTTGTCAAGCAGTACCTCACCAGTCACGGACAGTCTTGGGCAGACTCCTTGATCAAGGGCAAAAACACCGGCTCTTGTGCCTTTAAGCACGCCCAGGCCAAAGAAACCGACGGTCAGCTGACCAATGCCCTCAAGTCGGGCTGCACCTACACATCGAGCAACGAAAATGTCGTGACGGTTTCTGGGTCCACTCTCGAAATCAAGGGAGCCGGCTACGCCATCTTGACAGGCAATGACGGTTCACAGAGTGTGGTCACTATTCACGAAGTCGCCAAGCAGACCATCCCGAACTTTACCGACATGTACTGCCGCTACAACGATGCCGACACGCACCCCTGCAGCATCGGCCGCGGAGCCAACTACTCGGGAAGCAACTCCAGCAACGCCACCTTTGACTGGATTCTGGGTTCCGAGAAAAAGACTCTCGAAGGCGCCACTTACACCCTCAAGGCTTTGAACCCGGACATTGTGGATATCAAGACCGCCAAGTGCACGAACTCGACTTACTGCTCTTCGACGCAAAAGGAAGCCAGTTCTGTAATCATGCTCCAGTTCAAAAAGATTGGCGAGGCCAAGTTTGTCGCTACGGCTCCCGCAGTTACCGGCTACACCGCCATGAACGACACCATCACGGTCACCTACCGCAAAGGCGAAAACAAGCTCTCAAACAAGATCAAAGACATGGTTCTCTCTCCTGGGGCTACCGCCGCCGGGGCTGCTCCCGACAAGACCCTGCTGGGAACCCCGATGAGTGTCTCGTTCAATGGAGAAGCGACATCGGCCTACATCACCAAATCGGGCACGGACCTTGTCGCTGGGACACAGAACGCGATTATCTACTACAAGGCTTACGCCGAAGAAACCGACGTTCTCGACGCCATCTCGAAAACGGTTACCATCATCATTGGCGACTCTGCCAGTGCGGTCAACAAAAACGAATACTACAATCTTTCCACCCCGGTCCTGGTAAAGGGCATCTCCGGCGTCAAAGCCCAGTTCAGCAACAACGGTGTGGTGTTCTCCTCGAACTCCAAGAGCCCGCTTGAACTCTCCATCTTTAACGTGAACGGAGAAGAAGTGTTCCACAAGACGCTGAACTTGAGCCTCGGCTCTCGTTACGTCTCGCTAACCGGGCTCAAGTCTGGAAGTTACATCGCCAGCGTCAAGCAGGACGGCGGCAGAACCGTGTTCAACTGGAACAAGAAGTAGTTTATATCATAGAACAAAGAAAACCCGCGCTTCTGTGTGAGGCGCGGGTTTTCTTTTTGCCGTCTCCGGCAATCAACAGTACGTATTTACGTAGCGCTTTTGAAACTCCGGATCCTCATATAGCCAGTGCTTTTCTTCCATGGACTGGTATTGCCATTCTATGGCCTTCATGTAGTTCTCGGGATTGCACAGCGCATTGAACTTAGCATCGAGTTCTTCGTCCGTTCCCGACTGGTTCACTAGTTGTTCCTTGGGAATGTAGCCATAGGGACTCCCCGCAAAATCGCTACCGAGGAACACGGCTCCCAAGGCGGCGGCTTCCTTCAATTTAAGGTCGCTCTTTGCCTTGTTGAAGTTGATGTTAGTCAAGGGCGCCAGGTAGAAGTCGGGGCGATAGCTTGCCGCCACCGAAGGGAACTGCATTACGCTGGTGTACGGGATGGTCGTGTACTTTCCTTCGAGCCCCTCCAAAAAGGAAGGCGTCCCAAAAACGTAAAAGTCGATGGTCCCCTCTTCAATACGTTTGCGCAACCACGGCACCCAGGGGCCTTCAAAGTCGCCCAGGTTGTCGGGAGTGCAATGCCCGAGAGCGCCCGCGTACATGACCTTGGGGACTCCCTGGAAAGGCGATGTCGTTTTATGAGCGCCAAACAGCGATTTAGAGACCCCGTTGGGAGAAACAACCGCATTGACGCCCAAATCCGACTTGATGCGGTTCGCCAAATAGCGCGTGGAACAAACCACCGTATCGAACAGCGGGAGGATTTGCTTGTAGCGGCCGGCGACAATCCCTTCCACATCGCCCAGCCCCTTGGCGTCCGCCTTGATGATAGGCGACAAGTCCCACTGGAGGTCATCAATGTCGGTGACCAGTTTAAAGCCGCATTCTTTTTTGAGCTTGGCGTACATCATGACGGCTTCCATTTTGCCAGAGGCCGTGGGTCGCGGGATAATGACGGAGCGCACCTTCTTGAGTGCTTCCCTGCTCGTGCAGGTCATATGCGTAATAGAAGGGAACACCTGGAATTCATTGGCACGCATAAATTCCATCATAGGCAAAATAAGCCTTACCCAGTCGGACTGTGCCATATCACTCGGATGCACAATGACGTGAAACTTGCTCATAACAATTCCTCTTCTCTTTAAAAAAGCCTTCCCCGTTGCGAGGAAGGCTTTTCAAAGTTCCTAGACAAGCTAAAATTACTTTTTCTTCTTGGGCTTGTAATCCATGTCGGGGCGAATCTGCAAACCGATGGTCACCAAAAGGGACACAATCGGTTCGTGATGGTCCTGGGAGAGGTCATAAACGGCCACGCCCCCCATGCCGTCACCCTTCACCTGTTCGGCCACGGCCTTCACAGAGGGGATGCCCATGAACACAATCGCTTCGGAAGCACTCACGGCAAGTTCAGACTTGCTGGATTCATCGAAAGTCACCTTGTAGTCAGGAGTGTTGAACTTGCCCATCAACTCGGCATAGGAGAGATAACCTTCGTTGCCGCTACCCGTTCCCTGGTGTGCGGAGCCAAATCCGGTCGCGCCCATGAAGGACTTGCCGTAAAGGTAGATCACCGGGACCAACAGATCCTTTTGAACACCCTTCTCTGCGACAGCATTCAAAGCCTGCTGGACAATTTCGGCACCCTGGTTAGGAACCAAGGTCGAGGATTCTTCGGTCATCTTGTCGGCCATGAACACGTCCACATAGGTAAGGCGGTTCAGAGCTTCGGCGGTATAGCCGTCAAGACCGGCATCGGGGTAAACCGCAGCCGTCACAATCGAACCCGACATGCCGTCGACCAGAGCAGAGACCATCTTGGCGTAGGCCTCGGCATCTTCGCCCGTGAGGTTCTGCCAATCGAGTTCCACACCATCGCCACCATTCGTAGAAATCCAACTGCTGAGGTTCGAAACAAACGTCGGCAAAACTTCTTCGGAAGTGGCGATAGTCTTTAACGTGCCCTCGGCTTCGGCGCCACCCACAGAGACCACCAACTTGACGTTGTTCTCCTTGGTAAGGCGGACGAGTTCCTTAAAGTTCTCGGCATCGTTTTCGTCGGCAAAGGCGACCGAGCCGTCTTCACTCGGAACCAAGTTCGCATAGTGAATGTTGGTCACGAGGTTGTAACGGATATCCTTGGGATAAAACTGGGAGTACTGGCTCCAATACGGATAGTAGCCCACGATTTTGTCGGCGGCAGCCTGTGCAGAAACAGCCATACCCAAAGTCAAAGCTAATGCAATTACTTTCATATTCATAACAACCTCGCCTTACTTGATTTCGCGGACAACGCCGGCTTCATCAACGCAATAAAGTTTAGTAACCGGGTACGTTTCGGTAATGGCCGGGTTCGACGCCTCGTCTTCCTTGCACTTGCGGTAAGCCCAACCATTGTCACGACCAAACAGAATGTACTGGATGCTAAAGGCCATGGTGTCAAGCGGAATCTTCTTCAGCCTGGTCAGGTCGTCTTTAGTATCAACAAAGTTGAACTTCTCCAGGTAGTTCTTAGTCACCGTAGGAATACCGGTCGAGGGGATCGTGTCCACCTTGGTCACACAAGTGGCCGAATCCACAACAGACGTTCCCATGTTCTTTCCGGACATCACCCAAATGGAATCACCCATGGTGTATTCCTTGAGGGTTCCGGCAGAATCAACTGCACCCTTTACAGAAACAATGGAATCAGGAGAAGTCGCCCCTTCGGGTGTAATGGTAATGGGGTCAAGCAACTTGATCTTGACTGTGTCGACGGCATCGCCTTCACCGGCCACAATCTGCTGCAGGTTCAAAACCGTAAACTTGTTACCGCAAGTCGTTTTCTCTGATTCCACCGGAAGCCAAATGGCTTCCCATTGTGCTTCAGAGAACCCACCCAAATTGGGGTCAGCATAAATCTGGTGGATTTGGTCCAAATTGGCATGGAACGAATCGACATCGGCACTGATTTGTTCCGTTGTCAATTTCGTCTTGGCCTCGGCATTGTAGGTGTTGACGTAATCACGGACCTGCAAGCTGACCAGTTCCGGATGCAACTGCATGTAAACGGCATGGTCAAAATCATCGGGGAAGTTTTCTTCGACAGCCTCGGAGTATTCCACATCCATCGAAGAGCAAGCAACCATAGAAATTGCCGCAACAGAAATCAAGTATTTGTTAAGAAGTTTCATTGTACGTACCTCTTAGAAATTAACCGTTACATCGGCAATGATTACATTCTTATCTATGGCGAGCGAACCCTTACCAGGCTTGCCGACGCGAAGCTCGTTTCCAAACTCGTCGTACATCACGTTACCCGATTCGTCGAGTGCTGGGCTATACTCCACTGTATTGAACGTAAGCTTGTCGGTCAACAAACCGTATTGAACAGAAACGTAGGAATTCGGAGCAATTTTCACACGCGGGCCAGCCAGGAGCATGGTCTCTTCGGCCTTGACCAGGTTGAGATCCAGCGCACCGTTGGAAATCAGCCACAAGCCTTCGCCAAACTGCTTTTGGTACATCTGGTAGCCACCGAGGAAGCTGATCGGTCCCCAAATTTCGGCAGAAACACCAGCCATAAGGCGGTCGCTCTTGCGCTTCATGAACGCGTCTTCTTCGCTATGGTCATAAGAGCCTTGGAACACCAAGGAACGACCAATGTTCACCAGCTGGCCGATGTCAATGGATCCGCCTGCGGCGTATTCCATAAAGGTATCATCGGCGCCGTCCCACTTGATTTGGGCAAAGTAGGCGTCAAAGGTCACAGCGTCATTCCACTTGAGATTCAACGACAGGTTGAAGCCGTTGCGGTCCGGCGTGGCAAGACCAAACGGCAAAGCCATGTTCACCGACGGGTCTATAGCCAAGAGGACGTTTTCTTGCATTTCCAGTTTCTTGATGGTACCGGCATCGTAGCCATTGCGGTAGAAGTGGGCGTTTTTGTAGTTGTTGTACACCTTCGAATACAGGTACTGGGATTCAGCCGTATTGGAGAGGGCGCCCACCAGGGACTGAGACGTCATAATGTTTGTGACGTTGAGCGGATTCGAATTGTACACAGACATATAGAGATTTTCGAGGCTCGACATGCCGAATGTGTTTACAGCGGTCGAATAAATGTCGTTGCTGTAGAGGGCGTTGGCGTTCAGCACCACAGAACCGCCGCGGAAGTTCGGAGCAGAAGCCATTTCGGACCAGAACTTCTCTTCGGTCTTGAGGTAGGTGAACTTCAAGGCTCCGGCAATGCCGGCAATATCGAGATTCACATACGGAGTCACGTAGAAGCTCGTCCCATCTTCGTCAGCAACATCTTCGTTGTAATAAGTGTCTGCCACCATGGGAGCCGTGCTCACGTACACCGTAGAGGTCAGGTCGCCGTCGGCATTGATATACGTGCCTTCGGCCACCTTGTACTGGGATTTCTTTTCGGTTCCGTAGTAATCACGGTTGGCTTCCCAATTGGACATGGCGAATTCACCGTTCAAACCAAACGTGACCGGCAAGGTCGACAGCATCTCCTTGGAATCAAAACCGAGCTCAAAAGACAAGACAGAGTTATCTTCGTAGTAGACAGTGTCACCGGCTTCAAGGCCGTGGGAGCGACGGGTCTTTACGCGGTCAAACACATCGGTGTAGTTCACGCCGAGGCTTGCCCCAAAAGCACCGGCACCGAGGCGGGCACCATAGAAATAGCGGTCGGACCAGTCGAAGTCAAAGAACAACAGGTCGGTCTTTTTGGCCACGTTGCGGAGACGGGCTCCGGTCAACTGGGCGTGGATATCGTCCATCGGGCCAAGCTTGCCGCTGTGGTAATCGGCATTCACACCTTGCAGCAAACGGCGGGAGGTCGTATCCAAATTGCGCTGGGCCAATGCCTCAACACGCTTTTGAGCGAACACTTCCGGTTCCTGCAGCAAGAAGTTTTGCGGAACGTTGAGGGTAAGCGGGGTAAAGCCAACACGCATGTAACCCAAATTGAAGTCCAGGTGCTTGTTCAAAATAGAACCGTCGTAGCTGAACCAGTGCCCAATGACCGGATTGTTGTTCTCGTCAAAGGCATTCTGCCAATCCTTGTGCAAGCGAAGCTGCAAGGTGACCATGGACTCGCTACTGGGGCGAGCGGTCATCATGAGGTTCACATCGGAATAAGCCTGCGTTTCGTCCGTTGGCGAATCATCGCTAAACTGGCTGGACTTGGCCATCGAGACTGCCGCCCCGGCCTTTGCCGTTCCGTTCAGCTTGAGACCCAGCACCGACTCCTGGAGAGAATCCAGCTTTTGCAGGAGGGACTTCTGTTCTTTTACAACCGAGTCCTGGGCGCCAGCAGCAAAAGCCGCAGCGGCAGAGAACAAGACTGCAGAAGTGAGAGCGATTGTGCGATTTTTCATATTGAAATTCATGCTAACATCCTCCCTTTAAAATTCCACGTTAAGGGAAGCTTCAATGATAAACTGGCTGAACTCATGCTTGTACTTGCCATTATCCGTTGCCACATCGTAGTAGACCGGCAGGTTGTAGAGGGCGTTCTTTGTAGCAGCACTTAGCACTTTCGCCTTGGACGGGTCCTCGGCGTTGCTCGCATTGTATTCGGCAACCACAGCCGAGGTGTTGTACTCGTTGCTCACGTTGATGGTGCCCAAGTTCAAAGCAAGCCATGCATTGTTTTCGATGGAGTAGTCAAAGCCGACCATCCATTGCATTTGCTTACCCTTCATGAGCGGAGCCATTTGATTAGAAATAGCCGCCTGAAGATCGTTATATTCAGTATTGATCATCTGGAAGCCAGCCGTGAATCCCAAGCGAGGTAAGTACTGAACATAAAGGCCGGCATTGATGAAGTCGCTAGTGAGTTCACCCGAGCCTCCGGCTTCCAAGTCGGACTTGTTAACAGAACGTTTGTAGGATCCCGAAATTTCAAGAGGCTTGGAGAACCCAATGGCCTTGAAAATGTCGACCTTGGCGCCACCACCAAATTCCATGTAGTTGACCGACTTGAAACCAATCAGCGGGTCGACCTGGTTCAAGAAAGTGAACAAGCCCTGGACCTCGGCAAAGTCCTTGAAGGAGCCAATCACGTTCGCCTGGGCACCCACGCGGTTCGCCGTGGCAAGGCCATTCGGGAGGGCCATTTGAAGAGCCGGGTCAGCGAGCATGGAGAGCAAGGCAAGTTGATTGCGCGTATAAACGTTTGTCGTGTAGGAATTCTTGTTGTAGTTCGCAATGTTGTAGCTGTCGGTTTGGCCGTCCTGGAAGGCGCCGTCGTCGGTACCCAGAGAGGTCGCCACCGGAGAGAACTTCGGGGCAAAGCTGTAGAGAGCGCCAAAGGTGCTATAGAGCGGAGCATGGACGCCGTACTTTACCGTTCCGCCATCCATATCGGTATTGAGGATGCGCTGGGCAAAGAAGCTCGGGGACTGGGCCAAGTTGTTGAACCAGTTGCTGTCATTGAAAATGACATTGACCGCCAATTGGGCTCCCCAAAGGCTAGTTTTGTAGCCGGCGTTGATGTTGGCCAAAATAGCCATGCCGTTCAAGTTATCGTCAGAGACTTCGTCGATAAAGGTCGCGTTGCCTTCGGCGTCCAAAACCGGGGCTCCGGTTTCGTCAACAGCAGGATTTATCGCGTGAGAGTAAACCTTGTCCATGGACATGGCGAATTCACCGGTCACATCCAAAGTCAGGTTTTTGTTTCCCATAAAGCCGGCGATATCGCCACCCAAGCGGGCGCTGATGACCGTAGTCTGCTGGGCGTCGGGCTCGGTGGGGTTAATGGCTTGACGTTCGTAGTAACCGTCGTACGCAAGCGTGACAGGGTTCTGAGCCATCACGTCATTACCCGGATGACGTTCGGTATACGAGAAGGAATCCTCGTTATCGAAGATGTACATGCCGGTGGCACCCACATAAAGGTTCTTGTTCACCGGGAACAATTCAAAGTTTCCGGCGGCAAGCCACTTATCCATGTTCGAAGCCTGCGAGGCTCCCAGGATTTCTTCGTTCGGCAAGATATTGCCTTCGGCACCGGAGAGGTCCAAAACCGCAGTGCGGTTCAAGCGCGCCAGCAAGGCCTCGGCACGAAGCTCGCCCACCATCGGATTGATGGTGTGGCGGAACTGGAAGTTCGCACCTTGCAGGTTGCGCTGGTTGCCTTCAATCAGCTGGGACTTTTCGGCCATGTGACGCTGACGGGCAAAAATCAAGGGTTCATACATCACGTCGACACCCGGCAAAAAGAGGGTGAGCGGTGTGTATTGCTGGCGGAAGTCACCCACAATCCAGTAGAACGACTTGCCAACGTTGCCTTCGACGTTAATCCATTCCACCGAGATGCTCTTTGCCGCAGAGGCGAAGTATTCCTGCATGCCGGCTTCCAAGCGCATCATCACGTTGGCGCGGACATTTTCGTAAGGGCGGAAGTGGAAGTCGAGGTCGGCCGTCACAAATTCGTCCTTCTCTACATCGGGCATTTTGTCGATGGCGGACGGGTCCTGATCGGTACTAAAGTAGGAGGCCTCGGCAACTCCGCGAATAGAGCCGCCGAATTCCACGCCGCGCTTGGCATTAATAGAATCGACCTTGCTTTCGAGCAGATTCTGGTTTTCAAACACCGGCGTAGCAGATGCCGCCACTGTAGAAGCAAGGAGAGCAATCAAAGATTTTTTCATGTTCATATTCATTTTCAGCTACCCCCTCTTAGAACCAGACCTTGGTTTCTGCAGCAATGTAATGGGAATGCCAGTCATTGTCCGAAATCAATTCATCAGAATGGGTCATGTACTTATAGCGAACGTGCAAACCGGCGCGATCGGCAAAGTCCCAGTCAAAGCCAAGGCCGATGGCGGTTTCCAAGTAGTTGATCGGAGCCTTCTGGAAGTAGTTCGTTCCAAAGGTGCCCGCAAAATCGGATTTTTTAGCAACGGTCGAAACGGCAGCGACGGTCGTGTAGGCGTTCTCAGCGCGGAAGGTTTCCATACCGAGGATACCCACCATGTGGAACTTCGGCGTCACGGCGACAGCCGGTTCAAACTGCGTGTAGAAGCTCCACATGAGCATGTCGTCCTGGGACTCGCTGTAGGCAATCGGGGCAAACGAAGTCGAAAGACCGGAGAGTGCTGCGTAGAGGGTCATCATGATGGTGCGGTCGGTACCAAACCAGCCGCCAATGTCGTAGCCGCCCATAAAGGAGAGGTAGCTGGACCACTTGGCGTGGGACGGAACTTCGCCCGAAGAAATCTGATCGGCATCCTCGTAAGCCACGAAGGATTCCCAGAGTTCCCAAGTACCGCCATACAGACCGCCTCTTTGACGATACTGCTTGATGCCTTCTTCGGAACCCAGCTGGACACCCGTACGGGCAATGTAGGCGGCGTTGTCGGCGTTACCGGAGTCGGCAATGAACAACGGTTTGTGCTTGGTCCAGGAGCTCGTGCCTTCCCACATGTTGCGGCCATTCAAACGATAGTTAAAGTAAATGACGTCATCGCCGTCTTCAATTTGACGGTGCTGGCCGTACTGCAAGTCAAAGTAACCGCGGTTGAAGGTCGGTTCCAACTTGAAGTTGAGGCCGGCCATGTTCGGGGTGTAGCGCAGCGAACCGCCGTTCAGGTAAGATTCGTCCTTGCGCCAGCTCGGGAAACGGGACGGGTTGCCCAAGGAGTACGGGGAGTAGAATTCCTTGGGGAGATAGATGGCTTCGAGAGTCATGGGCCAGCCTTCCAAGTACTTGCTCTGCGCCTTCACGTAAACGCCCACCTGCGGGGTATTCATTTCGTTCTTGTAAGCGTCCTTGGTATAACCAGTGTTGACGCTGGTATCGACATAACCCGCGGCATCACTTGTGCGGTAGAAACGCACAGAGTCGGTCATGCTCAAGGCAACATCGGCCATCAAGTAAAGTTTCGGAGTGATGTTGCCCCTAACATCCATGGAGGCCACATGGGTATTCAAAAGGGTCGGTCCCACATCGGAGTAGACCAGCCACTGCGTACGGAATTCCGGTTCGTAAATAATGGCATTGTCAAACACGACTCCCATGTAGTTCAAACCGACAGTCAGGTTGTCCATGATCTTGTCCTTGGCAACACGACCATGGTACACGGAACCGCGCATGTCGTAGGTACCGGACATTTCGAGTTCGCCCGGCTGGCCACCGTACATACGAAGACCGTCACGAGTACCCATGTCGGCATCGGCCGGCTGGGAAACCATGAACTGCGCCTTCATGTTGAACGGCAACTGGTACACGTTCATGAACACACCACCAAAGGAACGGTTCGTCCAGAAGGCGCGGCCGCCTTCCTTCACAGGCTTAAAGACCTTCTCCTTATAATAGGTACTCACCGTCTTTTCGTCTTCGAACAGTTCGTACTGCCAAGCGAAGCGCGGCATAGTTTCGCGCTCCCACATGGTAAGCGGGGAAGCGTTCGCCCAAATCACGCCACCGGCGGTCACATAGGCGCCAAAGACGCCCGCGCGGATGTCCACGCCAAAGTTCATTTCTTCGTTGATCGTGGAACTGTGGTAGTCCGTAGAGTGGTCGAACAGCACGCGCTGGTCATGCGTTTCGACGCCCGTCGGCTGTGAACCGAGGTAGTTGGAATACAAACCGCTCAGGTCGAAGGGGAACGACATGGACGACCAGAGGGTCATGTAGGAGTTCGGCATGGCGACGACGTTCACGTTCAAGACGGCGTCGACAGCGGTGCGAGCTCGGTCGTTCTGGACCCAGGGGCTCTCTTCGGAATAATGGAAGTTCTTGAGGCGGAATGCCATGTAGCCGGAGACCGCCAGGGGAAGATCATCCTTGCCCATCAAGGTAGATTCCATGTTTCCAGAAAGGGTATCCAAGGAGGCGTGAATAGAATCAAGCTGCACTTGGGGGGGCAAAGCCCAGGCTACTCCAATGCAAGATGCAAGAAGAATCGATGTTACTGTTTTTTGCATAAAATCCTCTTATACCCTCTTAAATCTCGTTACGGAACGGATAGTTGGCCGGACCTTCATAAGGCTTGCCATGTTTCTTGATGACAACGTCGTCAATCCAGACCTTGAAGGATTCGTTTTCGTCCTTACGGACTTCAAGACGGAAGCCCTTGAAGTTCGACCAGGAGAACGGTAGCATCACTTCGCGGGTATTCTTGGCATCCCAGTACACACCGGTCATGCCAAAGAGCTTGAGCGGGATGCTGAAATGGGTCCAGTCGGTTGTAATTTCACCCAAGCTCTTGGAACGGAGCTTGACCTGCAGGGATTCGCCGCCGCTCTTGACACCGTCGTCCACAAGCACGAACAAGGCGTTTTCGCCGCCCTTTTCGCCACGGATCCAGAATTCCAGGACGCCCTCTTCGAGGTACGGGGTCAAGTCCACAGAACCGGCAATACAAATAGCCACACCAGAATAATCGCTGGCGATAAGTTCAATTTCCATGGAAAGAGCACCTTCCATGGCATACTTATCGGTGAGCACCGGTTCAGGGTTTTCACGCGGGTACTGGTAAGTATAGCCACCACCACGCGGAATGGCTTCACGCATCACAACGCTGACCACATCCTTGTCGGGGCGGAACGGTTTACCTTCCTTGGTGATAAAACGGGCTTGGTCACGGTCGCGGTAGTCGCTAATGCCGTAGCCAGCAAAAGAAGTCGAAACAAGAAGTAGCGCCCCCAAGGCACACTTCCAAATGGCTTTTTTGAAATTTCCATTCATAATAGGTACAAATCTCCAAATTTGGATAGGCTATAATATAAATTGTTTTTGCAGTTCTGTATCGAATTCCAAAAAGAACTTGGACTCAAACAAAGCTTTTTTTTGACCAATTCACCCATTTTTGAGTCATTTTTCTGTTTTTTTGAGTTTTCTCTTGTAAACACTTTATTTTTTTTATTCTGTATACAGAAAGGCAAAAATAAGTACTTTTGTTTACAGAAACTAAATACATGTTTGTCGAGGTTTTTATGAAAGCGAAGTTCCTTACCGTCATAACCCTAGGGCTCCTCTTGGTCGCCTGTTCCGAAGACAGCAAGCCTACTGCAGCCGAGACGACCGACAACGGTTCCTCTACCGAGGATTCCTCCGCCGAACCCGTCGACTATTCCAAGGGACGTGCCATGAACAAGCGCCTGGGCAAGGGCATCAACCTTGGCAACGCCTGGGATGGCGCCTCGTACTACACCTGTGGAACCCTCAAGGACGATTTGGACGCCGAAAAGACCGACAGCTATGTACCGCTCGCCCCCGCCGATTCGTCCTACCTAAACAACATGCCGTCCAAGCAGTACAACTACGGCTGCGCCGACCGCTTGGACAGCAGCTGGAACAACCCTATCAAAGACGAGTACTTCCAGTTGGTAAAATCCGTCGGCTTCAACTCCGTGCGTATCCCCGTGAGGTGGCAGCACAACTCCAACCCCGAGACCCACGAAGTGAACCCGGCCCGCCTCAACGGCGTGATGGACGACATCAAGCTTGCCATTGACGCCGGGCTCGCCGTAGTCGTGAGTTTCCACTGGTACCACGAAATCATGTACGCCGGCAACCACGCCACCACGAACCCTGACTATTACGCTAAAGAAAAGCAACACTTTGCCGCAATCTGGTCGCAGGTCGCCGCCAAGGCCGAAGCCCTGAACTTCCCCGACTCCATGCTTGTATGGGACATCCTGAACGAGCCGACTTTTGTGAACACGGATATTCTGAACGACGTGATGATGACCGGCTACGACGCGATCCGCGCTGCAGCCCCAGGCAAGACGATTATGTTCGAAGCCCACCATGCTGCTAAATTTGGCGACCTCGGCGCGCTCAAGCTCCCCAAGGACGGCAACATCATTTTCAGCGGCCACTACTACGAACCGTACACTTATTCACACCAAGGTCACGGCTACGCCTGCAAAGGTGACGACGCCTATGCCAACACCGCCAAGACCGACATGAAAAACTACGTGGCGCTGGCCAAAAAGCTCTACCCCGACGTGAACGGCGGGAACATCCCCATGAACATGGGCGAATTCAGCGTCACAAGTCAATATGGCGGCTGCGGCAAGCAGGGTCCCTCTGACAAGATGAGGGCCAAGTGGGCGCAAACCACCATCGAGGCGGCAGAGATGTACGATGTTTCTTGGCACTACTGGGCACTGGCAGGCGTCGGCGGATTCGAGGCCTACGACAAGCAAAACAACACCTGGTACCCCGGCTTCCCGATGGCATTCGGTTTGTAACAGATTCTACGGGCGGACGAGAGAGCCACCCCAATGCTCGTCAAAGAAGGCTTGGAACAGAGGTTCCGGGCCTTTTTTTAATTCCTCGACGACTTCAGCCATTGGACGGCCGCTGCGGTAAAGGGTGCGGTAGGCGCGGCTAAGTGCATCAATGCGCTCTTGTGGGAATTCGTCGGAATGAATACGCAGGGCATGCAGGTTGAGGGCTCCCCACTTGATAGGGTTGCCAAAAGCCTTGCTCGCCGGTGGCACGTCGCGGTCCACCTTGAGCGTGCCGCCTACGAACGCGTAGGCCCCCACCTGATTCCGCTGTTGGATGGCAGTTGTGCCGCCGATGGTGGCATAGGCGCCTATGCGCACATGGCCGCCCAGCTGGCAACCATTGGCGAGGACAGCGCCCTCGCCGAGCTCGCAATCGTGGGCAACATGGCTGTAAGCCATAATCAATACTTTGTTCGCAATCTTCGTGACACCGCCGCCCTGAACGGTTCCGCGATTCAACGTGCAGTATTCGCGAACAATACAGTTCTCGCCCACATGGAGTTCCGTCTTTTCGCCGGCATACTTGAGGTCTTGCGGAGGACCGCCGAGAACGGCGCCATCGTAAACATGCGTGCCAGCACCAATAAAAGCACCCCCGTACACACGCACACGGGATTCCAGGACCACATTTTCGCCTATTTGAGCTCCCGCGTCCACAACGCACCATGGGCCAACAACAGCCGATTCAGGCACATTGACTGATGGATGGACAAACGCAGACGGATGGATCATAATATACATACGCCAAAGGCGCAGTTTCCAGTTACTAGTTACGAGTTACTAGTGGTAATTTAGAAAAAAGCGGGCTCACTCTAGGAACTAGGAACTTAGAATTAGGAACTCTTTTTACTAGATTTGAACGCATGAGTGGATTCCTTATCGCAGGGCTCACCGCCATATACGCGTTGCTGTTCCTGTTCTTCATTATCGGCGTCATCAAGACGCACCGGTACCGTGGTCCCAAGGCGACCCCAAGCGTTACCGTCGTGATTCCGATGCGAAACGAAGAGGAATTTGCCCAGCGCACCCTGAATGCCCTCGCCGAGCAGGACTACATTGGCGAATGGGAAGTCATTTGCGTGGACGACCGCTCCACCGACAGAACCCGCGAGATTCTCGAGAAATTCGCCGAGACCCACGAGCGGTTCCACGTGCTCAGCCTGCCGCAAGACTTGCCGGTAATCGCAAGCCCCAAAAAGCGAGCCCTCGAGAGCGCCTTCAAAATCGCGAAGAACGAAGTGCTTTTGACAATGGACGCCGACTGCATCCCGCGCAAGAGCTGGATTACTGCCATGGCGGGCCGATTTGTCGACGGCATCAGCATTGTGCAAGGACCCAAGCAGAACAACGGGAGTCGCACCATGCCCCACCTTTACCAAAAACTCGAGACCCTGGGCTACACCGCCATGGAAGCCGCCGGTTTCAGCTGGGGGCACCCCATCGTGGCAAGCGCCGCCTGCCTCGCCTACAAAAAGGAACTCTTTTTTGAAGTCGGCGGTTTCGGCGACCTCGTGAACCTCTCGAGCGGCGACGACGACATGCTCATCCACAAGATGATGAAGATCCCGGGAACCAAGGTCTGCTACAACCTCGACAAAGACGCCGTCGTGGAAACGGCGCCGGTACACACCTGGAAGCAACTGTTTAACCAGCGCGCCCGCTGGAGCAGCAACGGCACAAGCTACGAGAGCAAGGCCTACATTTTACTACTCACGCTCATTTACACTTATTACATTTGGATGTTCGCAAGCCCCTGGTGCGTCGCCTTTTTGGATTGCCCGTGGCAATGGTGCGCATTCAGCATCTTGACAAAGGTCGTAGTGGACTTCGTATTTTTGAGCATCGCGGCCTGGAAGTTGCACGCCAAGCGCAAAATGTTCTTCTTTATCCCGACCGAGCTGATCCAGATCCCGATGATCGTGTTCGCGGTGCCTGCAGGCATTACCGGCTTATTCCGGTGGAAGTAATGCGGGTGCGCGCCCAGGCAATTGCTTCTTCGACGTCCGTGATTTTCCCATCGAGCTGCAGTTCAAAACTCTGCTTGATAATGTCGCCCATCTGCTTGCCCGGGGCTAGGCCCATATCCATGAGCATCTTCCCTGTGAGGTAGGGCTCGGGAACCTTTTGCAAAAGCCCGAGGCGGGCGGCGGCATCGCGGAATTCCTTGGCATAGTTTTCGTTCATCGCAAAACCCTCGCCGACCGACGGAAGGGATTCCACCAGAACGCACAATGGTTCCAACCCGCCAAGGAATTTTTGCGAACTCACACCTAAACGGCGCATCTCACTGTCGGAGGGCACCCTCTCAAAATCAAGAACCGAAAGACAGCGCAACAGTTCGGGCACGCCCTTGAGCAACTTGGACTCGTTCGTAATCCGGTTCAAAAAACGGAGGGACTGTTCTTCTATGTCCTTTTCACTCCCAATGACTCCGCCAAGGAGAGCCGCAAAAGCGACAATCATCTTTTGGTCGTCACGCAAAACTGACTGGTGGCCAGAAACAGAGTTCAGTAACGAACCCAACCCCTCCCAAGAACCATAAAACGGGCAGACCTCAGGGAAATATCCATCGAGCTTGATGTCCAAAAAGGCGCGCAGGCCAAACGACGGCTTGCCCGGCTTTAAAAGCCACTTTTTGAATTCCTCGAACAGGCGCTCAACGGAGAGGTCCGCGAGGCTCAGCGTCCGGCAAAGTTCAACAGTCTCGGGCGCAAGCGTGCATTCAAAGCGGCTTGCGAACTGCACCCCGCGCAAAATGCGGAGCGAGTCCTCCACAAAGGCGGGCCCCACGTGACGGAGCACCTTAGTCTTGAGGTCGTCAATCCCGTGGTACGGGTCGCAAAGAGTCAAGTCGGGCAGTTCCATCCCCATCGCGTTGATGGTGAAATCACGGCGGAGGGCGGCTTCCTTGAAGTTCAGCTTTTCGTCGGTATGCACCACAAAGCCGCGGTGCCCGTAGCCTACCTTGCTCTCGGTACGCGGGAACGAAAAATCCAGGGATTCGCCCTTCATGGCAAGATGGATGACTCCGAACGCCTTCCCCACCAAGTTCGTTTTGCCATAGCGTTTGAGAATGGGGAGCAGTTGCTCTTGCGTGAGGTCGTACACCTCCACGTCGTAGTCACGGCAGTTCTTGCCCAAGAGGGCGTCGCGAACCCAGCCGCCCACCAAAAAGGCGCGGCCACCCGCATTGCGGATCTCGCCTGCAATGGCAAGCAAGCGTTCGGGAAGTTCCGGCGTGAATTCGGTTCCTGCAAGTGTCTTGACGATAGGCATTGCGACCCCGCAAACTACTGAGCGGTTTGAGTAGCGGCGCTATCGGCGAGAGGAACAGCTTTGGCGGTATCGCCGCCCATGGCACCGTAACGGTCGTAAATGCTGGTCGTCTTTTCGCCCGAGGAATCCTTCATGAGTTCCGAGACCGACACATCTTGCGAAGCGTCATGCGCCCCTGCAGACGCACTGTCGCCCACCTGCGTGGAGTCCACCTTCTTGGAGGTATCGCTCGAGGCAAAGCGGTCGTAAATGCTTTGGCGCCTGGCGGCAGCCTCGCCCTTCTTTTGGGCTTCTTCCTCACGGCAAACGCGAAGTTCCTCTTCGGCAAAGGCGCGCTGGTCCGGCGAGTACGTCATGGTGTTCAAGCGGTATTCAATTTCGTCGCATACCACGCCTTGACGCTCAGCGGCGCAGGAGGCCAGCAAAAGCGCAATCCCGCAAACAAAAAAAACGGACCATATATATTTGAGTTTCAACTGCACAGCCATCCCCTAGCGGATAAGAATGATTTTGCCTTTCTTCGTCTTGGAAGACGTCTTAACGACATAGTAGTAAACACCCGGCACAACGTACCATCCGTTTTTACCTGTTCCATCCCACGTTACACGCCCACCCATCACGTCCTCCCCGCTAAAGAACTTGATTAAGTTGCCACCACGATTGAAAATGCTCACGGTAGCATCCTCCGAGATGTTGTCGATGGTCATGTACGCATTCTGTTGCATACGGAACGGGTTCGGATAAGCCTTGACATCTTCCTTAGCTTGGGCGGTCATAAAACTAGACGCATTGCGAAGATCATTCCGGACATAAGCAGAAACACCCTTGTCATGTGCAAACCAAGCCATCCCCAGAACCGGGTCAACAGCCAAATCCGTCACGGAATTATCGAGCAATCCGTCCTTTACGGTAAAGTGCAAAGTCGAAAGAGTGTCATACGTCTTCCCCTCCTTCCTCGCACGATATACGCCTAAATTGGTCGTTCCTAGCCAAACATTGCCTTGAACATCTATGTCTATGGACGAATACTCCGGGTTCTGCAATCCTTTGATGGAGTGAGGCGCGTATACAGAATCCTGATCCAATTCAAGATAACCCAAGTTGGAGTTGGACACCATCCAGAGGACCTCGTTCTTGGGATCCAGAACCATGTCAATGGCGGCGTTGTTGTTAGGGATATTGAAACTCTTGTGCGAAGAGCTCTCCAAGCGCCCACCATTTTTCACGGGCGGCGTAAAGGTGTACACATCCAACACGCCCGTTGTAGAAGTAGTTATCTGGTCACGGGTAGCGACATAGACCTCCCAGTTTCCATTCTCATCAAATCGCGCCTGAATTGGGCCCGCCATGGGAGCCGTTCCCAAATGGGTCGCACAGCTGACATCTCCATAAACGGTCATATAAATAACGCTATAGCCGTCATAGGATGCAGTCGTCGTCAAAAATCCCGAAGAATCAGGAGCAACCGTAGTGCCGGCAGCTATGGTAAAATTGGGGAATAATTGATCCAGGCAATCGTTTTGACCTGCCAGGACGGACGGCAACATCAGCTCGCCAAATTTTGCAGACATAAAGAACCCTTGTCCCCAAATATGAGTCAAAACAAAACCATACGGCAAAACAGCGAGCGTCTTTATTCGGTGTGCATACGCATCGTTCGCATTTGAAATCGGCAAGTCCCAAACATTATAAGGCTCGGCCCAACCAAAATTGTTAGCGTAAGCCAAAGGCCCGTCCAAAGAAGCCGCCATCACACCGCCATCGGGATGTTTAACCAAATCATAGACAGCTCCCAATTTGTAGTTCTCCATTTGAGAGATATCATTCAATTTTCCATTTTCGTACTTCCAAACGGACTGCGAAGAAATAAGATAAGAGGTTCCGACATCATTCGTGTAGATCCATTTAACCAAGGTTCGTCCATCATGGTACAGAGAAGGCTCCGTCAACTCCCTTCCTTTGAGTAAAATTTTTGCAGCAGAATCCTGGACCGCAGAAGTTTCCACACCGCCATCCCAAGACCGGAACCCTTCCGTCTCGTACATTTCAAGGGTATTTCCCTTCAAGGCAAAACTATTCACTTCCTTTTGAACAGGAATCTGAGTCCAAGAAGCAGGGTCTATCAACCTGATGTCACCAGAGAGATTCGACCAGTTCATTTTTCGGGCATAAACAGATTTGCCCGTAGACACAAACAAGGTGTCTTCATGAACAGCCACAGCCTTAGGCGATTGTGCCATCAAGGAAATGTTCGCAATATGGTCTATAGTCAATACAGACAGTTTTTTCTCTATGTCAAAAAAGCCTATACGGTTTTCAAACGGAACAACCATAATATTGCCAACAATGACACAGGCATCGGGAATAGTCCGAACCCCGTTACTGAAAAACGAGCGGTTCAAGACCTCCCACCCCACAATGGCATCTCCATTCGCCACCAGCTTGGCGATGACGCCATACTCCGAAACGGCGTACACGTCTTCGCCATCTTTGATTACCGTATAAAAACGGGCGCCACCCAAACCGTCTGCTGAAGCATAAGCTTTATCGACAAACTTCAGCATAACTCGGATGCCACCATCGGTAGCAAGGATAAGACCGTCCCTGTACGGAATCGCCGAATGCACCGGGAACGGTTCGGAATACGTCGTCCAACCTTCGGCAGCAAATGACGGCAAGCCTAGCAACAGGCACAATAGGATTATCTGTAATAAACGCACACCCTAAAATTACGAAATTATTTGCCGGGAAACCATTTAGCCCGCAGTTTCCCAAGGGCAAAAAGCCGCCGTTTGCGGATTGCTCCCGCCGAAAGCCCCACAATGGAACTGAGCTCGTCAGAACTAAACCCGCCTATATACGACAAATCCACTATCATGCGTTCCAACGGATTCAATACAGAGTAGAGAATCTCATAGTCCTCCGAGGCGTTTTGCGGCCTGTAGAAAACGGACTTTTCTTCGGAAAGTGCCGAGAGTCTCTCTACGTAATCTGCCATTTTTGACATCGGGTATGTGGCATGGCGTTCAGTCACCATATCGCAGTGGGCATTGCACAAAACTCGAATTAACCACTGGTAGGTAAAAGTCTTCCCCTGCAGCCGATGCGCATTTTGACAGAATTTCAAGGCCACGGTTTGAAAAAGATCCTTGGCGTCTTCGACCGAGTCACTTTTTATCTCGCATAATTTGTAAATTTTTGCAGAATACAAACGCCAAACAGTTTCAATCCAGCTTGGAGAATCCTTTACTGTCACATTGCTGTTTCCCATAGCATCCCAAACAATTTCATCCGCATCCAAATTTATGAATATTTTGAACAAATTACCAAAGAACCTTCATTTTGCAAACAACTGTTACAATTTGGCAACCATTGTTTGCTTTTTGTTATTGTTTGTTTGCACAACGCATGCCGAAGAATTCAACATGAACGGGATGCCGCCTCCAGAAACCTCCTTGCAGTTCAGCGATGGAGCCCTCTCGGCAAAGTCCAATGTGACCATCGACGTCGTGGTTCCCGACAAATGGCACGTAAACGCGAACGTCGTGACCGACGAATTCCTCAAGCCCTCTTCTGTTGAAATCGCTGCTAACGGAATCGAATTCGGCGACCCCATTTGGCCCACCCCCATCAGGGAATACAACGAGGCGTTGGAACTCGAAATCCTCGTGTTCAAGGGACACTTTCAAATCCAAATCCCGGTAAAGGCCGTTGCCGAAAATTACGACAGCTTAACGACCAAGGCGACCTTCCATTACCAGGCCTGCGACAACTCCATTTGCCTAGCCCCATCCAAGGTCGAAATCCAACTAAGCGGAACCGCCCTACGTGCGAGCAACAATTTCTCCAACACCACCAGCAGTTTAAAAAAAAACGATGAGGCAGAACCCGTCGAGGGTTTCGCCGGCTCGCTGACTCTCTTACTGTTCGCCTTTTTCGGCGGCGTCATCTTGAACCTGATGCCGTGCGTGCTGCCGGTGCTTTCGCTCAAGCTATTCAGCCTCATCAAGCAGGCCGGGGAGTCCCGCAAGCGTTTGCTTTTGCTCGGGCTCACCTCGACCGCAGGCATTCTCGCCAGTTTTTGGCTTTTGGCAGCCATCATTTCGGCCATCAAGGCGGGCGGCGGCGCAGCCGGCTGGGGAATGCAATTCCAGAGTGCCGGGTTCATCGCCTTCATGGTGATCATCCTCTCGGCATTCGCCATGAGTTTTTTTGGCGCTTTCGAAGTTTGGCTCCCGGGTATGGCCACCACCAAGATGGACAGCGCCGGTCAAAAGGCAGGGCTCGGCGGAGCATTCTTTACAGGCGCCCTCCTCGTGCTTTTGAGTACGCCGTGCTCGGCTCCGTTCCTCGGCACCGCCATGGGGTTCGCCTTTACCGCGAGCACTCCGGTACTTTTCCTGTTCTTCACCGCTGCAGGGCTCGGACTCGCCACGCCGTACCTTTTGGTAAGCGCCTTTCCCAAGGTGCTCTCGTTCTTGCCCAAGCCTGGCGCATGGATGGTCTCCCTGCAAAAGTTCATGGGCGTACTCCTCCTCGCCACGGTCGCTTGGCTTTTGTGGATTGTGAATGAGCAGGCGGGCGGCACAGGCGTAGCCCTGTTCGCCATCATCGTCGCCGTGAGTATCGGCCTGAGTTTCGCCATCGGAAAAATAGCCCCGCCAGGGATCGCCTTCGCCCGCGAGGCAGGCGGTTTTGCCGTGGCCATCATAATACTTGCCGCCTTGTGGTTTGCAGCGATCGCCCCCAGGTACGAACTCGCCGTGACCGAACGGCTCGACGTCCGCGCCTCGCAACAGATTCTGGAAAACGGCTGGTACAACTACAGCCCCGCGCTCATCGAAGATTTCGCCAAGGCGGGACGCACCGTTTTTATCGATGCGACCGCCGACTGGTGCCTCACCTGCAAGGCGAACGAAGCCGCAGTCCTCTCAGGGAGCGAATTCCTCCGTAAAATGGATAGCGCCGGTGTCGCCCGCGTCAAGGCGGACTGGACCCGCGAAAGTCCGGAGGTCAACGCGCTCCTTAAGAGCATGGGCAAGTCGGGAGTGCCCGCCTACGCCATCTACCCGAAGGGCGATGCAAGCAAGCAGATCGTTTTGCCGGAACTGCTGACCGCCGGGCTGATTCTGGAAGCTATCGCCGAGTAAAAATCAGGCCAGGATTCAAGCTCATAGAGCTTAACTCAACTAAGGCAATAAATTGCCTAGTTTCGTATATCGCGACTGTCGTCGTTCAGGATGACGTCAGCGGGTTTTCGCGCCGTTCAAACGGTACGACTTTTCGCCGTCGCGGATAATCACGCTGTTGCGCTCCCTCTGAACGAAGGGAGCGTTTTTCTTTTGCGCATTTCCTGATGGGAGTGCACGCGGAGCAATAGATGATTTTACCCTATTATCTGAAATAAACGTTCCGATATAGATGCTTCTAGATGACTTCTCGTTCGCAAAAGCAACGCAATCATTGTATTTTTGCTCGTTGCAAACTCTCAAATACACCTGCATTGTACCCTGATAGCCGTCTACCTTGGTCTCGATTGAAATTTCATTGTTGCCGTCAAAGGTCATCACCGTATCGGCTCCCTTAATTTCGATTTTACGGCTATGCACATTCCTGAAATCAATGGAGTCCGGAAGCTGAACGCCATAGCTATACAAATCAATGCCATAGGAATCATCGCGAGGGTCAAGACCTACTACAATTTCCAGCGAAGCGTTCATCTTTCGCGTCAAGTTTCCAAAGCCCACATTCTGAATGCGGAGTTTCGCACGTAAAATTCCATCATCCCCAACCGTATCGCTCATCCACGATTCGCGCAGCACGAAGCGGTAGCCCAGGTGGTCGTTGACGTACTTGAAACCTGTCAACGAATCTATTTTCGAGCCGTCATATTCAAAATCTTTCCCTTCAAAATGCGATTTTTTCCAGCCGTCAATCAAGTTGTTGTTCCACTGGACATTCAAATAGCTCGTATGCGTACGGAATCCCTCGTACGACAAAAATTCCGGCGTGTTGATAACATCATAGCCGCCCGCCGTCGTGAGCGCCTCACCACCGTAAGGTGTGTTGATGCCGAACTTCTCAAGCCAAGCCACACCTTCTTCGCGGCAAATGGAAGTTTTGCAGTCGGCACCCCAGGTGCCGTAATCGTACTGCGTTCCCAGATAGCCGTCGTTGAACATTCCCACGCGGTACATGGTGTCGCCTTTTGCCTTTGCAATTTCTTTGAATTTATCGCCGTCGATATTAAAATCAACACCCCAGTTGTCAAAGCCCAAAACCTTCGCGGAATAATTGCCCGTACGCGTAAGAATCTTGAGTTCTGGCGGCGTATTGCGAAGCATCAAGTTCACTGCTTCGGACACACGGTCGTAAGTGATATTCGTGTCAGAATGCATTTCGCCGTAGGCGCCATGCATGCCCATTTCGAGTGCTACAATCACGTCGGTATTTTTCGAAAGCACCGGCGCAAGCTGCTTCACATGTTTGAGCACCCATTCGTGATCGGGCGTTACGTTGCTGCGACCGTTGTACCACGGATCGTAACAGATGCGCACAATCACGAAGCCCTTGTTTGCGCGGATGTTATCAAATGTTGTCTGCAGAACGTTCAGTGCGTCTTCAGTGAGGTCCTGGTTCTTACCCCAGGTAGTATCCTTTTTGCCGCCGGTTGTGTCGATTCCTAGCCAAGCATGACTACTGAATTCCGAAATTTCGGCGCGCAAATGCAACAACTTGCCATACGGTTTTTCAATCGGCTTGCTGCCCGAGGGCTTGAGATGCAACACCTGCGGTGTATAAAATCCGCGGTCATAATTGCCGAGAGTCGCCATCGCATCGGTCGTATCAACTGACTGTTTCACAAGACCTGCTGCCAAAACAGGTGCTTGCAAAAGTGCAACGGCAATTGCCCAAATAAAAAACTTTTTCACGGAGCCCCCTTCATAAAAAACGGATACAGCATCAAGCCATATCCGTAATATATATTATTCGGGAATCAGGTTTCAGAAATCAATGAAAAAAACTAAAACCTGTGACCTATGAAACCCAAAAACTACTTGTTATAAATCGCTTCGAGGGCGGCAGCGAGGTAGGCGAGAGGGGCGTTCCAGTTGATAGCCACTTCGTTGGTCGCATAGCTGCAGCGGTTATCGATATAGGCGAGTGCCGGCTTATCGGCAGCGGCATAGTTCGGACATTTCCAGTTTTCCTTGCCGTCCAGGTTGATGTCCTGCTTGCCCAGGTGCGGGCCACCCACGAGCATTCCCGGCACCGGATCGTCGACCATGTCCGATTCGCTTGGGCGGTGGTGCGGATTGCGCGGGCTCCTGTAACCGAATCCGGTCACATAAGTCATGTCTTGCGGGTTCTTGCCAAGCAAGTAGTCGAGGCACTGCTGGGCGCCATCTAGGTAGCTCTTGTCTTTGGTAAGCAGGTAAGCGTGCACCAGCACCATGCCGTTGTTTGCCATAGCGCTATTGCTACCCCAATTCCAGCTCCACGGGAATGCCGGCAGGCGGTAGGCACTCGTGTCGCCAACGGCACGCAAATTATTCGCTTCGTTGAGCACGGTCTTTTTAGCGGCGGCAACCAGGTCCTTGTCGAAATCGGCAGAATCCAGCGCCACGCGGAAGGCAGCAAGCATGTTCACGTTGCCCCACCAGGCGCCATCGGCTGTGAACAGGTTCTTCTTGAGGTCATCCTGGTAATACTGCTTCTTGGTAGCGCGGAAAAGTTCTGCCGCTGCCCAGCGGAATTCGTCCTTGCCGTCTTCGCCGTCATGCATGTAGTTGCCGGTCTGTACATCGGCAGGCTGCTTGTAGAACTGCTGCGGATGCATCTTGGCCCAAGCGTAGGCGTCTTCGGCGGCCTTGAGCATCTTGTCGGAATATGCCTTGTCAATGTTCTTGTAAACGACGCTTGCCTGCGCCATTACGGCAGCAAAGTCGAGCGTTGCCGTCACGTTCTTGATGATTGCATAGCGGGCATCCCTATCGTTTTCAGGAAGAACGCTTCCACCGAACTTAAGCGTTGTCACCTTGTGGTAAACGCCGCCATCCTTATCCTGCATAGTGAGCATCCAGTCCAGATTGTAGCGCACTTCTTCCAAGATTTCAGGATACTTCGCGAATTCGCGGGGAATGTTCCAGGTCAGCGAATCCAGATATTTCGGGAAATTCTCGTAGGCTTCGAGCAGAGTGAACACGGTAATGCCCGAATTTACGATGTACTTGCCGTAATCACCGGCATCATACCAACCACGGTCGGACTTAATTACCTGACCATTGCCCTTACCTCCGGTCAGCTTGTCGGTGCCGTAAATGATAACCCTGCTGTCCTTGTGGCCTGCGGCGCGTGCCCACTTGCCGGCATATTGCGGTTCTAGGGGCATGCTGGCGCGCTGGTAGTAGAACCACTTGAGGCTTGCCTTTACCAAGTCGTCATAAACGTTTTTGCCCACTACGATGGGGGTGCCCACATATTCCTTGCCGCGGAAAAGACGGTAGGTGCCGGGTTTCTTGACGGCGGAAATATCGAAAGTCTGCACTTCTTCGCCGCTGTATTCCCAGTCGTAGACCATGGGAGCCTTCAATTTCAGGACTACCTTTCCGTTGAGGTCGTGGACTTCCAGGCCGTTGGCATCGCTACCGGGGTAAACGACGATTTTTTCTGCATCGGGAGCAAAACCCAGCTGGTTTACAAGGGGGCCTGCAAAAGCAGACGAAAAAGACACGGCTACTGAAGCCGCACCTGCTAAAAATGCATTTTTAGAGAAATTCATACCTAGAATATACCTAAAAAACCCCCGGGAGGGCTACTCCGGGGGTTAAATTACCGTTTTCAGCAGAAACCATAGGCCTTACCGGCCAAGGCGTGCTAGCAATTACTTGGCATCTTTCATGCAGCGAACCGATGCACCCCAATCCTTCGGGAATTCATCAATACTTACGCCGCTATTCGTAATTTCAAGCGAGGTTGCATATTCTGCGCCACGCCAGTTGCTATTGTCGGCAACCCAGAGATTGAGGCTTTCGCCATCGGACTGCAGGCGACCGGAGTAATTGTTGTAATAGCCGGCCAGGTTTGCCGAGAAGCCAACCAGATCTTTTCCGCCTGCATCTACAGACAGGAATGTTTCAGCTTCTTTGCCGACATTGGCAAGCAGCGTTTCAACATCGGCCTTGTTGGGTATGCGCCAGCCAGCGGGGCAAATGCCCTGGATGTTTCCAGAAATGTCGCATGCTTCTTCAAAAGCGCAATACAGAGAGTCATTTACCAGGGGTCCGTCGATGGCGGCTACCCACGTATAGAAATACTCGCCATTTTCGATGCTTTTGGCGTATTTTTCATACTTGAGGTCTTCTGCCATCCAAACCTGCTTGCCGATCGTCACGGTCTTGTATTCGTTGTTGTCGCGAGAATCGGTCAGCGTGCCGCGTTCGACGACCGGGACGCGCAACGTATCGCAAGTCTGTTCTGCATCCGCACCGGCTTCATTGCCGCCTACGCGTTCGCAAGTGCTTTTGGCTGCACTGAATGCCATTTCGGCATATACTTCCTTCGACATATTATGGGCGACCACACTTTCGTTCGAACCGTTGACACCCTTCGTGGAGACGACCAGGTCATCGTCTGCGTTTACGGAGTAAGTGTATTCGACGGCGTCGCCAAAATCATCCTTGCCGACAAAGTGCCAGGTGCTCACGTCGTTTCGGACCATGGCGTCGCAGGCTCCGCTTGCGGGAGCTGCAGAGCAGACAACCTTCTGTTCGTACTTGAGGCCTTCTGGGTCGCTGGATCCTTCGGAAACGGAGGAACTGGATTCGTCGTCATCGTTAGAAGAGCTGGAGTCTTCCGTAGAGGAACTGGACTTATCGAGGTCTTCTGCAATCGAACTGGAGGAAGTCGGATCGTCATAACCGGGTATATAGTCGATGCCGCAACCCATTCCGTGAATCAGGCCACCCATAGTCCAACCGCCTTTGCCGTCGCAAACGGCATAGCCCATATCCAACAGGTATGTTCCCTTGCACTTGAGCGCATCGTTACAAGTATATTGCATCCTCAATTCGCTAAACGAGGCGACTGTATCTGGGAGAACGCCTGTCTTTGCATTCTTCGGATCATTCAGGTTGTCAAAACCATCTGCATTCGACGAAGAATCGCCGCAACCTGTATACATCGCTGTGGCAACACAGCAGGCTGCCAATAAGCTATAACTTGTATTTTTTTTCATGTCTCCTCCATAAGTGGAATTTTATACAAATTTGAGCCAATTATAATAAAACCGACTGCCAATTTCAATCTGCTGGCAAATCTATTTGTTGCATCTATTTTATATTTAGCAGCCGGAGGATAACAGAATTATGAATTTATCAAAGATATCCCTTTCTATTGTAACATCTGTTGCATTGCCGCTCATTTTTTCGGCATGCGGTGATTCCAGCTCGTCTTCGGTAGATGATTCTGAATTGACCAATTTGAGTTCCGAAGCGGAGACCTTGTCTTCTTCAGGTGCAAATGGCTCTTCTGCATCAGAACAATCGGGAACGCCCGAAAATCAGGAGTCCTCCAGCGGAACCCAATCGCCCGATGTATCTTCTTCTGGATCGGCGCCGCTTTCTTCTGGTGCGGCTGATTCTACGGCGAGTTCTTCTTCTGCGGAACCGGAATCTTCGAGCGAAGGTCTCGTGGCTCCGGCAGGCGAGTTTACGGACTCCCGCGATGGCAAGACTTACAAGCTTGCCAAAATCGGTACGCAGACTTGGATGGCCGAAAACCTGAGGTACGGCGATTCCAGCCTGTACGTTTACGATAATGCTCAAACCGTATGCCCCGAAGGTTTCCACCTTCCTACAACTGAACAACTCAAGATGCTCGTCGAGTTTGTCGGTGGCGAAGAAGTTGCCGCTCAAAAGTTGAAGAGCACCACGGGTTGGCCCAATGATGAGTACGGTAACTGGAACGGTACGGATGATTACGGCTTCAATGCAAAGCCCGTCGAAAGCGGATTCGGTACCGGCACGGATGAAAATTTTTGGAGTTCTACAAGGCATTTCGGTGACATCTGGACGGGTGAATTCCTAAAACTCGATCCGCATCCGACATCCAAGGCTGATCCGAACGATCCGTCTACCGCATCTTATAGTGGTCCCTTCTATTGTGATCGAGATCATATGCCGCCCACGTATTCGCCTACCTTGGCTTGCTTTATTCATGCGGACCCCCAGACGAAACTTTCTGTACGCTGCTTAAGCAATATCGAAGACTGTGGCGGAAAAACTATCGACAATACCAAGCAGTTCTGCCAGAGCGGAAATGCCTACGACATTTGCCGCGGTCGCATTTACGATGCAAGAACGTACGAATGTAAGAATGACACGCTTTACGAACGAGCAACCGGTTCTCTATACAAGTTCTCGTGGGTCTGGCTCAACAGCGAAAAGGAATATGGGCTGTTCCTGGATAAGCGCGATAACCAATATTACAAGACTATCAAAATAGATGGGGTTGTTTGGTTTGCCGAAAACTTGAACTACGCCTCGGAAGGATCCCTTTGCTATATGGAAGACCAGTACTATTGCGATCGTTACGGAAGAATGTACACGCAGAAAATGGTTCTGAATGGAGCCGATTCAATTCCGTCAGATGAAAAAGTGCAGGGAATTTGTCCTGAAGGAACTCATGTGGCTACGCTTACTGAAATGAGAACCTTGCGAGGCGAAGGTTCTTTCAGCGCGCTTTATACGGCATATTCTGAAAACGATTATGACTTGGTGTATCAATACGATGAAAATGCTACCGGCTTTAGCCTTGCTATTGCGGGTACCTATTATAAGGGCGAGAGTAGGCCGTGGAGTGACCTGAATAGAGAAGGTGAATGGATCGGTTCCGATTTCACTTATCGATACTCCCATGGTTGGTTTAGCGAATCTAGTGCCACTTCGAATTATAGAGGCCGTCCGAACGAAACAGCCTTCGGTAGCGTACGCTGCATTGTGGACTAGAACTCCCGAAATTTTATAACAGAAACAGTCCCTCATTGGAGGGACTGTTTTTTGTAGAAGTATTGTGCTAGGGGCGCTTATTTTTCTTTCTTGTCACCGCCGACAGAAACGGTGGTGTCGCCCTTGGCAAAGGAAATGCCCTTCTTGAGTGCGATGGCCGTCAGTGCGATAATCAGGACAATCAGAACGGCACAGCCGCTCGGCGAGGCAAGGGCGGCAACAGGAGACTGCTGCTTGATTGCTTCCTGCAATTCGGTCTGCAGCTTTGCCACTTCGTTATTCAACGAGTCGTTTGCGCCTTGCAGGTGCTGCAAGTTCACCTGCAATTCGCCGGCCTTGGCATTGCAAATTTCCAGGTCCTTCGAGAGCGTCAAAGAATCCTTCTGCAAGTCCAAGATAGCCTTGTTCACGCTATCTCTGTGCTGCTTGAATTTCTTCATCAGCTCCATCTTGTTGAGCTTGGCGTTTGCCTTGTCGGCGGAATCCGGTGTAGCCGGCACTTGTGTTTCTGTTGCCATGTTTTCTTCTTCCTATTTGGGGGTTAACGTTTCTTGCCGCCAAGCAATTGAATGACCAGGGAAATAATGCTTTCCAGGAGCGAGGGGGCCTTGGTTGTTGTGGTTTTGGGCTTGCTCGCTTGCGGTTTTGCGGCGGGTTTAACTTCTGGGGCCTTCGGGGCTTCAACGGGCTTGGGCGCTTCAGCAGGCTTTTCCTGAATGGGCTCCGCCACTTTTGTGGCTCCCGAGGGTGCAGCCGTCTTGACGGCGTCGGCCTTGGCTTCTACCTGCGGAAGTACATCGGAACATGCCGAGATGAGGGACTTTAGCGATGGGCCGAAGGGCCAGTCGAATTTATCCTTTCTCACGTTGGTGTGGTAGAATACGCCTTTAAACGCAACAGCCTCTGCGTTGTTTGCAAAGGGAGCGTCGTCGGCCTTGAAGTTCATGGGAATGTCGTGCTTTTTACCGAGATACTTGATGAGGGCTGCCGTCGCAGAAATCTGGGCATCCGTCATGGAAGCAAAATAATCGTAGCCTCTGTAGTTCAGCTTGTCGTAGAACTGGGTTTCAGAAACCTTGCAGTAGGCATTGCCGTAGGCGTCCACGAGATTTTCGCCGGATAATTTCAGCGGACCGTAATTGGAAATCTCGATGCCGATGGACTGCTTCGACATGACTCCGTTTCCGCCGACAGCGCCGCTACCCAAGTGATAGCTCCATTCCGTATCGGGGAACATCTCGTAAATTCGTCCAGTGCGGTCTACCACGTAGGATACCGAAACGCAGTTATCCTTTGTAGAAAGGGCTGTCGTGTCAGACTTGATGTAGCCAACCGTAAAGTGAAGGCAAATGCTTTTCTTTGTCGTCTTGACCTTGTAATAATAAGAGTCAAAATCCGGACGGATGGAGTAAATCTTCACCCCGTGCCCGATATCGGTTGTCTGGGTCAACTTGTACTTGACCCCTGCGGAGTTGGTCAGGTTGGAGAAAAATTCGTCTTCGCGCTTTTGGATGGTTTCCGGTCTCATAAACCCCTTCTTTTTGTACACAAGGTAAAATAATTTTCTTTTGTATGCAACTCTGCGTTTAAAATAAACGATTGTTTTTGGTACAAAATCGAAATTGTATAAAAAAGGAAACCCGACTCCTTGGGGGAGCCGGGTTTTCTGGATCCTTCGACTTCGCTTACGCTACGCTCAGGATGACACTATCGCATTACTTTTTGGAGCGATGGCTGTTCTTGATCCATTCGGTCTTGTGGACTTCCGGAATATCGTCAAGCAGCTTGAGCGTGTGCGGTTCGGTCGTGTTGTCGAGCACTTCTTCCGGAGTACCCTGGTTCACGATCTTACCGTCGTGCATGATGAAGATACGGTCAGAAACGTAGTTTGCAAGACCGATATCGTGAGTCACGAACACCACGGTCATCTTCAGCTCGTCTTTCAACTTGCGGAGGTAATCGAGGATGTTTGCTCGCACGCAGGCGTCCACCATGGAGGTGGCTTCGTCAGCAATCAAGACCTTCGGACGGAGCGCGAAGATACGGGCCAAGAGCATACGCTGCATCTGACCACCGGAAAGTTCGAACGGATACTTGCCTTCGATGTCTTCGGGCTTCACGTTCACAGCCATCAGGCCTTCGTCCACGCGGCGGCGGACTTCTTCCTTGGAGGGCTTGTCCTTGAGGATGTTCAGGGCGTCTTCCAGCTGGCTACGGATGGTAAAGAACTGGTTGAAGCAGCCGAACGGATCCTGGAACACGGACTGCACTTCGTTCCAGTGAGCCTTCAGGTTCTTGATGGGCTTGTCGCGATACAGGAACTGGCCGCGAGTCGGCTTGTAAAGACCGAGCATGATCTTGGCGAGCACGGACTTGCCGCAACCCGAACCACCCACGATGGAGATGAATTCTTCGTCATAGATGTCGAAGGACACATCCTTCACGGCGGTCTTCAGGGTCTTACCGGCACCAAAGTCCTTGCTGATGCGCTTAGCGGAAAATACAACGGGTTTATCAGACAGCATAATCGCACCTCACTTGACGGTCGCCTACAATGCGGATGTTCTGGGTATTCTTCTTGCAGTCGGGGCATGCCTTCTTGCAACGGGGTGCAAAGCGGCAACCCACGATCTTGTTCTTGAGGCTCGGAGGAGCACCTTCGATAGCCACCGGATGACGGGTACGCTGGGAAGCTTCAGTAGAAAGCATAGCGCCCATCAGAGCCTGCGTATAGGGGTGACGCGGGTCCTTAACGACCTGGTCAGCCGTACCGTATTCCACGATTTCGCCGGCGTACATAATGGCGATATTGTCGGCCACGTGGTACAGGAGCGGAAGTTCGTGGGTAATGAAGATCATGGTTGAGAAGATGCCCTTGTCAAGAAGATCGAAGATCATCTTGATCACTTCCTTCTGGGTGGAAACGTCCAGAGCGGAAGTCGGTTCGTCAGCGATCACCATCTGCGGGTTGAGCAAGGTGGAAATGCCGATCACGGAACGCTGGCGTTCACCGGCGGTGAGCTGAATCGGATAAGAGTTCAGCACGCGCTTGGTGTCCATACCGAACAAGTCGAAACGTTCGCAGAGACGGTCGTAGATTTCCTTGTGGTCGAGCTTCTTGCCCGGCTGCTGGTGAGCGGCGATCACGTCGGCTGCGATGTCCTTGATTTTACGAACCGGGTTCAGGGCGTTGAATGCACCTTGCGGGATCATGGAAACCTGCTGGGCGAGCACGTTGGCGCGCACGTCTTCGAGCTTGCGGTGCATCAGGGATTCCATCTTGTCGCCGACGCGCACACGCACGTCACCCTTTTCGGGGTAAAGCGGCGGAATGCACATGCCCATAAGGCCGGACACCAAGGTGGACTTACCACAACCAGATTCACCTGCGATACCAAGGATTTCACCCTTCTTCATAGAGAAGGACACATCCGTCACGGCATGAGTCTTGTCGCCGAAACGGCCAAGGTAATAGAGGCCGAGATTTTCTACTTCAAATACATTTTCAGACATTTCGTTACCTCTTATTTGCGCAGACGCGGGTTAAAGACGCCTTCCATAGAAGTATTGATGAGGTAAAGGGCAAACACCGTAAGGGTCACCACGAGGGTTGCCGGAATGAAGGCAATCCAGATGGAGTCGGCAAGAGCGCCGTTGTCCTTTGCCTGGTTCAGGATGATACCGAGGCTAGTCGTGTCGACAGGGCCAAGGCCGATCATGGAGATAGAAGCTTCGGAAAGAATGCCCGAACCCACCTGCATGATGAACACCATGAACACGTAAGAGAGCAAGTACGGAAGCACATGCTTGATCACGATCGTGAGCGTGGATGCACCGTTGATGCGAGCGAGGGCGATGTGGTCGCGGCTACGCAGAGAAGATGCCTGGGCACGCACTGCACGAGCAGACCAGCTCCATGCGGTAAGACCGATGATGAGGCCAATCAAGGTGAGGGAACGGCCGTCCTTCACGGCAGAGCTGATGAGCACGAGGATCACGAACTGCGGAATCACGATGAAGAGGTTCGTGAACATGTTCAGAACTTCATCAATCCAGCCGCCACGGAAACCGCCGAACAGACCGATAAGCACACCGATCGTGGTAGCGATGATACCGGCCACAAAGCCCACATAGAGAGAGCTGCGGAGACCAGCGATCAACAGGGACACATAGTCACGACCAAGGTGGTCAGTACCGAGCAAGTGTTCTGAAGAAGAACCTGCATAAGGACCAGCGAGAATGTCACGGGCGTGAGTATCGACGCTGTAGAAGAGAGGTCCAAAAAGTGCGATCAGGAGCGTGAGCACGAAGATCGAGATGCCGATGACGAACATCGGGGACTTGAGAAGATTTCTTAAAAGTTTAATCATGATTACTTACCTCCCATTTGGAGACCGGCCTTCACGCGCGGATCGAACACGGCGATGAGCACGTCAACGGCATAGTTGGCGACGAGCACGCAGGTCGAAATCATGAGCGTACAACCCTGAATCGTTGCGTAGTCGTTCTTCTGGATGGCGTTGAGCATTGCCATACCGAGGCCCGGATAAGAGAAGATCATTTCGGTAATGAGTGCGCCACCCACCATGGCGCCCAGGGACTGGGCAAGACCGGTGAGCTGCGGAAGCATTGCGTTACGGAACACGTAGCTGATGATCTTGCCTTCGCGAAGACCGAGCCACTTGGCGTACTTCATGTAGTCAGTACCGAGTTCATAAAT
>JAEEGF010133802.1_pt1 | contig 47298 bp, 55 predicted proteins | sample 9134171 | NCBI WGS metagenome assembly JAEEGF01 (sample SAMN16246542, study PRJNA631951) | gut metagenome | biome: gut microbiome; feature: rumen; material: AP-attached | host: Bos | place: Iran: Karaj | collected 2018-10
GACCTTACCGAACACACTTTCTGGTCGTGTCGATGCCAAAAATGGCACTATGCATCTTGGTGGTCCAAATCTAGCCACTAAAGAGATGCGCGACGTACGTCACATTGTTATAGTTGGCTGCGGCACTGCCTATTATGCTGGTCTTCTAGCGTCTTATTATATGGAGCAACTTATTCCAGATATTACCACCGAAGTCGTCATCGCTTCCGAATATCGCTATCGTTCTTTCCATCTACCAAAGAATTCGCTTGCCCTCATTGTCTCTCAATCCGGCGAGACGGCCGATACACTCGCGTGTCTCCGCGAAATCAAGAAGCGTGGCATCAAGACCCTTGGCATCGTAAACGTAATCGGCTCTACGATTGCGCGCGAAGTTGACGGCGGTACCTATGTGCATGCTGGTCCAGAGATTTCCGTCGCTTCTACTAAAGCCTTTACAGCACAAGTTGTAACCATGCTCATGTTCGCCGGCATGATTGCCAGTTATCATGGTGGAAATGCCGAACTGATTCATAAATTCGCCAAAGAGCTCTCTATCTTACCAACAGAAATTGAAAAGTGTCTCAATGATCATCGTGCCGAAATGGAACAACTCGCCAAGAAATACGCCAAATACAACGATGCGCTTTATCTTGGTCGCGATACGGCTTATCCTATCGCTCTCGAAGGCGCTCTCAAGCTTAAAGAGATTTCATATATTCATGCCGAAGGTTATGCATCTGGTGAGCTTAAGCATGGTCCAATCGCACTCGTTGACGAAACATTCTTTGAAGTCTTCGATATTCTCGACAACTGGCTCTACGATAAATCTCTCGGTGGTCTCCATGAAGTTCGTGCCCGTGGTGGCAAAGCCATTGTTCTTACTAACTCCAAGGCCGACATCGAGGCCGACGACATCGTTCGTGTCGACAGTAAAATCGAGCTGCTCATGCCAATTCTTCTCAATACTCTTCAACAACTCTTCGCTTACTATGTCGCAGTAGAGCGGGGGAATGATGTTGATCAGCCGCGTAATTTAGCTAAATCCGTCACTGTAGAATAAAATGCCAAAGCAGAAACGTAGTACTAACAGCAAAAAGGAGATTCGTCGCGAAGAGCGTCAGCGCAAGCGCGCTCTACGTGAAGCAGAGCGTAAAAAAGCTAATTATCCGCGTATGTCGCTCAAATCTCTCTGGTACACCATGAAAGTGTATCGCAAAGCTGTTGGTCCAAAGCGTTTTATTCTTTGGGGCTATACCGGATACAACGCCATTGTGTCGCCGGTCTCGGCCCTCCTCGTCGGTGAAGCTACCAACCGCCTCCTTGCCGCAATCGACACGCAAGATTTCGTGCCATTCTTGGTCATCGCAATTTTATTACTTGTAATTCAGCTACTGCGCACCTTACTTAGCGAGGTAAATGGTCTTATTTCGGCCGTTTCCTGGCAAGATACATATGTCTATGTCAGTGAGCGCATCGCCGAAAAGTACATTGAGATTCCACTTGCTACACGCGAGAGCCAAGAGTTCGCCGATAAATTTGATCGTGTTAAAGATTTTGGCGCATCCATTGCTAGCGTCAACTCAAATGTTATTTACATCGTTTCTTCAGTAATCAGCATTATCGCCGTCGTTACATCCACGACTACCGTGTCGCCGCTCGTAACCATTGCAGTTTTCCTCGCCGCCATCCCATATTCTATTTTGAGCTTGCGGCTTGCCGCCAAACAGCGTCGTAACTGGCGTGAATTTACTAAAGATCGTCGTATTGCCTGGGCAATTCAGCAGAAAATTACCAATTCCAACTCTGCGCTCGAAATCGAGCTCAACAGTCTTTCTAAGCAACTCATTTCCCAAATGGTTAAAGCGCGTCGTCGCAGCCAGGAGCAGGATGTGGCCGACATTAAGTCATACTTCTGGCCAGACCTTAGCTCGCGCACGTTTGAAGATGTTGTTAGCTACGCCATTCTTATCTTTGTTTCCTTCGAAATTATGATTGGTAAACTCAGCTTCGGTGTTTTCACTTCTACGCGCATGCTCTTAAGCCAGCTTAGCGATAGTATTACCAGCCTCTTTGCTAACATTGCGAGCGCTAGCGAAAGCATTGTTAACGCTACCGACTATATGGAATTTATGAAAACTCCAGCTCGCCCGACTGGTGATGTACTTGTTTCGGATATTCCAAAAATTGAATTCCGGAATGTTTCGTTCACTTATCCGCGTTCCGAAATTAAGGCTGTAGATAATGTTAGCTTCAAACTTGAGCCTGGCGATAGCCTTGCTATTGTTGGTGAAAACGGCGCCGGTAAGACCACTATTATTAAATTAATGATTGGCGCTTATCAACCAGATTCTGGCACCATTCTCGTTAACGATATTCCGCTCGAGCGCATCGATCGTGAATCCTATCTAGAGCAGATTGGCGCACTCTTCCAAGATTATTCTCGTTACGAATTCGCCACACTTGGCGAAAACGTCTGGTATGGTGATGTAACGCGTCCATATAGTCCGCGCGATATTCGTGAAGCACTCGCCGATGCTGGCCTTGAAGATCTCGAGGCTAAATATCCAAAAGGTCTCAACCAAGTTATGGCCAAAGACTATGATGCCGAAAGTGCTGCCGATCTTTCTGGCGGACAATGGCAGCGCCTTAGTATTGCGCGCGCATTCTTCCGTCAGCCAAACGTTCTAATCCTCGATGAGCCGACTAGTGCTGTTGATGCCAGCTCGGAGTATAAAATCTTCAAGAATATCCTGCGCAAACAGCAGAACAAAACCACAATTATTATTTCGCACCGCTTTTCTACTGTTCGTAAGGCTGAGCGCATCATTGTGCTCGACCATGGTAAAATAATCGAGCAGGGCACACACGAAGAACTCGTCGCAAAAGGCGGCACATACAAAGAAATGTTCGAAATGCAAGCAGAAGGGTACAATTAAAATAGGAGGCACATGCACAAATTTCGCAAAACAATGTTTATTATTACAATCATCTTCGCAGTTCTGACCTTTGTTGGTCTCGCGATGCTGATCATTTCTTCAAAAGAGCTTACTGATTCACTTTTTGACTGCGTTATCTTGCTAATTTCTGCTGCATCCATTGCCATCGCGATTTTCTCGCAGCTCGTGGCCGACAAAGAATCGCGTCGGATTGAAAAGCTCGTCCGCGAAATTGGCGCTATTAATAAGACTACGGAAGAAGATCTCAAACAAGACGAGAATCTTCGCCGTAAATTGGACAAAATTCTCTATCTCGAAGAAGAAATCTATAGGCGTTCGGGTGGTCGTAGGGACGTCAAAAAAGTCGAAAAGGGTGATGCAAAAAAATAATTTATGCATATTGAGCTAACGGATTTTTATTCGCGACTTGGTACTATCGCCATTATCTTGGTTCTAGGGTTTTTATTGGGTAAACTCAAGCTTATTTCACCAAAAACCAATAAAGACCTCGTAAATCTTTTATTAACAGTGTTTATGCCGGCCTCACTCTTCCTAGCTTTTCCGGCTAGTTACAGCGACGAAACTTCCGGCATGTTCCTATCTGGTCTCGGCGCTGGTTTTTTGGTAATGATTGCAGTTATCATTCTTTCGCGCATCATTTTCAATAAAAAATTCTACAAGAAAGAAAAACCACGCAGTGCGGCCCAGTTTGCGCTTGTTTTTAATAATGCCACTTTCCTTGGCTATCCAATCATTGCAAGTACCTTCGGCGAGCAGGGCGTAATTCCGTATTGCGGCTTTATTATCGCTTTCAATATCGCACTCTTTTCCTACGGCGTCTATCTTTTCAAGCACAAGATTGACGTTAAGCTCGTTCTGGGCGTGCTCACGAACCCAAATATCATAGCGGTCGTCTTAGGTGTTATAGTTTTCTTGACCGGCTTCCAGGTGCCTGGCTTCGTTAAAGACGCCGTCCAATACACCGGTAATGCTACTACGGCGCTCTCCATAATTTGTGTTGGCTATATGCTCAGCAATGCCAAATTCTTACAGCTTATTAAAAAATGGAAACTCATGCTTACGGCGCTCATCCAGTTAATTATCGGTCCGCTCGCCACTTGGGCACTCTTAGTCGTGCTCCAATTCCCACAGGAAGTCGTGGTTGTCTGTACGCTTATTCAGGCTCTCCCAACCGCCACCAGCCTCGGCCTCTTTGCTTCGAAATATGGTGGCGACGAAACTGAAGCTTCTGAGCTTGTTACGATTTCTACTCTATTATCCATCGTCACGATGCCAATCATGGTATCATTATTATTAATTCACTAAGGAGGAAAATGAGAGCGCTGAAGTTCTGGGAAAAACTTGCAGTTATATTTTTGACCTCGTTGTTTATAATTACGACATTTTTGTCCTTCTGTATTTCTATTGAAGTGCCAGAGGCGGTTTCTCGTTTCGTAATCTTCGGCCTCATTCTAATCATAATTAGCGTTGCTTCATTCTTCGGTTTGATTAAAATTTTAATTAAGCGCTTCAATTACAAGAACCGCAGGGGCGCCAAAATTTTCTTTTATTCAATTGTTGTTATTCCTTCTGTATCTGCTAGTGCAATCCTTTTATATGAAAATAGCTGGCCGTATGTCTTTATCTATTTCATTCTGGTCACGTTCTACTTCTATATGGTCGAAAAATATTTCGGCAAATTTAACATTCGCATTAACGCCGAATTTGATAAACTTTCCGTTGAAAATTTAACCAGTTTTAATACTGACATCAAGGTTATTGCTAAGAACAAGAAGGTAAAGTCTAGTAGGGAAGCTATCAAGGTTGGCGATATTATCGAAATCAGCAAAAACGGCGAGCCAATTTTAACGCTCGACGTTATCAAAAATAAGAAATAATTTATAATTCGTAATCGGCAATTTTGCTAAAAATCCCAATTGGAGTGATGGTTCCGACTGAACCGCCGCCGCTGTCCATACATGTTGCTCCGCCACCCTCTAACCTAATTCGGAATGCAAATAATTTAACCCCAGACGATTTACCTAGGTCATCATCGAAATCTTCATCTTTACAGGCTGCGACATCATCGTATTGAATGTCGCCAACTTCCATATTGGCCCAATGGCTATTTGGCGACCGACCATGCACATCGGGATCATACATGCCGCGGTCAGTTACTTCCTTAGTAATGCAATTAATAACCTTCGTCGTGCCCCAAAGTGCAATCCGATATGGTTCGCCAGAACTTGGGTCAACTACATCTGGACCAACATATTTTACATAAAAAGTGCAAAATCCTGCAGGCGTCCATGCCTTTGTATAGTTGTCCGATACGCTCCCAACAGCATTATGTCGCGTCCATTGCGTCATCCCGGCAATAATAATACTTAATGCATTCTTGCGTTCGGTGTTGCGCTGAGCGCGTTGCATAGCGGGCAGGGCGATAAAAACCATCAATATCATTAGCCCAGCTATTGCTAGTACTAAGACAATTTCGATAAGCGTAAATCCTTTTCGTTTGCGCATTACTTTCATTATACCAAACAAATTATGCAACAAAAAAGTACCTCGCGGTACGCTTTTTGGTGGGGGCACCTGGGCTTGAACCAGGGACCAATCGGTTATGAGCCGACTGCTCTAACCACTGAGCTATGCCCCCATGCACTCAAGTATAACACATCAGATAAGAGAAAAGGCCCGAAAACGGACCACATAACTACATTATAGCACAAAATGCACAAAAAGTCAATATAGGTTATAATATGCTTATGCTCGAGAAGGTGAAAACACGGCTCCGACGTCTCCGTTACTATACGAAGAAAGATATTTTGACTCTCAACAATATCGTGCTTTTTGGCGCGTTAGTTTTATGTGTTTGGTGGACCTGGGGCGCAATCAATTCCATGTCTCGCAACTGGGAGCTAGAAGAGAAACTCAGGAGTCGTCAGCTCGAAGCCACTAAACTCGAATTAGAGGTCGAAACTCTCCGTCTCGAACAGGAATATTATCAGACCGACGAATACAAAGAGCTCATGGCTCGTACTAAAGCGGGTAAAATGCAGCCTGGCGAAACTATGGTTATTTTGCCTAAAAATTCCGAATCCGCCCTTCAAAAATACGCCGATTCAGACGCGGAAATTCCAGTATACCGCAGCAACTTCTCCGAGTGGCTTGACTTTTTGTTCGGATAAGTGTAATATAGTTTCTATCGTCGCGGGGTAGAGCAGCCTGGTAGCTCGTCTGGCCCATAACCAGAAGGTCGTTGGTTCAAATCCAACCCCCGCCACCAAGTTTATTAGCGGCCATCCGGCCGATTTTTTATTACATCAAAAAGCCCCCATCGCTGGGGGCTTTCAATTAATCATCTTTGCGTTGATGAATCAGCTTACCACCATAGGTGTAATATTTAATATTATCGCCTTCCGTTGCCTCAATATAATGATCCGTGAAATCTGGATAGTCGTCGCTAATAAACAGCTTTGCGCCATCAGCAGTATAGATATCATAGCTCATATTGTAATCTTCGTCTCTATTTCCAACATAAATGTAGAGCTTATCGTCATAAACCTTACCGCCAGTGGAATAGCCAGAAGTGGAGGCAATCTTCTTGCCGGCTGGGCTTAATACATCCGTAGTCTTGTAATCGTTGTAGGCGTAATAGAATTTATGCAGATCTGCGCTGCGCGAATACATATATTTGTATCCGTCACTGACTTTTTCGCCTTCTTTATTGATGACATAGTATTTGGTATCGTCGCCATCTTCGCGGACATAAGAGAAACCATCTTCCGAGAAAGTATCGGCAGCATCAAAGCTCTTGCCAAACAACTTCTTACCTTCAACAGAATAGAACTCGTAATCGCCATATGGCACATCTTTACAGGCGCTATTAGACGAATAAGTACGATATGTCCTTAGCAGATAAATACCACTCGAAACAGGACCATAGCTATAAATTCTGCGGCAATTTACCTCGCTAACTTTTGCGCCACCCTTATAGAAAATAACGCCATAAGAGTCGGAATCCTCTTTATTGATAGCGTAATTATCGGCATCAACATAGAGGGCATCGGTTGCTTTTGCGCTAGTGTGTGAGAAATCGTTGCTCAACAGATAGATCACGTCGTCGTCATCTTCTTTCTTGAGACAGTACCAAGCATCATAGAGAGATGCCGCCGCCAAACAGCCGCTTGGCAATTCTTGCTCTTTACCATCGACGATAAATTTATATTTGTGATCTTCGTCGTAATCGTCGGTTACGGTTTGCAAAGAGATTGACTTACGATCTTCGGAAACCTGCGAGATTTCATATTTATCGCCAGATTCAAACTTGTAAGTTAGCTCCGCCGAAAGCGTATTGAGTAAGTAGTTGGTGCCAGCATGTGTAATTACGACATAGCCGTCTTCCTCGTCGCTCAACTCTATATTCTTATCGAGGTTTTCGGTAATCGAAAGAACTTTCTTACCCTGGTAATTCAAAATCTGGAAACCTTTTTCATCGGCAATCACGGCAAAGCTATCGCTGGAGGTAACCAGGCGATTCTTGTTCATATCGTAAACAACTTTACCTTTGCCATTAATAAGATATTCATTCGAACTATTATCGGTAGCCTCATAGAGACCGCCTGCGCGAGAAATGAAGACATATTTATCGAAGTCGACTGTCATCTTGCCGTCGGTATTAATAATACCGCGCTTGTCATCTTCCTCGTCACCGACTACCGCGGTACCACCGATAAATCTCGATGCGTAGCCAAATTGGAATTCCGTCAACCTTTCGCCGTCATCATTAAAGAGAGCATATTTGCCATTATCGTCTTTGAGGAAGTAGACATTTGTAGCGTAGATATCATCCATTTCGCCACCACCGCCAAGTGCGAAAATTGCAATTAACGCAATAATGCCACCTAGTATAAGCACGCCGGCGATAATGCCAATAATTAAACCAATTTTAGATTTTTTCTTTGGCGCAGCAGCTGGTGCAGCTGTTGGCGCTGCGGCTGGCGTACCGGTCATCGTTGGGGTTGCGCCCATCGGTGCTGGCGCCGGAGCTGGAGCTGGTGCTGGCGCTGGTGCCGGTGGCACTGGTGCTGGCCCTGCTGGCTGCGGCTGCATTGGGTTGATATTTTGATTGTCCATATGCTCCTTTCTTTAAGCTTGTTCGCAAGCTACGCGAATTAGCTCGCTCCAATCATTAGTTAAATGTGGTACGCTCGCAAGTTCGTAAGTCGTCATATCATAGCGAATCGCCATTGCGAGTTCTTGCGCAATCAATCCTGCGTGTGGCGCCATTACGGTACCGCCCAAGATTTTGTTTGTCCTTTTGGCCGTAATTAATTTCACGAAGCCCATCATGTTATCAGAAGTATTAGCTTTCTGAACCGAATCGAGTGCAATGATTACTTTATTCACTTTCTGATCATGGCGAATACAATCATCTTCCGTAACGCCAACTTCCGCAACACCCGGTGTCATGTTGGTCACGCGAATGATGCCGCGATAATCAACTGGGTTTTTCTTACCGCGACCGAGAATATCTGCCATTGCTGCGCGTGCCTCAATTAGAGCTTTTTCGGTTGAACTATGGCCACCAAGCACGTCGCCCGCTGCATAAATATTCCTCGTGGATGTGCGACAATGCTCGTTTACGATAATTCCGCGCTGATTGAACTTTACGCCGGCATTTTCGAGACCAACATCAATATTTGGCGCATTGCCAGTGCACATCAAAACCTCATCCACGCGAATGGATTTTTCTTGACCGCCACGCAGGAAGATAACTTTCTTGCTAACGCCATCTTTTTCAAGCGCGATTACGCGTGATTGGGTTAGAACTTTAATCTTATCTTTATTAAAAATCTCGTCCAAAACTTGGCCAACTTCTTCATCCTCGCGCGGCAATAAGCGTCCTGCAATATCTGCGATAATCACTTGCGTGCCAAGAATAGAGAAGAATTGTGCAAGTTCACAGCCCGTAGAACCGGCACCCACGATAAAAATCGTCTTTGGCGGACGAATCATCTCGAGCACATTCTCTGGCAACCAATACTCGAGGTTGGTCGGAATCTTGATGCCAGTATCGAGTGTTGATGCGCCGGTCGCAATCAAGATTTTCTTTGCGCGAATCGTCTGGTCGTTCACGCTAATCTCTGTGTTGGAGAGTAGATGACCGCGGCCATGCAAACAAGCGATGCCGGCTTCTTCAAAATCTTTCTTGCTGTTCGCTTTCGCGCGTCGCAATGCTAGATTCTTCCAGTTATTTACTGTTGGGTAGTTGTATCGTAATCCTGTGCTAGACAGGCCGAACCTTGCCCCCGTCAACGCATTTTTGAATTGTTGCGTGGCGTAAAATAATGCACCAAAAGGTACATTGGAGTAATTTTGGCTAGAGCCGCCCCATTTGTTTGCTTCGATTAAGGCGACTTTTAACCCAGATTTAGCAGCAATTAATGCCGCTTCGCCTCCGGCGTCCCCACTCCCGAGAACTGCCAGATCGTAATCAAAACGGTTCTTCATCTTATATTATTTTATCATGATTCTTATAAGCAAAAGCGAGATCCGGGTCCAAAATTTTGATTTCTTTATAGATAACTTTTCTCAAATCGTCTTCGGTCACTGTATCCTTATCGGCAATCCAGGCATCAGTCGCTTTTGAAACGCGTTCGGCAATCTGTTTTGCCCAATTCTCTGGTACATTTTGACTGCGCGCGTAGCGCAAGACGTTCTGCTGAATGCCGCGACTCGAGTATTCGTAGGTAATTTTCTTCTTCATTTACATCACCCAATAAGTCAAAACAAACGCCGCCAACACCAAGAAACCGCTACCAGAGATAATTCTTGCAAAAGCTTTGTTGCGCACGCGCCATTTTTGTACTTCGACCACATTTTGGCCAGTTCTTACGCGCAACTTCAAAACTAATAATGGAATTATGCTCATGATGGTATAACCGATTACGGCTATAATTTGGTATTGCGCGCTCAAATTAAGGATGCAGTTTGCTACTACGAAGTATAGTGCGATACTTAATGGCATCTCGGCAAAACTACTTAGCATGCCCAGTGAGAACGACTCAATATTGTCGTTCGTAGTCTTTGCGCGCCTTTGAATAAAGCGTGTAAACGAACGTGGCAACCATAGCTCAGTATTGCGACCGCGGCGGTAATAGAATAACCACATTACGAGTGCACTAGCAAGAAATACGCCGACGCAAATAATCAAATATTCAGTTTTTAGTGCGCCATTAAACAACGAAGAAATCATGAAAGCTAGAGCGCAGACCATCAAGAACGAAATCACGCCAGCACCCAAAATATAATGACGCGTCAGAGAACGTGTTTTGCGGCGACGATGGTGCCCCATACTAGCGTGATATAGCAAAATCAGACCACCCAAACTTAATTGCAGGGAAGCCTGAACAATGCCTGCCAGGACAATTGTAGCGATACAGAGTAAATCGCTCATGCTTCAAGTGTAGCATGCTTACGCAATTATTGCACTTACGCTTGTTGCTTTTTCGAAAAATCTTTAAGATGCCCATATGCAAAAGAAATTATTAATTACAATTTGTGCTTTTCTCGCGGTAATTATCTCTGTTAATCTTGTTTTTGCCGAGGAGAATGATTTGCCAATAGAATCGGCGCCGTCGCTACGTTTTTACGCCGTTAATGCCGGCTATAAGGACGACAATTCTTCACAGAATTACGATTTTATTGAGTTAGAGCGTACTGTTTCCGAAGATTTTTCTTTGGCTGGCTTTTCGCTCAAATATTTCAATAGCTCAGATAAACAGGCCGGCGAAGTTGTCTTCGCGGAACAGCAAATCCTTAGTGCCGATCGGCTCGTGCTCGGCTTTTCCAAAAGCCCCCAATATGTCGATTGGGAAGATTCACCATATCTGTATTATTTCTCTAGCTCTGGGCTAGCCTCTACGGCTGGCCGCCTCCAGCTATTGTTTAATGAAGAAATTATCGATGAACTTTGCTGGGGCAAAATCGTTTGCAGTGCGCAAAATCCCAAATTTGCCACCAAACCAGAGGAGAATTATTCGCTTGTCCGCACCGAAGATGGCTACGAGCAGCTTCAATATTATCCAGAAATCCAACCCGCCTTTACCGAGCTGGCGGTCGACGAAGAACCATTAGAATGCAACCTTATTATCTCGGAAATTTACACCTATTATGAGTCTTCTGTGAACGAGCAATTTGTTGAGCTATATAATCCAACCGATGTCGAACAAGATATATCACGGTGTGCATTTTCATATAAAAATACCAGTTATGAAATTAACGGAATTATACCACCAGGCGCATATTATATATATCAAAATCCTGAGCTTACTTTTACGAAAAATCCTACAACTTACAACATCTACTCACTCGCCGAACAAGACGTGCTTTTGCTGCACGGTCAAAAGAAAGGCGCCTCTTATGCACTGTTTAATATCGGCACCGAGTCCGAGCAATGACTGCAAACCTACCAGCATACGCCTGGTGCAGAAAATGTCTATCAGGAATTCCAAACTTGTCCCGAAGGCAAAGTGATTAATCCAGAGACGGGCAACTGCATTAACGAGGTTGTAGATAAAGAAACTATTTGCCCAGAAGGGAAATATCTCAACTTACTAACCGGACGCTGTAAAAATATCGAGACCAAAAAGACCACTGTCTGCAAAGAAGGATATTATCTAAATATTCTCACTGGTCGTTGTAAAAAAATCGCAACAACTACCGCCACCGAATGCGCCGAAGGGTACGAACGCAACCCAGAGACTAATCGTTGTCGCAAAATCCGCACCAATACCGCCATGGAGTATCCGGTCGAGCCTATCGAAGAGAATTCCTATAATAATCCCAAAATATTTATTGCGACCGGCGTAATTGCAGCCTTAATTCTCGGCGGCGCTATTTATGCCATTTATCAATACCGCAAAGAGATAAAACAGGTTATACTGAAAATATGTCGACGAAACGCGTCTTAGGTATTGATCCTGGCACTGGTATTTGTGGTTTTGGCGTCATTCAATATGTCACGCACAGACAGCCGCGTATGATTACTGCTGGCGTAATTACTACGCCCGCTCATACGCCACTCGCCGATCGCCTTCTAGATATTTACGATTCGCTTAACCAAATTATCGACGAAACCCATCCCAACGAAGTCTCAATTGAAAAACTCTATTTTAATCAAAACATTACCACAGGTATTACCGTTGCCGAGGCGCGCGGCGTCTGTATTTTGGTCGCCCGGCAGCGTAATCTGCCGATCGCCGAATATACGCCACTTCAGATTAAGCAGACTATGACCGGGTATGGTCGCGCCAAAAAGAAAGAAATGCAGGAGGCCGTGCGCGTGTACCTCAATATGGAGCAGGTCGTCAAACCAGATGATGCTGCCGATGCTTTAGCGGCCGCTATTACGCACGGTCTAATGACGCGTATCGCCTATCAATAAAATCAGATATAATATAGCTATGATTGCTCATGTCCGTGGTCAAGTGGCCGAAAAATTCGCAAATTCCGTTATTATCGATGTTCAGGGGGTTGGTTATGAAGTTGGTCTCACAACCATAGATTTTGAAAATCTTAACCTCAACGATGACGTCAAGCTCTACACTTATCATCATATTCGCGAGCAGGCGGAAGAATTATTTGGCTTTACCAGTCTTGCCGCCAAAAAATTATTTGAATTGCTAATATCCGTCCAAGGCATTGGCCCTAAGGCTGCTATGTCCATTTTGAGCCTAGCACCAGTAGAAGAAGTCCGTAACGCCATCGCAAATCAGGATTCTGCATATATTTCTAAAGCCGCCGGTGTAGGGAAGAAATCCGCCGAGCGCGTCATTGTGGACCTTCGCGACAAAGTTGGCTTGCCAGCCTACTATGGTCGCAAATCCGCGCCAGAACAACAAACGCTTCAGGCCAATGACGAAGCTCTCGATGCCCTCATGGCACTTGGTTTTACGCTCGCAGATGCCACAAAAGCCCTAGAAGGCGTCGATTCTCAACTATCAGTCGAAGAACGCATCAGGGAAGCCCTCAAACGCCGCTAGAGGTAGAAAAAGTTCATGCTTGTCTTGGCGTATATATTTTGCTAAAATTTTAATCACTGCTCTCGGATCCGCATATCGGATTTTGGGGAAAATGTCGTAAGAGAGTAGGTCATTACTAAGCAGGAGAACACCATGAAAAAGCGTACTCGCAAGGGGACGCTCCGAGTGGATACACTTCGGTGGAATGAATACATCGAAATGTAACAAAAAACGCCCGAAAGGGCATTTTTTGTTGTTATAAACTAGTCGGACTTTTTGGCGCCAGTCTCTAAACCAGCTTTTTTGAGTTCGCTATTAATTTGTTCTTCAATCATTTCTTTCAATTTTTGCTGAGTGTCGGCAGCTGCAACATCGATAGCCTTGCCATTCACATAGAACGCCGGCGTTGCCGTGACTTTATCGACGTTCTTGCCAAGAGCATAGTCGAAATTAATCTTAGTCTCAATATTTGAATTACCCATATCGGAGCGGAATTTTTCCAAGTCACCTTCCGGAGCAATATCCTTAAATAGACTTACAAACACATTCGTGCGCTTATCGCCAGTTTCGGAAATCCATTCAGCACGATTTGCGTAAATCGTCTCTACCATATCCCAGTAATAACCTTGGAAACCGGCACTTTCAGCAGCGGCAGCAGCGGCACGAGCGTTCTGGTGGCCAGAAATTGGGAAGTTGCGATAAAGGAAAGCAACGCGATCGCCGTACTCTTCATATAATTGATGGATATTTGGCATCGCAGCAGCACAGCCAGGACACTGCAAATCTGCATATTCGACCACGATAACTTTAGCGTCAGGATTCCCGCGCACATGGTCGTCGATATTTCCGTTGTTATCATCGCCCTTAATAATCGAGGTAGAGTCATAATCTCGCACGTCGGTTGGGTTCTCATGTTTTTGGATGGTAGTCCATGCAATCAGACCGCCAAACAGGGCCAAAATCACCACGATGGCCGCAATTGTTACCTTATTCATGATACAATTTTACCATATACGGAGGAGAAAAAATGGACGAGTCTTTTAAGCAGAAAGTGATGAAGAAACTAACCGCCTGGCTAGATCCAAAGTTGGCTAAATATCGCGAGCCTGTCAAAAAAGAACCTTATGTACCAAAAACCGAAAAAGAGTTTATTGGCGTCCTTAAACGCACTCCGGAAGAAATTCTTACTAGTGATCAGCGCAATCTTATTGCTGGCGTAATGTCTTTTGACCAGATGCCAGTTTCGCTAATTATGACCGAGCGCAAAGATATGATGTTCTTGTCCGAAGCCGACTTCTTGGGCCCGCTTCTCCTCGACAAAATGTATAAAACCGGCGCCGATACTTTCCCAGTGCTCGATAAAGAAGGTCAAGTTTGCGGCATTGTGCGCACGCGCAGTATTGATCCGCTCAAAATTACCGAAGATCAGCCTATCGAAAATTTCATCGAAAAAAATGTCTATTTTGTTCGTGCCGATTATTCACTTAAAATGCTTCTTGCAGCTTTTATTCGAACTGAAGCTAGTTATGCTGCGGTCGTGGATCGCGATGCGCACGTAGTTGGCTCGGTCACGCTCGATACACTCATGGCAGTATTGTTTGGTCGTCGCGTCAAAGATTCTTTCGCTTCCGACGATTCGCCATTCTCGGTTGCCCGTCGCACTGAAAAATAATCTGTTTATGCTAAAATAAAGATATGTATTGGATATTGTTTCCAATTTTAGCGTCCGTTTTTTATTGCTTCGGTGGGTTTATTCAGAACTATCTTACCGATATGGCGCTGCCCAAAAAGCGCGCTGGTGCTCTTGTTGTATCGCACATTCCGAGCTTTATTTTGATGATGGTGCTTTTGATGGCGATTTTTGGTCGCGCTACCTTCATGATGCCGGTTAATAACGCCTTCGGCCTAGTTCTTGCTGGCGCCATAAACATAATCGGCTCGGTATATTATTACAAAGCGCTTCAGGCTGGTGACAATACCGACATTACAATTTTTGGACAAGTTGGCCCGCTTATTTCACTTGGTCTTGGCGCAGCCCTACTTGGCGAAATGATCACTATCAACCAGGGCATCGGTTTTATTTTTATTATGGCCGCTACGATGGTGGTAATTATTGGTGGCATGAAAGGACAGAAGAAAAAAGGCTTCGACCTCAAAGTCGCAGGGCTAACAGTCGTGAGCTGTTTCTTTTCAGTTTTATCAGACATAGTTTTTGCAAAGTTTCTCGGCGACGCCACGGCCAACTATATTCTCTTTGCGCAATCATTTTTCTTCTTTGAGCTTGGCTCACTATTGGCGGTTGTAATGTGCCTAATTTTCTTCGACTCGTGGCGCAAAGCTCTATCCCAAACCTTTTTCCGCGGCAGAAAACACAACGTTAACATGGGCTTGCTCCTCGGCGACAACATCACGCTTAGCGTCGCTGAAATCCTCTATAAATTTGGCTTAATTGCGGCGCCAGTCGTTTCGCTCGTTTCGCCAATCGGCAAGGTCGCTGGCCTATTCACGTCGTTCTTTATAACGATTTTCTTGGGCAAAATTTTTCCAAAGTTCATCCACTCAAAACGCATTACCAAGCGCATCATCGCACAGTATTTGTTTGCGGGCGCGCTCATCATTTGCGGTATTCTTCTAATGAATTAGCACTCTTGACCATGTGACTGCTAAAATATATAATTTAATCTATGAGCAAAAGAGACTATTACGAAGTTCTCGGCATCCAAAAGGGTGCATCTGACGATGAAATCAAGAAGGCTTTTCGTAAGCTTGCTATCAAGTACCATCCAGACAAAAATCCGGGCGACAAAGAGGCCGAAGAGAAGTTTAAAGAAGTAAATGAAGCTTATTCTGTCTTAAGTGATAAAACCAAGCGTCAACGTTACGACCAATTTGGTCATGCGGGCGTAGGCGGTGCTGGCGCCGGGGGTGCTGGCAATCCGTTTGAAGGTTTCAACTTCAATGGTCAAAGCTTCAATTTTGACTTTGGTGGCGCCGGTACGGGTGGTCTCGACGATATTCTTGGTGCCATGTTTGGTTTTGGCGGCGGTTTCCGTGGCGCTCGTCGTGGTCGCGATTATCGCACCACGGCCACGATAGATTTTGAAGAAGCTATTTTTGGTACCACAAAAAACATTTCTGTTGATGGCGAATCAATCAAGCTCAAAATCCCAGCTGGTATTTATGATGGTCAACAAATTCGTCTTGCCGGCAAAGGCGGCCCAGCCCCACAAGAGGGTGGTCAACGCGGCGATCTTTATGTAGAAATTCGCGTACGTGCCCACAAAACTCTCACCCGCGAAGGCAACCTCATTCTTTCTGAAGCAACTATTTCGATGGTCGATGCGGTGCTTGGTACCGAAATCGAAGTCATGACTGTTGATGGCAAAATCACCATGCGCGTTCCAGCTGGCACCCAGCCAGGCACCAACTTCAAGTTATCTGGCCATGGCGCTCCAATCCAGCCGGGCTCATCCGAGCGTGGTCCACACATTGTCACAATAAATGTCGAAATTCCAAAGAACATCAACAAGAAGCAAAAAGAGCTTATTCAAGAATTTGATAAAGCTAAAAAACGCGGAATCTTCGGCTAAAAATGGTGGAAATTCGCGACCTCTACGACAAAAAACATAAGCTAACTGGCGAAACTATCAAAAAAGGCGACCCCACTCCACCTGGCCGCTACATCCAGGTCGTGATGGTTTTTATTCGCAGCAAATCTGGCCACTATCTCGTTCAAAGACGCAGCAAAGCCAAGAATGGTCTGTACGCCACAACTGGCGGTCACGCCAAGCATGGCGAAAATAGTTTACAAGCAATTTGTGCCGAGATCAAAGAAGAACTTGGCCTCGATGTTGATCCAAAAGAATTGCAACTTTTCCGCTCCGCTCGCATCGACGAGGAGCAAGTATTTTTGGACGAGTATTATCTCGAGAAAAATGTAAATTTATTAAAACTCAAACTCCAAAAAGAAGAAGTCTCCTTTGTTTGCTGGATGCAGCCATGGGAAATTCGTAATTTATTCCATCGCTGTAAGTTTATGGACAATCATTATGAAGAATTTCTGCGCCTTCAGCAATGGCTTGAAGGACAAAAATCAAAGTCCTAAATGTTTTTTAGCGTTTTCCGTTACGATACGTCCGCGTGGCGTACGCTGAATCATGCCCATTTGTACTAAGAATGGTTCCAAATAGTCTTCAATCGTAGAGGCTTCGTCGCCCGTGAGCGCGGCAATTGTATTTAAACCAACTGGCTTATCGCCGTATTTTTGATACATCAAAGTCAACATATTGCGGTCCGCTGGATCCAAGCCAAGCTCATCAATTTCCAGCATATTTAGCGCATTTTTTGCGGTCGGCACATCAATAATTCCGTCGCCGTTTACGTCCGCATAATCACGCACGCGCTTCAAAAGACGGTTTGCAATGCGCGGCGTCAGGCGCGAGCGTTCTGCCAAAAGTTTTGCTGCTTCTGGTTGGATTTTGGTGTCCAAAATCTTCGCCGAGCGCTCAATAATTTGCTGAATGTCGCCATCGGCATAATATTCCAAACGGTACGAATGTCCAAACCGATCGCGGAGTGGTCCGGCCAAATTGCCGGCTTGCGTGGTGGCGCCAATCAAAGTAAAGCGGGGCAGGTCGAGCTTCACACTGCGCGCGGCCGGTCCTTTACCAATCACGATATCGAGCTTGTAATCTTCCATCGCCGAGTAAAGAATCTCCTCCACGGCGCGGCGCAGGCGGTGAATCTCATCGATAAACAATATATCTCCGTCAGTTAGGTTCGTGAGGATGCTGGCCAGGTCGCCGGCTTTTTCAATGGACGGGGCAGAAGTAGCGCGGAAATTGGCGCCCATTTCGTGAGCAATTACGCCGGCCATGGTGGTTTTACCCAGGCCTGGCGGACCATACAACAGCACGTGATCCATCACGTCGCCACGTTTCTTGGCGGCATCAATCGCCAGTTTCAAATTTGTCTTCAAACGGCGCTGACCGATATATTCATCAAAATTCGTTGGCCGCAGGGAAAACTCGACGATCCGTTCTTCGTTATCGTCCTCGTGTAGGCTAGTGTCAATCACCCTCTCAATGGCCATATCTGTATTATAACACCTGTGACAGATAGTATCTTCTAGGTAATATTATGTGTGCTTATTTATGAATGATGTTATATAGTTCATCTACGAAACTACTACGGCGCTTTGCGTTTGTATCGCGGAATAAAATCACCTTATAACGAGAGCGAGTTAATGCAACATAAAATACGCGACGCTCCTCGGCATTCTTTATTCCTTCGTCTATTGGGTTTTGTTGGAAGATTTTTTCTATCCAAAACATTGGTTCGCCGTCTCGAGGAAAACCAGCGTTTAGCCCTATCAGGAAAGTCCAGTCAGCCGTTAATCCTTTTGATTTATGTATAGACATTGCATCAAATTGAAAATCTGGATAATCAGAGATAGATATCTTAGTACCTAATTCTTTTTTGTAATTTCCGTCACCCAAATCGAATAAGCGATTAATAATACTATTAGTTCTAGATAGAACAAGTATAGAGTCGTCAGGCCTTTGACTATGTATTTGGACTATAGCTTTTCGTAAAGCCTCAAATTCATCGTGCAACGCCTCTTCATTTTTATCTCCGGAAAAATCTATAAAAACAAAAGGATCCGTAAGCTGTTTATTAGAGCGCAAGTCTTTCTTGATTTGACTTGGGTTACGCATGATAAACTCGCCAGCAAAGTCTATAAGCGACTGCGAATTGCGATAAGTCTTGGTTATTTTAAATAGCTTGGCACCTTTAAAATATCTCTGGAAATTATACACATACTCAATTCTTGATCCTGCAAAAGAATAAATAGTTTGCCAGTCGTCGCCAACCGCTAGTAATTTTGCGCCGCTGCGGCTCACTGTCGCATTTGTCAGAGCGTAGCGATCCGAGGAAATATCCTGATATTCGTCAACGATCACGTATTTGTAATTAAAAGCACTTTCGCTCAGATTATTTACATATTTACGTGCATAGTAGATCATATCGGAGAAATCAAAACCAATTTTATTTACGCTTCGATGAATTAATTTTCCGTAGAATAAATAAAACTTGCGAAAATACTTGTATTGAAGCTGCATTATGGATGCCTGTTCGACATTCTGAGATTTACTTATTTCCTCTGAGACTAAAGCGTCGAAGTCTTCTCGTTTTTCGGAAGCCTTAACTTTATCTACTATTCGATAGAAAAGATTTTCTAGCCTATAGAACTCTGCTAGTTCATTTTTATCTAAAAGAACATCATATATTTCTTCATCGCTTCTAGTATTGCTAGTATTAATCCCGTACTTTTTAAGTTCATTGTCTAAGACAGTTAGATAATCGATGTTTTTATCGTAGTCCAATGCTATAAAGTTGTTATGATTTTCTTGATGAAATTTCTCTTTAATTTTTCTGGTTCGTTCATATTCTTTGTCGGTTGGGTTTTCAGAGTTTGAAAGACCGAAATATTCAACATAATATTTGTTACCGCCTGCATTAATAGTGAAATCTGGTTTGTAAGTATTTGCTTCTGGCAATACTTCTTCATAAAGTTGTTCGTATGAATAATCTATTTTATGCTCAAACAGCCAGTTAGCAATTCTTGCTTCTCCTTTTGATTTAACGCGTTCACCCCTCAATGTTCTTGGTTCGGCGCGGTTTATGTCGTTGCTAATTCGGCTCTCTATTATTTTATGAATATCGGAAGCCTCATTCTTTTTATGTTCTTTATAAGCTTTAAAATACTCGTCAAAGTTGGCGAAAGACGAGTAGTTTTTTGAGAGAAATGGGCCATAAAGATTGCTATCTCCGGTTGTTTCGCTATTAAACGCTGTCATAAAAGTATTTAATTGCTCTGGAGAAGTATAAAGTTCGTTTTTTACGAATTCTGCAAAAATGCGATAACGCATATTATCGTCAACCACATAACATACTTTATCAGAGAAAATTTGGCGCACATATTTCAAGCCTAGTGCATGGAATGTAGTTACGTCTGCAGGGATATTAAGGTCTTCGTTAATACGGTTGCGTAATTCTTTAACATCTCTGTTTGAATAACTCATAACTAAAATGTCGCGAGGATTCATCTTTTCAATGTCAACAAGATACTTAACCTTTGCGGTCATTGTTGTGGTTTTGCCAGTTCCTGCCCCGGCTATGATTAGTTCACGCTCTTCGTCGGCTAAGATTGCATTAATTTGCTCATCGTCCAGTTTTATATCCGGGTTAACATCATCCAAAATATGATCAAAATAATCTCGGTATTCTTCGCGTTTTTTATTAAGAATAGAGGCATTATAACTATCAATATCAAACGGTTGTTGCAATGAATCTTTCACGGATTCAAAAAGGGCATTAGAAATATATTCATTCCTCTGCTTCTTATATTCAAAAAGCTCTAGATTTCCACCCATTCTATAGATAGTATAACTTATATTACATCAAAGTATCTTGATAAATACTTTCGTAGCTCGTCGTCGCATACATATAAATAGACACCTTTTACTGCTCGATTCATTAATATTCTGTAAGTGCGCAGAACCTGTTCCAACATATCTTGCTCGGAAATTGTTATTTTTTGTGCGACTTGTCGTTGGCTTCGTTTCATTGCACCTGAATCGGCGCAGGCTTCACGGTTAAAAACAAATTTTCCATTTCTGAAAATGAGATCTCTACCGACAATAATCCCAACATAATTAAGGTCATCGCCTTGAACTGTATATATGCTACCCACTTCGTTCGGTGCATTTTTAGAGCCAATCCAGTTATTCTGTGTGCTATTCCAACGAAATTTCATCCCATCAATGTAGATATCGTATTCATTCCTATCTTCTTTAGAATGCCACTTCCATGCATAGCCAGCCACCATTCGAGCTAGGCCCGATTCGGCTTCGCGTCGATATATAGCGTCAGAAAACTCCCTTATATCAGTAAATAACTTTGCCTCAAACCCATCGAAAGTTTCTTTAGAAAATGGCTGCGCATCCTTTGACATTACGTCGCGAATATAATCAATATATTTTTTCCCACCTTTCGAGCGCATTTGTGTCTTTAAATAATATCCACGCATATCAAATTCGTCGGCATATTTATTAATGTCGGATGGTTCTATGTTTACATGCCTAATCCTTTGTTGTGAGCTATATACCAAAACGGCATTATTTGATTTATTCATAATCCAATCTAATTCAGTATGAATACCTGTATCCCCGAACAACTTCATGTCAATATCGTGAACGGTTTTTCCCAAAGTGCCCGTAACACCAATTTTCAATAAATGCGCCTCGTCAACTAGCGTAATATCAAAAACGTCATCAGATTTACCAAATTGCACTGGAGAAAATATTCGAATATCTGCTTTGCCTAAATCGATATTCTTAAAAATATTGCGAATTCTTCCGCAAAGCGATGGCTGCGGAATTACCAGAGCGATTTTTTTATCTTTAAAACTACGATTTATATTCTCAAGTTCAAAGAAAGTGCTAAAGTTGGACTCATCATCAATATCATCGTTTAAGTTATCGAAATTTTGTAAATCCGCAAGCAATTTGGCGAGGTACATAATAACGATAGTTTTGCCAGTGCCAGCATCGCCATCAATGATTGATAGGCTTTTTCTATCACTCGAAACGGCCTCATCAATATTTTGTACAATCTCTGTAACTACATCTAGCTGTTCGAAGTTGAGGTTTTTGTACGGAGAAAATTTAAATAATTCAGAGTTATTAATTTCATTTATCGTTTTGTCGGCTATATGCAGTTCGCGCAAGCGATTCCAGATTTTCTCAAATGTGTCGCGGTATTTTGATCTGTCAAAATAGTCACGATCGCACATCCCGTCATTTCGATTTAGCACCTTATATTTTCCGTCACCACTAAAATACTGGATTAAATAAGATTCTAGGTCTAGGGCTACGCTTTTATTAAATGTCTTATCAAAAACTACATTAAATACGCCATTTCGTAGGCTAGACTTTTCATCATTATCAAGGTGTTGACGCATCCGTTTTTTGAGGTTGGTAGTTTCGCCTATATAAATTTCATTGCGATTATTGATCTGGTATACCACTGGCCAGTTATCCTCAAAATGATCATCGATAGCCAGTTGGGATATAGACCTTTGATTAAAAGGGTATTTTTTAATCTGAAAACTGATATCGCTCATAACTTGGTATATTTTGTACTTTTCCCCTTAGCTTTTTCGACTGGATATTTTTTCTTATTTTTCTCAATTTTCGCCATAACAATATCTTCAAGCTTTACATCGAGTTTATCGGCGAGTAGGATACAATAATTCACTACATCCGCTAATTCTTCGCAAACCTCAGACTTGTTATAATCGCTATTCCACTGAAAACACTCTAATAATTCGCCGGATTCTATAGCTATCGATTTTGCTAAATTTTCGGGCGAGTGGAATTGATCCCAATCTCTGTCTTTTGTGAATTTAACCACCGCTTCTTTAACGTTTTCCATACCAAAAGTATATCATGGCCATCTCAATACTATTCTCTTGGCGATGCTATAATTATTTTATGGATTGGACGAACGATTCCATTATTGAATGGTATGATATAGCCAGAAAAGAACATGTCTCGCAAAAAGGAATGAACTTTGGCATTAATCAAAAATACTCAATTATTTTAATGTCGAGAAGAGATAATGCGCCTTATAATGATTGCATTTATCCCGACGGCATGACAATTGAATATGAAGGCCATGATATTCCGAAGGACTATGCTAAAGAGCACGATCAGGAAATATATACGCCGTCTGGAAGTTTAACTGAAAACGGCAAATTTATACATGCCGTCGAACGGTATAAAAATACCGGAGTCCCAGAAAAGGTGAAAGTATACGAAAAATAATACCAAATAGGTGGTCGTTAAAAGGATTATTTGATCTAATCGATTATAAGGTTGTCAACGATGGGAAAAGAAATGTCTTTCGTTTTATTCTAAAGCTCAATGAGGCTACCAGCAAATCGGACGCCCCTCAATCTGAGATTCGAGATATTCCACATACCAGGTTAATACCTAGTAGTGTCAAGCAGGAGGTATTTATTCGCGACGGTGGTAGGTGTGTTATATGTGGTTCGACTGAAAATCTCCACTTTGATCATGAACTACCTTTTTCAAAGGGCGGCACCAGTCTCTCCGCCAATAATATTAGGATATTATGCCAGAAGTGCAATTTGAAAAAATCTAATAAAATTGAATAATATTTTGACAAATCCCAAATCATAGTTGTACCATTGTATTATGCAAGTAATACAATTTAAATTCGATAACGAACGGCCAATCTATTTGCAGTTGGTCGAACAGCTTCGGGTGGCCATTGTATCGGGTGCGTATGAAGCGGGCAGTCGACTCCCGTCCGTGCGCGAGCTTGCCGTTATGGCAAAAGTGAATCCCAATACCATGCAGAAAGCTCTCACCGAGCTCGAATCCGACCGGCTGATTTTTACCGAACGCACGAATGGTAAATACGTTACGAACGACCAGCGCTTGCTCGCCAAAATCAAAACCGAGCTCGCCGCGGATTTGGTGCACAATTACACCTCCGAAATGGCCAAGATTGGTATTACTTATGGGGAATCTATCAAATATCTAAAACAACTAGGAGGGCAATAGATGGCAACGTTGCTTGAATGTAAACATCTATGCAAAAGCTTCGATCGCAGGGTCGTGCTAGACGATGTCAGTCTCAAAATCGACAAAGGAAAAATTATTGGTCTGCTGGGCAAAAATGGCGCAGGGAAGTCGACGCTGATTAAACTCGTGAACGATTTACTCACCATCGACTCTGGCCAAATTCTCTTTAAAGGCAAGCCGATTGGCGTGAATTCCAAAGCGCACATTTCGTATTTGCCAGAGCGCACTTATCTCGACAAAACCATGACCATTGCGCAGGCTTTCAAAATGTTTAGCGACTTTTATAAAGATTTCGATCTGAACCGCGCGCGCAACTTGCTCGAAGATCTCGACCTCACCGAAGACATGAAAATCTCCAAAATGAGCAAAGGCATGCAGGAAAAGTTGCAGCTCATTCTGGTAATGTCGCGCGACGCGGATCTCTACATTCTGGACGAGCCGCTTGGCGGCGTCGACCCGGCCACCCGCGATCACATTCTGGACACAATTCTGAGCAACTTCAAAGAAGGTTCCAGCGTAATTATCTCCACGCACCTCATTTCCGACGTCGAACGCATTCTCGATGACGTAGTTTTCATCGATAAAGGGCAAATTGTCCTTACCGGTTCCGCCGACAAACTTCGTGCCAAACACAAAAAATCTATTAACGATATTTTTAGGAGTATGTTCTATGCTAAGAAAACTCATTAAATACGATCTTTTATGGATTAATCGCGTTCTAATCGTCTACTATGCGATTACCGTTGTTCTTTCCGTGCTTACGCGCATTTCCGGCAACTATACCGATTCCGTCATGGGCGATATTATCCACCGGATTTTGATCGGCTGTACTATCGGTGCCTTTGTAAACACGCTCATTAATGCCGCCATTCGCATTTGGGTCCGCTTCCGCCAAAACTGTTACAAAGACGAAGCTTACCTTACGCACACTTTGCCGGCCACCAAAGCTCAACTTTACGACAGTAAAATCTACTCCGCGCTCATCACGACTTTAATCGCACTCGCGGTGGTAATAATCTGCTTCTTCATTGCCTTTTGGAACGACGATATGTATCAATACTTCCACAATCTCGTGCAAATTGAAGATATGGCCTTTGTGCTGATCGGCATGATTGTCACGGCCGTTCTAGAGGTGATCTATATTATCGCAGTTGGCATTTTTGGCATCGTACTTGGCCACCGTGCCAACAATAATCGCATGGTTATTTCTATATTAATTGGCGTCGTGCTTTACTTCTCGCTGCAGACAGTTTTGCTCGTAGTTGTCTTTATTGCCGGCTTCTTTGACGACAGTATCATGGCGATGTTTAAGAATAATCCAGACAATAGTATTGGTTTTGATAGCTATCGTACGCTAATTATTATTACGGACATCTCATATTTTGTACTTAATGCTGGCCTCTTCCTGGGCGCCAAAAAGCTCTTCGCTAGTGGCGTCAACGTCGACTGATAATTATCTCGACTGCTTCAGCATCCAGCCATCAATTACCTGGCTGTAAGGGAAGTTCGCGGTAATCGTATTATGGGTTTGGCCAGCCACGGATTCAAATTTTGCTGAACCGCCCGCAGAATTAATCGCATTTACATTTGATTTCATGCAGCCGATATAATTACTTTCTTGGCTACCTGCCAGAGCATATACTTTTGTCGTCTTATAGTTTGAGCCACTAATACTACCGCAGCAACTCACTGGTACTGCTGCCGCAAATAGATTTGGATAGCGGTTTACGAATGTCCACGTACCAATCGCACCGCGGCTAAAGCCCATAATATATACGCGCTTAGTATCAATCTTGTATTCGGACATATATTTATCAATCAGGCCCTTCAGCGCCAACTGGATATATTCGCTGCTCCAGTCCGTCGTCTTGGTTACTGGCGCAAGTGTAATCACGCTCGTTGTATTATGTAGATATTGCACCGGCTTCAAGCCTTTCAGACGGGTTGGATTGTTTACCTCGCCATCGCCGTGCAAGTAAACTACCAGCGGCATACCGCTATGGGCGCCTTCCGGCACACTCAAAATATAGTCCAAATCGTGTCCGTTTGTATGTTTGTAATTTCGCTTTTCAAACACAGCTGAATATTTTACTTCGTTCGATTCTACGGTTACGGTTGCCGTGCCTTTTATACCATTCGCGGCTGTTGCCGTAATCGTGGCCGTACCTTCTTTGACACCCTTCACGACGCCGGAACTGGTTACGGTAGCGACGCCATTATTGCTACTTGTCCAAGTTAATGTCTTATTGGCGGCATCGCTTGGTGTAATTGTCGCGCTGAATGTCGTTGATGCGCCAATCTTTATCGTGGCGCTTGCCGGAGTTATTTTTACGCTCTCTACGACTACTATCTTTTCGACCGTTAATGTCATGGTGGTACTTACGCCATTACTCGCCGTCGCCGTGATAGTCGTCGTGCCGGCTTTCAGCGCGGTAATCAAACCGGTGTCAGATATTGTCGCCACGCTCGTATCAGACGAGCTAAAGGTCAAGGTTCTATCCGTTGCATAATCTGGCACAATCTTTACCTGCAGCTGCAGGGTTTTCCCCTCGAGCACGCTATTGTCTGAAACGATTTGAATAGCCGTGACTTGCGAGCCGCCGCCCCCGCCTCCACCGCCGCCCCCGCCGGTGCTATTGCCGCCAAGTGCACTCAGAATTAAAGTCGTAATCGCAAACGCACCCAGTGTTACCACAAGGCCAATCACGGAGTAGAGAATTGTCGATTTTGCTCGCTGAATTCTGCCCGGGTCACCCTGCGAAGTCATATACTGATACCCGCCAATAATAATTACAATAACCGCAATAATGCCAATCCACATGTAGACCGTGTTTAGAACGCTACCGACATGTCCTTGCATCTCAGCCTCTTCGTTGCTATTTTGATGGCCGCAAATCAACGGATCATTATATCCGGTAATCGTACAGACATCCTCATTTCCAACTTCGTATGGATTAGTTGCAAATGCTGTACACGATGTTGCGCCCAGTAACAGGACACTTGCCAAGATAGCTAATAATAATCGCTTCATGAGTTCATTATAGCGCGACGCCCATAAGCTGAAAATGTTTAAGCTTTGCTATAATAAAATCATGATTTGTGCAAATTGCCATTCAACAATCGGTTCCGGAGCATCATATTGTAATGTTTGCGGCTGCAACGGGGGTGCCATAAGTGAAGGAGATGGTAAAATTAAACGTTTATTTGACTCCGTGTCAGAAAGCAATAAGTTCCTTGGCTATATTCTTCTCGCCTTAATGTTTATTCCGATGGTTATATTTGGCATTATTTGTGACATATTCTCAATTGATACAACTGGTCCAGTCACGATTGGTATTATTATATTTATCGTTTTTCTATTCTTTTGTTTTGCTGGTTTCTTTTTTCATAAATATATCCGTCTTCAAAAAATGAAAAATGATCCAAACGTAATTGTGACAGTGGGGCAGATTGTCGACTTCAAAAATATTAAAGCGCAAATCCCATATTATTATCCGATCGTAGAATATAAAATCGGCGACAAAACTTTTCGCCTTGTCTATAAGTATAATAATGGGGCTGATCCAGAAAGCATTTCCAATAAATTATGTGGCGGTGCCGACGTTGACATTCTTTGTAGTGCAAATAATCCCTTTGATGCAACCGTTTTTTACGAAAAAAAGTACATCGAACTTACGGCCGTATTCTTGTTTCTTTCTTCATTTGTGGCCGCAGCTCTCATATTCCTTATTGCCAAAGGTCTTTTAATAATATAGTTTACGCTTTTCGCGCATCATATATAACTGCTAAAATAGATACAAACGAAGGAGGATTTTTATGGCCGAAATTAAAGGCACCAAAACCGAAAAGAATCTCAATGCTGCATTTGCTGGCGAGTCGCAAGCACGCGTAAAATACCAATTCTACGCTAGCAAGGCTAAGAAAGAAGGCTACGAACAAATCGCTAGCATCTTTGAAGAGACCTCCGACAACGAAAAAGAGCATGCCAAGATTTGGTACAAAATCCTTCACGATGGTGGCGTGCCGGATACTACCGAAAATCTCAAAGATGCCATCAAGGGCGAAAATTACGAAGAGACCGAAATGTATGTCAAGTTCGCCAAAGAGGCTCGCGAAGAAGGCTTCGAAGAAATCGCTAAGCTCTTTGAAGAAGTTGGCAAGATTGAAGCCGAGCACGAAAAACGCTACCAAAAAGTTCTCGAAAATATCGAGAAGGGTATTGTATTTAAAGGTGATGGCGTTACGGTTTGGAAGTGTCGCAATTGCGGTTATATCCATATTGGCGATTCCGCTCCAGAAGAGTGCCCAGTCTGTAAGCATCCTCAGGCCTACTTCGAAATTCGCTCCGAGAATTTCTAATCAATGGCTCATAAAACTTCCTATCGCACGCGTCGCATCATTTTTGCTGGCATCCTCATTGCGGCAGTGGCAGCCTGTATAGTTTTGAATCCAAATTCGTATCAATACGCAAGGCAAATAGACGGTTCCGTCCAGAAACCAGAAGAAATTCAGCCCAAAGACGAAACTACGCCTGATTCTATGCTCGCCGTTGATGTCTTAGAATCTCTGGCTGTTCGCGCAAAAGACAAGACTCATCAATACTATCGCAAGTTATTTTATGATAGCTGGGGCCTCACAGCGTCTGGTTGCAATACGCGCGAGGCTATCCTTGCGCGCGATCTCGAAGGCACCGTGTTTAATGGCTGCAAGGTTCAGTCGGGCATTCTCAACGACCCATATACCGGCTCTACTATCTCTTTTGTGCGCGGCCAAGACACTTCTGGCGCTGTCCAAATCGATCACGTTGTCGCACTTAGCAACGCCTGGGCCACCGGAGCTTTCAATTTTGATGCTGGTCTGCGTTACGAAATTAGCCAAGACCCGCTCAACTTGCTCGCCGTCGATGGCCCTGCCAACCAAGACAAGCTCGACCAAGATGCTTCCGACTGGCTGCCGCCCAACCAAAATTTTCACTGCCAGTACGTGGCGCGCCAAATATCCGTCAAAGCCAAATATCACCTTTGGGTTACGCCGGCAGAGAAGTCTGCCATGCAGGGCGTCCTTGCCACTTGTCCGAACGAGCCTACTGTAGGACTAGAAAATCAGTGACCTCATAGTTGTCGCCCGCCACCTCTGCGGCTGCCAGAATTGCCATCTCGTTTTGGCCTTTTTTGCTCAGGTATAATTCCGCCGCAAAGCGCATTTGCTCCAACTTTTTCTTATCAATCGCGTCTAGTCCATGTCCGGCGCGACGATACTTGACTTCCGTAAAACACAACACCCCATTAAAGCGCGAGATAATATCGATTTCGCAAAACTTATTCTTCCAGTTGCGCGCCACAATTTCATGTCCAGATTCTTGCAGATATTTGCAGACCGCATCTTCGCCTCGGTCGCCGCGCGCTTTAGTGCTTTTTGTGGACTTTTTCTTCGGTTCAGTCTTCAATAATTCCGCAATCGGTCGAAAGCTTTTGCGATGTTCCGGGCAGACGCCTAACTCTAGTAGTGCTTTTTTGTGCGCCGCCGTTCCATAGCCAACATGCTTTTCGAATCCATAGCCCGGGTATTTCTTGGTCAGTTTATACATATATTCATCACGCGCCACTTTTGCCACAATCGACGCCGCCGATACTTCTGGTACCAGCAGGTCCGCCTTTTTCAGCACCTGTACGTGGCTGGCTAGCGGCGTATCGCGCAAAAAATTCACTGTCCCATCAATGATAATTTCATGAAAAGGCACATGGATTTGTTTTACGGCCGCGCGGCAAGCCTTGCAGAGTGCCGCCGAAAGCCCAATCTTATCTAATTCCTCGGCCGAGACCCAGCCTAAGCCCACCGTAGCCTTCTCGCGGATTTCTGGCGCCAGCGCCTCGCGCTTCTTTGCGCTTAGCTTTTTGCTGTCCGTTAAACCATCAATCTGCGCATCTCCCAAAACGCACGCACCAACAACAAGAGGCCCCGCCCAGGGACCTCTTCCTACTTCATCTATTCCTAAGATTGCCAATTTAGGCTTCTGCCTTTTCTTCGGCTGCAGCTTCCTCGGCTGGAGCTTCTTCGGCTACTTCGTCTTTTGGAAGCGCATTGACTGCATGACGGTCAAAGTCTTTCTGAGAAAGACGAGCGGATTTACCAGAGCGCTCGCGGAGGTAGCGCAAGTTGTTGCGGCGAACCTTACCACGGCGGACAATTTCAACCTTTTCTACGAGCGGGCTGTGCATCAAGAAGCTCTTCTCGACACCAACACCAGAGGTAACCTTGCGAACGGTGATGCGCTCGGTATGAGAATCTTTGCGATCAACACGAGTAACAGTACCTTCAAATACCTGAATACGGAACTTATCACCTTCCTTAATTTTTTGGGACACGCGGACGGTATCACCAGAACGCACGTCGATGACGGCCTTCTTCTTTTGGGCATCTCCCACCATCTTTAATAGTTCAAACGACATATCTTTACCTTTTATATTTAAAACTTGACTCATTTTAGCATATTTTTGCCACTTTGAAAAGGGGCAGAACGCAAAAACCCGGGGCAACTCAAAAACCGCCCGGGATTTCACTCGGATAATTCAATTATAGCATAAGCGTTACGAAAAGTCAATCTTTAGATGACGCGACCAACTTCTTCGATAGTAGTCTCACCGCGTAGTGCGCACAAAAGGCCTTTTTGCTCAAGCGTGAGCATACCTTCTTCAAGAGCGGTTTTTTCAATTGCGGCGGTGTTAATCGTACCCATTTCGCCGCGGATAAATCTCTGAATTGGCTCAGTTACAACCATCTGTTCCATAATGGCAGTACGGCCATTAAAGCCAAATGGATGCTCGGTAGATGGCTTCTCATGGTAGAGCACGGCTTCATCGAGGTTAAACTCATGATCGACGCCATCCAACACCTTCTTGAGGTAACGAATCGTGGCCTGATCTGGTTTATAAGGCTCCCTATTATCGTCCAAACGACGCACCAAGCGCTGCGCAATCAAAAGGCGAATCGAAGTCGAGAAGACTGGGTTGATGCCAATCATATCTACAATACGCGCAAAAGCTGCTGAAGTAGAGTTGGCGTGAAATGAAGACAGCACCAAGTGACCAGTAATCGAGGCCTGGATTGCCGTACGAGCCGTATCGGTATCGCGAATCTCGCCAACCATTACTACATCAGGGTCCAAGCGGAGCACCGAGCGCAGACCTTCGGCAAATGAGCCACCCTCGCCAGTTGCAATTGGAATCTGCGAAATGCCCGGCAAACCATACTCAATTGGATCCTCAAGTGTAATAATCTTGCGGTCGGTCGTGTTCAGGGCGTTAATAATCGAATACAAAGTCGTAGATTTACCAGAACCAGTAGGACCGACCATCAGAAGCATTCCGCGCGGATGCGAAATCATCTCTTGGATTTGTGCCCGTTCCTCATCGGTAATACCAAGCAAATCAAGATTCAATAAGCTTTCATCGAAGTTAAAGAGACGTAGAACCGCGTCTTGGCCATACATCGTTGGCACCATCTCAACACGAATATTCAAAAGATGCGTTGCGCCATCGCGGGTAATATCTTTTTGCATGTGGCCAGACTGCGGCTTCGTGCTCGCGGTAGAAACATTGGCGCGGGAGCTCAACTCGCCCATAAAAATGCGGTAACGTTCGCGGCTGATTTCGGCTACTGGGTGCAAAATACCATCCACGCGCATGCGAATGCGAATTTCGTTGCGCATATTCTCAATATGGATATCCGATGCGCCAAGCTTATCGGCCTGATCTAGTAAATAATCAAAAACCTTCTCGGTGGAAACGCTATCGAGTGTTTGCGAAACCTGCTGAATCGTCTCGGAGTCACCTTCGTGTGCAATCTCGATATCGTCGTATTGGACCTCTTTTGGCGGATCGTGACGCAACATGAAACATTGGTAAGCCGAGTTGGAAATCAGGAAAAACTGAATACGCAAGCCTGCGTTATCGTACTCCGCCGTCATCTTGTCGATAGTGCTGCGCGGTGTTTGGCTAGTGACCATAAACTGGAATGGCCGTCCTTCAACCCCACGCTGAAGCGGAATAATAAATTCTTTATGCATCTGGGACACTTCGAGTACGTCCTTTACTAGTGGGACCTCTTTCTCGAAGTCGCGCGTATCTAAATAAATTAGGCCCAATATGCGCGCGCGGCGCGAGGTGGCATCTTCTTCGTTCTGCCTACGCTTGCGCTGTACCTCATCCTCATTCATAATTTTATTGTATCATGAAAAAGCTTATAGTTATCCTGTATAATATCCGTTCGACCTATAATGTTGGCGCCATTTTGCGCACCTGTGACGGACTTGGCGTAGACGAGGTTATTTTTACCGGCTACACCCCGTTTATCGACAAAGGCCTCCCGCACGAGCAGGAAAAACTCCGCAAGCAGATTCATAAAACCGCTCTTGGCGCAGAAGACATCATTCCTTGGCATCGCATTGATGACATTAATGACGCCATCGCTGAATGTCGCCAACAAAATCTTGCGATAATTGCGCTCGAACAAGGGCAGGGCTCGTTAAATTTAGCCGAGTCGCATGACTACGATGAAGACATCGCTCTCATTCTGGGCGAGGAAGTGCACGGCATCCCGTCGGAAATCCTCGATAATTGTGATAAGTTGCTAGAAATACCAATGTGCGGCAAAAAAGAATCCTTCAACGTTTCCGTTGCAGGCGCTATTGCTATTTGGGAAATCCGCAAGTCTAACTTGAACGATAAAAGAACACATCTACGTACGCCAAAATAACTCCTACCACCATCACCACACCGCGAATACCATTAATCCAGCTGGCGAGCTGGGCCGAATAACCGTCGAAACTAAAGATTTGCGAAAGTGGATTCGCGAGTAAAATCGTCAAAAGTAGGGCGAAGATAATCGATTCTACTATGCGCATCGCGCCAAACAAGCCACTTTTGCCCACACGAAAATAGAGGATAATCGGCATTACAGCCACGAACAGAGCATATAGTATTTTTTCGGTCCACCAAACATCGGCTGCTGGAATCCATTGATTAATGGTTTGCGCAAAAGATGCGCCAAAAGCTTCATAGAGTGCTACGCCCGCAACCATCGCTAAAAATGGCACCCCAACATGATGGCGCACCAACAAGAAAAGCAATAACAAAGCGGCTAGCAAAACTACTAAAACCATAAGCAAATTATACCATCAAAAAGCAGGCCCGAAAGCCTGCTTTTTACTAGGCGCCAACGCGATCTTTGCGAATCGTGCGCTTGGCGTTCTGTTCTACGTATTCAATAATCTTGCCAGCAACATTGCGACCAGTTACACGCTCAATGCCGAATCCAGGCGAAGCATTCACCTCAAGTACGAGTGGACCGCGCTTGGAGCGCATAATATCAACACCCGCAACGGAGAGCCCCATCGCCTTGGCGGCCTTGATGGCAACTTTTTCTTCTTCGTCGGTAAGCTTGATTGGCTTGCCACTGCCTCCTTTATGGAGGTTGGAGCGGAAATCGTCATCCAAGCTCTGGCGTTGCATGCTAGCTACAACCTTGTTACCAACTACAAAAGCACGAATATCGGTTCCGGCAGATTCCTTTACGAACTCCTGCAAGAGAATGTTTGTACCAGAATCGTCGTTAAGATAAAAAGCCTGCATTACAGACTTGGCTGCTTTGCGCGATTCGGCTAAGACTACGCCGTTACCATGCGTACCAGAAGCAAGCTTAATAATCACCGGCATCTCGCCGAGCTGATCGAGCAACTCGTCAATATCGGCAGTGTTGCGCGAAACGACAGTTTTTGGAACATCGATATTATTTTTAGCTAGCAACTGCATCGAGCGAAGCTTATCACGAGCACGCGTAATCGCAAGCGAGCGCGAAAGGGTATATTCACCCTGCATCTCGAGTTGGCGCACAATCGTCGTGCCATATTTTGTCATATGGGAAGCGATACGTGGAATAATCGCATCAAACTTTCCGAGCGGCTTGCCCTTATAAAAAATCTGGTTTTTGCCTTGCTCAATCGAAAGATAGCAGTTCTTATATTTTACGATTTTTACTTCATGACCACGAAGCTCAGCCTCTTCCTTGAGGCGCTTGGTTGAGTAGTTGCCATTTCCGTTGGATAAAATTGCAATTTTCATCTTATTTTGCTCCATTTTCGTTTAGGTAATTTTCTTTATAAAACTTGTATGGATCCTCGCGCATTTGTTTATTCAACCCTGGCGGAGTTACCTTTTTCACTTTCTCTGCGGCATCAGTTTTCTCGGTAACGTCTACAAGGAACTTTCCGTGTAATGTTTTACGACCAATCAATACAGGATAATTATGTGTCGAGCGGTTGCTGAGGCCGAACTTAGCTTTAATGCGTCTCCCCTTAATCCGAATCGAGAGCTTGGTGCGATATTTCATTACCACATCTCCCGATGCGCTTTTTGTTAAGATGACAGAATAATCTTTTGTCGATATCTCCTTGCCCGTATAGTATGGCGAGCCTTCACCGAATAATTTAAAGTGTAGTACGCCGTCCTCGTCCACAAAAATATCGCTCGCCCACACGGCAGACCCGTCTGCGCCAGTATCAATCTTTGCTGGTACATTTTTGACATAATCGACGAACTCAATTTTTTCGTCGCGGCCAACTATGCATTTTTCGGACATTTTGGGTTTCCTTTTAACCTCAAAATTATACCATTTTAAGCTTCCAATGTCAATAATACTAGCGCAAAATTATATCTTATGTTATAATATAAAAAACCGTATACGGAGTGAAGAGTAATGAAAAAAGAGTTAGCGCAAGTCAAGCACGCACGTAGCGCCAAAGATTTTCCAGAAATCGACCTCGAAGAGAACGAGTATGTCGTTCTTCATATTAAGCGCGCCCCTGTTGGCGTCGCTATGATTTGGACTGTAGTTGGCCTAATGATTTTTGTGCTTAGTCTCGCTCTTATTACTCTTTCGAACAACAATGTCCTTGAAAATACCATGTTTATAATCAACTCCGCTTCCTTACATTATCTCCGCCTCGCCATCTTGGCTATCTACGCCATCGTGATTTTCGCTGGTTTTGTCGGACAAAGTATCTATAACCAGAACCAAATGTATATCACTAATTTCCGTGCCGTCCAAAAACAACGAACTTCGCTCTTTGCGAATTCCACAAATATTATTAAGCTTAGCCGCATCGAGGATGTTTCGTGGCGCCAAAATAGTCTTTTCGACCATGTCTTTAATATCGGTACACTCCGCATGTCCACCGTTGGTGAAGAAACCACCTATACTTTCCCGTGGCTTGCCACTCCGCAGGACGAGGTAAAAATCATTTCTCATCTCGTTGCCGAAAATCATCACGGCAAACCAGACGACAAATAAAAAATCCCCCACGCGGGGGATTTTTGTTCGCTAATTAATGACGGCTATTTTTGACGTAGGCGTCTTCTTTTTCCATCTCGGCGCGGAGTGTATAGGATTTACATTCGCCGTTGTCGCAGTTGGTCGCCTCGTAAGTATAATTGCTATCCTCTTGCCAAAGCGCGGTACCATAAGGGTCGGTAAACAACTGTGGGTCAATCCAAGGTAAGACTGATTCATTATCGATAATCTCTGGGTACGACTTATGCTCCTCGTAATAACCTTCTTCGAGAGCATAATAAATAGCATTAATGGCAACTTTTCGTTGCTCATCGCGGTTCATAGCGTCAACATTAACCTTTTGCAAGAAGAAGAGGATAACAAATACCCCTACAAAGACGATACAAAGAATCAGCTCGAGTACCGTAAAACCTTTTTTCGTATTCATAAGTACATTGTACCACGCCCAAGATAGCATGATAAAATATAAACGATGATTAAAGCTCGTGAAACCACCGATCAAAAGGAATGGGATGCTCTCGTTGATGAGTTATTTGGCCATCCGCTTCAAAGTTTTGGCTGGGGCGAAGTTAAATCCGGTTACGGCTGGGCGCCAACCCGTCTAGTTTTTGAAGACGATGACAAAGCTGTTGGCGGGGCGCAGATTTTGCGTCGTAATTTGCCAAAACCATTTGGCAGCATGATGTATATTCCGCGCGGACCATTTTGCGCACCAAAATACCGTGCCGCCATTTTAGAATGTCTTACTAAATGGGCTAAGCAACATGCCAGGGGTTGTGTTGAATTGGTTTGCGAACCAGAGTGGACTGAAGAGCCAGGGAATGGTAAAAGACTCGGTTGGCGTGCTACTAAAAATCATATTTTATTGCCAGGTACCGTTCTTGTTGATTTAACTCAGAATCCCGACGAGATGCTTGCTGCGATGCCAAAAACTCGCCGCCAAGACATTAAAAAGTATCTTCGTAATGGTTTTCAGCTTGAGCCAGCAACTTCCGACGCTGATTTTCGCGCCTGTTTAGGCATTTACAAAGAAATTGCCGCCCGCGATAAATTCAATCTTCATACCGATCAATACTATTACGATATTTGGCAAAAGACCGGCAAATATAATCGCCTTTTGATGCTCAAAAATCCCGAAGACGGGGAAGTAGTTGCATTTCAGTGGGCGCTGGTCTCTAACGGCTTTGCCTTTGCGCTTTTCGCCGGTGTAGGCGAGCGCGGTCGCAAAATGCGCATTAATGCTGGCGCCAAATGGCAGTGCATGCAAGACTTACATAATAAAGACGGCGTTAATAATTACGACCTGAATGGTCTCCTTAATGATGGCGTCGATACCTACAAAAAAGCCTTCCACGGCGAAGAAGTTTACTATATTGGCTCGTACGAATTACCGCTTTCTAAATGGTACAGTATCTATACAAAGGTCCTTCCGACCGGCAAAAAAGCGCTACACGCGCTCGATAAATTCAAGAAAAAATAAATACCCTTTCAATGGTAGCACCGACTGGGATCGAACCAGTGACCTTAGGCTTATGAGTCCTACGCTCTAACCAGCTGAGCTACGGTGCCACTTATGAAAAGGTATTTACTCGTAAAAGTATATCATAAGATGGCGGCCTTGTCATCTTATTTCTTTTTCTTAAACACGATGGCCGTACGGCATGGCAGATAGATTTCAAAACCCAGACCACGCTTTTTGTCTTCTTGTGTGTAATAGACATATTTCTTGCTGATGCGTTCTTGGCCGCCAAAATCTGCATCGTCGGAAGAGAAGATGGCTGTGTATTCGCCGGCACCAGTTGTATGCGTATGCAAGAAGAAATTTGTTAGCGACTTACTTGGATGAAAATTAAATACAAACAATAAATCGCCGCGCGAAAATGCAATTATTTTATCTTTTTCATCGAGCCACAAGTTTTCTGCACCTGGTTTATTCATGATGCGGTATTTTTTCGCCAGTTTTATCATGGCCTTGTCGAAATTTTGCAGCCATTCATATTTCAAAAAGCCATTGTCTACAAGCGACCATTGTCGGCGAGCATATTTAAAGTCCCAACCATTGCCCTCGCGCGGGAAGTCAATCCATTCTGGATGGCCAAATTCGTTCCCCATAAAGTTCAGATAGGCTTCGCAACTTAAGCTCAAAGTGGCTAGGCGCATTAGCTTATGCATTGCGATCGCTCGGTCAATTACCGGCGAATGATAAGCCTTATTCATACCGGCGTACATCTCAGCGTCCGCCATTCTAAAAATCAAGGTCTTGTCGCCTACGAGTGCTTGGTCGTGCGACTCGGTGTAGCCCACGCTCTTTTCGCTCGGACGGCGCGTTGTTAGTTCGTGCCACATGCGGTGCATGTCGCGCTTTTCGTCGCGATCATCAACTACGGTTTTTGCCCAATAATCTGGGATGCCCATCGCCAGACGATAATCAAAACCAATGCCACCCCATTTTACTGGCAAGCACATACCCGGCATACCACTCATATCCTCTGCGATTGTAATTGCATTTGGATTTTTTTCATGTATCAACTCATTAGCTAGTTGCAGATATGTTAGTGCATCTACATCCGTGTTTAGACTAAAGTAGCGGTCATAGCTCATGAAGTCTGTACCTAGGCCATGATCGTGATAACACATACTCGTTACGCCATCAAAGCGGAAACCATCAAAGTGAAATTCGTCCATCCAATACGCTAGGTTTGAAAGCAAAAAATGAATCACCTCATATTTTGCATAATTAAACAACTTCGTGCCCCAGGCTGGATGGTTACCGGCGTTTCCACCCAAGAAGAATTGCGTCCTAGTACCATCGAACATATTAATACCTTCGGCGGTATTTGCGCTTGCATGTGAGTGCACCACATCTAGCAATACTGTCAGACCAAGATTATGCGCCTTATTAATCAGATACTTCAAATCGTCTGGCGTGCCATACCAACTTGATGCGGCAAAGAAATTCGTCACCTGATAGCCGAATGAGGCGTAATATGGATGTTCCTGGATAGCCATTAATTGCACGGCCGTGTAGCCATCATCTACAATGCGCGGCAAAATATTATCGGCAAATTCGCGATACGTGCCAACACCACCTTTTTCTTGCGCCATGCCAACATGAGCTTCGTAAATGAAGAGCTGATTTTGTTTATTGTCTTGATAACCAGAATCTGTCCAGCGGAATGCTTTTTCTGGCGCCCATATTACGCCGACAAAACTCTTATCTTTTTTGTCCTGCACGACGCGGTGAATATAAAGCGGAATTCTATCAAAAGTGCGACCATTGCGGATAATTTGCACTTTCACTTTTTGGCCATGCTTTAGAGCATTTTCGCCTTTGAGCTCAATCTCCCAAATGCCACCCGGCTTGAGCTCGAGTGGGTGGGAAGTGCGATCCCATTTATTAAAATCGCCAATCAAATTTACTGCATCGGCACCCGGCGCCCATTCGCGATAGAGCCAACCGTCTTTCGTGCGGAAAAATCCAAATTTTTTATGACCATCTGCAAAAGACTTTAAATCATCGTTCTTGCCAAGCAAACCTTCGCGCACTTCGTCGTAGCGGTCCATGCGTAGTTCGATGTCGCTCGTATATGGTTTTAGCCACGGATCGATTTCAAATATTTTGTAGTCGGTCTTTTTAACTTTTATTTTGCCCATAAATAATCATTCCACTGTCAAAAATGGCGGAAGGAGTGAGATTCGAACTCACGGTGGCTATTAACCACGCCGGTTTTCAAGACCGGTGCCTTAAACCGCTCGGCCATCCTTCCACTAGAGAAAATTATACCATAGAATGCTACAATATCTTTAGTTATGAAGATGAAAATCACCAAGTTTTACGACGACGCAATTATCCCGCAATATCAGACCAAAGGTGCGGCGGGTTTCGACTTTTGCGCGCACATTTCTGAGCCGGTTGTCCTGAAGCCGGGCGAAATTAAAGCCTTTGGCACTGGTGTGGGAGTGGAAATTCCAGCCGGTTACGAGCTACAGATTCGCAGCCGCAGCGGCCTTGCCTACAAGCATCATGTTTCGTTGCTCAATGGCATTGGCACAATCGATTCCGACTATCGTGGGGAAATGAGCGTGTTGCTCAAAAACTCCGGCGACCAAGATTTTGTAGTTGAGCCAGGTATGCGCATCGCGCAGGGTGTAGTTGCGAAATATACGCACGTTGATTGGGAAGAAGTTACCAAATTATCTGAAACCGACCGCGCAGGCGGCTTCGGTAGCACTGGGCTAAAGTAAAGGAGGAGAAATGCCACGACCACGCAATAAACAAGACTTACTTATCGCCGCAGATGAATATTACAAGAAACTCATCGCTATGGCGGACGGCATGAGCGAAAAGGAAATGAATACACCGTTTGATTTTTCCGGCGATTCGTCCAAAAAAGAACGCCACTGGGGCCGCGATAAAAACCTACGCGATATTTGGATTCACCTTTACGAGTGGCACCAGTTGCTATTGAAATTTGTTGACACAAATCTTCATAAAGGCGGCAATGCGCCGTTCCTGCCGGAACCATATACCTGGAAAACCTATGGCGACATGAATGTTGAATTCTGGAAGAAGCATCAAAAAACTTCGCTTGCCGATGCTCGCAAGATGTTCGAAAAATCGCATGCCGATGCTGTAAAACTCGCCGAAAGTTTGAGTGAAGAACAGTTGTTTACAAAGGGTATGTATCCATGGGTCGGCGGTTCGGTGCTCGGTTCATATTTTGTGAGTTGTCTTTCTTCACACTACGATTGGGCAATGAAAAAACTTAAAGCGCATAAGAAGAATTGCGAGAAATAAATGGCTAGCACTAAAGAATATCGTGACTTTATTCTTGAGCAATTATCAGATTTACCGGGAATTTCTTGTCGTCCCATGATGGGCGAGTTCCTGCTCTATCTTAATGACGTGCTGTTTGGTGGCATTTACGACGATCGTTTGCTTGTTAAAATTGTGCCAGAAAATGCCGAGTTTGAGATGCCTGAGGCAATTCCTTACGACGGCGCCAAGTCAATGTATCTCGTTGAGGATGTAGACGATAAAGAGAAAATGAAAGAAATCATAATAAAAACCAAAGGAGGTATACAAAATGGAGGGTAATATTTGTCAAAGTTGTGCGATGCCGCTAACTTCTGAGGATATGTATGGAACTGAGCAGGATGGCAGTCCAAATAAAGATTATTGCAAATGGTGCTACAAAGATGGAGATTTTGTCGACAAAGTTTCGATGGAAGAATACATAGAGATGTGCTCAAAATTTGGCGAGCAAGCTGGCATGACTAATGAACAAATGAAAGATTATTGCACGCAAATATTTCCTACTCTCAAAAGGTGGAAAAATAGCTAAAAAAATCCCCCATCATGGGGGATTTTTTTATTATTCCGCGTTCGTGTGAACCGCTACGACATCATCAAGATCATCAATAGCGTCAAGAATCTTTTCAACCTTAGCAGAGGTCTCTTCGTCAATCGGCACGGTGTTGTTTGGTACATATTGCAACTCTGCCGAATCAATCTCCGTACCGCCATCAATCAATGCGCTGCGTACTTTGGCGAGATCTCCGGCTGCAGTGTAAATAGTTGTGCCATCTTCTTCGTCAACAACATCTTCGGCGCCGGCATCGAGTGCTGCCATCATTAAATCGTCACCTTTAGCCTTCGTGAATATTACACCTTTACGTGTAAATTGGAACATCACTGAGCCCGGATCAGCCATGCGGCCGCCATTCTTTTCGAGTGTATGACGCACTTCTGGCATGGTACGGTTTTTATTATCGGTCGCAACCTCAATAATGATGCCAATGCCGCCAGGGCCATAAGCCTCGTAGGTTTCTTCAATCAGCGCCGCAGCATTCTTGTCCGCCACGCGTGCTATTGCGCGCTCGATGTTCGCCTTTGGCATATTAGCGAGGCGCGCCTTCTCGAGTACCATCGCTAGGGAAGGGTTCATAGCGGGGTCGGTACCACTACGTGCAGCAATTGCAATTTGGTTACCGATTTTTGTGAACAACGCACCGCGTTTAGCATCAACAACAGCCTTTTGGCGCTTCGTGGTTGCCCATTTACTGTGTCCGCTCATTGGAACTCCCTTTATTAATATCTATTATTATCTGTTATTTTAACATAATCAGGGCCCAAATGCAAAATCATCAAGCTGATGCTTTTTTCTGGTTTTTATAAGGTGTTACTTTTTCAATATAAAAAATAAAAGGAGAAAAAATGTTGTATTTGAGAAAGATGCAATTTTCAGAAGAAGAATTAAACAGGTTACGCGATGAATATGGCGGCTACCTTTGGGCGGCTATTGATATTCATCGCGGAATCATTACTGCCGGCGACGAATATCTTGCCGATTTGCGCGATTTTCTGCTCATGAAGCGCAGTAAACCGGAAGATATTCTTTGCGCGGGGGTCAATCTTGAGACGGGGGAAATTTTTTATCCGACACTGATCAATCGTCGCAATCCTTATGTAAACCGCGACGGCGTGCCAGATGTCTTTCGTGAACGCGTCAATACTTTAATGCGTTACTTTTTTGAGTCTATCCCAAATTACCGCGCCGAACGTGAACGCCCGCGCTACTCGCGCAAGCCAACTGCTTTGTCCTTCGACTAGATTTTAAAGGGCTTATCAGATAAAATTATAAGTAGAAAGAAGGAGGTTTAAGTGGCTAAGAAAAGTCAGGAAGCGGTGGGCGCAGAGAAGAAGGCTAAGGATGCCGCTCAAGACGACGGCAAAAAACAGGCCCTTAATCTAGCGTTATCTCAAATTACCAAGCAATTTGGCGATGGCTCAATTATGAAGTTAGGTGAGCAGTCGAAGATTAATGTCGAACTATTCTCGTCCGGTTCACTAGCGCTCGATTTGGCACTTGGTGGCGGTTATCCAAAAGGTCGTATTATCGAGATTTATGGCCCAGAATCGTCTGGTAAAACCACTTTGGCGCTTCATGCTATTGCTGAAATCCAAAGGCAGGGCGGGCAGGCGGCGTTTATTGATGCCGAGCACGCTCTAGATCCGTCTTATGCGCGCAAAATCGGCGTCAAGACCGACGATTTACTCATTTCTCAGCCAGACAATGGCGAACAAGCACTCGAAATTTGCGAGACACTCGTTCGTTCCGGCGCTGTAGATTTGATTGTAGTCGACTCTGTTGCTGCTCTCGTTCCTCAGGCCGAAATCGATGGCGATATGGGCGATGCGCAAATGGGTTTGCAGGCGCGTTTGATGTCTCAGGCTATGCGCAAGCTTACGGGTATCATTAGTAAGACTAAGGCGACCGTTATCTTCATTAACCAGATTCGTATGAAGATCGGTGTTATGTTTGGTAACCCAGAGACAACTACCGGCGGTAACGCTCTTAAATTCTACGCATCAGTTCGCGTGGATATCCGTCGCATCGGTCAAATCAAAGATGGCGAGAATATTTCTGGCAACCGCACCAAGATTAAAGTAGTAAAGAACAAGATTGCGGCGCCATTCCGTACGGCCGAGTTTGACATTATGTACAACGAAGGCATTTCTAAGACCGGCGACGTGCTCGACCTCGGTGTCCAGTATGGCATTATCGAGAAATCTGGTGCCTTCTTTAAATACGGCGGCGAGACCATCGGTCAGGGTCGCGAGGCGGTTAAGCGCTTATTCAAAGAAAAACCAGAACTCATGGATGAAATCGAGGCTAAAGTTCGCGAAGCTGCTAAGACCGACGAAGACTAATGCTCGAAACGATTACGATTTTCGACGATGAGACGGCAAAAACTCCGTCGTCTCATCGTGTTACGGATATTAAAGCTGCAGTTCATGACCAAAATCGCGTCAATATTTATCTGGACGATAAGTTTTTCTGCTCGTTAGATATTTCGCAAGTTGTCGACTTTCATCTTAAAATTGGCAAAGAAATTAGTGCAGAAGAAAAAGAACAGCTCAAGCATGCTTCCGATTTCGGTAAATTCTACGCTCGCGCGCTCGAATACGCCTTGATGCGTCCGCGTTCAAGTAAGGAAATCCACGATTACCTCCAAAAAAAGACCCTATCACGCAAAGTCCGTGTTAAGAATCGTAAAACGGGCGAATACCAAGTTAAAGAGAAAAGAGGATACGATAAAAGTCTTATTCCATTGGTTTTTGCGCGTCTTGAAGAGCGCGGTTATATTGATGACGAGCGTTTTGCGCGCCTCTGGGTAGAAAACCGCAACGTCAGCAAAGGAACGAGCATCAAAAAACTTCGTCAGGAACTACAGCAAAAGGGCATTAATCATCAAATCATCGAACAAGTTTTTTACGAATCTAATCGCAATGACGATGATGAGCTTCGAAAAATTATTACCAAAAAGCGCGCCAAGTATCCCGATGAACAAAAACTCATTCAATACTTATTGCGCGCTGGCTTTAATTATTCAGATATACTAGACGCACTTTCGGAATTCTCCTCTGGTGCGTAGCTTGGTTTGCGGAATGGATTAACGAATTCACGTTTTTGTTCTTCGAGCTCTTCGATTTTAGCTTTCTCTTTTTTCTCGGGAACCTTAATTTGCTCTTTGTCGTGTTTAATAGTCACAGTATAATCATCAATTTCAACGATTTGAGAACGATTAATGGTTAACTGTGGGTCGTTAATCGCCATGATGCCAACCGGACGCTGCACAATCAATTGATAAATCATCATACTTTGCGAATCTAAAGTATAATCAACGACCTTGCCAATTTTTTTCTTACTCTTTGGAGTTACGACTTTGAGCCCAATCAAACTGAAATTCAACTCAAGTATTTTGCTCACGCGAATAACATCTTCTGGATTCACGAGAATATCCGTGGAATCAATGATAATACTATCAGCGTTTAGCTCTCTAATATCATCGGCCACTAGAATAAATCCAACTTCTGGATCGTTCTGAATGGCTGGCCCGTCAAGAATATAAGCGATTACGCGCAAATCTTCTGGATCAATGACGGCGTCCACCACATATGCTACCTGACCGCCAATATGTAGGCTCATTACCGGACAACCAATCATTTTTGAGCCAATCACTAGCATTTTCTTTCCACTCCTATTACTGATAAAATTATAACACATGAAGAAAATCTTAGCGGTCTCCGGCGGCATCGATTCTATGGTAATGTTGTTCTTGTTTAAGGATGACCCAGATACTGTAGTTGCTCATTTTGATCATGGTATCCGTGAAAGTTCTGCAGCCGATTGTGTATTCGTAGAGAGGGTAGCGAAAGAATACGGCAAAGATTTTTACTTCGAACGTGCAAATCTTGGCCAAAATTGTTCCGAAGAATCTGCTCGCGCTGCGCGCTATTGTTTTTTAAGGCGCCTTGCCAAAGAATTAAATGGAAAAATCTATACGGCTCATCATGCAGATGATGCGAGAGAAAGCGCTATTATTAATTTACTGCGCGGAACTGGCTGGCGCGGACTGGCGGTTTTAAACAACGACGAAATAGAGCGCCCATTAATTAATTGGAAAAAGCAGGCAATTTATGAGTGTGCTGCCAGGAATAATATTTGTTTTCGTCTAGACCAGACGAACTCAGACGAGAAGTATCTTCGCAATCGTGTTCGCGAGGCCTTACGCTTCGTGCCGGATGAGCAAAAGTATGCGCTATCTTCTCTAATTTTTCGCCAGCGCGAATTAGCACATGAAATCGATGCGGAACTAGCCTCAATCTCTGATGAAAAATATCCGCGCAGTCTCGTAAATATCGATACGAATATTGCTTCGGAAATCCTTCGAGCTATACTGGCTCGACAAAATATATCGCTAACTCGTCCGCAAACCAAACGCGCCATTTCTGCGATTCGAAATTACGGCATCGGTAAGCAATTTTCATTAAACAAAGAAAAATTCATTACTATGGGTCGTTACCATTTTTGGATTACAGGGGGAAAACATGATAAAATTAAAGGGCATGAGAATACGTAAGACGAGGCTAAACCTCTCTATACTTATCCTTGGACTAGTCATTTTGACTCTTCTTTTTGGTATTGTTTGTAAGAAACAGTTTCTTTTTGCAAGTGCAACCTCAAATCAGCCAATTGTTGAGACTGAGGATGAAAGCTCAGAACATTATATAACTTTCTATGACGGCGACACCGTCTTAACTGTCCGCAGCGACGCTCGGACCGTTGGCGAAGCTATTAGCCGCGCCAATATTAAAATCGGTGAACATGACACTGTTGAGCCGGCTTTAACCGAAGAGATAAAAGAAGAAGATTATAACATTAATGTTTATCGTGCACGTGAGGTTATTGTCGTCGATGGCTATAATAGGAAATATATTAAGACAGCCAAGACTAATTCTACCGAAGTTGCTATCGATGCTGGTGTTGAGATGCTTGACGCCGATGTGGTAAAAATTGTTCCACAGAATAGCATTCTCGAAAGTGGCATGCTCGTTGTCTATCAAGTAGTGCGCGCCAAAGTAGTTAATCTTAATTTCTATGGAAAACTGACCCAGATTCGCACCCAAGCTAAAACTGTTGGCGAATTTTTAAAAGAGCAGAATATCAGCGCCGATAAATCAAAAAATTGGATATCAGTTTCAAAAGACACTGCTATAACGGACGGCATTAGCTTTTCAGTTTTCCAGCAAGGCAGACAAACCCTCACGGTAGAGGAAGATATTCCGTTCGTCGAGGCATATACATACGATTATTCACTAAATTACGGAACGCGAATCATTACAAAAGCTGGCAAACTCGGCAGAAAAGTTGCAACTTACGAGGTCGAAATGAAAGATGGGGTCGAAATATCTCGCATCTTTATTTCAGAAGTCGTTACGCAGGCCGCCGAAACACAGCAGGTTACGATTGGCATGAAAGTAAATCTTCCTGCTGGCTCGCACGAAGATTGGATGGCCGCCGCTGGTATTTCGCCAAGCGACTATGGCTATGTAAACTTTATTATCGAACACGAGTCACACTGGAATCCGCTTTCTAGGAACCGTACTAGTGGAGCAACCGGACTTTGCCAGGCCTTACCTGGCAGTAAAATGGCTTCTGCTGGTTCCGACTGGGAAACGAACCCAATTACGCAGCTTCGTTGGTGTAATGGTTACGCCGTTGGTCGTTATGGCGGCTGGGCGAAAGCTTACGAATTCTGGACGCAGCATAAATGGTGGTAATATGGCGCTGAAGAATAAAAAATCTCTTGGTCAAAACTGGCTCAAAGATCGTGATATCTTAATTGATATTGCTGATTCGGCGAGCTGCGAAGGCGTTTCCGAAGTGCTCGAAATTGGCCCAGGTCTCGGCACGCTTACTTCGGCTCTATTCCAATTTTTCGATAAAGTTATGGCCGTTGAACTTGATGAGCGTTTGGCGCAGAATTTGCCAAAATCTTTCCCGGGTAAGAATCTTAAAGTTATCAACAAGGATATTCTTTCTCTTGACCTGAACGAACTAAACCTTCCAGAAAAATATGTAGTTGCAGGCAATATTCCATACTACATTACCTCGCCAATTATTCAAAAATTCTTACATACTGAACATAAGCCGCAAAAAATAGTTTTGTTAATTCAGAAAGAGGTCGCTGAACGCCTTGCCGCAGAGCAGGGGGATTATTCTATTCTTGGCCTTTCTGCTCAGATTTATGCAAAAGTTACACTTGGACAAGTAGTTAGCCGTGAATTCTTTACGCCACCGCCAAAAGTGGATAGTCAGGTTGTGATACTAGAGCCGCTTGGGGCCCCTCGCGCCGACGAATCTGTGATGGCATTAATTAAGCTTGGCTTTGTGGCGCCGCGCAAGAAACTATCGTCGAACTTATCTACGACTTTACAATTGCCGCGCGAGCAGATATTATCCTATTTCTCCGAAAACGGCATCTCGGAGAATGCTCGTCCGGCTGATTTGAGTATTGAAAATTGGTGCGCACTTGAAAAAAATATACATAAGCATTAAGATATAGTTATCTAAGTATATTTTTTAATGGAGTATCGCGCCTATGAACCCAGCTGACGAAGCAGCAGCACCAAATCAACCAACAGACACCCCGGCAGTATCTGCGCCGGAAGATATGGACCTCTCGGCAATCAATGAGGCCATCGCTCAGTCTGCCAATGAAGCTGCGAAAGATCCCCAAAATACCTTTGATGTAGAAGATATTAGTCTAGACAATACTCCGACTACCGATGCCGAACTTGAGGCGCAAAAGGCAAAGGATCCGGATATGAGTCTTGCTGGCGCTAATACTGCCACCACTGATCCGCTCGCTGCTCCAGCTGCCGCTCCGGTAGAAAAGCCAGCCGAAACCGCCGGTTTGGTTGATGGCGACCTCGTAGACGATCCAGAACAGCCCGCTGCTCCAGTCGAAAAACCAGATTAC
>JAEEGF010790818.1_pt1 | contig 47271 bp, 41 predicted proteins | sample 9134171 | NCBI WGS metagenome assembly JAEEGF01 (sample SAMN16246542, study PRJNA631951) | gut metagenome | biome: gut microbiome; feature: rumen; material: AP-attached | host: Bos | place: Iran: Karaj | collected 2018-10
CCGGGGAACATACGGCTCGGCACAAGGAAGTCGCGGGCGCCTTCGGGCGTTGACTTCGTGAGGTAGGGCGTCTCCACTTCAAGGAAGTCCAGGGTGTTCAGGTAGTCGCGGCAGGCCTGGACGATCTTGTGGCGCAGGCGCAGGTTGCGCGCCATCATGGGGCGGCGCAGGTCGATGTAGCGGTACTGCAGGCGCACGCTTTCGGCGCAGTCCGTGCGGTCTTCCACAAGGAAGGGTGGCGTCTTTGCGGTGTTGAGCAGCTTCCATTCCAGCACGACGACCTCGATCTCGCCGGTATGCAGGTTGGGATTGGCCATGCCCTCGGGGCGAGGACGCACGCGGCCCTTGATGGCGAGCACATATTCGCTGCGCAGGATGTGGGCGTCCCTGTGTGCTTCGGGAGCGATCTCGGGGCTGAACACGATCTGCGTCAGTCCGTCGCGGTCCCTGAGGTCGACGAAGATCAACCCCCCGTGGTCCCGCCTGTACTGCGCCCAGCCCATCAGGCAGACCTCGCTGCCGTCATCGGACAGGGTGAGCTGGTTGCAGGTATGCGTGCGGCGCCAGTCTCCCAGAGGCTTGATGTAGCGCGCATGTTCCTTTTGGATGTCGGTCGTTATCTTGTCTTCCTGATCGAACTGGCTCATGAAAGGCTCCCTTATTTCCCGGCGCTGATGCAGGCCGCGGCTTCGCTGGCGGGGATGGACTGCTGTTCGCCCGTCCCCATGTTCTTGATGATGACGCGCCCCGACGCAAGTTCATCGGGGCCGAGGATGAACGTATGGAGGGCGTTCGATTTGCCGGCCTGGCGCATCGTCGCCTTCATGCTTTTGCATTCGTAGCCGAGCATGCCGGCAAAGCCTGCCCGGCGCAGCGACTGCGCCAGGGCAAAGGCCGCGTCCCTGCAGGAGGCGTCCAGCATGGCCACGAAGAAGTCCGGGCGGCGCTCCGGCAGCGGGCTGCCCTGAAGGAGCAGGGCCAGGCGCTCCATGCCGCAGGCAAATCCTATCCCCGGGACTTCCGGACCTCCAAGCTGGGAGATGAGCCCGTCATACCTGCCGCCCCCGGCAACGGAACCCTGGGCGCCGATGCTGTTGGAAACGACTTCCCAGGTGGTGCGGGTATAGTAGTCCAGGCCGCGCACAAGGCGGTGGTTGACCTGGTAGGGGATGCCTTCCGCATCAAGGTAGCGGAGCACGGTCTGGAAATGCTCCTGGCATTCCGGGCAGGAGCTGTCAAGGATGTGCGGAGCGTCCTCGGTCAGCGCCTTGCAGGCGGGCACCTTGCAATCCAGGACGCGCAGGGGGTTGGTCTCCATGCGGCGGGCGCAGTCTTCGCAGAGCTGCCCGGTGCCGAGCCCATGCAGCCAGTTGCGCAGGGAGGTCCGGTAGGCAGGGCGGCACGCCGCGCAGCCCAGGGAATTGATCTGCAGCGTCAGGTCCTTGAGGCCCAGCCTGCCCAGGAATTCCATCATCATGCAGATGAGCTCGGCGTCGGCTTCAGGTTCCTTGGGACCAAGGCATTCGCAGTTGATCTGGTGGAATTGGCGCAGGCGCCCCTTTTGCGGCCGCTCGTGGCGGAACATGGGGCCGATGGTGAAGAACTTGCTCACGGATTCGCGCGCGTGCACGGCGTTTTCGATATACGCCCGCATGACGCCGGCGGTAGCCTCGGGGCGGAGCGACATGGACCTGCCCTTGCTGTCCGGGATGCTGTACATCTCCTTCTGCACCACGTCCGTCTCGGTGCCGATGCCGCGGCAGAAAAGGTCCGTGTATTCCATGATGGGAGTGCGCAGCTCGCCGAATCCGTACAGGGGAAAGACCTTCCTTGCCGTGTCTTCCATCATTTCAAAAATGCGGCTTTGCTCCGGAAAGCTGTCGGCAAAGCCCTTGATCGCCTGAATTTGTGCCATTGCATGACTCCGCAAAAATTAAATAGCACAACAATATAGGCGTTTTTTTTACGCTTGTCAAAAACGCATGCTGGCAGGCGGCAGCTTTTTTTGGCTGCCGGCAACATAAGGCCGCAGGGGGGTGATGGCGCCCATGCCTGAAGATGGAAAACCCCGGCCATGCGGCATGGGAGGCGCCATGAGCCTCCAGCCTGCCGCCTCAAAGCCGGAAGATGGCGCGGCACCGGCGCTGCCGCACCATGAGCTTCCCGGAAAAGGGACGGTCCATGGATCCCGCGGCAGGTATCAGTTCACGCCGGGGAAGGAGTTGACGAACTGCACCTTGATGTCCGGGAAGGAGTTGACATACTGGATGGTGAAGTCTTCGCCGCTGTTGACGATCTGCCACTTCCCGATGGCGTCGGGGAAGGATTTGACCAGCTGCACCTTGATATCGGGAAACGACGTCACCTTTTGGACTTTGATGTCCGGGAAGCTGTTGACGACCTTGACCTTGCCGGCAAGGCGTATGCCCTTGTAGTACCCGCTGGAGGAAACTTTGCCGGCGAAGGCGGGGGAGCAGGCCAGGATGAGGGCGGCAAGGGAAAGGGCGAAGACTCTGAGACGCATGATATCCTCCTTTTGCGTTCCATGTCATTTGACGCCGGGGAAGGCGCTGACGAACCGTACCTTGATGTCGGGAAAGCTGTTGACGAATTGAATGGTGAAATCCGGGAAATTCTCCACCATCTGCCATTTGCCGACGGCGTCGGGGAAGGCATTGACCAGCTGTACGTCGATGTCGGGGAAGCTTTCCACCACCTGGACCTTGACGTCCGGGAAATGCTCCACGACCTTGACCTTGCCGGCGAGCCTGATCCCCTTGAAGTATCCGTCTTTCGATACTTTCCCCGCCTGGGCCGGGGATCCTGCCAGGAGCAGGGCGGAAAGGACCAGGAAGAAAAGGGATGTGCGCATATGCCCTCCCTTGCCGCATAGGCGGCGCAGCATGGTGACCGGATGTTGTGGAAATGGTACTAGCGGGGCTTGAGGTTGTAAAGGTCCCGTGCGGCATGGCCGGCGCAGGAACGCAGATGCCCCCCATGATTTTTTTGCGGATGCGTACGGTATCAGCCCCTTCGGCCCTTGAGGACGCCGCGGAATTCTGCCATGCTCCCGCGTGGAGGCAGGAGCCAGACCGGCAAAGGCAGGAGGATCCGCCTTCCCCCATTCTTTTCCGAGGAGGAAGCCCCATGCAGTGCACCGTGGCCGTGAGCGGCGGCAGCGACAGCCTCTATGCCCTGCTTTCCCTCCGGGAGGCAGGATGCAGGGTGCGCGCCCTGCACGCCCGCTTCCTGCCCGGACCCGGCAGCATGGCCGCGGCAGCTCTGGCCAGGCTCTGCGAAGCCCTAGACATCCCCTTTGAAGCCGTTGACCTCGAGGAGCCCTTCCGCCAAAGCGTCATGGAGCCTTTCGCGCAGGAGCATGCCGCGGCACGCACGCCCAATCCCTGCGCCCTTTGCAACCGCGCCATGAAGTTCGGGCTGCTGTTCGACCATGCGATCCGGGAAGGGGGCATGTACGCCACGGGGCACTATGCCGCCATGGAGGAACACCCCGCGTACGGCCCTGCCCTCCGCGCGGCGGACTATGCTCCCAAGGATCAGAGCTACTTCCTGGCGCTCGTGCCCATCGAAAGGCTGCGCCGCTGCATCTTCCCCCTGTCGGGCGTGAGCAAGCCCGAGGCGCGTGCCTGGCTCAACGAACGCGGCTTCCCCGTCCCCCTTCCTTCCGAAAGCCAGGAGATCTGCTTCATCCCGGGCGATGACCACTGCGCCTGGCTGGAAGGGAGGCTGCGGCAGGGGCTGCCCCTGCCCGGACCGGGCCCCGTGGTCCTTGCCGGCGAAGGGCGCGTCATCGCAGAGCACGGCGGGCTGTGGCGCTATACCGAAGGCCAGCGCCGGGGCCTGGGCATACCATGGCGGCATCCGCTGTACGTCCTCGCGCGGCGGCGGGAGTCCAACGCCCTCGTCGTGGCTCCCAAAGCCATGCTGCGCACGGATACCTGCAGCGCCGGGGACCTGAACCTCATGGTCCCGCGTGCCCTGTGGCCCAACGAAGTCTTTGCGCGGGTGCGCTACCGCCATGCCCCCGTGCCCGCTGACGTGGAACTCGGCGAAAAGCGCATGGAGATACGTTTCCGCGACCCGCAGGAGCCGCCCGCACCGGGCCAGGTCGCCGCCATCTACGACAGGGACGGCTTCGTGCTGGCGGGCGGCATCCTCGAAGATCCTCCGGCAGAAGATCATGGCTCTTGATTCTGCGGCGCAGCCCGGCTATGTTGTCCACGCCGCGCAATGCGGTCCTAATGACATAAACCCTCCGGAGAGGTCGAGATGATAGGCATTTCCAAGCTTTACTGCGGGCAGGTGGAACCTTCCGACGCCCTGCGCTACGGACGGCACTCGGGCAGGCTGCCCTCGCACCTCCTGCAGTTTTCCGCCGACAAAAAGCCGGTCGTCGTCTGGAACATGACGCGCCGCTGCAATCTGAAATGCGTCCACTGCTACGCGCAGGCCGAGACCGACAAGGGCGTGGATCCCATCTCCACGGAGCAGGCCAAGGCCATGATCGACGACCTGGCGGCATACGGCGCCCCGGTGATGCTTTTTTCCGGCGGGGAGCCGACCATCCGCAGGGACATGCCTGAACTGGCGAGCTATGCCACGTCCAGGGGGATGCGCGCCGTCATCTCCACCAACGGCACGCTCATCGACCGCGCCATGGCAAGGCAGCTCAGGGAAGTGGGGCTCTCCTACGTGGGCGTTTCCCTGGACGGCGGCGAAGAGGTGCATGACCATTTCCGCGGCGTGAAGGGGGCCTTCCGCCGCGCCCTGGAAGGGCTTGACTACTGCCGCGAGGAAGGCATCAAGGTCGGGCTGCGCTTCACCATCAACAAGCGCAACGCCGCGGAAGTGCCCAGGATCTTCTCCATCCTGCGCGAGCGCGGCATACCGCGCGTATGCTTCTACCACCTGGTGTATGCCGGGCGGGGCAGCGAACTGATCAACGAAGACCTGGACCACCAGGAGACACGCGCCCTCGTGGACCTCATCATGGACAAGACGCGCGAATGCTTTGATGCCGGCGACCCCAAGGAAGTGCTCACCGTGGACAACCATGCGGACGGCCCGTATGTCTGGATGCGGCTGCAGCGCGAAGATCCCAAACGGGCCGAGGAAGTCTTCCAGCTCCTGCAGTTCAACGAGGGCAACAGCTCCGGCCGCGGCATCGGCTGCATCTCGTGGAACGGGGATGTCTCGGCGGACCAGTTCTGGCGGCACCATGTGTTCGGCAACGTCCTTGAGCGCCCCTTCTCGCAGATCTGGGACGATCCCGGGATCGAGCTGCTGCACAAGCTCAAGGACAAGAAGCCCTGGGTCAAGGGGCGCTGCGCCAAATGCCGCTTCCTGAACATCTGCGGCGGCAACTTCCGCTCCCGCGCCGAAGCCTATTACGGCGACGCATGGGCGCAGGACCCCGCCTGCTACCTCACGGACGAAGAGATCGGCATAAAGTAAGCCGCCACATCCCATCCTTATCCTGCGGGGAGCCGCCTTCCCGCTTCTTCCGGGGCCGGCATGATCATTTCGCTCCTGCTGGGAAAGCAGATCGCCGCCATGCTGCTCATGGTCCTCATGGGCTTCGCCCTTGTGCGCCTCAAGGTCATGCGCCTGCAGGAGAGCCGCGCCCTGGCCACGCTCACGCTCTACGTCGTGGGCCCGTGCATGGCCATAGACGCCTTCCAGGTGGACGTGACGCCGGAAAGGCTGCGCGGCCTGCTCATGTCCTTTGCCGCCGCCCTGCTCGTGCAGTCCATATACATCCTCCTGTCCCTGCTGCTGCGCCGCCCGCTGAAGCTCGATCCTGTGGAGCAATGCTCCGTCATCTACTCCAACGGGGCGAACCTGATCATCCCCATCGTGGGGTATGTGTTCGGGCAGGAATGGATCTTCTACACGTGCAGCTTCATCACCGTCCAGGTCACGCTGTTCTGGACGCACTGCACCACGGTGCTGAACAGGGACGCGCGCATCAGCATCAGGGCCATCCTCACCAACATCAACATGATCGCCATCTTCGCCGGGGCGTTCCTGTTCGTCACCGGCCTGCGCCTGCCCGAAGTGCCGCGCATAGCCGTCCATTCCGTGGGGCTGATGGTCGGCCCGCTCTGCATGATCGTCACCGGCATGCTCATCGGCTCGCTGGACCTGCGCAGCTTCCTCGCCTACCGCAAGCTGCCCCTCATCGTGGGGCTGCGGCTCGTCGGCTTCCCCCTGGCCGCCCTGGCCGCCCTGCGCCTTTCCGGCATGGCGGGCTGGGTGGAAAACGGCGCGACCATCCTGCTCATCTCGTTTTTTGCCGCTTCCGCCCCCTGCGCCAGCACGGTCACGCAGATGGCGCATGTCTACGGGCGCGACGGGCAGTACGCCAGCTCCATCAACGTGGTCTCCACCCTGCTCTGCGTGTTCACCATGCCGCTGCTGGCGTGGCTCTTCCAGCTCTAGGACGCGCCGCGACGCTTTTCAAAGCATGAAGGCAGTGATATGCTGCCCGTGAAAAACGACCCAGCCGGACGGCTCCGGCTGAAAGGACATCCATTATGACCGACCTCTGCTTCCACCGCGGGCGCAGGCTGCGCCGCACCCCCGCCATCCGCGCCATGGTGCGCGAAACGGCCCTTTCCGCCAACGACCTGATCATGCCCTATTTTGTCGCGGATACGCCGGACCCCTCCCTGCGCCAGCCCATTCCATCCATGCCGGGGCAGTTCCAGCTCTCGCCCGCCGAACTGGAAAAAGAGGTGGGCTCTGCCGTGGCGGCGGGATTGCGGTCCGTCCTTCTCTTCGGCATCCCCGCGGAGAAGGATCCCCTCGGGCATGGCGCCTACGACGACAACGGCATCGTGCAGCGCGCCGTGCGCATGCTCAAGAAAAACTGGCCCGATCTCGTGGTGGTCACGGACCTCTGCCTTTGCGAATACACGTCGCACGGGCATTGCGGCATCATCGCCGAAGGCGACCGCACAGGCCATGTGCTCAACGACCCCACGCTGGAACTGCTGGCCAGGACCGCCGTTTCCCAGGCGAAAGCCGGCGCGGACATCATTGCCCCCTCCGACATGATGGACGGCCGCGTGCTTGCCCTGCGCCGGGCCCTCGACCGTGAAGGCTTCGAAGAAACGCCGATCATGTCCTACGCCGTCAAGTATGCATCCGCCTACTACGGTCCTTTCCGCGACGCGGCGGATTCCGCCCCGCATTTCGGCGACCGCCGCACCTACCAGATGGATCCGGGCAACGTGCAGGAAGCCCTGCGCGAGATGCAGGCGGACATCGACGAAGGTGCGGACCTGTTCATCGTCAAGCCGGCCGGTCCCTACCAGGACGTGCTGCGCCTGATGCACGACAGCTTTGACGTGCCCCTGGTGGCGTACCAGGTGAGCGGGGAATATTCCCTCATCTGCGCCGCGGCGCAGAACGGCTGGATAGACCGCAGGGCCATCGTCATGGAATCGCTCACCGGCATCAAGCGCTCCGGCGCCGGCATGATCATCACCTATTTCGCTGCGGAAGCCCTCCGCGAAGGCTGGATACGCTGATGCCCGGGCATCCAGAGGCCATGTGCGGCATGGGCGGGCATGCAGCGGGCGCAGGACACCCGGCGCGCACCCTTGCAGACGGCACGCCCAAGTGCCGTCTCATCGCCTGGGAGGTGACGCGCTCCTGCAACCTGGCCTGCAGGCACTGCCGGGCAGAAGCCCATCCCGAGCCCTATGAAGGCGAGCTCACCACAGCTGAGGCCAAGGCGCTGATCGACACCTTTCCCCAGGTGGGCGAGCCCATCGTCATCTTCACCGGCGGCGATCCCATGATGCGCCCGGACATCTACGAGCTTGCCGCCTATGCCAGGGAAAAGGGGCTGCGCTGCGTCATGTCGCCCAACGGCACCCTGATCACGCCGGAAGCCGCCAGGAAGATCCGCGAAGCCGGCATCATGCGCTGCTCCATCTCCATCGACGCCGCTTCCGCGGCGCAGCACGATGCCTTCCGCGGCGTGCCCGGCGCCTTCGACGCCTCCATGCGCGGCATAGGGATGCTCAAAAAAGAGGGCGTGGAGTTCCAGATCAACACCACCGTCACACGGAGCAACCTGGCATCCTTCAAGGACATCTTCCACCTGTGCGAGCGCATAGGCGCCGCGGCATGGCATATCTTCCTGCTGGTGCCCACCGGGCGGGGCGCAGGGATAAAGGAAGAAGTGATCAGCGCACAGGAATACGAGGACGTGCTGCACTGGTTCTACGATTTCCGCAAGACCACCTCCATGCACCTCAAAGCCACCTGCGCCCCGCACTACTACCGCATCATGCGCCAGCGCGCCCGCGAGGAAGGCGTGACAGTGGACATGGCCCATTTCGGCATGGACGCCATGACCCGGGGCTGCCTGGGCGGCACGGGTTTCTGCTTCATAAGCCATACGGGGCAGCTGCAGCCCTGCGGATACCTGGGCCTGGACTGCGGCAACGTGCGCCAAACGCCCTTCCCCGAATTGTGGAAGCACACCCCATGGTTCCTGAGATTCCGCGACCAGAGCCAGTACGAGGGCAAATGCGGGCGCTGCGAGTACCATAAGGTCTGCGGAGGATGCCGCGCCCGCGCTGCCAGCATGTCCGGCGATCCGCTGGCCGAAGAACCGCTCTGCCTGTACCAGCCTGTGAAAAAAGCCGGGGCTTCCGGCAAGGAGCGCTCATGAGCCAGGAAAACCTGGATACCGCCGACCGCCGCATCCTGGACATCATCCAGAGCGGGTTCCCCCTTGTCACGCGGCCATATGCCGCCATCGGGGAACAGCTCGGGCTCCCTGAGGAAGAAGTCCTTGAGCGGGTACGCGCGATGCGGCGGAAAAAGGTCCTGCGCCGCCTGGGGGCGAACTTCCAAAGCGCAAAGCTGGGCTTCCGCTCCACGCTTTGCGGGGCCTGTGTCCCGCCGGAAAAGCTGGATGCCTTCATCGAACTGGTCAACAGCCTGCCCGGCGTGACGCACAATTATCTGCGCGACCACCATTTCAATGTCTGGTTCACCATCATCGGCCCGTCATGGGAGGCCGTGTGCGCCGACATCCGGAGCATCGAGGAACGCACCGGCGTGCCGGTGATGAACCTGCCCGCCACCAGGCTCTACAAGATCCGCGTGGACTTCCAGATGGAGTGAGTGCAGGACCTTCCTTATTAAAAACGCAGGTCCCGTTCGCCGGCTTTCAGCCGTTCCAGGTACGCAGCCGTCTGGGCGCGGCGCTTTTCGCTGGTGATGCGCCCCAGTTCTTCGGCTATCATGCGTTCGCCAAGCGCCTTCAATTCATCATCGGCGTAATCCAGCAGGTATTCCTCGAAGGTCAGCATGGCGTTGGGCTGGCAGCAGTTGCTGATCTCGCCCGACTTGGCCAGGGGCATGAAGCGGTCTCCCGTGCGCCCGGCACGGTAGCAGGCGGTGCAGAAGCTGGGGAGGTAGCCGTCGCGCACAAGGCCCTTGAGCACGTCTTCGGGCTTGCGCTCGTCTGCAAGGTGGAACTGGGGCGTTTCGCCGGGGCGTGAACATCCCGGATGTGCGTAGCCCCCCACTCCCACGCAGGAGCCGGCGCTCATCTGCGACATGCCGATGTCCAGCAGTTCGCGGCGGAACTCCGCGGATTCCCGCGTGGTCAGGATCATGCCCGTGTAAGGCACGGCAAGGCGCGTCACGGCGATAAGGTGCTTGAAGTCCCTGTCGCTCACGAGTTCATAGGCGGAATAATCGACGCCCTCGGCAGGCAGCAGCCTCGGGAAGGATATGGTATGCGGACCCACGCTGGCCACCGCCTCGAGGTGTTCGGCATGGAGGAGCAGGCCCATCACTTCATAATGCCAGTCGTACAGCCCGAACAGGGCGCCTATGCCCACGTCGTCGAGCCCGCCTTCCAGCATGCCGCGGTCCATGGCTTCGGTGTGCCATTCGTAATTGGCCTTTGGCCCGCCCATGTGCATGAACTCATAGGTCGGCTTGTGGTACGTTTCCTGGAACAGGATGTACGTGCCGAGACCGGCTTCTTTCAGCCTGCGGTAGTTTTCCGCCGTGGTGGCGGCGATGTCCACGTTCACGCGGCGTATGGAGCCGTTGCGCAGCTTCGTCCCGTAGATGGTGCGCATGCACTCCAGGATATAGTCGATGGGACAGTTCCTGTCGTCCTCGCCGGCTTCGAGCAGCAGGCGCTTGTGCCCCAGTGTTTCGAGCGCCAGCACTTCTTCGCGCAGTTCTTCCTGGGAAAGCCGCCTGCGCGCCGTCTTGTTGGAAGCGTGGAACCCGCAGTAGCGGCAGTTGTTGACGCAGTAGTCCGAAAGGTAGAGCGGCGCGAACATGACGATGCGGCGCCCGTAGATATGTTCCTTGATGCGCCGGGCAAGGGCGTGTATCCCGGCCCGTATGTCCTCGTCCTCCGCGTAGAGGAGCGCGGCGGCCTCCCTGTGGGTGAGCCCCCGGCAAAGCCTCGCCTTTTCGAGGATGGTGTTCAGCGCGTCCCTGTCGGCAGCGAGCTTTTTCCCTTCTTCCAGAGATTCGCGGATCTCGGCGTCATCGATGAATTCGTTGGCGTCCCTTGAAGCTGGATCATACATGCGCGGCCTCCTGTGCGCTCTGTGGCGCACAGCCATAATTGAGACAAGCTGCGCCGCAAGTCAATATGCAAAAAACGTCCGCCCGGTGCTGCAAGGCAGGGTATGGCAATCTCGCGGCGTTCGCACTATACTCGCTCCGGCACCGGCAAACGGCCAAGGCAGGACGATACCATGGAGCATATGTCTTTTGAGCGCTGCCTGTGCGTGATGGACAGGCTGGAACAGGGGCGGCTGCCCTCCCTGGAAAAAACGGCGGCCTTTATCGACGCATGCGCTCCTGCGGGAACGGAAAGCCCCCTTCCCGGAAATGAACGGCGCCTGCTGCTCACGGAACTCTTTGCCCGGGCCCGCTCGACCGCAGTGCGCAGCTTCGGCCGCCGCATCTACCTGCGGGGGCTGATAGAGATCTCCAACCATTGCGTGCGCAACTGCCTCTACTGCGGCATACGCGCCGGCAATGCCCTTGCCGAACGCTACAGGCTCAGCCCTGAAGAGATTTTTGCCTGCTGCGAACGGGGCCACGGGCTGGGGTTCCGCACGTTCGTCCTGCAGGGCGGGGAAGACCCCTGGTTCAGCGACGAACGCCTTTGCGCCATCGTGCGGCGCATCAAGGAGCGCTGGCCGGATTGCGCCGTCACCCTCTCCGTCGGCGAGCGCCCGCGCGATTCCTACAGGCGGCTCAAAAACGCCGGGGCAGACAGGTTCCTCCTGCGGCACGAAACGGCCGACCCCGGCCATTATGCCAGGCTGCATCCGCCCGCGCAGACCTGGCTGGACCGCGTGCGCTGCCTATACGACCTGAAGGCGTGCGGATACCAGACAGGGGCGGGGTTCATGGTGGGATCCCCCTGGCAGGACAGCCTGTGCCTTGCCAAAGACCTTGCCTTCCTGGCGGAACTGCGCCCGGAAATGGCCGGCATCGGCCCGTTCATCCCCCAGGCCCAGACGCCCCTTGCAGGCTTTCCCGCCGGCAGCGTGGAGCGCACCCTGGTGATGATAGCACTGACCCGCCTTGCCCTGCCCGATGCCATGCTCCCCTCGACAACGGCCCTTGCCACCGCCGCAGCGGACGGACGCGAAAGGGGCATCCTGGCGGGGGCCAACGTCGTCATGCCCAATCTTTCGCCCCGGGAAGCGCGGAGGCGCTACACCCTTTATGACAACAAGCTGGCCGAAGGCCCGGAATGCGCCGAGCAGCTGGAAGCATTGAAGCGCAGGATGGGCGCCATAGGCTACGAGCTGGCCGCCGGCCGCGGCGACCACCGGACGTTCGTCCAGGAACGGAGCAGCCATGTCTGAAAGCATGAACAGCACGCCGCGCGCGATGCGCCTGCATATCGGCATCTTCGGCCGGCGCAATGCGGGCAAGTCCTCGCTCGTCAACGCGCTCACCGCGCAGCAAGCCTCCATCGTGTCTGACCTTGCGGGAACGACCACCGATCCCGTTTACAAGGCCATGGAAGTGCCGGGGATCGGACCCTGCGTCTTCATCGACACCGCCGGATATGACGACGAAGGACCCATGGGGCAGCTGCGCGTGAGGGAGACGGAAAAGGCGCTTGAAAAAACAGACGTCGCCATCCTCGTGCTCGACGGGACGGGAAGCCCGCTGGATGCCGCCTGGGCAGAAAAGATCAGGTCACGGGGGATCCCCTTCCTGGCAGTGCTCAACAAGGCCGACGGACAGGGCGGAGCAAGCCTTGAGCAGCTCCTTGCCGGATATGCAAAGGACCTCGGCGTCATGCCCCTGCCCGTGAGCGCCAGGAACAAGCGCGGCCTGCCGGAACTGTTCGATGCGCTCCTGCGGAGCATCCCTCCCGACTGGGGCAGGCGCTCGATCACCGGGAGCCTCTGCGCCCAAGGCGACACCGTCCTGCTCGTCATGCCCCAGGATATCCAGGCACCCAAAGGCAGGCTCATCCTGCCGCAGGTCCAGGTCACGCGCGAGCTGCTGGACAAGCAGTGCGTGGTCGTCAGCTGCACCACGGGCCAAGCCGCAGCCGCGCTTGCCGGGCTCAGGGAAGCGCCGCGGCTGATCATCACCGATTCCCAGGCGTTTGGCGAAGTCTGGAAGCTGAAGCCGGAGCAAAGCCGGCTCACCTCGTTTTCCGTGCTGCTCGCCGGCTACAAGGGCGACATGCGTGTTTTCCTCAGGGGGGCTGAGGCGATGGACAGGCTTACCGGAGCGTCCTCCGTGCTCATCGCCGAATCCTGCACGCATGCCCCCATGCACGAAGACATCGGCAGGGTCAAGATCCCCCGCGCGCTGCGCGCACGGTACGGGGAAGGCATGTCCTTCACCATGGCCAGCGGAAAGGATTTCCCCGACGACCTGTCCCCGTTCGACCTGATCATCCATTGCGGCGGGTGCATGTTCAACCGAGCCTGCATGATGTCGCGGATACGCAGGGCGGAGCAGGCCGGCGTGCCCATGTGCAACTACGGGATCGCCCTGGCAAAGCTGGCCGGGATCCTGGACAGGCTCGCGTATCCCGAAGAGACGTAGCGGAGCCCGGCGGCTATGGCCTTTTCCTTCCCGTGCCGTCGAATCCGAAGCGCGCATCCAGGGACAGGTTGTCCCCGGGGCGGCTGAAGTAGCCCTCCCTGGCAAGCCGGGGCTCTCCCATGCCAAGCAGCCCGCTGACCTTGACGAAGCGGTAGCCCTGCGCCTCCAGGTCTTCGACAAGGCTGCGCACCAGCGCCGCCGTGCCCCTGGGCACCAGGTTGGCATGCATGAGGATGATGGAGCCGGGCCTGACCATGCCTGCTGCAGCCCTGGCCACGGCGGGGGAGGCATTGTCCTTCCCCCCCTCGGCGGCCACGTCCCACTGGATGACCCTGAGTCCGTACTCCGCAAGGACCTCCAGCGCGCGTTCGCTGCATCTGCCGTACGGAAGGCGGAAAAGCCCCATGCAGGCAGGGATCTCGGGAGGCGGGCAGCCTTGTTCCGCAGCCTCGCGCAAGGCCACCTCGCGCAGCGCAGCATACTGTGCCTGGGCCCCTTCTATCTGCCCGCGCATGGCCTCCTCCGCCATGATGCCGAAATTTCCGTGCGTCCATGCGTGGCTGCCGATCTCAAAAAGCGGCTCCCGCATGATCTGGACCACGCGCCCGGCATGCGTGCGCATCCACTTCCCTCCCATGAACAGCGTCGCCGGCACGCCCTTCTGCCGGAGGTAGGACAGGATCTCCATGTCGCAGCCCGTTGTCGATACGGCGAGCTCGCACATGTCAAAGGTGAGCGCAACGGCTTTTTCACCTCCCGTGTCCACGCTCCGTATGGTGCCCTGGTCCGATGCAGGCAGCGCAGGGGGGAAGCCCGCACCTGGGCCGAGAGCCGGCGGAGGTGAGGGATCGTTGGGCAGGACGCCTTTCCCGTCGCTTGCGGTGAGGGACCAGCTCGCGCCTTCCTGTCCTGCGCCGGCAGGGGCCGGTGCGCAGCCCAGGACCATCATCCATGCTGCCACCAGGCAGGCGGAAAATCTCATGGCATCGCCTCCACGTAAAAACGTTCCTTGACGCTGTCCCGGCATGATAATGCCATTTCCGCGATCTTCCAAGCCATGCCTGCACAGCGATTTTTCTTTACCGGGATGCGATACCGGACTATCCTTTTAAGGACCCTGCCGCTTTTATAAGGAAAACGCCCCATGAAAGCATTGCTGTTCGCCATGGCCGCCATCTTTGGGATCCTCCCCTCCGCCTCGCTGGGGAGGACGCCTGAAGACGGCGCTGTCGAAGATCTTTCCAGCCGCATCGCTCCCAAGGTCATCCATTCGCATGACATCAGTGATTTTAACGCGGCATTCGAATACCATCCTTCTTCCTCGCTGCCCAGCAGGGGCGGGACCTATGTCAGCGTCGAGCCGGAATGGCCCTCCGGACATTACGAGCTGCGCCTTTCCCGCTCAGGAGGCACGTCCAGGTTCGCGGCTTCTTTCCAGGGGAACGGGCTTTCCTTTGACGTGCAGAAGGAATTGCCTCCCTCCGTGCTGGATGACATGCAGGCGCTCATCGAAAAGCACGGGGTCGCCAGGCTGAACGGCTTTTACAAGCGCGATACCGCCCTGGGGTGCGGATTCAGGCTCGATGTCCTCTATGCATCCGGGGAGAAGATCAGTGCGGGGGCTGAAGGCGGAAGCGCCGTGATGCCCGGAAGATACTGGGATGAGGCATGGTTCCTCCGGTTCATGTCCGGCACGGCTGACAGGCATGGCTTCACCCTGCTGCCCCGAAAGGACCTTTCCGGTGCGCTGCGCTCCTTTGCGGCCGTCTTCCCCTACCGGCGCGATATCGACGGCGGCAGCTTTGCCGAAGGAGAATACAAGCTGGAACTGTTCTCTCCTGATGGGGAAGGCCCCGGCGGGCTCATGAGGATATCGCTCAAGGATCCGGCGGGAAATGAGACCTGGACCGAGGCCCGTGCATCCAGGGAGGACTTCCAGGACCTTGCGGACCTGCTGCGGAAAGAAGGCGTTGCCCGCCTGGATGGCTATCATTACGGCGGGTTTGCGGCGGATCAGTGCGATGTCCGGTTCAGGATCGAAGCAGAGTTCGATTCCGGCGATGTCCTCCGGGCCAGGGCGGAAGGTCCGGCGGGCGTCATCCCCGCCGCGTCCTGGAACGCCGGCAGCCTGCTGGAATTTTTCCTGGCAGGGCTTGCACGCCGGCAGCAGGAGCCTGCCCCCTGATGCCAGACCGGCAAAGCAAAACGGAGCGCTGCCGATGTTCGAAAAATATTCCTCCCAAAGCCCGGCGCGCAGGAAGCCCATGACCCTGCGCTTTGCTTTTTCCTCCCTCCCCCATGCCATCGCATCCTTTTTCGGGGTGGGCGTCCTGCGCCCCGGCTCAGGAACATGGGGGAGCCTGGCCGCCCTGCTCCTGTACATGGCGCTGGAGCCTGTGGTCCCCCTGTGGGGCTGGATCGCGCTGATCGCGCTCTGCTTTGCCGCAGGAGCGTGGGCATGCGAGGTCACAGGACATGACATCGGTGTGCATGACCACACATCCATGGTCATCGACGAGGTGTCCGCCGTCTGGATGGTGCTTCTTGCCGTCCCGTCCGCATGGGGATGGCAGGCCGCTGCTTTTGCGGCCTTCCGCTTTTTTGACGTCGTCAAGATCCCGCCGGCACGATGGTTCGACACATCGGAGCGCTGGCATAACGGCTGGGGCGTCATGCTGGACGATGCCGCGGCGGCCGCCCAGTCCATCCTTGCGCTCGGGCTGGCCCGCCTTTTCTTCCTGTAGTCCGGGGCCATCCTGCGTCCCGGACAGCATATCCCTGCGGCAGGCTTGTATAAAAAAAGACAAGCTCGTTTTTTCTGGACAGATCGCGGTCCGCAGGTTAAGGTCGAAATACTGGATGGCGTATCTTTTTGCGCCGGCAGTACGCCAGCCCTGCACATGCAGTGTCTGCAGGGGCCGGCACGAAGTCATGACCGAGCGGGCAGGTACCTGCCCGAAACTCCGCATCATCGAGGGGACCCGTGACCAGAAAACGCCTGATTTATTCTTGCCTGCTGGCGCTTCTGGCTGCCATTGCCCTGGCTGGCTATGTGCTGCCATGGGAAACGGCGGGAAGCCAGCCGCAGAAATCGCTGCTCCAGAACAGCGGCGGTCCGGTTGTGTTCGAGCATGAGAAGCATGTGGCCACAGGTGCCCAATGCATCGACTGCCATCACGAGCTGAGTGTTTCCGCCCAGCCCATGAAATGCGATTCCTGCCACAAGGCCGTGTTCGACGACGCCTTCCGGGCAGGCCATGCGAAAGACTACCCAGCCACGTCCTGCGCGGTCTGCCACCATTACAGGAACGAACGCAGGGACTGCGCCCTCTGCCATGCCGGCTACAAGGTGGCGGGCAAGGATTGGGGGCACGCCAGGCATGGCAAGGCCTTTGGCTGCCAGGCCTGCCACCATGCAGAAGCCAGCCAGGAAAACTGCGCCCGGTGCCACAAGGACGGGACGCCGCCTTCGCTGGGCGGGGCAAAGCCGCTGGGCAAGGCAGCTCTTGCGGATGCTGCGCACACCAGGTGCGCCGTCTGCCACGGAAAGTGGTTCGACCAGAAGGCGCAGGGCTGCGAACGCTGCCATGCCGGCAAAAACCTGGACGGCAACGGGGCGCGCCTGCATGCCAATGCCGGATTCAGCAACTGCGCCAGCTGCCATGTGAACGTGGAATCCCCGCAGAAGCTCGTGCCCGGATCCATGCAGGCCTTCCATAAGCTGTGCATGGATTGCCATGCGGCGGCCAAAGCCGGCCCGCACACCAAGGAAGACTGCTCCAAGTGCCATTTGAAATAGGGCACAGACACCATAAAGAATGACGGAGGGCGCGCCGCTTCCCCTGTGGCTCCGGTGCGTAGCAACATGAAAAAAATGTTCACCATGCTCAAAGATCCGCAGTTCACCCTGGTGTCAGGCGAGATGACACGCTTCAGCCAGGCGCCCGACCCGAAGACCGTGCGGCTCAACCGCGAAGGGTTCTCCCTCGGGGCGGACATAAAGAAGAAAGCCAGGGTGTTCCCGCGCATGTTCCTGGGCACGCATCCGGATCCGTGCAAGGGCGATCTGTATTCGCCCGTTTTCGGCGAGGTCACCGACATCACGGAGCGGAGCATCTTCATCACGGCCGTCGAACCGGATGAGGAGCTGTCTGCCAAAGCCGGCGCCGTGGAAAAAACGGATGTCATGTCCCTTCCCGAACGCGGGGAAGGTTTGCGCCCCATCCTGAAGAAAATGGGGCTGAACACCAAATCCGCCGGGCAGGAATGCGAGACCCTCATCGTCAACGGGCTGAATCCGGATCCGGGCGTCACCTGGGCCGAACCCATGATCAATTCCCATCCCAGGAAGTTCCTCCTTGGCATGGAACTGCTGCGCCGCTTATCTCCGGCCAAAAAGATCATACTCGCCATCCCCAAGGGCATGTATTTCGACTACCCCAATATCGAGACCGTGCGCGTGCCGGCGCAGTATCCTTCCAGCGTGAACGCGCTGGTCATCAAGTCCGTCACCGGCAGGGAAAAGCCTGAGGGGGTGGGCATCGTCGGGCTCCATAACGTATGGAGCATGGGGCATGTCGCCAGGACGAAGCTCCCGCTCATCGACACCGTGATCACCATAGGCACGCTGAAGAACAACCACAACCTGATCGTGCGCGACGGCAGCACGGTGGAGGACCTGCTGGACTTCGCGGGCATAGAGCTGAAAGACGGGGACACCATCGTGCGCGGCGGCCCCCTCCGCGGTGAGAGCCTCGACCGCTACGACCGCAGCATCACCAAGGGCGCCGTGGGCCTGTTCATCGTGGAACAGGGGACCATCACCCCCATGGAAGGGCACGGCCCCTGCATCGAATGCGGCTCCTGCTCGGCCATCTGCCCGGCACGCCTGCGGCCCGACATGCTGAGCCGCTACGCGGAGTTCGGCCTCCATGAACGCTGCTACCAGGAATACATCACCAGCTGCCTGGAATGCGGCCTCTGCGGCTATGTCTGCATAGCTCGCCGCCCGGTGCTGCAATACATACGCCTTGCCAAGAGGAGGCTTGGGCTCAAGCTGCTCTCTTCTTCCGGCGTCTATACGGAAAAACTGGCGGAAAATACGGAGGTGCGCCCATGAAGACCGATACTTCCAAAGCCATGCTTGCCATGAGCGCACCGCCATACTGGCACTGCGGGCAGACCGTCTTCAGGCGGAGCATGGACATGCTCATCGCCCTGGCTCCGGCCGCCGTCATGTCGGTATGCACATGGGGGATATCGTCCGCCAGGGTCATGGCCGTCGCCATACTCTCTGCCGTGGCCACAGAGGCGGCCGCCAGCAAGGTGATGAAGCGCAGGATCCGCGTGGACGACCTTACCGCCGTGGTCAGCGCCCTGCTGCTGGCCTTCCTGCTGCCGGCATCCGCCCCCTGGTGGATCGTGGCGCTGGGTTCAGCGGCTGCCATCCTGTTCGGCAAGATGTTTTTCGGCGGGCTCGGCAACTGTCCGATGCCCACGCCGATCGTGGGCTGGGCCATCCTGTTCGTATCCTATCCCGTGCTCATGGATCCGAACCTGATGCAGCTTGCCACGCCCCTTACCGATCCGCTGAGCCGGGTCCACGCCTTTGGCAGCGCTGCCGCCGCGGGCTTTTCCATCCCCGACCTGCTCATGGGCAGGCAGGTGGCTGCCCTGGGCGCCGGACAGGTCGGCGCGCTGCTCCTGGGCGGGCTGTACCTCGTGGCCCGCGGGACTGTGCGCTGGCAGGTGGTCCTGGGCGTCCTGCTGGGCGCAGGGCTGCCCTTCGCCATCCTCAACATGGCCTCCCCCGAAACATCGTCCCCCGTGCTTTTTGAACTGTGCACAGGATCCATCGTGCTTTGCGCGTTCTTCATCGCCACGGAATCCAACACGGTGCCCACGCATTTCCTCGCCATGTTCCTTTACGGGCTCACCATCGGACTGCTCATGTTCTGCATACGCAGATTCGGCAGCTATGCGGACGGCGCGCCCTTTGCCGTCATGGCATGCAGCCTTCTCACGCCTTTCTTCGACATGATCAGGCCCAAACCTTTCGGAGTGCGCTAAGATGAAGGATATGCTGAAAACAATCGTCGTGCTGTCCGTGCTCTGCGCCCTTTCCGGGTTCATCCTTTCGTACCTCAAGACCGCCACGGCTCCCATCATCGAGATGCAGCTGCTGACCAATGTCCAGGGCCCCGCCCTCAGATCCGTTTTTGCCAAGGCCGAAAACGACCCCATCGCCGACAGGAAGGAATTCAGCCTCGACGGGCAGAAAGTCATCGTCTTTCCCAGCATCATCGGGGGCAGGCTCAGCGGCGTCGCCATCGAGGCCTTCGGCAGCGGCTACGGCGGCGACCTGGGCGTGCTCTCCGGGTTCAACGTTTCCAATGACACGCTCGCGGGGGTCGGCATGACCCAGCTCAAGGAGACGCCTGGCCTCGGCATGCGGGTCAAGGAGCCGGCGTTCAGCTCGCAGTTCCGCGGGGGCAAGGCTCCCGTGGCGCTTTCCGGCAAAGGCGGGAGCATCGATGCGATCTCCGGAGCCACCATCTCGTCCAATGCTGTCGTTGACGCGGTGAACGCCGCACACGGCATCTATCAGAAACTCAAGCCTGAAATCACCAAGGCATGGCAATAGCTTGGGAGGCGCTCTATGGCCGTCGTTAAAGAATTTACAAAAGGCCTGTGGAAGGAAATGCCGCCGTTCCGGCTCGTCCTCGGCCTCTGTCCCACGCTCGCCGTGACCACGTCAGCGGAAAACGGGCTTGGCATGGGGGCAGCCGTCATCTTCGTGCTCACGCTCTCCAACATGCTCGTCTCCATGCTGCGGCGCATCATCCCCAAGACCGTGCGCATCGCCTGCTTCATCGTCATCGCGGCGTCGCTCGTGGTCTCCCTGGAACTGCTCATGCAGGCATACGCCTACGGGCTCTACGAGCAGCTGGGCATCTTCGTGCCGCTCATCGTGGTCAACTGCATCATCCTGGGGCGCGCCGAAGCCTTTGCCGCCAAGCACGGCGTCGCGGATTCCATCGCAGACGGCCTGGGCATCGGCATCGGCTTCACCATGGCGCTCACCTTCCTCGGCGCGCTGCGTGAGCTGCTCGGCAACGGCACCATCTTCGGCGTCCAGGTCTTCGGCGATGCCTTCCAGCCCTTCACCATCATGGTCAAGGCCCCCGGGGCATTCATCTGCCTCGGCCTGATCCTCGCCGGCATGAACTGCATCAACCGCTGGCAGTCCGGCCGCTCTGAAGGCGAGCCCGTCAGCGTGGGCTGCCAGGCATGCGGCGCATGCGGCGGCTGCGCAGGATGCCAGGGAACGCAGCTGAAACCCATGGAATCCAAGGCCAAGGAAGGGTAGGATATGGACGTCATCACCATTTTCATTTCAGCCATCTTCGTCAACAACATCCTGCTCGCCCAGTTCCTGGGCAACTGCCCCTACCTTGGCTGCTCGCGCGAAAAAAGCGTCGCCATAGGCATGGGCGGGGCCGTGGTCTTCGTCACCATCATGGCCACCCTGTTCACCTGGCTCATGCAGCACTTCGTGCTTGACGTTTTCGACCTCGGCTACCTGCAGACCATCGTCTTCATCGTGGTCATCGCAGGGCTCGTGCAGTTCGTGGAAATGTTCCTCAAGAAAATGATGCCGTCGCTGTATTCCGCCCTGGGCATCTACCTGCCGCTCATCACCACCAACTGCGCTGTCATGGGCGTGGCCATCCTGGTGGAACGCAAAGGCTACAGCCTCGTCACGTCGCTGCTGTACGCCTGCGGCTACAGCCTGGGCTTCCTGCTGGCGCTGCTGCTCATGGCCGGCGTCCGCGAGCGCCTCGACACCTGCCGCATCCCGAAAATGATGGCCGGCACGCCCATCGCGCTGGTCATGGCCGGACTCATGTCACTCGCCTTCATGGCCTTCAAGGGCATGGCCCAATAACACCGAGGTGGAGCGATGGTAACAGTTTCGATATTGACGATGTTCGGGCTGGGCCTGGTCTGCGCAGGCATCCTGGCCGCGGCATCGAAGATCTTTTATGTCAAGGAAAATCCCATGGTCACCGCGGCCCTTGAGCTGCTCCCCGGCGCCAACTGCGGCGGATGCGGCTTTGCCGGATGCGAAGGCTATGCCAAAGCCGTGGTGACAGACCCCAACGTGGCCGCCAACCGCTGCGTGGCCTGCCCCAAGGAATCCATCGTCGCGCTCGGCGAGCTCACCGGCAAGACCGTGGCCGAAGCCGAGCCCCTGATCTCCATGCGACGCTGCGACGTGAACGGCGGCCATGTCGGCCAGCGCTATGTCTACCATGGCATCCCCTCCTGCGCTGCCGCTTCGGTCATCCGCGGCGGGACGAATTCCTGCTCGTGGTCCTGCCTGGGCTTTGGCGACTGCGTCCAGGCCTGCCCCTTCGGCGCCATGAAGATCGTGGACGATGTCGCATGCGTGGACATCAGGCGCTGCACCGGATGCGGGCTCTGCACCAAGGCCTGCCCCCGGGGCATCTTGCAGCTCATCCCGCTGCGCGCCAGGGTCTGCGTGCCGTGCAATTCACGCGACAAGGGCAAGGCCGTCACGGACGCATGCAAGGCAGGGTGCATCAAGTGCGGCCGCTGCGTGAAGATGTGCCCGGCAAAGGCCCTGAGCATCGTTGACGGACGCGTAGAGATCGACCAGAAGCAATGCCTGGGATACGGACCGGATTGCGGCCAGGCCTGCGTCAAGGCCTGCGTGCGCAAGATACTGCGCCCCATCGCCCTCGCAGCCGGCCCCGTGCAGGAAGCTCCTGCCGCAGAAAAGGAAACCAGCAATGAAGCGAAGGAGACCGCCCATGCCCAGTAAGAGACCGCATATCTACTCCAGGAGGGCGTTCCTTGCCGGCATGGCCGCACTGGGCGCCGCAGGGCTCTGGCATCCCATGCCGGCGGCAGCGGCCGCCCCGCATTACCAGCAGACCGCGTTGTTCCTGGGGACCATCGTGCGCATAGACATCGCGTCCTGCCCGATGCCTCTTGCGGAAGAAGCCTGCGCCGCTGCCTTTGCCGAAGGCATGCGCCTGGAAAGCCTGCTCACCAGGCACCGTCCCGATTCCCCCCTTGGCGTGCTGAACAGCCAGGGCAGCCTGCGCGACGTGCCCGCCGAGCTCTCCGCCCTCCTGGGCATGAGCGGGGAGGTCCACAAGCTCAGCGGAGGGGCGTTCGACCCCACGGTCCTTCCCGTCCTGGAAGCATTGGAGGACCATGCAGCCGCAGACGAACTTGCGCGCATCCGCGCGAAGATCGGCTTTGAAAAGATCGTCCGCGACGGAGCGCTCCGCGTCGAAGGCGGCATTTCCGTCACGCTCGACGGCATCGCCAAGGGCTATATCGCGCAGCGCATGAGCGACACCCTGTCCGGCGCAGGCTGCACAAGCCACCTTGTCAATGCCGGCGGCGACATCGTCGCGCGCGGGATGTCGCCGGACGGTGCGCCGTGGCATGCCGCCATCGAGGATCCGGCGAAGCAGGGGCATTTCCCCGCCGTGCTGAAGATCGCCGACCGGGCCCTGGCCACCTCCGGCATGTACGAAAAGCCTTTCTCCGCTGACAACGGCAGCCACCTCATCGATCCCGCAAGCCCCCGCAGGCTGCTTTGCGCCAGCGCCAGCGTGCTCGCCCCCACCGGGGCGCAGGCCGACGCCCTGGCCACGGCCTTTTCCGTCATGCCCCCCGCCCAGTCGCTTGCGGCGGCCGGACGCCTGCATGGCGTGGAAGCCATCCTTGTGATGCAGGACGGAAGGATCTTCAGGAGCGCAGGCTGGCCGGCCTAGCCAGCGGCATGCCTGCTGCGTGATCGTTCCGGTTTGCACGAAAGAGCCTCAAAGAGGCCGGCATCTCCTGCAGGGATGCCGGCCTCTTTGCCTTTGACCGACCCTGTCCCCGGTCCCCGATGGACCTGGCAGCGCATCGGCAGGTGCGGGACGCAAAGCGATCCATGCCGGCAAAAAGGCTTGCTGCGCAGGCGATCATGGAACAAAATCCGGCATTTCGGCGGGTGTTGCCAGTACCGGGCAAGTTTGTTATAAAAGGCGCTACCAGTCTAAAGGAGAGGCATTTCCTTCATTTTTAACATCAGTCAAGCAGAGGCTCAATCATGGCAAACGAAAAAGACATCGTTGTTGACGATGGCCGAGCCAAATGGTCCGACCTGTGGCTGAAAGAAGACTACTGGGCTATCTGGGTAGGCTTCTTCATCATCCTCATCGCCGGTCTGATCATGATCAACGGCCGCTCAGGCATCGAGGCCGATCTTGCCAAGTACAATGGCATCATCCAGGCCGAGAAAGCCAAGCCCATCAAGACCATCGAGCTCATCCAGGCCCAGGCCGCCAAGAAGGGCGTGGCCGGCAACAAGCTGCCCGCCGCCAAGACGCTCATCAGCTACCTGGCTACTCCCGGCAAATGGACGGACAACCCCCTCGATTCCTTCGTGAAGAAGGCAAACGAAGCCGCCAAGCCCGCTGCTGAAGAAGCAGCCGCCAAGGCCAAGGCCGCCCTCGAGACCGCCAAGGCCGCCCAGGGTGCTGCGGCCGCTGCCAGCTTTGGCAACGCCGAGCTGAACAAGGCCGCCGAATCCGCCATCGCAGAATGGCAGAAGGCCAATGACGCCGCCGCCAAAGCCAAGGCCAAAGTCGGTTCCGACAAGAACATCATCCCCGGACTGATCCTCCTCGGCCTTGCCCTGGGCGTCATCCTCTCGGTAGGCATGGCCGCCATGGGCCAGCCCGTGGGCAAATTCTTCATCGGCTTCCTCGGCGTGTACGCGCTCTGCGTGTTCGCCACCTTCCTGGGCAAATACGGCCCCACATCCAAATACGGACTGAACGCCGAGATCATGTCCATCGTGGTCGGCCTGCTCATCGCCAACACCATTGGCACGCCCAAGTGGATCAAGCCTGCCGTCCAGGTGGAATACTACATCAAGACCGGCCTCGTGCTGCTCGGCGCCGAAGTGCTCTTCAACAAGATCCTCGCCATCGGCACCCCGGGCATCTTCGTGGCCTGGGTGGTCACGCCCATCGTGCTCATCTCCACCTACATCTTCGGTCAGAAAGTGGTCAAGATGCCTTCCAAGACCTTGAACATCACGATCTCCGCCGACATGTCGGTGTGCGGCACTTCCGCTGCCATCGCCGTGGCTGCAGCCTGCCGCGCCAAGAAGGAAGAGCTGACCTGTTCCGTGGGCCTTTCCATGGTCTTCACCGCCATCATGATGGTCGCCATGCCCGCCTTCATCAAGGCCGTGGGCATGCCTGAGATCCTGGGCGGCGCCTGGATCGGCGGCACCATCGACGCCACGGGTTCCGTGGCCGCAGCCGGCGCGTTCATCGGTCCCAAGGCCCTGCAGGTCGCCGCTACCATCAAGATGATCCAGAACGTCCTCATCGGCGTGAGCGCCTTCTGCGTCGCCATCTACTTCGCCACCAAGGTGGAGAAGCATGAAGACGGCCACCAGGTCGGCGCCATGGAGATCTGGAACCGCTTCCCCAAGTTCGTGCTTGGCTTCCTGGCGGTCTCCATCCTCCTCTCCTGGATCTCCGGCTCCCTGGGCAGCGACCTGGGCAACGCCCTGGTCTCCAACGGCACCAACAAGGTGACCGTGCCCCTGCGCGGCTGGTTCTTCGCCCTTGCCTTCGTGTGCATCGGCCTTGCCTGCAACTTCCGTGAGCTGGCCAGCTACTTCAAGGGCGGCAAGCCCATCATCCTGTATGTGTGCGGCCAGTCGCTCAACCTCTGCCTGACCCTGCTTATGGCATGGATCATGTTCTACAAGGTCTTCCCAGAGATCACGGCAACCATCTGACCATACCTTCCATAAGCCCGCGCCGCAGCGCGGCGCGGGCTTTGGAGACTGCGAAATGTCTTTCCTTTCTTCTTCCGGCAGGGGCGCGCAATGGGCCAGGCTCATCATGGGCGGGACCGTTGCATGGCTCGTGCTGGGGATTCTCATTCCCTGGGTTTACAGATCCGTGCCGATCCTGCGCCATTCCTGCGAACAGCAGGACAGGTACGACATAGAGGCCGGCGCCATCTACTACACAGACGTCCCTGTTTCGCTGGACAGCGAGATGGCCAGCCGCAGGGCCGTGCAGAAGGCGCTGGAACTCCGTCGCAAAAGCATGTGATGATGTTGAAAAAGCCGGTGGGCAGCCGCCCGCCGGCTTTTTTTCTTTTAACGCGCATCCTCCGGTCTTGTGCCTGCAGGACTGCTGTGCTAGTTTCAATCGCGCGCGCCTGCGGCGCGGTACATCTTCATCAGGACGGAAGGCAGCCATGGAACATCTGCAGAGCATGGGCGACAAGTGGTTCGCCCTTGGCGTGAAGCCCGAAGACATCACCGGCGTGATCGCTACGACGCTGGAGTACGGCGGCACAAGGCCGGTATGGTCGGCAAAAAGCGCATCCTGGGAACGCATCCTCATGGCCTGGCCCAATGAGTCCCTGCTGCGCACCTCCGTGATCGTGGCCGGCAAGCCCGAGGGGGAGCTTCCCGCCGTGGCCGTGGCGCCCTTCATGGAAGGCTTTGCCAACGACCTGGTCTTCCGTGAATCCTATCCATGGAAAGACGGGCACGCCGGCGAGATCCTGGCCCAGCCCGACGGTTTCTACCCGCTGTGGTTCTACGACCCGCTTTTTTTCCGCGACGCCCCCAGCTTGAAAGAAGGTGAGACCGCAACGTTTTACCTTTCCGGGCTGTGCTACGGCATACGCCGCGCCCTGCTGGACGAGCTGACCATCACCGAGGGCCCGCAGTATGAGCAGCATGCCATCAAATGGATGAAGGAGAACCCCTCCAAAACACGCCTGGACGTGCCTCCGCTCAAGATACCCCTCAAAGGCCAGACCATCATCGACCTCTTCCAGCATTGCTGCGAATACCAGTGCCGCGCCGTCATCTTCGACGTGGACAGCTTCATGTTCGGGCCGGAGCAGGGGCAGATGAAGATCTACCGCTTCGGCATCGGCTTTGGCGATCCGAAAAAGCCGACCTACGCCATCATCTACGCCCCGGAACGCGTCTGCGGAAAATACGTGCCCGCGGAAAACGACGAAGTCGATATCGTGTTCTGGATGCAGGGGCGCATCGCCGACCCCGAAGAACAGCCTGCCCCCCAGCCGGAAGAAGGGCAGGAAGGGGACAAGAACTAGCCATGGACCGCGGCGCTGAACTTGACCAGTCCATGCTGCGCATTGCAGGCGTGGTCGAGGAATCCATCGTTGACGGTCCGGGCCTGCGCTTCGTGCTCTTTGTGCAGGGCTGCCCCATACACTGCCCCGGCTGCCAGAATCCGCAGACCTGGGATCCCAGGGGCGGCACTGAGATAACCTGCCGGAAAGTGCTGGATAAGATCCTCCAGGATCCGCTCGTCCATGGCGTGACCTTCAGCGGCGGAGAACCCTTTGAGCAGGCGCAGGCGCTGCTGCCCCTGGCGCTGGCGCTCAGGGAACGGGGCTACCATCTCATGGCCTTCAGCGGGCATACGCTGGAAGCCCTGCTCACGCGGCCGGAATGCCGGCCGCTGCTGGAAGCCCTGGACATGCTTGTGGACGGTCCCTTCGTGGAAGCCGAAAAGTCCCTGGAGCTCCGCTTCCGCGGATCACGCAACCAGCGCGTGCTCGACATGGCCGCCACACGTGCCGCCGGCTGGAAGCCCGTGCTGCACGAAATGCACGGGTCCGCAGACCGTTAATCCCCGGATCTGGGCTCCAGCTCCGCCGCCAACGTCCGGCAGCGGACGTGTGCCGTACGCCTGCGGCTGTGCATGTCCCGGGCTTTGCGCTCAGGCTTCTTTTTCCATGCTGCGCCGGTACTGCCGCGTTCCGGCGGGCTTCCTACCTGTCCGCCTTGTGCGCCGCCGGCTGGCCTGCCTGATCCCATGCCATGTACGCCTCCAGCAGCTCACCGGCGTGCCGGGGCAGGGCGTCCTTCTGGCTGTACTGCTGCAGCACGGTCTGCCTGGCATTGCCGCCCACCTTTTCACGGGCATCCGCATCGTCGAGCACTCGGCACAGGATCTCGAACTGCTCCTGGGGCGTATCGGGCCAGGCGAGCATGTTCCTGCCTGGCTCCAGCGGCCCGGAACACGGGAGGGGGGCCAAAAGCGGCGTCCCGCAGCTCATGGTCTCCAGCGTTTCCACGAGCATGCCGCCATGCCGCCGCAGGCAGACATGCACTGTGGAGGAGCAGAGCATGTCGCGGTACGCCGGGCGGCGCAAAAATTCGCAGGCGTGCAGGCGGGAAGAAAATTCCTCCCCCAGACCGGAAAAAACCTTGAGCAGCGGCGCACCCTGGCCAAAGCCGCAGACCAGCAGCACATGGCAGAAAGGACGCCTCAGCAGAAGGGCCGTGACCACCCGGATCAACCCGCTGCCGGCAAGCAAGCCGGGGTCCTTGACGGCGATGGAGACGAGCTCCTTGGGACTGATCCCGGAAAAGAAGGGGGAGGACGCTTCGCGCCGGAAAAAATCCGTGTCCACGGAAAGAGGGATGATGCCGATGGAAGGACGCAGGATCTGCGGGAAGGCATCGCGATGATGGGCCGAAAAGGCATAGGCCCTGTGGCATTGAAACAGGGTGTACCCCTGCACCATGAGCGCTGCCGCGCGGCTGTCATCATCCTCTGTGCGCTGCGCAGCGGAACTGTCCAGGTAGGCAACGCGGAAGGACTCTGGAAAGGCGCGTTCCACAAACAGGCTCACGCCGTTCCCAGCGGAAAAAAGCACCATGTCGGGCTCATAGCCGGCACTCCTGATCTGGGTGAACGAGGCCAGGGCCTGCCTGCCTATGTCCACGGCGCGCGTCCATTCCGTGACGAGCGGATCCCTGACAGACAAATTCCTGTCGCGCGGGGCGCGGAACTGCACGCGGCGCACGCAGGGAAGCGCGAAATCACGCCTCTCATAACGCGAGGCAAAAAGCACCTCGTTTGCCGGATCCGCCGCAAAATGCGTGGCCAGGGATTCAAAATGCCCGGGGAAACTGTCGTTGCAGAAAAGTATGCGCATAAGCGTCAGGAAAAGACATATGGCCAGGTTACGTTCCAGCCGTTGGATCTCTGTCGCCTCAAGATAACAGCCTGGGAGCCCATGTCAACGCACCGAGGCCTTCCTGAGGCAGTCCCCGTGGGAACCAGAACGGTGCCCATCCAAGGGCACACCCATGGAATGTTCTTTATTTTATCAATTATTTATTATAGTTGAATGAGTTATGAACATTATGGACATTTCATGGGATGCCAGCCAGCAAAATCGACTCTCCGCTGTGCGCGCAGATCTTCATCAAGGCATCGCCATCTGTGATGTTCTCGATTTTGTTCATTATTTTATTTTTCATTTCAATAAGTTATTATTGTTATGAACGTTCTTCACATAGCAATGCCTGCGCAGGAGGAACAATTGATCATGCGGGAAACAGGGCAGGACCGGCGCTTTCCGTCCATGAAGCCTTCCACCGTTATGGGTCGCAGGAAAAAAGCCATGACGAAAGAGGGAGCGCCCAAGGCGCTCCCCGCATCCATCCGATGGAGTGCTTCAGATCTTAGATCTTATGGGAGCTGCCCAGCACATTGCGGATCTTGCGCTGCACCATTTCCTTGACGGCCTGGCGGGCAGGCTTGAGATAGGCGCGCGGGTCGAAGGCTTCGGGATGCTCGGCAAAGTATTTGCGGATGTTTGCGGTCATGGCCAGGCGGATGTCGGAATCGATGTTGATCTTGCATACGCCGGACTTGGCGGCCTTGCGCAGCATCTCTTCCGGCACGCCCTTGGCTCCGCCCAGCTTGGCTCCGTACTGGTTGGCCATCTCCACGAATTCCTGCGGGACGCTGGATGCGCCGTGCAGGACCAGCGGATATCCGGGCAGCATGGAGGAGATCTTGTCGAGCCGCTCGAAATCCAGTTTGGCCTCGCCCTTGAACTTGTAGGCGCCATGGCTGGTGCCGATGGCTATGGCCAGGGAATCGCACCCGGAACGCTGGACGAACTCCACGGCCTGGTCCGGGTCGGTGTAGATGCTGTGCTCTGCGTGCACGTCGTCTTCCACGCCGGCCAGCTGGCCCAGCTCGGCTTCGACCCAGACACCGCGCTCATGGGCATATTCCACGACCTGCCTGGTGATCTCGATGTTCTTCTCGAAGGGGAAATGCGAGCCGTCGAACATGACGGAGGAGAATCCGCCGTCGATGCAGGCCTTGCAGATGTCGAAATCCGCTCCGTGATCGAGATGCACGACGACAGGGATGTCGGCTTCCGAAAGGGCGGCTTCGACGAGCTTCATGATATAGGTCTGCCCGGCGTAGGCCCGGGCGCCGGCGGAGACCTGCAGGATCAGGGGCGAACGCTCTTCTGCGCCGGCCTGCATGATGCCCTGGACGATCTCCATGTTGTTGACGTTGAATGCACCGATGGCATAGCCTTCCTTGTACGCGCGGGCAAACATTTCCCTGGGTGTGGTGATGGGCATGGCAGATTCCCTCCGTGGCGGATTTTTGGAGGCTTGGCGCCTCTTTTTTCCCTTGTAGCCGCAAGACGTGATTTCCGCAAGAAAAACACGAACGCCAACGCCGCCAGGAGCTGCACGCGATCATTGCCTGCGCCGTTTTTTTTTGCCATAAAAAGGCAGGGCGGGAGCATTGCCCGCCGCTTCATCGATCTATGGACAGGGGCACATCATGGCAGGGCATCAGAAGATCAGCGAATTAAAACTCAATGACCATGTCGATTCCGTCTATCTCATCCGCGAGGCGTCCCGCGAGATGACACGGAGCGGGAACGCATACTGGCGCCTGCAGCTGGGCGACGCCACCGGCAGCATCGCCGCGATGGTATGGAGCCCTGTCCAGAACAGCAGCTGCGGAGAAGAACAGGCAGCCTGGGAAAGCATGGACAGGACGCTTGCCGGGCGCTCCAGCCCGGCATGGGCGAGGGTGCAGGGGTCCGTAGGCGAGTTCAGAGGGCTCCAGGTGACCGTGCGCAAGCTTCTCGTGCTGTCTGAAGAAGAGGCTGGCACGCTGGACATGGCTGACTTCGTGGCCGCAAGCGCGCGTTCCGGCGAAGACATGCTCAAAGACGTGGAAAAGCTTTGCGCCGAAGAATTCACGCATAAGCCATGGAAAAAATTCGTGCGTTCGGTCCTTTCCCATCCAGGCATAAAAGCGCGGCTGCTCACCGCTCCTGCAGCCAAGGCGATCCACCATGCGCGCTCCGGAGGACTTCTGGAGCATTCCCTGTCCGTGGCGCGCATGTGCCTTGCCATGGCAGACCACTACCCCGGCCTGGACCGCCAGGCCCTGCTTGCCGCTGCGCTCCTGCACGACATCGGCAAGCTTGACGAGATGACAGGCCCGCTGGACACCGAATATACCGTCAATGGCAACCTGCTGGGGCACATCGTGCAGGGATTGCTGCTGCTGGAGCCTTTTCTGGAAAGGTCGGGGCTGGAACCGGGACTGAAGGATCACTTCCGGCATCTTGTCGCCAGCCATCACGGAAAGGCGGAATTTGGCGCGGTCAAGGAGCCCCGCACTCCGGAGGCGTTCGCGCTGCACTTTGCTGATGACCTTGACGCCAGGATAGATCATTGCTCGGGCGTGCTGCCCCCGCCCGGCGCTGAGGCACAGCTATTCTCCGCACGGGGAGACTCTCTCTGCCAGCCGGTGCACACGCCCGGGACCGGAACAGAGGCCATGGGAAAACCAGGCCAAGACCCCCGCGGCCAGCAGGGGTCGCTGCTGTGAACCGGCATCAGGGGGAGGATATGTTCATCACCGTTGAAGGCATAGAAGGCTCGGGCAAGAGCACGCTCATCGCCGGGCTCGCGGGCAAGCTGCAGGAATGCGGCCTCCCCTGCCTGGTCACGCGGGAGCCGGGCGGCTGCGGGCTGGGCGCGGATCTGCGGCGCATCCTGCTGGAAAGCGCCCGCAGGCTGGACGACCGCGCCGAGCTCTTCCTTTTCCTGGCAGACCGGGCCCAGCATGTGGCCGAGGTCATACGGCCAGCTTTGTCCCGCGGGGAATGGGTCATCTGCGACCGCTATGCGGATTCCACGGTCGCCTACCAGGGCTATGGGCGCGGCATGGATCCAGCCATGCTGCAGAGCGCCAGCAGCGCTGCCGCGGACGGTCTTGCCCCAGGCCTGACCTTCCTGCTCGACCTGCCTGCGGAAGAAGGCCTGCGCCGGGCCAGGCTGAGGAACCTGGCCGAAGGCACCGAGGCGAGCGAAGGGCGGTTCGAGGCCGAGGAACTGGCCTTCCATGAACGGGTGCGCACGGGATTTCTGAAACTGGCAGAGATGGAGCCTTCGCGCTTTGCCGTGCTCGACGCGCGCCGCCCGCCGCGGGAACTGCTTGCCCTGGCCATGGAACGGCTCGGCGCCTCCTTTCCCACAGTGTTAAAAACATGCTGATGCGGGCTTAAACCCCCTTTTGCAAGATTGCCAACCGCCTGTAAAACAGCTAGTATCAATAAAAAACAGGCTTCTTCCCGCCATCTGACCGATCGGCGGCAATCTATTGGTACCAAGGTTTGCCTATGGAATATACCTTTCATTTCTCCGCAGGCTCCGGCATGGACGCCGGGCTTTCCAGCGAATGGCTGCTCAGCAACGCACGCGGCGATTACGCCTCAGGCACGGCAAGAGGCTGCGCCACGCGGCGCTATCACGGACTGCTTTGCGCCCAGACCCCGGAAGGGAAGCTCATGCTCCTTTCTTCCCTGGAAGACTGCGTGCGCATCCAGGGGCGTGAATACCCCCTCTCCTGCCGCCTTCACCCCGGAACGGCATGGCCGGAAGGCTGGAAGCTGGAAAGCAGGCTGACATGCTCCATGGACGAAGTCTCCCGGGTGTTCCGCCTGCCGCTGCCCGGCGGCGGATGCGTGTTCCTGCGCCGTTCCATAAAGCTCTGCGCAGGCGAATGCCGCCTGCTCGTCCGTTATGAGCTCCTGGACACGCCCGGCGCTTCCTCCTGCGGGAACGCAGAACTTTTTGCGAGGCCGCTGGTCAGCTGCCGGCCTGCCGATCACCTGCACCATGCCGATCCATCCTTTGCAGGATCGCTCCACCCCCTGGCGCAGGGGGATCCCCATCCCGGATTTTCCCTCCGCCCCCATGCTTCCATCCCGCCGCTCGTCATGGAGATGTCCGGCACAGGGATGCACGGGCCTTCCTTCGAGCCGGCTCCGGACTGGTACTACCATATCCTCTACCCCGTCGAACGCGAACGCGGCTACGACTGGGAGGATGACCTGTTCATGCCTGGCGTTTTTGCCTGCAGCCTTGGCGTTGGCAGCCCCGCATGGATCTCTGCGGGCACCGCGCCCCTTGCAGACGCTCCGGGATCTCTCTGGAAGGAAGTCCAGGCAGGATCCCCCTTGTATGAGGAACCTGTCCTTGAGCACCTGCGCCGTGAATGCTCGCGCTTCCTCATCGAAAACGACGGGGAAGCGCTTGTCCCTGCCGGCTACCACTGGTTCGGCCCCTGGGGGAGGGATACCTTCATCGCGCTCCCCGGGCTCACGTTCCTTTCGGGCAGGATCGAGCAGGGAAAAAAGATCCTTGCCCAGGTCGGAAAGCAGGTGCGCGGCGGGCTCGTGCCGAATCTCATGGGCAATGGAAACGGCGGAGCGTCCTATAACTCGGCAGACGCCTCCCTGTGGTACATCCTGGCCGTCCAGCGCATGGCTGAAGGATGCCCCGGAGAGGCGGACTTCGTCCGCCAGGAGTGCTGGCCCGTCGTCAAGGATATCCTCGCCCATTTTGCGCGGGGGACCATGGCGGACGGACAGGGGGGGATGCTCGTCAGGACCGATCCACGCGGGCTGCTCCACGTGGGAAATGCGCAGACCCAGCTCACATGGATGGACGCATCCATCGAAGGCGTCCCCGTGACGCCTCGCCATGGCTGCGCCGTAGAGATGAACGCGCTGTGGTTCAACGCCCTGGAGTTCGCCCGCACCTTCGCCCAAAAATGCGGGGAGGTCCCGCCTTCCGAAACGGACATCATCCCGGTGCTGCGCAAGGAATTCCGCCGCGTTTTCATCCCGCCGGCAAAGGACCGCGCGGCGATGGGAGGCGGACTGTACGACACATGGTCGCCCGAAAGCGGTCCTTCGCTCCACATCCGTCCCAACCAGGTCATTGCCGCGGCGCTGCCGTTTTCCCCGCTTTCCCCCAGGGAACGGACTGCCGTCACAACGTGCGTCCGCAAGCATCTGCTCACCCCGTACGGGCTGCGCACGCTCTCCCCGGCGGATCCTTCCTACCGGCCACGCTGCAAGGGAGGTCAGAAGGAAAGGGACATGGCCTACCACCAGGGCACGGTATGGCCCTGGCTGCTGGGCTTTTACGCGGAAGCCCTGTGGCGCGGCGGCTACAGGGATCGGAAAGCCCGGGAACTTTTGCAGACCGTTTCCCCCCTGTTCGAAAAACACCTTGGGGAGGCTGGGCTGGGCAGCATTTCCGAGATATTCGACGGCGACGCCCCGCATGAGCCTGGCGGGTGCATTGCCCAGGCCTGGAGCGTGGCCGAAGCACTCCGCCTCCTCCTGCTCGTACGCAGGGAATGGCCTGAGGCTTGGAAAAATTGGGCTGCCGCTCTTCCCTGCGGCAGCGGTGCCACAGGTGGCGACACTACTGACACGGAGAATGCGATATGCGTGTTTTGATGCTGGGATGGGAGTTCCCGCCGCACATCAGCGGCGGTCTGGGCACAGCCTGCTACGGCATAACCAAGGGGCTGATGGACATGGGCACGGAGATCGTGTTCATCCTTCCCAGCCTCAAGGAGAAGGAAGCCGGGCAGGATACCTTCCTGCGGTCTGCTTCCGGCGTTTCCCTCACCCAGGGGCTGAAGCAGGCAGTGGAACGCATCCGCCGCGAATGGGAATACCGGGACCTCCCCGGCCTGGAAACGCGTCCTGTGGCGGCGAACCTCAATCCGTACGGCCAGGTCGATTTCGGCAGGCGCGGCATCGATCCGGAGCTGCTGGATGCCTCGCTGCAGAATGTCGAAGAGGTGAGCCATTTCCACGGCGGATACAAAAAAGACCTCATGGACGAAGTCGAACGCTTCAGCGCCGCGGCCACTGCCGTGGTGCTCGAGGAGCATAAAAAGCGCCCTGCGGACGTGATCCACGCCCACGACTGGATGACCTATCCTGCGGCCATCGCTGCCAGCCGTCTTTGCGGGCTGCCGCTGGTGCTGCACGTCCATGCCACGGAATACGACCGCTGCGGCGAGATCGGCTACGACAAGATCTACCGCATCGAGCAGGAGGGGCTGCACGCTGCTGACCACGTCATCGCCGTGAGCAAGCGTACCAGGCAGATCGCCATCGAGCGTTACGGCGTCCCGCCGGAAAAGATCTCCGTGGTGTACAACGGCGTGTTCCCGCTTGCACACCAGCCGGACTTCAAGGTCCCCGACCTGGTGCGCCACGAAAAACGCGTGCTGTTCATGGCGCGCGTCGCCATGCAGAAAGGCCCCGACTATTTCGTGGAAGCGGCGCGCCATGTCCTGGATGCGCTGCCGGATACGCGCTTCATCCTCGCGGGCAACGGCGACCTTTTACCGCGCATGATGCGCCGCGCAGGCGAGCTGCGCATGGGCAGCCGTTTCCATTTTCCAGGATTCATGCGCGGGGAAGACGTGCGCCACATGTACTCCATCGCTTCGCTCTATGTCATGCCCAGCGTCTCCGAACCGTTTGGCATCGCACCGCTGGAAGCGCTGCAATGCGGCGCACCCGTGCTCATGTCCAAGCAGTCAGGCAGCGCTGAAGTGCTGCCCAGCGCCTTCACCGTGGATTTCTGGAACGTGCGCGAGATGGCGGACCTCATCATCAACATCCTGCGCTATCCTGAAATGGCTTCAGCGAGCCTCCGCCTTTGCCAGGAAGAACTTAAACTGCTCACCTGGGAGCGCGCAGCGAACGGCATCCTTGATGCCTATGCACGCGTCTGCCCCAACGCCAGGAGCTAGCCATGCCATCCGTATGCTTTTATTTTGAAGTGCACCAGCCGTGCCGCCTGCGCCCCTACACCTTCTTCGACATCGGAGCCAGCGACCGCTACAACGACGCCGAGCTGGACGAACTCGTCATGCGCAAGGTCGCCGATAAGTGCTACCTGCCCATGAACGCCCTCCTCCTGGAACTGATCCGTGAGCACCAGGGAAGGTTCCGCTGCACGTTCTCGCTTACAGGGACCTTCATCGACCAGGCGCAGGCTTACGCGCCCGAAGTGATCACCAGCTTCCAGGAACTCGCTTCCACGGGATGCGTCGAGTTCCTGGATGAGACCGACAGCCACTGCCTTGCGGCGCTCTTCTCGGAAGATGAGTTCCGCGACCAGGTAGCCGCCCACCGGCAGCGCATGCGCGACCTTTTCGGCGTTGAGCCGACGTCTTTCCGCAATACCGAGCTGATCTACTGCGACCGGCTGGCCAAACTGGTGGAGAGCATGGGCTACACCGCCGTCCTTACGGAAGGAGCGGACCGCGTCCTCGACTGGCGCAGCCCGCGCTTCGCGTACCGTCCGGAAGGATGCCAGAACATCAAGCTCCTGCTCAAAAGCTATTCCCTTTCCGACGACATCGCCTTCCGCTTTTCCAACCGCGGCTGGCCGTCATGGCCGCTGATGGCGGACACCTATGCCGGATGGCTCTCGCAGGTGAAGGGATGCGGCGAGATCATCGGCCTCTTCATGGACTACGAGACCTTTGGCGAACATCAGTGGAAGGATACCGGGATCTTTGAATTCATGCGCGCCCTTCCCGGAAAGGTGCTGGCCGACCCGGAGATGGACTTCCTCACTGTCTCGGAAGCCGCTGCACGCTATGAGGCACGCGGCAGCCTTTCCATCCCCGAATGGATCTCCTGGGCGGACGCCGAGCGCGATCTTTCCGCATGGCTGGGCAACGAGATGCAGAAGGACGCCCTGGAATCGCTCTATGCCTGCAGGCCGATGGTGCTCAGCCTGGACGACGAGAACGTGAAGCAGACATGGCGGCGTCTGCAGACCTCTGACCATTTCTACTACATGAGCACGAAATGCGCGTCCGACGGCGACGTGCACCAGTATTTCACGCCGTACGGCTCCCCGTTCGAAGCCTACGCAAACTTTATGAACATCCTCGCCGACTTCCGCCTCCGCCTGGAGGCCGCTTTGCGGAAGTAAGTCCGGCTTTCTGCCATGCCCCGCGGCCGGCTTCCCAGCCGGCTTGCGGTGGCATGCCGTTTTAATGGAGAATCTATGGAAAAGCACATACATCAGCACCTGTTTGAAGTAAGCTGGGAAGTCTGCAACAAGGTCGGCGGGATCTATGAGGTCGTTGCCAGCAAGGCTCAGCATGCCATGCGCGCCTTTGACGGCGAATATTTCCTCCTGGGGCCGGACACGCGGCACAACATGGAATTCACCGAGACCGACGAACCCTTCTGGGACGCGATCCGCTACCCCCTGCGCGACAAGGACCTGCGCTGCCGTTTCGGCCGCTGGGAGATCCCCGGCAGGCCGCGCGTCATCCTCGTGGATTTCAACGGCCGCTACGATGCAAACCAGCTGCTGCGCCAGCTCTGGGAGCACTATGGCGTGGATTCCCTGTCGGGAGGCTGGGATTATATCGAACCGGTGCTGTTCAGCTACGCCTGCGGCGAGGTGATCTCCGTCATCCACCAGGTCCTGGCCGCACGCGATAAAAGCCACGGAGTCGCGCAGTTCCACGAATGGATGTGCGGCGCGGGCATCCTTGCGCTGAAGCATCTGGCCCCGACCATAGGGACCGTTTTCACCACCCATGCCACCGTGCTGGGCCGGTCCATGGCCGGGAGCGGCGTCGACATATACGCCCGCATGGACGAGATCTCCCCTGCCCAGGAGGCTGTGCGCTACAACGTCACGGCCAAGTGCTCCATGGAGACCGTGAGCGCCCGCGAAGCCGACGTCTTCACCACGGTGAGCGGCATAACCGCCGAGGAAGCCCGGATCTTCCTGGGGCGGGCTCCCGACGTCATCACCGACAACGGGCTCGACCTTTCCGCCATCCGCGACTTCAGCAAGGACCGCGCGGCCGCACGTGAAAACCGGGACCGCATGCTTGAACCCGTCCAGCGGCTGCTGCGCTGCGAACTTGCCCCTGAAACAAGGGTCATCGTGATCTCGGGGCGCTATGAATACCACAACAAAGGCGTGGACCTCTTCCTTGACGCCGTGGCCCGCACACGTGACGCCATCAAGGACTCCGGCAGGAAACTGCTCGTCCTCTTGCTCATGATGGGCGGACATACGGGCGTGGACGCCCGCGCCGCCGACGGTGACCCCAGCGAGATCGCCGACGGATCCCGGCCCGGGACCGGATTCCTCACCAGCCATCATGTGTACAACCCGGGGGAAGATCCCATCCTCTGCGCCTGCAGGCGCCTCGGACTCGAAAACCGTCCCGGCGACAGCGTCCATGTGCTGTTCGTGCCCGCTCTTCTGGACGGACGCGACGGATTTTTCAACATGGATTACTTTGACGTGCTTTCAGGCTGCGATCTCGGCGTGTTCCCCTCGTGGTACGAGCCCTGGGGATACACGCCGCATGAATGCGCGGCCTATGGCGTGCCCACGGTGACGACGGACCTGTCTGGTTTCGGGCTCTGGGTGCGGCAGTTCGAGGCAACCACGGGCAAACACCTCAGCATCGGCGTCGTTGCCAGGCGCAACGTCGATTACAGCAAGTCCGTGGAAGAACTGACGGGCCTCCTCACCTATTATGCCTCCTGCCCCGCCAAGGAACTTGACCGGCAGCGCATCGCCGTGCGCAAAGCGGCAGGGCACGCCTCCTGGGACGAATTTTTCGCCCTGTACCAGAAGGCCTATGAACTTGCGAACATCAAGGCCCACGCACGGCGCCATGCCACCGGCGAAGGCGACAACGCCCGCATGAACAAGAAGCTCGCCCTGAGGCCTTCCTCCATACCTTTCCTGCGCACCCTCAACGCCACGGCCAGCCTGCCTGGCCGCATCGGCCGGCTGCGCGACCTGGCATCGAATATGTGGTGGTGCTGGCAGCCCGAAGCTGAAGCCCTTTTTTCCGCCATGGATGCGGACCTCTGGGAAGCCAGCGGGCACAACCCCAGCTTCATGGTGGAGAACACGCCTTACGCGCGGCTTGAGGAACTCGCCCGGGATGAAGGATTCCTCGCCTGCCTCGACAGCCTTGCGAAAAAGCTCGACGACTACATGGCAGAGCCCCTGCTTTCCATGCCGGAAGACGATGAACCGGTCCTTTCCCACGACCGTCCCGTGGCCTATTTTTCCACGGAGTACGGCTTGCATGAAAGCCTGCAGCTCTATTCCGGCGGCCTTGGCGTGCTTTCCGGCGACCATCTCAAATCCGCCAGTGATGAGCGCATACCCCTTGTCGGCGTCGGACTGTTCTACCTGAACGGCTACTTCCAGCAGATGCTGGATAAAAACGGGCATCAGACGGCTGTCTATCCGGAAAACATGCCCGCGGCCCTGCCTCTGGAGGTGGTGCCTGATGCCAAGGGCACTCCCATGCTCATCTCCGTCCCCCTGGGCGGACACAAGCTGTACGCCCGCATCTGGAAGCTCCAGGTCGGGCGGGTGCCCCTGTATCTCATGGACACGAATGTCCCCGAAAACAGCGAAGATGACCGCCGCGTGACGGCTCGGCTTTACGAAGCCGACCGTGACATCCGCCTCCGCCAGGAGATGCTGCTCGGCATGGGCGGCGTGCGCATGCTGTTTTCGCTGGGCATCACGCCTTCCGTCTGGCACATGAACGAAGGGCATTCCGCCTTCCTCGTGCTGGAACGCATCCGCCAGCATATGAAGGCAGACGGACTTTCCCTTGACGAAGCCAAGGAACTTGTGCGCAGTTCCTGCGTGTTCACGACGCATACCCCGGTCGATGCGGGCAATGAACGTTTCAATACGGATCTCATGAACCGCTACTTCCAGGGATTCGCCAAGGACCTGGGGATGGAGTGGGGCGATTTCCTGCGCCTTGGCCGCCAGGACGGAGGAGACCAGCATGTGTTCGACATGACGGTCCTTGCCCTGCGCATGTCTTCCCAGGCCAATGCCGTCAGCGCCATGCACGGCATGGTCTCACGCAGGATGTGGCGCAATATCTGGCGCGGATTTGACGAGGCAGAACTGCCTATCACCCATGTGACCAATGGCATACACGCCGCTTCCTATGCCGGACCCTCCTTCCGTCCGCTCCTGGAGCGCTGGATAGGTGCGGAATGGGCCGCGCTGCGCCCGGACGATCCCCGCTGGGAGAACGTTTCCTCCATGCCCGACGATGACTTCTGGGAAGCCCGGAAGGCGCAGAAGCAGACGCTTATCGATGAACTGCGCGCCCGCCTGCCCAAATGCCGCGCCTACGCTTCCATCACAGGGGAGCGGCGTGCACAGTGGCTGTCGACGCTTTCTCAGGATACGCTCATCATCGGCTTTGCCCGCCGCTTTGCCCCGTATAAGCGCGCCACCATGCTGTTTGCCGATCCGGAAAGGCTCGAACGGCTGCTGAACGATCCGAACCGCCCCATAGCCATCGTCATGTCCGGCAAGTCGCATCCCGCCGACGGCATGGGCATAGGGCTCATAGAAGAAGTCATACGCTGGTCCCTGGATCCGCGCTTCTTCGGCAAGATCTTCTTCGTCGAAAACTACAACCTGGAGATCTCCCGCCTGCTCGCCCGCGGATGCGATGTATGGCTGAACACCCCGCGTCGGCCCTATGAAGCCAGCGGCACCAGCGGTGAAAAAGTGCCGGTCAACGGAGGCATAAACCTCAGCATCTCCGATGGCTGGTGGGTGGAAGGAGACAACGGAGAAAACGGCTGGACCATAGGTCCGAAAGCCGGGTACGAAACGCTGTCTGCGGAGCAGAACGACTACGAAGACGCCGAGCATCTGTATGAGACGCTGGAAGAAAAAGTCATCCCCCTCTATTTCGAAAGGGATCCAGGCGGACTGCCCCGCGGATGGCTGGCCATGGCCAAAAATTCCCTGCGCAGCCTCGCCCCGATGTACAGCAGCCGGCGCATGGTGCGTGAATACATGGAAAAAATATACTGCCCTGCGGCGCGCCGCGGCTCCGTCATGGCGGCAGACAAGCAGGCCAAGGCCCGTTCCATGGCGCAATGGCTGAGGACGGTCCCCGGCCGCTTCAACACCGTTGCTGTCCGGGACATAGAGCTGGGAGGACTGAAAGATGATGCCGTCTGCTGCGGCGTACCCTTTAAAGTCCGCCTGGAACTGACCCCTGGCGAAATGGATCCCAAAGAACTGATCGTCCAGATGGTCCTGGGCACCACGGACGGCACAGGGTTCACTGCCGCTCCGGAGATCATCGACCTTGCGCCTGCAGGAGACCATGACGGCATCCTCGCCTACGAGGGGACCTGCGTGACACGGGTCAGCGGGCCCCACGCCTACGGGCTGCGGATCGTCCCCTGCGCCGATCCGCTGGACAACATCATGCACGCCGGCCTGGTCCACTGGGCCTAGCCTGCCATGGGGGCATGAACGAACAGGATCCATGAAAAAAAACCAGTATTCCATAGGAGAGATAAGCCGCCTGTGCAATGTGTCCCGGAAAGCCCTGCGCCTGTACGACAGCATGGGGCTCCTCTCTTCGAGGCGCAACGACGAGAACAATTACCGCACATACAGCCACAACGATCTGCTCATGGTGCTCGTGCTCAAGTATTATAAGCAGATGGGCTTCCGCCTGGAAGAAATGAAAAGCTTCCTGGCGGGGAACGGCATCGCGGCAGAAGAGTACATGCGCGAATCCTTCGGGCGCAAGATAGACGAGCTCGCCCGGGCCCAGGCTGAACTGCGCCATTGCGAGCAATGCGTGCGGGACTGGCATTCCCTGCTTGCCGAAGCCAGCCTCGTGCGCCGGTCTGACGTCAGCGAAGTTTCCATCAAGTATGCAGAACCGCGGCAACTGCTTTTCCAGGACCAGGGATTTGAAGGCGACATAAAGTCCGCAATCATCAACCTTGCCTTCATGGATTACGCCGGGCGTTCCGGCGATGCTGTCACGGGACCCGTCTACATCCAGTACTCCAGCCTGCCGGCAAGGATCTCTGGAGAGGACCAGCCCATCCGCGTGATGCAGGATTTTCTCCGGCCGGGAGGAACAGGAGACAAGGTGGTCTTCGGAGGCCGCATGGTGGCCTCGTGCTACCATATCGGTCCTCTTGAAGGGATACCCTCTTCCTACGGGCGCGTGCTCGAATGGATCGCAAGGCACGGATACAGGGCCGGCACAGGATGCTGCGAACGCTATGTTTCCGACTACTGGACAGGTCCTGACCCGCGCCTGCATGTGGCGGAGATCATGGTGGATGTGGAACGAAAAGCCTGTGCCTGAAGGCAGGAAGGATACGGGATGCAGCCGGCAAGGGGTTTTTAATCCGGCGCTGTTTTTTATTGAGATTTTCGACGCTCAATGGCAGAATGACCAGGCAGCCGCCAGGGCATGACACCGTGCAGGCGAGCCGTCAAAGGAAGTAAGCATGAAAAAAGCGAGAGTTGCCATCAATGGCTTTGGCCGCATCGGCCGCCAGGTGTTCCGCGCCCTGCACGGGCGCTATAGAGACAGGATCGAGATCGTCGCCATCAACGACCTGATGGACGCCGCCACCAACTTCCACCTGCTGCAGCGCGACACCGTTTACGGACCAGCGGGATTCGAATGCGAAGTCTCCCCGTCCAAGTCCAGCATCGGCGGGACGGATTTCACCCATGTCCGCGCAGGAGGCGTATGGGACGTGGCCTGCCTGGCGGAGCGCGACCCTTCGCGCCTCCCCTGGAAGGAACTGGGCGTGGACGTCGTGGTGGAATCCACGGGCATTTTCCGCACGGCCCAGCAGGCGGGCGTGCATATCCAGAACGGAGCCAAAAAGGTCATCATCTCAGCGCCGGCCAAGCAGCCTGACCTGACTGTGGTCATGGGCGTCAACGAAGAAATGTATGACCCGCAAAAACACCATATCGTTTCCAATGCATCCTGCACCACCAACTGCCTGGCTCCCGTGGTCAAAGTGCTGGACCGCGAGTTCGGCGTCAAGCTGGGCAACATGGTCACGGTGCACTCCTACACCAACGACCAACGCATCCTTGACCTGCCGCACAAGGACCTGCGCCGCGCCCGCGCAGCAGCTCTCAACATCATCCCCACCAGTTCCGGAGCGGCCAAGGCCGTGGCCGAGGTCATCCCCAGCATGAAGGGACGCTTCACGGGATACGCCCTGCGCGTGCCCACCCCCACGGTCTCCGTGGTGGACTTCACTGCCATCCTGGAGCGCCCCACGGACACGGGATCCATGGTGAACGCCTTCCGCACCGCATCGCAGACCTATCTGCGCGGCGTGCTCGGTGTGAACGAACTGCCCCTGGTATCCATGGACTTCAAGGGCGATCCCCGCTCTTCCATCGTCGAGGCGGAATACTGCCTCATCCAGGAAGGCACGCTTGCCAAGGTGGTGAGCTGGTACGACAATGAATGGGGCTATTCCTGCCGCCTGACCGACCTTATCGCCTACATGCAGGAAAAAGGCCTGTAGCAGACCGGCACAGCATGCTTCCAGCCCCGCCCCCCGGCGGGGCTTTTTCGTCCCTCGCCAGCTGCCGGATGCCGCAAGCGGCGCTGGATAGAAGGATGGTCCTGTTGTTTTTTTGTGAAATAATGCCCTAAAAAATCCCGGCAAACCCCATATCCCCTTGCCTACGTACCTTATTCTGTCTATAAAGGCTAATGACATCGCATGCTGCGGAGGACGACATGGAGAAAAGGGAAAATCTGGCGAGCCGCCTCGGCTTTCTTTTCCTTTCCGCCGGATGCGCCATAGGTCTTGGCAACGTATGGCGCTTCCCTTTCATCACGGGCAAGTATGGAGGCGCGGTCTTCATAGCAGCCTACCTGATCTTCCTCGTCGCCATGGCCCTCCCCGTCCTCATCATGGAATTTGCCGTTGGGCGCGCTTCACGCAGGAACATGGGCAATGCCCTGAAGATGCTTGAGCCTGCGGGCACGGGATGGCATGTTTTCGGCTGGTTCAGCCTCATCGGCTCCTATGTGCTGATGATGTTCTACATACCCATCTGCGGATGGATGCTGAACTACGTCTGGCTTTCCCTGACCGGAAAGCTCGCAGTCCCGCCAGACAGGATCCCCGGTGTGTTCGAAGCCATGCTCGCCGACCCGGGCACCATGGTCTTCTGGACCCTGGCCACGTCGATCTCATGCTTCGCCATATGCGCAAAGGGACTGCAAAAGGGCATCGAGCGCGTCGTCAAGGTCATGATGATGGGGCTGCTCATCATCATGGTGGGGCTTGCCGTCAAATCCCTCACCCTGCCGGGAGCCGAGAAGGGGGTGGCCTTCTATCTCGTGCCGGACATGCAGCGCGCCTCGGAAGCCGGCTTCCTGGCGCTGATCAATGACGCCATGAACCAGGCCTTCTTCACGCTGAGCATCGGCATCGGCGCCATGTGCATCTTCGGCAGCTACCTTGACCGGTCGAACACCCTCACCAAGGAATCCCTCATCATCCTGTGCCTCGATACCTTCGTGGCCCTGGTCGCCGGCCTGATCATCTTTCCCGCCTGCTTCGCCTTCGATGTCAGCCCCAGCGCCGGCCCCGGGCTCATCTTCATCACCCTGCCCAACATCTTCAACGAAATGGCCGGCGGACGATTCTGGGGCACGCTGTTCTTCATCTTCATGAGCGCAGCCGCCCTGACCACTGTCATCGCCGTGCTGGAAAACATCATATCCTTCTTCATGGACAAATACGGATGGACGCGGTCGAAGTCCGTAAAGATCAACAGCGTGGTGCTCACCCTGTTCACCCTTCCCTGCATCCTCGGGTTCAACAGATGGTCCGCCTTCCAACCTCTGGGAAAGGGATCATCCGTGCTTGACCTCGAAGACTTCATCATCAGCAACAACCTGCTGCCCATCGGCGCCCTTGTTTTCTGCCTTTTCTGCTGCCACCGGTACGGCTGGGGCTGGGAGGGCTTCACGGCCGAAGCGGACCTTGGAAGGGGCATCAAATTCCCCAAGGGAGCCCGCTTCTATCTTGCCTGGATACTTCCCGTTATATTCCTGTTCGTTTTCAGCCAGGGATACATACAGAAGTTTTTTTAACGTAACCCGTTAACCTTTCATCTTTTTCCAAACCCGGAGGGAAAATCATGGATCAGAACAGAAGACTGTTTCTCGGCGCCATGGGCGGTCTTGCCCTCGGCAGCACACTGACCGGCACGGGCATCGCCTTCGCAAAGGATAATCCCCCTGCCGCGGCAGCTGAAGCAAAACCGCAGCGCTTTGCCCAGATGGGAGGTGACTTCAGCTGGAAGTACCAGAAGCTCGACCCCGCCGAAAGCGCCATGGTCGCCTACGAAGGCTACTGGCATAAGGGATACGGCTGCGGCTACGGAGTGTATTACGGCATCGTGGGCATGCTGGCTGAAAAATTCGGCGCCCCCTACAACACCTTCCCCTTCTCCATTTTCGAGATGTTCAAGGGCGGCATGTCCGACTGGGGCACCATCTGCGGCGCCCTGGCCGGCGCATCCGCAGCCATATTCACCTTCTTCCCGCGCAAGCAGGCCAACCCCATGGTGTCGGAGCTTTTCCGCTGGTACGAAAAGACGGCATTCCCCATCTTCGATCCGAAGGAAGCGGCCAATCCCAAGGGATTCAAGGGCGCCCTGCCGACCAGCGTATCCAACTCCGTTCTCTGCCATATCTCTGTTTCGCGCTGGGCATACACCACGAAGCTCGGAGCGAACAGCAAGGAACGCAGCGAACGCTGCGGCCGCATCACCGCCGACGTCTGCATGAAGGCCATCGAGATCCTCAACGCCAAGCTCGATGCCGGCATGGACTGGAAGGGAGCCCTGCCGAAGCAGGAATCCGTCGTCCAGTGCGGCGCCTGCCATGGCAAGGGCAAGATGACCGACACGCTCAAGGGCAACATGGGCTGCGATTCCTGCCACAGCGGTTCTGAAGCCACGATGGACAAGTTCCACGACCATCCCAAGATGTAGAAGGATCATTTATTCCTTAAAAAAAAGACGAGGCCCCTGAAAAGGGGCCTCTTCCTTTTTTTGATCCGTTGCAGGGCAAGTCAGATGTTTTCCTCCCCGCTTTCCTCGACCTTGTCAAAACCGGCGACGGTGGCTCCTTCATCCAGCTTGACCAGGCGCACTCCCATGGTAGCCCTGCCGATGGAGCGGATGTCTTCCACGCCAAGGCGTATGATCTTATTGGTCGAGGTGAGCAGGACAAGGGAATCGGTGTCGGAAACAGGCATGGCACCGATGACAGGGCCTGTTTTCGGCGATGCCTTGAAGTTTATCAGCCCTATGCCGCCGCGGCTCTGCAGGCGGTAAAGGTCGACCTTGGTCCTCTTTCCATAGCCGAGGGAGGAAATAGTCATGATCTTCGTTGTTTCGTCATCCTGCCTCACCACGACGCAGGCAACGACAGAATCGTCAGACCGCAGGCTTATCCCCTTGACGCCGGAGGCTATCCTCCCCATGGGGCGGACGCCGGACAATGCGAAGCGTATGGCCATCCCCTGGCTGGTGGCAAGGACGACATGGTCGCTTTCGATGACCTCGCGCACGGCGATGAGCTCATCCCCTTCCTTCAGGCCAAGGGCTATCATGCCGCTCCTGCGGCAGTGGGAATAATCAGAGGCGACGGAACGTTTGACAACGCCTTTCTTGGTGGCGAACAGGAAGTAGCTGCTTTCGGAAAATTCACGCACTGTCAGCGCATTGGCGACCCACTCCTCTTTTTCCATGGGGAGCAGATTGGCAATGTGCACGCCCTTGGCCGTGCGGCTCCCTTCGGGTACCTGGTGCACCTTGAGCTGGTACATGCGCCCCTTGTTGGTGAAGAGGAGCAGGTACTGATGGTTGGTGGTCGTGAGGAATTCCTGGACAAAATCGTCTTCCGACGTGTGGAGCCCGGCTATCCCCTTGCCCCCCCGCTTCTGCTGCTGGTAGTTGGCAAGCGTCGTGCGCTTGACGTACCCGCGCCGCGAGAGCGTTATGACGACATCGTCGTCGGGGATGAGGTCTTCCACCTCTATGCCATCCAGGCTTTCGTACACTATCTCCGTGCGCCGCGGGGTGGCGTAGGTATCCTTGATGTACTGTGTTTCCTCGCGGAGGACCCCGCGCAGCACTTCGGCATCCTCAAGGATGGACGTAAGGTACACGATGAGCTTCTGCAGCTCATTGAACTCATCGAGTATCTTCTCCCTTTCCAGTCCGGTGAGGCGCTGCAGGCGCATATCGAGGATGCTCTGCGCCTGGATCTCCGAAAAGCCGAACTGGTCCACGAGGCCCTTTTTGGCGATGGGCGGCGTTTCCGAAGAGCGGATGAGCTCGATGATCTCGTCGATGATGTCGAGCGCCTTGAGCAGGCCTTCAAGGATATGCGAGCGGAACTGCGCCTTTTCGAGATCGAAGCGCGTGCGCCGTATGACGACCTCGCGGCGGTGGTCCAGGAAGCATCCGAGAGCGGTCCGGAGGTTGAGCTGCTGAGGCTTGTTGTCCACGACGGCCAGCATATTGATGCCGAAAGACGATTCCAGCGGCGTGTACTTGTACAGGCCGTTGATGACCATTTCGGGAATGGTGCCGCGCCTCAGGGCCACGATGATGCGTATGCCTTTCTTGTCAGAAAGATCCTTGAGGTCGGTCACTCCGTCGATCTTCTTTTCATTGACGAGCTCGGCTATCTTTTTGACAAGCTCGCCCTTGTTCACACCGTAGGGTATCTCGCGGATGACGAGATGCTGGGTCTTGGACTGTTCCTTGACTTCCACCCGGCCGCGCACCTTTATCACGCCGCGTCCCGTATGGTAGGCGTCACGCAATCCCTGCCCGGCATAGACAAAGCCGGCGGTCGGGAAATCCGGTCCCTTGATGGACTGCATGAGGTCGTCGACAGGGCATTCCGGATCATCGATAAGGCGCAGGAGCCCGTCACACAATTCCCCGAGGTTGTGCGGAGGGATGTTCGTGGCCATGCCCACGGCTATGCCCGATGATCCGTTGAGCAG
>JAEEGF010395277.1_pt1 | contig 47245 bp, 30 predicted proteins | sample 9134171 | NCBI WGS metagenome assembly JAEEGF01 (sample SAMN16246542, study PRJNA631951) | gut metagenome | biome: gut microbiome; feature: rumen; material: AP-attached | host: Bos | place: Iran: Karaj | collected 2018-10
AGACCTATCTCAACCTCGCCGAGGCCTACAACGAGTACGGCGACACGGACAAGGCGCTCGGCAACCTGAACAAGGTCCACAACCGCGCCGGCCTGCCCGCCGTCTCGGAGCGCGACCAGGCGAAGCTGCGGGCCATCATCCAGCGGGAATGCGCCGTGGAACTCTTCCAGGAATGCCACCGCTATTTCGACGTGAAGCACTGGAAGCGCGCGGACATCGCGGACGGCATCTGCGGCGGCCCGATGCGGATGCTCCAGTTCAGCATCAAGAATGACGATTCGGCCACCTGGCCCTATGCGGCCAAGTGGGTGGAGGCCTGGTGGGACTCGGTCGTGTACACCTCCTATTGGAGCGACGCGATGTTCCTCGAGCCCTTCCCGCAGACGGAAATCAACAAGGGGACGATTACCCAGAACCCCGGTTATGAAGAGGGAAAAGGAGGTGACGCATGAGCAAGATCCTGAAATGTCTCGTCCTGGCGTGCGCGCTGCTTCCGGCCGGAGGACGGCTGGCGGCCCAGGAGTATGCAACGGCTTCCGTGTCAAGGGCTTCCGGTGACGACCTGTACAAGACGGCGGACGTCAACCTGACCAACGCCTTCGCCGGCGTGTTCTCCGGCCTGGCGGTCCGCCAGGGCTCCGGGGAGATGGGCGGCAACACGGCCGGCTACCTGGTCCGCGGCATGGGCAGTTACGGGGTGGACGAATGGTCCACGGCCCGGATCTTCGTCGACGGCTTCGAGGTGAACAAGGAATACCTCGCCTCCATCTCCCCGGCGGAGATCGAGAAGGTGGAGGTCCTCAAGGATGCCGCTGCGCTGACCCTGTACGGGGAGCGCGGGGCCAACGGCGTGATCGCCGTGACGACCCGGCGCGGCGTCGCCGGACCGTCCACGGTCAACGCCCGTGTCCGTTACGGCCTGCAGGCGCCTTCCAGCCTCAACAAGCCGCTGGACTCCTACCACTATGCGATGCTCTACAACCAGGCCGTCTCGAACGACCGGGGCATGGTCTGGTCGCCGGCCTATTCGCCGGAGCAGCTCGAGGCCTACCGCAACGGGGAGGGCGTCGATGTCGACTGGTACGACCGGACGATGCGCGACTTCGGCACCTTCATGGATGCCGACCTCATCCTGCAGGGCGGCAATTCCGCCGCGCGCTACAACGTGAACCTGGATTATCTGGGCAACAAGGGCCTGCTCGACGTGCCGGACACGGACGCGACCCGGAACCTGGGCTGCCGGAAGTTCAATGTCCGCGCCAACCTCGATTTCGACGTGCTGCAGATCTTCGAGGTCCGGATGGACATCGGCGGCCGCATCGAGTTCCTCCACCGGCCGAACTACACGGTCTCCACCCTCTTCTCCGACCTCGCGCGCTATCTATCCAACATCTATCCGGTCTTCGACGACGAGGCAGGGGAGCACTACAGCGGCACGGGCGTGTACCCGAACAACCCCTACGGCTCCATCTCCGGCCGCGGCTGGTTCTCGGCCAAGGCGCGGAGCCTGCAGACGAACCTGTCCGTGAAGGAGCGCCTGGATGCGCTGGCGGAAGGGCTGTACCTGGAAGAGGCCGTGTCCTTCTACAGTTACACGCGGAGCACCTATTCCAAGACGCGCGACTATGCCCGCTGGCGGAACGGAAAGACGACCACGACGAACGAGACGACGACCCTTACCGCGAGCGGCTACGGCTCGGCGGGGATGCAGGACTGGAAGCAGGGCCGGATCACCGCCGGCTATGACCACGCCTTCGGCGACCACCGCATCACGGCCGCGGCGAACGGGCTGATCTCCGCCTACAAGGGCGACGGCTACTTCTCCTACAAGAACAACACGCTGAACTTCAATGGTTTTGCGCGTTACAACTATGCCGACCGCTATGTGGCGGAACTGGCGCTGTCGATGTTCGGCAACGACACCTTCGCGCCGGGCCGCCGCTGGAGTCCCTATCCGGCGGCTTCGGCCGCCTGGGTGGTGTCGAACGAGCCGTTCCTGAAGGATTCCCGCGCGGTGCGCCTCCTCAGGTTCCGCGCCTCGGCGGGGCTGACGGGGACCTATGAATCCAACGCCACTTCCGTGCTCAGCGACTTCGATTCGGGCGGAAGGTACTTGTACAGGGAGTATTACACCTACAGTTACATCGGGACGTTCTATGCCGGCAACAATCCCTCCAGCTGGCAGAACACCCTCGTGCCGATGTTCATTCCCAACGACCACCTGGAGGCGGAGAAGAGCCTCAAGCTGGACGCCGGCTTCGATGCGGCGTTCGCAGGAGGCCTCAGCCTGTCCGCGGACGTCTTCCTGGACCGCCGGACGGGCATTCTGACGCTGGACCGCTCGCTGATGGCCTACTATGGCAAGCAGTATTCCTTTGCGAACCTCGGCCGGATGCGGAACGGCGGCTTCGAGGCCTCCCTTGCCTGGACCGGGCAGCGCGGTTCCTTCGGCTGGCGGCTGGACGGGAACGTCCTCTGGTGCCGCAACATCGTCGACGAGATGGCGGAAGTGCCGACGGCCCATCCGTTCAACGCGGCGACCGGCCGCCCCTACGGCACGTTCATCGGCCTGGTCGCCGACGGCTTCTACGGCACCGGCGACTTCGACGACGACGGGAAACTCCTGCCGTCGTTCCCCGTGCCGGCCTTCGGCGCCGTCCAGCCCGGCGATGTCCGCTACCGCGACCTCGACCGGAACGGCGTCGTGGACCAGAACGACGTCACCCGGATCGGCTACAGCCGCTTCCCCGAGTGGAACTTCGCCTTCGGCGGAAAACTCTCCTACAGGGGGTTCGACCTCGAGGTCCGCTTCCAGGGCCTGGCCGGCGTGGCGGCGAACCTGCTGGACAACGCGAACCAGACGATCGCCTTCGTCAACAACGGCAACGCCTACGCCCTCGCGCAGGGCGCGTGGGCCTATTATCCGACCGAGGGCATCGACAACCGCGCCGGCGCGAAATACCCCCGCCTGACCACCCTCGGCAACGAGAACAACTACCGGCTCAGTTCCCTCTGGGTCAAGGATGCTTCGTTCCTCAAGCTCCGGAACCTGGAACTGGGGTACAGCATCCCCGCCGGAGCCTGCTCCGTCCGTTGCTTCGTCAGCGGCCAGAACCTCCTGACGTTCAGCCCGCTGCTTTCCGAGTACCAGCTGGATCCGGAGAATGTCTCCGGCCTGTATCCCCACCTGCGGTCCGTGACCGCCGGCCTGTCCGTAACCTTCTGATGCGACCGGGATGAACATGAAAAGAACAATCTTCTGTCTGGCCGGAGCCGTCCTCGCGACGGTCTCCTGCGAGCGTTACCTGGATACGGCGCTGGATACGCACCAGACCGCCGAAAGCGTCGCCACGGCCCGGAGCAGCATCTGGGCCTATGCCAACGCCTGCTACTCCCCGATGGCCTACGGTTTCTCGGTCATCGACGGCAACCTGTTCGCCGCGGCCTCCGACGAGGCCGAGCAGACAGCCGCCTCGTCGAATGCGCTGCAGTTCAACCTGGGCATCGTGAACAGCAGCGTCAACCCGCTGTGGACGGCCTACACCAATGCCTATGAAGGCATCCGGGCCGCGAATTACTTCCTGGACTATGTGGCCGACGGCAAGGGCATGGCCCTGCTGGAAAAAAACCGCAACCTGGTCACCGATGCGGTCAACTACGCCCGCGACGTGGCTTCGCTGAACTGGTACATCGCCGAGGCGCACGTCGCCCGCGCCTACTATTATTCCGAACTGATCAAGATGTACGGCGGCGTGCCGATCGTCGAAAAGACGATGCAGTCCTCCGGCGGCGAAAAGATCGCCCGCTCGTCCTATGAGCAGTGTGTGGAATACATTGTCAATGAGATAGATAACTGGAAGGACGGGCTGGCCGTGAACTGGACGGACCATGCGACGTACGAGGGGCGTTTCACCCGCGGTGCGGCGCTGGCCATCAAGGCGCGCGTGCTGCTGTACGCCGCGAGTCCGCTGCACAATCCTTCGCACGACGTGGCGAAATGGGCCCGCGCGGCGCAGGCCGCGGCGGACCTGATCGCCGATCCGGACCTCAGCTATGCCCTCGACCGGGATTATGCCTCCTATTTCCGCGGCGGCTATTCCCTGACCTCGCCGGAGACGATCCATGCCGTCCGGCGGGCGACGACCAATACCCTCGAGGCCGCCAATTACCCGATTGCCACTTCCGGCGGCAAGAGCGGCGTCTGCCCGACGGAAAACCTGGTGGCGGACTACGAATGGATCGGGACGCCGAATCCGTCGGACCCGTATGCCAACCGCGATCCGCGCCTGGAGGCGTCCATCGTGTACAACGGCAGCTATTGGAACGGGCGCACGATCGCCGAGGCGGCGGGCGAGTCCGACGACATGGCGCGCACAAATGCCAGCAAGACAGGCTATTACCTGAAGAAATTCCTCACCGACGGGCTCAACCTGACCCAGGACCAGAAGGCCCAGCACAACTGGGTGACCTTCCGTTACGGCGAGGTCCTGCTCAATTATGCCGAGGCGATGAACGAGGCCTACGGGCCGGGCGTGGTGCCGCCGGGCTTCCCGATGAGCGCGGCCGAGGCGCTGCAGAAGGTGCGCGACCGCGCGAGCATGAGCCTGCCGAAGGTCGATGCGGGCAGCGTCGCCGCCTTCCGTGCCGCCGTCCGCCACGAGCGCCGGATCGAACTCGCGTTCGAGGATCACCGCTATTGGGACCTCCTCCGCTGGAAGGAGGCGATGACCGTGCTGAACGCCCCCGTACAGGGGGTGAAGATCACCCGCCAGGGAGACGGGTACGCCTACCGGGTCGTGGATGTCGCTTCCCGGACCTTCCATCCGAACAATTATTACCTGCCTTTCCTCCGCAGCGAGGTGCAGAATTCCGCCGGAACCCTCGAACAGAACCCCGGTTATTAAACCTGTCCGCTTATGAAGAAATTGACTGTCATTCTGTTGTCTCTCTTTGCCACGCTCTCTGCGGCGGGGCAGATTCTCCGGGTCGATGCGCCGGAGGGGCGGATCCGTCAATATGGCCGGGCCGATTTCTCCGTCACGCTCAAGGGCAGCTGGGAGAATCCCTTCCTGCAGGAGGAAGCGGCGCTGGAGATGCTGCTGACCGCCCCTTCCGGGAAGACGTTGGTCGTGCCCTGTTTCTATGTTGAAGGGGAGAGCGGCGCCGAGAGCCGTTGGGAGGCCCGGATCATGCCGCAGGAGAAAGGTCGGTATTCGTATTGTTTCCGCTATTCCGAAGGGGGAGAGGCCGTCTCCACATCGGAGGAGGCCGTTTTCGAGGCCCGCCGCCCCCGGCGCGGGGAGCATGGCATCCTGCACGTCCGGGACAACTGGACCCTCGTCTATGACGACGGGACCCCGTTCCGCGGCATCGGCGAGAACCTCTGCTGGGAGTCCCGCGTGAAGGACGACAACCGCTTCTTCGCCGCCCTGCATGAGCAGCATGAGCGCTTCAACTACGATGCGATGCTGCCCGCCTTTGCGAAGAACGGGGGCAATTTCACCCGCTTCTGGATGTGCCCCTGGAATTTCCCCATCGACCGGCACGACGACTTCAACAACGACCGCTACGAGCCCTCGGACGCGTATTACAACCCCAGCGCCGTCGCCCGGCTGGACCACGTGATGGCCCTGTCGGAGGAACTCGGCATCCGGGTGATGCTCTGCATGGGCCAGGGCGACGTGACGGCCGACCATGCCTTCTTCCTGTCGGAGGAGGCCAGGGCCCGCATGCGCAACCGGCTCCGCTACATCGTCGCCCGCTGGGGATACAGCCCCTCCGTCGCGATGTGGGAATTCTTCAATGAAATCGACAATATCCAGTTCTACGACAAGGAGAACCCGATTCCCGCGGAGGATATCGTCGCCTGGCATACCGAAATGGCCGCCTACCTGAAGGAACTCGATCCTTTCGACCATGTGGTCACGACGTCCATCTCCCACCGCGACCTCGCCGGACTCAACGACGTCCCGGACATCGACATCAACCAGAAGCACATCTACTGTGCGACCGAGACGATCCCTTCGACCATCCACCGGTATGAGGCCGCGCACGGAAAGCCCTATGTGATCGGCGAATACAGCTACGAGTGGAACTGGTTCAAGAATTTCGGGGAATTCGAGGCGGGAATGGTCACCGACTTCCGCCGCGGGCCCTGGTACGGCGTCTTCAACCCGACGCCCGTGACTCCGATGAGCTGGTGGTGGGAATGGTTCGACGAAAAGGGCGTGAACGGGACCTTCCGCCCGGTCCGCTTCGTTTCCGACCGGATGCTCTGCCGGGGGAAGGGTTCCTTCATCCCCGTCGCTGCGGAGGCGAAAGGCGCCGAGGCGTATGCCATCCGCTGCGGGAAACGTACCTATGTATATGTCTTCAGTCCCGAAGGAAAGACCGTGGAGGTGCGTGTCGACTATCCCCTCCGGCGCGCCTGCGTCCGCGCGCTCGACGCCGACGCCTGCCGTTTCGTACGGCAGGGCTGCGTCCGCGCCGCGGGGGGCCGGATCGCGTTTACGGCCGATGCCTCCCGGGACGGGGGCGTAGTCTTTGAAATCCGATGACCATGAGAAAGTTCCTCTTACCGCTTGCCGCCCTGGCGGCGCTGATGCCCCTCTCCTGCCGGCAGCCCGTCGAGATCCCGGTCGTCCCGGATCCCGCCGGCAGCGATGATCCGGCCGTCGTGGACCCCGATCCGGTCTTCGGCGGCGACGTCGTTTTCTCGGCGACCATCGCGGCCCTGCCCGACGGGACCCAGCCCGTGTGGAAGGAAGGGGAGGCCATCGTCCTGTCCGACGGGACTTCCGTGCAGACGCTGGTGAATGCCGGACCGGAAGGTGTCCTGGCTTCCTTCCCGGCCCGGATCCGGGAGCAGGCCGGACACGTCGTCGCGGTCAGCCCGGCGATGGACGGACTGTCCCCCTCGCTCGACGGCCTGACGCTGACGGTGCCCGCCGTCCAGTCCGCCGCTGCGCCCGCCCCGGCCTGCCGGGTCGCGGTCAGTGGCGATAAGCAATTGTATTTCAAGGATGTATTCGCCACGGTGCTGCTGTCCGTCACCTTTGAAGGGGTGACGAAGCTCGTGTTCCATGCAGCGGATGCCGCCGCCGGATGCTCCGTATCCTTCGACGGGGAGTCGTTCTCCGCGACCCCTTCCGGCTCCTGCCCGGACTTCACGCTGGAGGGACCGCTGGAAAAAGACAGGAAATATGCCCTCCGGCTTGCGCCGGGGCGGATGGCACAATACACCGTTTCCGCCTATATCGGCGACGAGAAGGTTTCCGAATCCGACGGGAAGAACCTGGAACTCGCCCCGGGCGGTGTCGCGGAACTGGCCGGGGTCGATCCCTCGGCGACCGTTTACCGGATCACGAACCTGTGGGTCTGGGGCGGGACCGGGCCGGAGTTCGGCTGCACCAAGGTCTATGACCTGCTGAACAACGCCGACAAGGCCGCCTGCTTCGACCCGTCGGACGGGCGTGGCGTCAATGCGCTCAAGGACAATTACTTCGAGCTCGCCCCCGACGGGACCTTCCGGAACTGGGCCGGCGCGGACGGACGCAACTGGTGGTTCGTCTTCTCCGCCGGCGGCCGGACGCTGGACCTCAAGGCATTCTACGACGTGATTCCCCGGGCGGAGGGGACCTATACCCTGGCCGGCGATGCCATGACGTTCCGCAAGCCGGACGGCACGACCTCCTCCGGCCGCCTGCTTCCTCCTGCGACCTATCCGCTGGCCGGAACCACGCCCGCGCTGTCCGTGACGACGACGCACCCCGGGCTCATGTTCACGATTACCGGCGGCAAGGACTACTGGAGCGGCCCGGCGTCGGATTATGACGTCTTTGCCTGCCATCCGCGGGCCATGCTCTTCGAACTCGAAGAGATGCCGGTCGGTTTCCATGTCCCGTCCGAATCCCGGACCGTCGATGCGGACTTCGAGTACATCGAGCCGGTCCCGGTCGGGTTTGACTTCGACACCCTGCCCGGAACCTGGACGGTCTATGGCGGCAATTCCGCCCCGTACGGCCTGTTTGTCCTGGGTGGCTCCGGCAACGATCCCGCTTTCGTGTCTCCGATCGACAAATCCTGGGACTGGAACGACAACATCTGGTATGAATGCGACAACGACCTGACCTTTACGGTCGGTGCGAAAACGGCCGCGGAAATGACCGGAACGACGGAATGGACCGGAGGCGACAACGGCAAGTTCTGGGATTACATCTGGAAGAAGACGGGCGAGGACCTGTCCCGCTTCTACGACAAGATTCCGAAGGGAGTCAGCAACTATTCCCTCAACCTCTCCACGCTGACCATCACCCTCGGGAACGGCGAGCAGGCGAAGTTCCTCCCGCCGGGCTCCCATGAATTCGCTTATGGGAAGATCGTCACGGTGCCGGACGGCTGCTTCGCGCTGGCCTTCCACCTCGGCGAGCCGGTCGCAGCGACGGCGGAGCGCTGGACCGACGTGGACCGCTTCATCAACGCCCCGCTGGAATACGTGATGATCTTTGAAAGGAAATAATCTTCAACAACTTAATACATAAGCGCTTATGAATAAGTTAAACTATCTCTCCCCAACCCTCCGCGAGACCAGTCTCCGCGCGGAGCGGAACTTCCTCGCCAGCGGCGAGGGTGAGAATGCCGAGCCCACGCCCGGCACGTGGTCTTTCTTCGACGAACTTGAAATGGAGTAGCGTTATGAGAAAGATTTGGATCATCGCGACGGCCGCCGCAGCGGTGGCGCTCGCGGGTTGTAACCGGGAAACCGACGCCCCCGCACCGGAGGCGGGCGTTTTCCGTGCAACGATTGAAACCCCCTCCCGCGTCGCTTTCTCCGACGAGGGTACATTCAGCTGGCAGGAAGGCGATGCGATCGCCGTTTCCACGAACGCCGGTTTCAAGACCTTCACCCTGGCCTCCGGAGCCGGCAGTGCTTCCGGTACCTTCCAGGGAGAACTGGTGGACGTAACCTCCGCGACGGTGGCCGTCTATCCGGCTTCTGCCGCCAAGGATGACGCAACGGTGACCCTCCCGGCGGAGTACGCCTGGAAGGAGGGCCAGACGAACGCGGTCATGTTCTGCGAACAGGTGAGCCTGACGGAAGTCAACAGCTTCAAGCACCTCGGCGGTATCATCAAGATTACGTATTCCGAGATTCCGGCCGATGCCAACGCCCTGGTTTTCAAGGCTGAGGCGAAGATCACGGGCGATTTCGCCATCGCTGACGGCAAGATCGCCGCGGGCGCGGGCACGGACGAGGTGAAGGTTACCTTCGCCGCCGGTTCGAATCCCGCCGCGTTCTATATCCCGGTTCCGACGGGCGAATACAAGTTCTCGGTCGAACTCCAGAAGGACGGCGCTGCCGTCGAGGGGACGAAGATCGCGACGACGAACCCCATCAAGGTCGACCGCAAGTCGCTCATCCTCATGGATCCGATCGGCGGCGTCCAGGCGGGTGCGACCATCAGGGACTTCGCCGAGGAGTTCGTGAAGGTCATCGACATCTGGGAAGCCACCGTCGGCGAAATCAAGATGCATTCCTCCGTGGATGCCACGCCGAACGCCCACTACATCCCGGACGAGACGACGATCACGGTCGGCGACAAGACCTACAACACGGCCGACATGTACGAGACGGCCTCCCGCTGCTACCTCCTCGTCCGCGGCTACAACGGCCTCGACACGGAGAACTACGGTGCCGGCAAGATCGCGGCCCTTGCGGGCGGCGCTCAGGCGATGAGCACGACGGAGGTTCCCGCCACGCACAATTACACGTGGGGTTCCGCTCCGTACAACGAGCTCGGGACCTACGACATCGCGACCGGCCAGGGCTCCGGCAACAACGGTCACCTCATCAAGATCGTTGACGGCCAGGCGGTCCACAGCCAGGTTGATGTCACGATCCTGGACAACCAGGTGATGCGTGCGATGAACTATTCGCACGGCAAGGACATCTCGAACATGTGCACGTATCCGCGTGACCCGATCACGAACTACGCGGGCAGCTTCAGCGCAAAGCGCGCACTGCTGACGTACGCGTTCTTCTTCAAGTACATGCTGGACAACAACCTCGACAAGGCCGACGGCATCGGCGCGGATGTCGCCATCCGCTCCGAACTGTTCGGTGACGAGGGACCTGCTGCTCCGGAATTGAAGACGGAAATCGCGACGGCGGAGGACTTCCTCTCGTTCGTCGATAATGCGAAACTGTATGCCGGGTCCGACGGGGTGAAACTCACGGCCGACATCGAACTCCCGGCGACCTTCGAACCGGATACCCTCTGGTGCAGCATCGACGGCCAGGGCCACAAGGTGACCTACACGCTGGACATCCCGAAGGAAAGCACGCGCAGTGCGGGCCTGTTCACCAATATCCAGGACGGCCTGACCGTCAAGAACCTGAAGGTGGCCGGCTCTCTGAAGAGCGCCAAGGTCTCCACCGGCGGCATCGGCGGCAAGGTGGGTGCCAATGTCACGTTCGAGAACTGCGAAAGCGCGGTGAACATCCTCTGTAATGTGGCCGGTGTCACTTACCATCTGGGCGGTATTGCCGGCGATATCGCGACGGGCTCCGTTTTCCGTGGCTGCCACAACAGCGGTAATGTCATCTATGCGCTCGCCGAGCTGGCTGCGGGCAAGAACTCCCAGGTGGGCGGCATCGTCGGCCAGGCCAACGGCGTCATGCTGTTCGAGGACTGCGTCAATGACGGCAATGTCGAGTTCCATGCTGGCGACAACGGTCCCCGCATGGCCGGTATCTGCGGCTATGTCAATGATGTCACGGATGCCAGTTTCATCCGTTGCACGAACAATGGTGAAGTCCTCTCCGAGTGGAAACGCAGCGGCGGCTATGCTTATAAGGGTGGTATTACCGGCTATTACGGGAGCCCGGTTGCAGGCTGCAAGGTGGTCTATTCGGAATGCGTCAACAACGGCAAGCTCTCTTCCTTCGGCAACACCAACATCCGCTGCCGCATCGGCGGTATCGCCGCCTATGCCGGCATGACGGATGACAACGCCACGAACCAGGGCGTTTCGGAAAGCGGTACGGACTGGAAATACACGAACTGCACCAACAACGGTGAAATCTCCAACATCGGCACGAATTCCGCCAACCACATCGGCGGTATCGTCGGTTTCTCCGAGAGGGCTGCCAAGCTCATCATCGAAGGCTGCACCCAGAACAGCAAGATCTCCCAGGCTGGCGCCGGTCGTGCCGGTGGCATGCTGGGCATGCGCGGCGGTTCCCAGAGCATCTACAAGGACATCAAAGTGACGAAGAATGTCCTTCTGGAGGTCACGGGGGCCGGTGATGCGAAGCTGATCATCGGTGACAATGATACCCAGATCGTTACGGAAATGACCGGCAAGATCGAGGCGGCGACCGTCTCGGTCAACGGCACCGCCACGGAGATGACGGCCGATAACTACCGCGACTTCCTGCTCAAGAACGCCCTCGGCGAGGGCGGTTCCACCGAAGGCGTCGTCTTCGACGGCGGGCAGCCGAGTTATCCGGCCCCGATGGAGAAGATCTCCGAAGGCGCCCAGCTGGATCCCACGACACTTCCGGGCGACTGGAACGTCCTCGGCAACAACTCGACCAAGAACGGTATATACGTTCTCGGCGGCACGGGCAGCGACCCGCGCCTGGTCTGCCCTTATGACAAGACCTGGGACTGGAACGATTCGATTTACCGCGAATCCGACAACGGCCTGACCATCGAAATGACCGGCATCTCCGGGACGTCCATCCAGGGCAATATGAACTGGTGGGCCGGCGCGGACGGCAAGTTCTGGGATTATGTCTGGAACTTCTCAAGCGCGGACAAGCCGGAGTACATACCGTATATAGGTACCGACCTGTCGCAGTTCTACAACAAGCTTCCGAAGGGCAAGAATGCCGTTTCCATCGATATCATGACCTTTACGGCGACCCTCTCCAACGGCGAGACCCCGAAGATCCTCACGCCCGGCGTCTACAAGTTCTGCGAGGGGGGCAGCGGCCAGACGCTGACCGTTCCGGACGGCTGCTTCGCCCTGAAATTCCACCTGGGCAACATGCAGGTCCAGGCCGGCGAATGGTACGGCAAGGACATCGACCGCTTCATGTTCTGCCCGCTCGAATACATCATCATCTTCGAGAAGGAAGGCGGTTCTGTGGACCCCGGTGAGCAGGGCGAAGCCGCTCCGATGGAGCTGATGACCCCCGGTGCGGCATTGGACATCAGTACCCTCGCAGGCAGTTGGAATGTCCTCGGCAATAACTCGACCAAGAACGGCATCTATGTCCTCGGCGGCTCCGGCAGCGATCCGCGCCTGGTCTGCCCCTACGACAAGACCTGGGACTGGAACGATTCGGTTTACCGTGAGTCCGACAACGGCCTGTCCATCGCCGTGACAAGCATGGAGGGAACGTCCGTTACCGGTACCATCAACTGGTGGTCCGGCGCAGACGGCAAGTTCTGGGACTATGTCTGGAACTTCAAGAGTTCCGCCGATCCGACGACGTACGATCCGTACATGGGCACCGACCTGTCGAAATTCTACAACAAGATCCCGAAGGGCAAGTACGCGTTCACCCTCGACCTCGCGACGATGACGGCGACCCTCAACAACGGGGAGAAGCCGAAGATCCTCACGCCCGGCGTGTACAAGATCTGCGACGGTGACGGCAACTCCCAGAAGCTGACGGTTCCGGACGGCTGCTTTGCGATGAAGTTCCATCTGGGCAACATGCACAAGGAGCAGAACGGCGCCTTCTACGGCAAGGACATCGACCGGTTCATGTTCTATCCGCTTGAGTATTTCATTATCTTCGAAAAGGAGTAATTGATGGAGTCATTCCTGCAACGCAAGACCCGCCTGGAATCCGCCTGGCGGGCCTTGCTTGGGCGGCCGAACCATCCCCTGGAGGGGAACGGCGTCTTCGAGCGGTATGCCTATCCGGCCCTGACGGCCGCACATGCCCCGCTCGCGTGGCGCTATGACCTCTCCGAGGAGACGAATCCCTACCTGCTGGAACGGTTCGGCATCCACGCCGTCTTCAATCCCGGGGCCATCAAGCTGGGGGACAGATACCTCCTGATGGCCCGGGTGGAAGGCGCCGACCGGAAGTCGTTCTTCGCCGTGGCGGAAAGCCCGAACGGCGTGGACAGCTTCCAGTTCTGGCCGCGTCCGGTGACGATGCCCGAATGGGGGGAGCCGGCGACGAATGTCTATGACATGCGGCTGACGGCCCACGAGGACGGCTGGGTTTACGGGATCTTCTGCGTCGAGCGGAAGGACCCGGCGGCACGGCCCGGCGACCTGTCGGCGGCCGTGGCCGCGGCGGGTGTCGCCCGGACGAAGGACCTCGTCCACTGGGAGCGCCTGCCGGACATCGTCTCGGCGAGCCAGCAGCGCAATGTCGTCCTGCATCCGGAGTTCGTTGGTGGCAAATATGCCCTCTACACGCGCCCGCAGGACGGTTTTATCGATGCGGGCAGCGGCGGCGGCATCGGCTGGGCCCTTGTGGACACGATGGAAGGCGCCGTCATCCGCGACGAACGGATCATCGACGCGCGTGCCTATCATACCGTCAAGGAATGCAAGAACGGCGAAGGCCCGGCGCCGATCAGGACCCCGCAGGGCTGGCTGCACCTGGCCCACGGCGTGCGCGGTTGTGCCAGCGGCCTCCGTTATGTCCTTTACATGTACATGACGGCGCTGGACGACCCGGCACGCGTCATCGCGGCGCCTGCCGGCTTCTTCATGGCCCCGGAAGGGGAGGAGTATGTCGGCGACGTGATGAACGTCCTGTTCTGCAACGGCTGGATAGCCGATCCGGACGGGAAAGTGTTCATCTACTATGCCTCGTCGGACACGCGCGTCCATGTCGCGACCTCGACGGTGGACCGGCTGGTGGACTACTGCCTCCATACGGCCCCGGACGGCCTGCGGACAGGTTTGACGGTCGAGCGGTTGAACCGACTGATTGACAAGAATTTATCCGCCTGATGAGGAAAGAGGACATCGTCCGTTTCCGGGAAGAGGTGCGGGATGAGCTGGAGCGGGATATCCTGCCCTGGTGGCTCGCCTTGAAGGATCCCCGCGGCGGGTATTTCGGAGAAGTGGACGCCCGCGGGCACGTCCGGAAGGACGCGCCCCGGGGCGTCGTTCTCGACGCACGCCTCGTATGGACCTTCTCGGCCGCTTACGGGGCGCTCCGCCGTCCGGAGTTGCTGGAAGCGGCCTCCTGGGCGAAGGACTGGTTCGTGGAGAACTTCATCGACACCCGCTGCGGCGGTGTGTACTGGTCCGTGGCGGCGGACGGCTCGCCGCTGGAGGACAAGAAGCAGCTGTATGCCCAGGGATTCGCAATCTACGGGCTCAGCGAATGGTGCCGCGTCCATCCGGATGAAAGTGCCCTGGAAGCGGCTGTAGGCCTGTTTCGCATCGTTGAAGAGCATTTTGCGGATCCGGCGTACGGGGGCTATGTCGAAGCGCTTGCGCGTGATTTCTCGTCCCTTCCGGACATGTCCCTGAGCGCCCACGACATCAATGCGGACAAGACGATGAACTCGCACCTCCATCTGCTGGAGGCGTATGCCAATCTCTATCGTGTCTGGCCGGATCCGGCGCTGAAAACCGCTTCTGAACGGCTTCTGCGCCTGGTTTGCGATACGATTATGGCCCCGTCCGGCCACCTGGGGCTGTACTTCCGCCGGGACTGGACGGCGCTTCCCGGCGGCATTTCGTTCGGTCACGACATCGAGACGTCGTGGCTGGTGCAGGAATGCGCCGGTTTCCTCGGCGGCCCGTCGCTCGGGGAGACGGTGCGCCCGGCGGCGCTCCGGATGGGCGCGGCGGGCAACGAAGGGCTCCTTCCGGACGGCTCGATGCGCTATGAGCGCCTGCCGGACGGGACGGAGGACCTTTCCCGGCAATGGTGGGTCCAGGCCGAGACGGTGGTGGGCAACCTCCACCTGTGGAAGGCCTTCGGCGACCCGGCCGGGCTGGACCGGGCGGAGGGGGCCTGGGCCTTCATCCGTGACCGTCTGGTGGACCGGGCGGGCGGCGAGTGGTACTGGGGCCTGTTCCCGGACGGGACACCGGACACCACGAATCCGAAGGCGGGCTTCTGGAAATGCCCGTACCACAATGCACGGATGTGCTTGCAAGCAATGGAAATCCTTAAAGACCAATAAGATGGCAAAACTCTCGGAAAAGATTGGCTATGGCCTGGGCGACATGTCTTCCTCGATGTTCTGGAAGATTTTCTCCTATTACCTGCCCATATTCTATTCGGATGTCTTCGGGCTGAAGCCCGTCCATGCGGCGACCCTGCTGCTGGTGACGAAGCTCTATGACGCCGTGTCGGACCCGGTGATGGGCCTCATTGCCGACCGGACGGAGACGAAGTGGGGCCGCTATCGTCCCTACCTGCTCTGGATGGCCATCCCCTTTGCCGTCATCGGCATCCTCTCGTTCTATGTGCCGAATACCACCTATGCGCTCAAGCATGTCTATGCCTATGTGATGTACATCCTTATGATGACGGCCTATACGGCCGTGAATGTGCCGTACGGGGCCATGCTGGGGGTGGTGACGGAGGATTCGCGCGAGAAGAGCGTCTTTTCGAGTTTCCGGATGTTCTTCGCCTACATCGGCAGCTTCGTCGCCATGGGCATCTTCTGGCTCTTCGAGCGTTCCGTCATCGGCGGGACCAATGCCGCGGGGAAGCTGGTCAAGGGCGTCGGCGACGCGGATCCGCTCCAATGGACGGGAATCGTTGCCATCGTCGCGGCCATCTGTGCCGTGCTCTTCGTGCTGTGCTTCTTCATGACGAAGGAGCGCGTACGGGTGGAGAAAAAGGCGACGGGCTCCATCCGGGCCGATCTCAAGGCGCTGGGGACGAACGGTCCCTGGTGGCTCCTGCTCGGCGCGGCCATCGGCCAGCTGCTCTGCCTCTCCATCCGCGGCGGCGCAGCGGCGTACTACTTCGCCAATATTCTGGGTGCCAATATCTTCCTGACCTGCGCAATCTATTTGACCATCGGTGAGATCGGGCAGATGGCGGGCGTTTCCCTGGCGGTCCCGCTGTCCGGGCGTTTCGGCAAGCGGAATACGTTCATCGGTGCGCTGGCCGTCGCCGCCGTCCTCAGTTGCGCGGTCTGGTTCCTGCCGCCGACGACCGCCGGCGTGTGGGGGCTCGTCATCCTCCAGGTGCTCATCAGCCTCGCCTTCGGCGTGACGGCCCCGCTGACCTGGAGCATGTTCGCCGACGTGGCCGACTATTCCGAGTACACCCACGGGACGGCCTCCACGGGCCTGATTTTCTCCTCGTCCTCCATGGCGCAGAAATTCGGCGGCGCGCTCGGCGGTTTCCTCCTCCTCGCCCTGCTCGGCGCGTTCGGCTATGACAAGGACCTCGCCGCGCAGGCGCCGCAGACGCTCTCCGCCATCAAGGGGATGATGAGCTTCATCCCGGCTGTCGGCGCGCTCCTCGGCATCCTCTGCCTCAGCTTCTATCCGCTGACGACAGGCCGGATGAAGGAGGTCCAGCAGGCCCTGGCCGCCCGCCGGGGCGACCCGTCCCGCTAGGGACCGGCTTTGCCGTCCGGAAAAAAACAGTTATCTTTGCTGACGGTTTAACCGCTTGACCGATAATGAAAAAACAACCGATCCGCTTCGATATGGCGCGGGATCCGATCCGTACGCGCTGGTATCTGAAACCGATTACGAAGCTCCTGAGCTTCCCGGATATGCTTGCCCACCGTCCCGTCATCACGCGCCGGGGGACGGAGGACCTGAAGCCGCCGTTCATCCTCCTTTGCAACCACAACGCCTTCATGGATTTCAAGGTGGCGACCCAGGTCATCTTCCCGCGCCGGGCGAATTACGTGGTGGCCATCGACGGCTTCATCGGCCGGGAGTGGCTGCTCCGCAACGTCGGCTGCATCTGCAAACGGAAGTTCACCAGCGACACCGTATTGGTGCGCCAGCTCCGGAAGGTGTTGGATAACAAGGATATCGCCGTCATTTACCCGGAGGCGCGCTATTCACTCTGCGGGACGACGGCCGTCCTTCCCGCCTCGCTCGGAAAACTGTGCAAGATGATGAAGGCGCCGGTGGCGTCGCTCATCTGCCACGGTCATCACGTGAATTCCCCGTTCTGGAACCTGCATGACCGCCATGTGAAGCCGACGGAGGCGGAGTTCTCCCTGCTCTTTACGCCGGAGCAGCTGGAGGCGATGGAGGTGGACGAGATCAACGATCGGATTGTCAAGGCCTTCCAGTACGATGACTTCGCCTGGCAGAAGGAGCGCGGTATCCGGGTGACCTATGAGAAGCGTGCCGAAGGGCTCCAGAAAGTGCTATACCAGTGCCCCCATTGCGGCAAGGAGTATCGGATGAGCGCGGCGGGCACCATCCTGCGCTGCGACCATTGCGGCAAGGAGTGGGAGATGACCGAACTCGGCGAACTGCGTGCGCTGGAAGGCGAGACGGAATTCGCGCACATTCCCGACTGGTATGAATGGGAACGGGCCAATGTCCGGAGGGAGGTGGAGGAGGGCCGCTATTCCACCGGCGAATTGCCCGTGCGCGTGTATTCCCTGCCCAATGCCGCCCGTTTCATCCACCTGGGCGAGGGAACGCTCCTGCACGATATGGACGGCTTCAAGGTGCGCGGCACGGATGTGGACGGCGACCCGATGGAAATGACCATCCCGGTCCCGTCCCTGTACTCCTGCCACATCGAATACGAGTATCTGGGCAAATACGGCGACTGCGTGGACCTGAACACCCTGCAGGACACCTGGTACATCTACCCCTATGAATGCGACTTCTCCGTCACCAAGATGGCCCTGGCAACGGAGGAGCTCTATTATCATTACCGGCGTCTCGCCGGCAAGCCCTGCCGCCCCGGCCTCGCGTGACGGGGCGGCGGAGGCCTTGTAATTATTTGAGTTTCAGCTCGACGCGGCGGTTGGCCTGGCGGCCTTCCTCGGTGTCGTTCGTCGCGATCGGCTGGCTCTCGCCGTAGCCCTTGTAGCTCAGGCGGCTGGCTTCGACGCCGTGCTGGACGAAATAGTCGTACACGGCCTTGGCGCGGTTCTCGGACAGTTTCTGGTTGTATTCATCGCTGCCGCGGTTATCGGTATGGCCGCCGATTTCAACCGTCAGTTCCGGATTATCCCGGAGCCAGGCGACCACCTCGTCCAGCATGGCGCGCGCTTCGTCGTTCAGGTCGAACTTGTCGAAGGCGAACAGGGCGTTGGAGAGGCGGATCATGGTCCGCTGGATATCCTCCGGGACGACCGTCGGCGGTTCCGGTTCCTTCACCGGCTTCACCTTGGGTGTCTTGACTTTTTTGGGACGTGCCCCGACACGGCCGAAAGCGAAGCGGACCTTGATGCCCGCCTGCATCTTGTGCAGGGTGGCGGCCATCGGATCGGAATTCTTGTGGAGCCCTAAAAGGGTGGTTGAGTTAGGGCTTTCCACCAGGTCCGAGGTGGCGTAGTCCGGCGCGTCCACCGCAAGGATGGAGTGTCTTTCGGCATGTGCCAGCGAGATGAGCGGACGATCTCCGTTGGCGTCGTAAGGCGTCTGATAAACAATATCTTTCGAAGCGAAATCCAGCACTTTCCTGCCATGCCACCGTGAAAGGGGGCGGAGCAGTCCGAAGTCGCAGTAAAGACCCGTATAGATTCCTTTCCCCTTGCCGAGATTCCAGCGGAAACCCAGGTCGAGGGAAGCCATCACGTCAAAGGGTGGGACCTGGAGTTTTTTCCAGTTGTCCCGCTCCAGGAAGGTATCCTCTTTTACGGCCGTACTCCCCGAGAGGTGCCCGTAGTCCTCAGACGGGACGATCTTGATGTGGCCGCTGTTGAAGGTGAGGATGTAATCCGGCAGGCCTTCGGCGGGATAGTCCGTCCTGGCGAAAACGGTATACTGTCCGCCGCTGTCCCATTGTTGGGCATATTGCGTGAGGAGCCCGCGGCTGAACTTGGCGCCGCCGGCGATATAGAACTGGTGACCGGCAGGGGAAATGGGCGTCATGTACTTGAGCATCAAGGGAATCTGCAAGGCAAACATCCGGTGTTTCTCCAGGAAGCCGGGCAGGTTGCTGCCGATCCAGAGCTCTTTCTTGTAGCTTCCGGCCGAGCCGCTGCCCGTCACGACATTGGTGGTCACATTCAGGAGCATGTCGGATGAGACCCGGCTGAAATAGAGTCCGAGCTCGGCGCCGGTGATCAGGCCCCAGTGTTCCGTGAAGTTGAAGTCCACGAAGAAACCGGCTTGGCCGGCGGGCATCAGGGAGGCCTTCGGCGGATAGAATTTCAGATAATCCTGCTGCATGTCATCCGACTGGCCGACATGCATGAGCCAGGGATCGGTGGGGAAGGAGGCGAGATAGCCGCCGATGCCGGCCCCGCCGCCGAAGGAGAATTCTACCTTGGGAATGATCCGGGGCGGTGTTGCAACCTCTTCTGTTTCAGTGCTGTTGGTGGACGTCGTGGGCGTGTCTTGCGCCCATGCGGCCATCGGCACCCACAGGGCGGCGGCGATGGCCAGGCATGAAAGGGTTCTCATAGGTCGGACGTTTTGAACTTGTTCCGAAGCAAAGATAAATAGAATCGGATACAAAAACAACGGTCCCAGCCGTTTACAGGTTGGCGATGATCCGGTCGAAGGAGGCGTCGGGGTGGAGGGAATGCTTCTGGAGGAGACTGTGGTAGGAATACACGGTCGTCACGGACATGTTGAGGACCTTGGCGATCTTGCGCCGCTGGGGGATGCCGATGCGGATGAGGGCGAGGATGCGGAGCTCGGTCGAAAGGGCGCCGCCGTCCGTCAGGGAAAGGCGGTAGGGCTCCTGCATGTGTTCATTGACCCTTTCCACGAAGTCGGGGAAGATGCCGAGGAAGGTCGAATCGAAGGCGTTCAGCAGGTCCTGGAACCCGCTGTCGGCGAAGGAGGGTTTGCGGAGCATGGCCATGACCGCGGCCTGGCCGTCGGTCCTGGCCGTCTGGCGAAGCGAGGAGCGGTACTCGTCCACCTTGTTGAGGTAGTCCACACATTTCTCCATGTAATAGGCCAGGAAATTGTCCTTGATGGAAGAAAGTTCGTTCAGTTTCATCCGGGAGCGGTTGAGCCGCGTCGAATACCGGGACAGCAGGAACACGGAGACGAGGGCGCCAGAGAGGAGGAGCACGGCCGCGAGGGCCAGGAGCAGGTAGGCGCGTTTTTTCTGCTCCTGCTGCCGGAGCAGGACGTTCATGATCTCCATCTCGGAGCGGATCACGTCTTCATAACGGGATTCGTAGTGGGAGGAGTAGGCGTCCTTGAGGGTGATGCGCATATAGCGGTCCGCCCGTTCGATATCGCCCGTCCGGAACAGGATGCGTGCCAGTTCATAGAGGGCGTTGTAGGCCTTTACCGAAAGGCGCATGTCGCATGCCGCAGAGTTGGCGAAGTATTGGATGGCCAGCCCGGTGTCCCCGTTGTACAGGGACTCTTTCGCCAGGAAATAATTCGCTTTGGCCGTGTCGTTCAGGCTGTTCAGCGTACAGGCCTTCAGCCGGGCGACGGCCTCGTCCGGGGTTCCGTCCTTCCGGTGCAGTTCGTTGTAATAGAATGCGCATTCAATCCGGGAACTGTCGCTTCGCCACCATTTCTCGACAACCGCCTGCTGTGCGGCGGCGAATTCGGGACGCCCGGCGGCCAGCCTTCCATAGATATGATATCCGGCAAAGCAGTAGATGTCCAGGGCTTCGGCGCCCATCCCCGTCGTGTCGATCTGCCGGAGCACCCGGAGCGCCGTGCCAGTCGAATCCATCTTGTACAGGATGTTGGCGTAGCAGGATTCGCTGATGGCCTTCTGCCGTGCATCCCCCCTCTGCAGGCGCCGCATCTCCCGGATGTACCGGTAACAGGAATCCACATCGTGATAGTACAGGATCCTTTCCAGGTCGTACGCCCTTTCCCAGCGGACGGAATCCGTGTCCGCGTCCAGGAACAGGGCGCGGAGCCCGTCATTTTTCCGGACGTAAGCCGAGTCGTAAACCGGCTGCGACTCAATGGCGTTGTCCAGGTTTTCGAAGACCCGCTGCCGGTCCCGGGAGCAGGACAGAACGGCGGCCAGGCCGGCCAGCAGGAAAAAACAAGCTTTTTTCATGCTGTAAAGATACAAATATTATCTTGTTTTTCATATATTGTACTTTATTCGTAAATGGTTTATATACAGCTTTATAAGTGTATTCCTTCCCTTTGTAATACCTTGTTTTGGGAAATCGGCCATAGCGGCGATGCCATTTTTTCGATACTTTTGCAAAAAAAGAGACGGACCACAGTGGACCACAGTGGACCACAGGCACTAAAAAACTGCACCATATGAAGCAATTGTTCAAACGCGCCACTGCGCTCGCAGCCATCCTCCTTCTCGCGGGCACTGTCGCCTGGGCGCAGAAGCAGCAGGTCACCGGAAGGGTGACCGAGGCCGCTACCGGCGAACCGGTTCCCGGCGCCGCCATCCTGGTCAAAGGCGGGACGGGCGGTGTCATCACGGACGCTTCCGGCGCTTATTCCATCCAGGTCGCTTCCGATGCGACGCTTGTCTGCACCCTGATCGGCTATACCGATATGGAACAGGCCGTGGGCGGGCGCGCGGAAATCGACTTCGCGCTCGAGATGGATTCCGAGATGCTCGAGGAGACGGTTGTCGTGGGATACGGCACGCTGAAGAAGTCCCAGCTGGTGGGCAGTGTCGAGCAGATCTCAGGCGAAAACCTGGAAGGCCGTACCAATGCCAACGTGTCCCGTACGCTCCAGGGCCAGGTGCCCGGCCTGAGCATTTTCCAGGCGGACGGCAAACCGACGCACGGAGGCTCCGTCTACATCCGGGGCGGCGCGACCAGTTACGTGATGAAGAAGAACCTGAGCTCCAAGGACATGACGGAGTATTCCATCGGCCAGGGCGGTGGTGCGCTGGTGCTGATCGACGGGGTCGAGGGCGAGCTTTCTTCCGTGAACCCCGAGGACATCGAGACCGTTTCCGTCCTCAAGGATGCCTCTTCATCCGCCATCTACGGCTCCCGGGCCGCGTACGGCGTGATCCTGATTACGACCAAGAACGCATCCGGCGACAAACTGTCCATCAGCTACAGCGGTTCCTTCTCCCTCAACGAACGGACGGTCAAGTGGGAGGACCACGTGATTACCGACGGCCTGGAGTTTACGCGTACCTTCTATGATTTCTGGATCGGCCGGACGGAAACCCCCTACGCGGCGGGCGCCCTCCCGACCAAGATGAACACCTACGCCATCCCCTCCGATTACCTGCAGCGCTTCGAGGTGCGGCGGAGGGCCGGCAATACGGACGTCTATGACATGGACGGCTCCAATTACCTCTATTTCGGCTCGGAAAACTATTTCGGCCTCTTCTACAAGCGGATGAACACCACCCGCACCCATTCCGTCAGCCTGAACGGCGCTTCCGGGAAGATGTCCTATTCGCTGTCCGGCCGTTTCTATACGCAGGACGGCATCTACAAGATCGGTTACGAGGACTACAAGCAGTACAACCTCCGCTCGAAGGTCTCCCTCAAGCTCAGGGACTGGCTCTCAGTCGACAACAATACCTATCTGTACCGCGTGCACTACATCCAGCCCATCTTCTCCAAGAGCTCGGACAAGGTGGGCAGCCAGGTCCAGCAGATCGCGGTGATCGGTCTTCCCGTGCTTCCGGTGACCAATGCGGACGGGACGTACACCCTTGGCGGCGCCGCTTCCGGCTATGCCGCCTTCAACGAGGGCAATTCCGCCCAGGAGGCCACCACCTCGACCGTCATAACGACGACGGGCATCAACCTCGAGCCGGTGAAGGATGTGTTCAAGCTCCGCGCGGACGTCTCCTTCAAGTTTACCTCCAGGTTCACGGAGCGTTATGTCGCCCCGACGCCGCAGAGCCTTTCCCCCGGCATCATCACCTACTATGTGAGCGAGGCCGACTCCTATAAAAAGGAATACCATTATACGACGAACCACCTGTCCGCCAATGTGGTCGGGACGTTCACCCCCCGGCTGGGCCCCGACCATAAACTGAACGTGGTGGCCGGGTGGAACCTGGAAGACCACCGGTACGATGTCGAGACCATCCTCCGCCTCGGGATGCTTTATCCCGGCCTCACGAGCTTCGAAATGTTCGAAGGCAGCGAGATCGACCTGAAGGAATATGACAGCGACTGGAGCACCATCGGCACCTTCGCCCGCGCCAACTACACGCTGAAAGGGCGGTATATCCTCGAAGGATCCGTCCGCTATGACCTCAATTCCCGCTTTCCGGGCAACCAGCGCGGCGGCTGGTTCCCGTCCGCCTCGGCGGGCTGGCGGGTCTCGGAGGAGCCCTGGATGCAGGGTGCCAAGGGCGTGATCGACAACTTGAAACTGCGCGGGAACTGGGGCTCCCTCGGCAACGGCGGCATTTCCCCGTATTCCTTCCTCGAGACGATGGGCGTCAGCAAGAGTTCGGTCATCTTCGACGGTGGTTATGCCAACATCGCAGGCATGCCCTCCATCGTCCCGGACAGCCTGACCTGGGAGAAGGTCAAGACCTGGGACATCGGCCTCGACATGGACCTCCTGCGGAGCCGCCTCTCCTTCTCGGGCGACTATTACGTCCGTTTCACCGACGATATGTACTCTACCGGCCCGGAACTCCCCGCCATCCTCGGCGCGGCCACGCCGAAGGGCAATTACGGCCAGCTCAGGACCAACGGCTGGGAACTCACGCTCTCCTGGCGGGATGCCTTCAAACTGGGCGGCAAGGACCTGGCCTGGTCCGTCAAGGGCAGCCTCTGGGACAACCGCACCTGGGTCACCCGCTTCTACAACGAGAGCCACAACATCTTCGGCTTCTACGAAGGCAAGGAACTCGGCGAGCTCTGGGGCTTCGTGACGGACGGGCTCTTCCTGACCAACGAGGAGGCCGAAAACTGGTATCCGGACCGGTACCACAACCTCGGCACCTCCACCATCCCCTTTGCGGGTGACATCCGTTTCGTCGATGTCGACGGCAACAAGGAAATCACCGCCGGGGCCGGGACCCTCGAGGACCACGGCGACCTCGACCGCATCGGCAACATCATGCCCCGCTACCAGTTCGGCATCAACTTCGACGCGAAGTGGAACGGATTGGGCCTGAGCGTGTTCCTGCAGGGGATCGGCCACCGCGACTGGTATCCGTCGGAGGGCTCGTCCCTGTTCTGGGGCGGCTATGAACGGGCCTACAACTTCGCCCTTTACGACCAGCTCGACCGGGTGATCCTGGACAAGAGCACCCCCAACTGGACGGTGTCCAACGCCGCCGACCATCCGTACTGGCCGCGCCGCCTCTACGGCATGGCGATGGCCGGCAGCGGCATCGGCACGATGAACACGTACAGCGACTATTTCCTCCAGAATGCGGCGTACCTCCGCCTCAAGAACCTCACGCTGGACTATACCTTCCCGGAGAAGGCTGCCCGCAGGATCGGAATGGAGAAGGTGCGGGTCTATTTCTCAGGCGAAAACCTCCTCACCTGGTCCCCGATCTACCGGCACACGTCGATGTTCGACCCCGAGGTCATCGACAAGGGGGACTCCGACTTCGGCAATGCGACCTCCACGACAATGGGCGACGGCGCCAGTTACCCCATGCTCAAGTCCTATACTTTCGGTATCAACCTTACATTCTGAGCGCGTTATGAAAAAGACGATATCCATCCTCCTGGCGGCCCTCGCGGCCTGCGCCTGCAGCGATTTCCTGGAGCGGACCCCGGCCAACAAGTTCGCCGCCGAGACCTTCTTCGCAGGCGAGACGGACCTGCGCCTGTATGCCGACGGACTGATCGACACAGCCCTTCCGGACGCTTCCGACATGGCGCTCGGCGAGGACCGTTTCACCGACCTGTGCGGGACGAAGAATTCCAAGGAATTCTATTGGGGGACCTATACGGCATCGAAGGGAAACAACTGGACCACAAGCACCTGGAGTTTTCCGCGCCGCGTGGCCTATATGCTGGAGAACATGCCCCGCTGCAAGGATAAGGTCCTGGAAAGCACCTATAACCATTACGAGGGCGTCGCCCGCTTCTGGCGCGCCTGGATCACGTTCAAGCGGATGAAGGTCTTCGGCGACTGCTACTTTGTCGACAAGGTCATCGACCCCACGGATACGCTGACCCTCTACAGCGGGCGGCAGGACCGGGAGTACATTTTCCACCGCATGACGGAAGACCTGGATTTCGCCTGCGGGCACTGCCTGGCTTCCGGAGACGGCATCAACTCGGACGGCCGGGTGTACGTCAACAAGTATGTGGCCCTGGCCTATGCTTCGCGTATCTTCCTGTATGAAGGGACCTTCCGCAAGTACCACAGCGTGAATCCCTCGACCGGGAAGCCCTGGAGCGGGGAATACGAGAGTGCCGGAGACTTGTTGGAACGCGCGGAGAAATATGCGAAGGAACTCGTCGAGGCCGGTGCCTTCTCGCTCGTCAGCGACTACCGCGGCCTCTTCGTATCGCCCGGCCTGAACCCGAAGGAGGTCATCTGGGGCCGCACCTATTCCGAAGACCTCAGCGTCAGACACGGCGTCACGTACAAATACTGCTCGACGACCTCCTCGCTCCTGTACGGCCCGACCAAGGAGTATGTCCGGATGTTCCTCCGGACCGACGGTACGCCGGCCTCCGGGGAGCTCAGCGTGACGGAGGAGTTCAACGGCCGCGACAAGCGCCTCTCCGCCACCGTGCTCGCACCCGGGCAGACCGTGAAAAAGAGCGACGGCACCACGCCGGAGTTCGCCCCCAACTGGACATGGACCTGCACGGGATACCTGTGGATCAAATGGGTCCAGCTCGAAGACGTGCCGCTCGGCGCCGACAACAAATCCTATAACTCCGTCCCCATCATGCGCTATGCCGAGGTGCTCCTGAACTATGCCGAGGCGGCGGCGGAGCTGGGCCACATGGACCCGGCGCTCTGGGAGAAGACCGTCGGCGCCCTGCGCAGGCGGGCCGGCGTCAGGAGCATCTGTCCCGGCACGGACGGCTATGTGGCCGACACCTGGCTGCGGGACTATTACACGAAGGATGTCCTCCATCCCGCCGCGCTGACCGATGAACTGCTGGAGATCCGCCGCGAGCGGGTGACGGAACTGATGCTGGAGGGCCAGAGCCGTTACGACGACCTGGTGCGCTGGCATCTGGGCGACCTGATCGAGCGCCGCTACAACCACGAGGGCTGGCGCGGCATCTGGATCACGGAAGAAGAGGCCGTCTCCGGCTTCGACTGGGCCGGAAAGCATTATACCGTATCCAAATCCCGCGGGACCAGCGAGACGAACTACAAGATCACCGGCAATGCCAGCGGCGCCTGGAGCCTGTCCGAGGGCAGCCACGGCTACCTGGTCTATCATTACAAGCTGGTCTGGGACGACAAGATGTACCTCCATCCCATCCCGCAGGCCGCCTTGAACGTGAATCCCGCCCTCGGGCAGAACGAGGGCTGGCAATGGCAATAATCAAAAACCCCCGATAGTATGAAAACCAAGTATTTACTGATGGCGATGGCCGCCATGCTGGCGCTTGCCGCCTGCAACAAGGATCCGCAGGGCCAGCAGAAGGAAGATCCGAGGATCCAGGTGACGCCCGACCGGGTCGATGCCGCATGGGACGGCCAGGTGACGGAAATCACCGTGACTTCCAACTGCAGCTGGACCCTTTCCAAGACCGATGCCGAAGGGGCCGCCGTGGACTGGGTCAAGTGTGACAGGACCAACGGCAAAGGCGACCTCAAGTTCAGCATCAAGGTGGAGAAGAACCCCCTGGGCGAGGAGCGCAGCGCGACCGTGACCCTCTTCTCCGGCGACGTGAAGGCCTTCATCGGCGTGAAACAGGCGGCCAATCCCGCCCCCGATCCCGTCGATCCGGGCCCGGGGCCGGAACCCGAACCGCAGTACCTGACGCTTTCCTTTGACTTCACCGCGGGCGGACTGGACGGCTGGCCGACGGCCAACGACCAGTCCTGGGCGACACTCAAGAACGTCGATTCCGGCTGCGCCACCGACAATGACGGTACGGCGACGGCCAACTCCCACCGGCGTGCACAGGTGACCTTCACCCTGGATGGCACCGGCTATGACTTCACGCTGGCCGATCCGAACGGCGCGGAGAAGCACAACATCCGCTTGGATCCCGCCAAGGGCCTCTACAGCGGCACGTTCCGCTTCTTCGGCCTCCCGGCCCTCGCCGGCAAGAAGATCGTCAAGGTCGAGATGGTCCAGAACGCGAGCACCCAGAATCCGGAGAAGTTCACCCGCAACGTCGGCGTCGCCAAATGGGTTTACCACAAGGATATCCCCGTAGACCAGATCCAGTACGTCGCGGGCGGTGAGCCCCAGAACCAGGTGACCAACGGCGAAACTTATACCTATGAACTGACGGGAACGGCCCCCAACACCGTCTACTGGCTGAATTCCCCGACCAACGCCAGCATCATCAAGTCGCTGAAGCTCTATTATGACGATGCGGACGGCAGCGAGACGCCGCTCGGACCCGAACCCGCCGATCCGACGCCCGATCCGGGCCCGGATCCCGGCACCGACCCGGACCCGGGCACCGACCCGACCCCCGATCCGAACGCCATCACGCTGACCTTCGATTTCACCGGGGCCCCGCTCGAGGGCTGGCCGACCGCGGCCAAGTACACCCACGTCGAGGGCGGGATCGAATGCATCTACCCCCTGAACGGCGTCAATTATGTCTTCGTCCCCGCCGACTGCGGCACCGCTTCCGCGGGACAGGCCTTCTGGCAGCCTCCGGTGGAAGGCGGTGCGGCCGGCTATTTCTCCTTCAACGCCCAGTACCGCTATCTCGGCCTGCCGGCCATTGAGGGATATACGCTTTTCAAGGTGGTGTGCAACAACGTCAAGTTATCGACGGTAACTCCCCGTATGGGTATCACGACGCTCATCAACTCCACGGCGGCGCACCCGGCCAATGAGGCCTATGTCGCCGGGGGCGAGTTGCAGAGCTGGGATGCGAACGGCGGCGGGACCTATACCTACACGCTTTCCGGCACGGCGGCGAACACCCGGTACTACATCTATGCCTATGCCAAGGGTGCCGTTTCTACGCTGGAACTGACGTACAACCCCGCCAAATAGCGATGCGGACGGGTGTCAGGGCTCTGTTTTTCCTGCTGGCAGGCGTCCTTCCGGTCGCCTGCCGGCCGGAAACCGCGCCCGAGGAGCTGGCCGTCACCCCTTCCGTCATCCAGGCGGACGCGGCCCTCGACAGCTACAGGGTTGAGGTCGCTTCGAACACCCGATGGACTCTTTCGACGGAGGATGGATGGGTGATTCCGGACCGCACGTCCGGACATGATGACGCCACGGTGACCCTCAGGGTCCAGGAGAACCGGTACACGGCCCCGCGCACCGCCGTCCTCCTTTTCCGGACCGGCGGCGGTATCGAGGCGGCCGTCACCCTGAACCAGGCGGGGAAGGCAGGCGGAGAGGATATCCCGGACGAGCCCGTCATCCGGGTGGGTTCCTATAACCTCCGGATGAGCACCCTCGACAAGACCGGCGAGAACGCCTGGGCGGTCCGGAAAGACCGGCTGAAACAGTCCGTCCTGGATGCGGCGTTCGATATCTTCGGCCTCCAGGAGGTCAGTTCCGAGGCCCAGGCCTGGCTGTCCGCCGAGTTTTCCGGGCAGTACGGCTTCAAGTTCTTCAGCCCTTATGCCCAGAACGGCAGCGGGGACCGGGCACAGGGCATCGGTTACCGGAAATCCGCTTTCACGCTGTCCGACTGGCACTTCTTCTGGGCGACGGACACCCCCGACGTCATGAGTGCGAATGATACAGGCAGTTCCGGGACCTACAAGCGGGGCGGCTGTTGCGCCGTCCTGACCCACAAAGCCACGGGTATCAAGGTCTTCCTGATGAACAACCACGGCTGCCTGGACGGGGAAAGCAACAGGCGCGCCGCCCATGTTTACCCGGAGATGGAGAAGCGTTACAACCCGGACGGGCTTCCTTCCTTCTTCGTCGGCGACATGAATGCGGGCTCCTCATCGGACGAGGGTTCGGTCTATATGACCTATGCTTCCTATTGGAAAGACAGTTTTTCCGTGCTGGATGTATCCCGGCGGAACGGCTGTACAGGGACCTATAACGCCTATTCCTATCCCTCCGGAAAATCCCGGATCGATTATGTCTTTTTCCGCGGCGACCGTGTGGCGCCGCAGTCCTATACCTGCAGCAACCGGCTGTACGGCGGCCTTTACGCCTCCGACCATTTCCCCTTGTGGGCGGAGATGAAAATCAAGAAATGATCATGCGAAACTATCTGATTCTCACGTTACTGGCATGTTTACTTGCGGCTCCTGCCGCTCATGCGGACGGGGAGCTGGCCCTTGCCAACGACAAGGTGGCGGTCGCCATCGCCCCGGACGGCTCCCTCGCCTCGCTCCGCAATGTGGAGACCGGGCAGGACTATGCCGGAGGGGCGCTGCTGTGGCGTCTCTACTACGACGCCCCGTATGAAAAGGAGATTCAGATCCTCGGCTCGGAGCAGCGGCCGGAGGTGTCGTCGGACGGCCGGGTCATTACCCTGCGATACGGTTCCCTCCGTGCGCATGGGCGGGAACTGGACATGCGGATGACCCTCACGGTCACCCTGGAGGCGGACAAGGTCCGTTTCGGCGCCCGGCTGGAGAACGACGAGCCCCATACCGTCATTCGCGAGTTCCATTACCCGCTGGTGCACGGCGCGCATCTGCCGGCGGACCATAAACTGTACACGTCGGAGGCGGGTGGCATGCTGTTCGACAACCCGCAAAAGACCATCAATACGGTCCAGACCTCGCCTTACAAGCGTCCGGAGCAGCTTTTCCGCCAGCGCGACGTCAAGTACGGCGCCAAGGTGTTCATGAACTGCTTCGGCCTGCTCGGGGCGGAACAGGGCCTGTATTTCGGCTCCCATGACGACACCTTCCAGGACACCTGGCACGGGCTGCGCGCCTACCGGGGCGCCGCCGGGAAGTATGATGAACTGGAGTTCGGTTTCTTCAAGTATCCCCACTGTTTCTGCGGCGAAAGCTGGTCCTGCGATGCCAATGTAATCGCCCCGTATTCAGGCACCTGGCACGTGGCCTCCCGGATCTATCGGAAGTGGGTGGACACCTGGTGGGACCACCGGGAGCCCCCGCAGTGGGTGAAGGAAATGAAGAGCTGGCAGCGCGTGATTTTCAAGCACCAGTACGGGGAATACCTGTTCCGGTATCCGGACATGAACGGCGTCGTGGACGAAGCCGGCCGGAGCGTGGGCTGCAACGCCCTCTTCCTCTTCGGCTGGTGGGCCGAGGGCATGGACCATGGCAATCCGGACTATTCCCCGGATGAGAGCCAGGGCGGGGACGCGGCGCTGAAGGCGGAAATCGCCCGCTACCAGGCCGCCGGCAACCACCTGCTGCTCTATTACAACGGCAAGCTCATCGACCGGGAAAGCCGCTTCTACCGCAGCGGGATGGGCCCGAAGGTCTGCCGCCATGACAACACGGGCTCGGAAATCCTTGAGCGATACAAGTTTACAGGTCAGGGGACCTGGCTCGGCGAATACGACCAGCGCACCTTCGCTGTCGCCACGATGATGGACCCGGACTGGAACCGGGTGCTCTTCGACCTGCAGGACCGCGCCTACGCGCTGGGCGCCCACAGCGTCTTTTTCGACCAGCTCGGCTATATCGAGCAGGAGAGCGCCAACTGGGACACATCCCGGGAATATCCCGTCCCCGATGTCTTCGGCATCCGCAAGCGGGCCGCGTGCCTGAAACTCCTCCGGGACCGCTATGCCGGGAAGGCGCCCGACTTCGCCCTCGGCGCCGAGGCGACGGTGGACGCTCTCGCCCAGTATTGCGACTATACCCACGGTTATCCCGCCAACGACGGTCCCCACCGCTGGATCAATTTCTTCCGCTATACCTTCCCGGAATTCATCTTCACGGACCGCGGCCTCCGCGACGACGTGGACGCGGTCCGGCACGTGAACAACACGGTCCTCGACGGTCAGCGGAACGACATTGAAATCTTCCGCTGCCGGGGCATCATCTCCGACGCGCCCGTCTATCAGGCTTATCTGAAGCAGGTCAATGCGCTGAAAGACAAGTATAAGGAATGCCTGCTTCTCGGCCGTTACAACGACTGTTTCGGCTTCACCTTGACGAATCCCCGGCTGGACGCCCGCTCCTTCCTGAGCGCGGACGGCCGGAAGATGGCCGTCGTCGTGGCCCATCAGGACCCGGATTGCCCCCGCCGCCGGTCTGCGACCGTCAAGGCGCCCGGCTTCCGGCTTGCCGATGCCGACGCGACCGGCACCGGCCGTGTATCCGGCAACCGGGTCAAACTTGGACAATTCGATATGGCAGTGCTGTTATTTGAGCGGGATCCCGCCGCGGTCCGCATCGGTACCTACAATCTCCGCCGGGCCAAACTGGACGACAAGGATCCCGACAACAACTGGGCCGCCCGGGAGCCCCGCCTCATCCAGTCCTTCCTGGACAACGATTTCGACATCTGCGGCGTCCAGGAGGTCGATTCCGCCGAACAGGAGCGTCTCCCGCGTCTCCTCGCGGAACGGGGACTCCGCTGCGGCGTCCATTTCTTCGGGCCCTATGCCGACGACGGCGTCGGGACGAAGGCCCACGGGCTCCTCTGGAAGGAGGACCGCTTCGCGCCCGTCGGCGACCCGCACCACTTCTGGATTTCGGACCCGCCGGAAGTGAAGCAGTACAACGACAGCTGGCGGGACCACCCTTTTATCCGGGGTGGTTTCTGCCAGATACTGAAGGATTTACGGACCGGGAAGCAGCTCCTCGTGATGGTTACGCATGCCCCCCTGAACAAGGAAATGCATGCGGAGAACGCCCATGTCTATGTGGAGATGGAGAAGCGGTATAACCCGCAGGGGCTTCCGTCCTTTTTCCTGGGGGATTTCAATGCCGTGGAGACGGATGACTGCAGTGCGGTCTATCGTGCGGTATGGACGGATACCTACCATGCCTTTGACGCCGAACCGGGTCTCCGGCTCGGCCCCGAAGGAACATTCAATGGATGGAAACTGCATGCCGTCCCGGAGCGGCGGATCGATTTCATCTACTACCGCGGAAAAGGCGTCACCCCGCTCTGCTATGTCTGCGACGACAGCCGTTACGGCGGCTTCTATCCGTCCGACCACTTCCCGGTCTATGCGGATTTCACGATCCGTTGAGGCCTATCCGAGGACGACGTCCAGCACCATCATCAGGGCGAATCCGAGGGCGAATCCGACCGTTCCGATGTTGGAATGCTTCCCTTGTGAATAGTCCGGAACCAACTCTTCGACAACGACATACAGCATCGCTCCGGCGGCAAATGCCAGCATGTAGGGCATGATGCCAAGGATGGAGGTGGCGAGGAGCAGCACGAGCGCGCCGCCGACGGGCTCGACGATGCCGCTGAGCGCGCCGATGCCGAAGGCTCTCCACCGGGAATTGCCCTCCGCGCGGAGGGGCATGGAGATGATGGCCCCTTCCGGGACATTCTGGATGGCGATGCCGAGCGACAGCGCCAGCGCGCCGGCCATGTTGAAATCGGCCGTCAGGGCCCCGGCGATGGCTACGCCGACGGCCATCCCTTCCGGGAAGTTGTGGATGGTGACGGCCAGGGCCAGCTTGGCGGTGCGGGACAGCCGGCTCCGGGGGCCTTCCGCCTCCCCACTGGCGTGGATATGCGGCGTGATGTAGTCGATCAGGAGCAGGAAGGCGAAGCCGGCCAGCAGGCCGACGGTCGGCGGAACCACGGCCGCGGGGCCGGTCCCCATCCCGATGGCCGGGATGATCAGCGACCACACGGACGCCGCCACCATGACGCCGGAGGCGAAACCCAGCAGCACTTTCTGCACCATCTGCGGCATCTCCCGTTTCATGAAAAACACGAAGGCCGAACCCAGGGCGGTCCCCAGGAACGGAATCATCAATGCGGCGAATACAGGGCTCATTTTATACTTTCAGGAACACTTTGTGCTTATACATGACGGCAAGGATGCCGAACAGGATGGCCGCGTCGGCAAAAGCGATGATCACAGGATAGCAGGGGAGACTGCCGAAGCCGTGGAGGAGGGACTCCGACACGGAGGTGAACCGGACCACCTCCCCGATGCAGTAGGCCGTGATGGCGTTCATTCCGTATATCTTGAGCCAGTCGGCTCCCTTGTGCCATCCGCGCACGTCAACCAGATAATACGTAAACGCCGTGAGCAGGAAGCATATCCCGCCGGAGAATAGCGTCATGCTGCTGCTCCATATCTTCTTGATAATGGGGAATATGGGTGATATGGCCAGCCCCGCGGCGACAAGGGCCGCACCCGTCACGGCGACCCATAGCGCCCGCCGGGCCGGTGCGTGTTTCCCGCTTTTCAGCAGCTGCCCGGCAAAGCAGCCGAGGAGCACCGTCACGGCGAAGTTGAGGCTGGAAAGGATCCAGGTGTACTGGTAGCTCTTGCCGAAGCGCCAGGTGCCGTCGGCGGCCCAGCGGACGCCGTCGCGGTGCGATCCGAGAACGGCTTTATCCACCACCATGGCGATATTGTCCTGCGGGTCGAGGTTCATCCCCGTGCAGGCGAAGGCAATCCAGTAGGCGGCGAAGAGGGCGACGCCGGCCACGATCTGCCACCGTGGCCTGAAGTACACGAAAAGCAGTGCCGCGACCACGTAGCCGACGGCGATGGCCTGCAGCGTGTTGGCATACGGGTGGAAATCCTTCCAGCTGAATTCCAGCAGGTTCCCCTGCACGATCCATCCGAGGAGGAACAGCAGGCAGAAGCGCTTCAGCAGTTTCAGGTAAAACTTCCGGTCCGGCCTGGCACGTCCGTCCCTGTAGGCGGCCATCGAAAACGGGATCGTAATCCCGGACATGAACAGGAACAGCGGCATGATGAGGTCCCACAGGACGAACCCCTCCCAGCTTACGTGCCGGAACTGGTGGGCCAGCCATGCCGTTCCGTCCGGGTAAAGCTTGCAGATGCTCCTGACCACCGGTCCCAGTGCCAGCAGCAGGAACATATCGGCCCCGCGCAGGATGTCCAGTGATGCCAGTCTTTCTTTCATACAGCACAAATATACATAAAATCTGCCGGGCAACACGGCTAGATTCTACGCCGTGTGTTGCATGTCTAATTAGAATTCACTGTTTTTCTTTCAACACAAAACAAGCAGTCTTCATCCGATGACCGCTTGTTATTCCAAATTTTACGGTGCTCTTACGCTACAACCCCAGTAAATGCCATCCGACGCACCGTAGCGATTTCTTCTTGGAGGGATGCGTCTGCCTGTGCAGTCTGAATGTCGTATTTCAGTTGCAGCCGTAGAAGCGAGTACGCCGGAATTCCCAGCGCTGCTTCCATCAGATAGGCCGTTCTGGTAGAGACAATCCTCTTGCCGTTCAGGATTTCATTGACGACGGAATGGGGCATGCCAATCCGTTTCGCCAGTTCCCGCTGCGAAATACCCCTGTATTCGATTTCTTCTTTGATAACCTCTCCGGGGTGGGTAGGGGTGTATCCGAAAATCAGTTCCGCCATGACTCTACTTATAATGGTTCGACAATTCCAATATCCTGCAAATCGTTACAATCGTTTCGTCCGATACGATACGGCTCTTGAACTCTACCCGATACTTTGAATCAACCCTGACAGATTCGATTCCGGCCTCCTTGCCCGATAATACCTCATAGTTCAGAGAGTTATACCGAAACAAATCCTCCACTCTATCAACTGATTCAAGGGTATCGACAACCCTCTTGTATTTCTGAATCACCTGTGGCTGAAAACGATGCTTCTTATCGCTTGTCCTGCCATTGAAATATAGTTCAGAGAGGTATTCTTTATCAAACTCAATAACCATATCTAATCTTTTGACAAAGGTAGTGATAAAAGTTGATATTCGCAAATTTTGCGACCGCTGTTATTTGAATCGTGTTTGTGGTCGCAATCGGATTGTTTCGGGAAGGGTTCGGTTCTGGCATCCCATGCCGTGAGTTGCCTGCGTTTTGGTATAATAAAAAAGAAAAACGCCAATCGGCTAAAAATCAGCTTGTTGGCGTTTGTTCCCGTGCCCAGAGCGGGAATCGAACCCGCACGTCTTTAAGGGACACTGGATTTTGAGTCCAGCGCGTCTACCAATTCCGCCATCCGGGCAGGATGGGTTTCGGTGGGAAACGGATTGCAAATTTACGGGAATTTCAGGGAATTGCAAAATTTTCTCTTTCCACGGGAAAATGCTTATATTTGTCTTTGCTGCTGATACGGCGGCAGGAAGGTGCATGCAGCAGATTGAACTCCATATCGACGGCAGGGCCGTCAGCCGGATCGTCGGGGACGGGAGCCCCGGCTGCCTGTCCGGGCTTCTCGCCGCCGAGCGCGAGGTTTTCCTGGTCCATGACCGGAATGTGGCCTGGGTGGCCGATGCCGTCGTGGCGGCGCTCCCGGCGGCCGTTTTCCGCGGCCGGCGGGCGCTGGAGGCCACGGAAGGAGGGAAGGAGATGGCCACGGTGCTGGACATCTGCCGTTGGCTGATGGATGCGGGCGCCTCCCGCAAAGCGTTGCTTGTGGCCATCGGCGGCGGCATCACGACCGACCTGGCGGGTTTCGCCGCGTCCATCTACAAGCGCGGTATCCGCTACGCCAATGTCCCGACCACGCTGCTCGCCCAGGTCGATGCCGGGATCGGCGGCAAGACCGGGGTCAACTTCCTGGATTACAAGAACATGCTGGGTGTCATCGTCCAGCCGGTGTTTACCTATATCTGCTCCGGGGTGCTCCGCACGCTCCCGCGGCGCGATGTCCGTTCCGGTGTGGCGGAACTGCTCAAGACTTTCCTTATCGAAGACAGCGACGGAAACTATGCCCGCGCCGTCCGCCTGTTCTCCTCCCCGGAGCGGGATGGGGACGGGGAGGACCGGGCATGGGAACTGCAGGCGCTGGTGTTCGCCGCTGCGGCGGTGAAGGCCGGGGTGGTCGGCCGGGACCCGTATGAGCACGGGGAGCGGCGACGGCTGAACCTCGGCCACACTTTCGCCCACGCCATCGAGCACAACGCCCGTCTCGCGGGGGATGATATCACCCACGGCGAAGCGGTGTCGATGGGCATCATCCTGGCCGCGCGCCTCTCGGACCGGCTGGCGCATCAGGGTGGAAACAATTGGTGTTCAGCGTGTTCGGACCGCGCCGGATGCCCTCGTGCGGAGGGGATGGAGGCGCGCCTCCGTGCTGATTTCGCCGCAGCCGGTCTGCCGGTTGACTGCCCGTATCCCCTTGCCGCGCTGGCAGGGGCCATGGAGAAGGACAAAAAGGCCGGCGGCGGCAAGGTCCGTTTCCAGATTCCGGTCGCTGTCGGCCGGGTCGAGGAGGCGGAACTGGATGTCGCCGATGTCATCAATATGCTTGGAACCCCATGATTTGCACATCGATACAGAACCGGAACCTCGAAGAGATCTTTGCCCTGCTCGACAGCGGGGCGGTCGAAATGGCGGAAATCCGCCTGGACCGCTGCCCCCTCTCCGAAGCGGACATCGAAGCGCTCTTCTCCGGGACCGACGTTCCCCTCATCGCCACCTGCCGCATCGCGGAAATGGCGTCCGGCCGGCCGGGCTCGTCTGCCGTCGCAGTGGCCGAGGAGCGTCTGCTGGCGGCCATCCGTGCCGGTGCGGCGTATGCCGACCTTGAAATCGAGGCCCCGGCGCTGACGGCCAAGCATGTCCGCGACGCATGCCGGGAGTGTGGGACCCGCCTGATCCGTTCCAGCCATGATTTCCGCGGTACACCTCCGGCGGTGGCGCTTCAGGCCACCCTGGACCGCTGTCTTCATTTCGGTGCCGATATCGTGAAAATCGTTACGACGGCCTTCTCGCCGTCGGACGCCGCCCTCGTCCTTTCGCTTTACAACCGGGACGGCGTCGATCCCAGCCGGCTCGTCGCCTTCGCGATGGGCGCTGCCGGCCGCGAATCCCGCCTGGAATGCCTCCGCCTGGGCGCCCCGTTCACCTATGCCGCCCTCACCGCGGGCGAGACCACGGCCCCCGGCCAGTGGACGGCCGCGGAAATGGAGGCCCGTGTCGGTGGCCGGCGCTGGCGGCTGGAGGAGCCGGTTGCGATGCCGTCGTCGAAGAGCTTCGCCCAGCGTGCCATTGTCGCTGCGGCGCTGGCGGATGGAACATCCCGCCTGGAAGGATACTCCCCGTGCGGCGACAACGAGTCGGCGCTCGCGGCCATCCGCACCCTGGGCGCCGAAGTGGCGTTTGAAACGTCCGGGAAGGATTCTGCGGGCGGAAATACATTGATTATCAAGGGAATCGGTGCGGCTCCCGGCTGCCTGCCGGCCGACCTTTCCATCCATACGGGCGAGTCGGGTTTCCTGACGCGCCTGCTGATTCCGCTGCTCGCCGCGCTGGGGAGCGGACCGGTTCGGGTGACCGGGGAAAAGACCCTGCTCGGGCGTCCGCTTGCCGGGGCGCATGATATCATGGCCTCGTTCGGGGTCCGGTTGTATCCCGAAGGAAATGGCGGCGGTCCGCAAGCGGAAGCAGATGAAAGGCAGCCGGATGCGGCGGAACCTGTGGCGACGGTCGCCCGGACCACCCGCCGGAAGGAAGACTGTTACCTCCCGCTGACGGTGGGGGGACCGCTCCTGCCGGGCCGGGCGGATGTGAACGGGAAGGGCGGTTCACAGCTCATTTCCGGCCTGCTGGCCGCCTTACCGCTGTGCGGGGAGAAATCCGTCGTCTATGTCCATGAGCCCAAGAGCATTCCCTATCTGTTCATCACCCTCGACGTGCTGAAGCAGTTCGGCATCCGGATCGGGAGCGAGATGGAAGGGGATGCCGCCTTCATGGAGACGCAGGACTGGGCGCTCTGCAGCGGAATTACCTTCCGCATAAAGGCCGGCCAGCGCTATCAGGCGGCCGATTTCCGGATCGAAGGGGATTGGAGCGGCGCGGCGCCGTTCCTCGTGGCCGGAGCGGTCTTCGGCGACATCTCCCTGTCCGGACTGGATACGGCTTCCCTCCAGGCCGACCTTTCCGTCATGGACATCCTGACGGAGGCCGGCGCCAGCCTTTCCCAACTGGAAGGCGAGACGCCCTCCACGGGCATCCTCCATGTCCAGAAGGCCCCGCTCCGCGCTTTCGATGCCGATCTGAACAACTGTCCCGACCTGTTCCCGGCCGTGGCGGTCCTCGCGGCCTTCTGCCCCGGCGAAAGCCGTTTGCTCGGGGTTAACCGCCTGACGCACAAGGAGACAGACCGCGCCGCAGCCATCCGGGACATGCTCACGCAGATGGGCGTTCCGGTGCGGATTGATGATGACGAGATGGCCATTACCGGCATGTCCCTGACGCAGCGGCTCCTGACCGGCCGCCTGCTGAAGGGCGGCCGCTATACCTCCCGCGGCGACCACCGGATGGTGATGGCCCTGCGGGTCGCGGAACTCGGGGCCGATGCCCCTGTGGAGATCGACGATGAAGCCTGCGTAGCGAAGTCCTATCCCGGCTTCCACCGGGCATGGGCGGCGGTCCGGGCCGCTGCCCGGCAGGGGATCCATCCTTCGGAAACAACGGCGGGGAATCCCGCGTAAATACATAGAAATGAACACATTCGGACGCATTTTCAGAGTCAGTCTCTACGGCGAATCGCACGGCCCCGAGGTCGGGGTGGTGATTGACGGCGTGGAGCCGGGGATCGCCTTGTCGGAGGCGGATTTCGCCGCGGACCTGGCCCGGCGCCGGAGCGGTGCCAAAGGCACGACCCCGCGCCGGGAGCCCGACCTCCCGCTGATCCGCAGCGGTGTCTTCGAGGGCCATACGACCGGCGCCCCGCTGACCATCGCGTTTGCCAATACGAATACGCATTCCGCTGATTATGCGTTGTTTCGCTCAACGCCCCGCCCGGGCCATGCGGACTACACGGCGGATGTCAAATACGGCGGCTTCAACGATCCGCGCGGCGGCGGCCATTTCTCCGGCCGCCTGACGCTCCCGGTCGTCGCCGCCGGCGTCGTCGCGAAGAAAGTCCTGGCCGAAACGGTCGCTGAAGAGACTTCCGGGCATGTGGCGTTCTCCCTTGCCGCACGTATCGTCGAACTCGGCGGTGTATCCCGCGCGGCGGCGGAGGCCCGCGCCGGGACCGGGCCGGCCTCAGCCGGCACGCCGGAGGCCGACGCTGCGCTCTGGGCGCCGGAGCTCTCCTCCGCGGCTGCGGAGGGCGACTCGCTCGGCGCTGTCGTCGAATGCATCGCCGACGGCCTTCCCGCCGGTCTCGGCGAGCCCTTCTGGGACAGCGTCGAGTCGCTGCTCGCCCACGCGATGTTCGCCATCCCGGGCGTCCGCGGCGTCGAATTCGGCGACGGGTTCGCCGCCGCCCGGATGAAAGGCAGCGCCCACAACGACCCCTTCGACCTCGCCGAAACTCATCACGGCCTGCGTCTGACGCCCTCCGCGTCGAATCACGCCGGCGGCATCAACGGCGGCATCACGAACGGCAACCCGATCGTATTCCGTGTGGCCTTCAAGCCGACCTCCAGCATCCGGAAGCCGCAGCGGACCGCCTCCCTGGAAGTTCCTGTCGCAGCGGATGGCGGCGGTGCATCGGCTCCAGGCCTGACGGAGCTCTCGGTCCCCGGCCGCCACGACACCTGCTTCGCCCTCCGTGCGCCCGTCATCGTCGAGGCGATGGCGGCCATCACCCTGGCGGACCTGCTGGACATTGCATGAAAATCAATCATTATCAATCAAACAGCAATACCATGATGAAAAAAGTACTTGCCTCCCTGGCTTTGTTCGCCGCTGTCCTTGCGGCCGGCGCCCAGAACATTCCCCAGGCTGCGAAAGACCGTGCGGCCGGTCTCGTCAAGCAGATGACCCTCGAAGAGAAGGTCCTGCTCATTGCCGGTACCGAGGACGGTTTCCACACGGCGGGCATCCCGCGTCTCGGCATCCCGTCCATCTACATGTGCGACGGCCCCCAGGGCGTCCGCAACAAGACGATATCGACCCTGTATCCCTGCGGTGTCGCGGCGGCGGCATCCTGGAACCGGGAGGCGATGCGCGGCATGGGCCAGGGCATCGGCCTGGACGCCAGGTCCCGAGGCGTCGGCATCATGCTCGGCCCGGGCGTCAACATCTACCGCTCCCCGGTGAACGGCCGCAACTTCGAGTATTTCGGCGAGGACCCGTTCCTGGCCTCCGAGACCGCGGTCCAGTATATCAAGGGCATGCAGGCGGAAGGCGTCATGGCGACCATCAAGCACTTCGCCATGAACAACCAGGAATACGACCGGCACGGGACGGGCGTCGTCGTCGATGAGCGCACGGCCCAGGAAATCTACTTCCCGACCTTCCGCCGCGCGGTGCAGGAAGCCGGCGTCGGCGCGATCATGACCAGCTACAACATGATCAACGGCCAGCATGCGCCCGAGAATCCCTGGCTGATCCGGGAGACCCTCCGGGACCAGTGGGGGTTCGAAGGCCTCGTGATGTCCGACTGGACATCGACCTATTCGACCCTCGGCTGCATCCTGGGCGGCCTGGACCTCGAGATGCCGAAGAACTATGTCTATCATTACGACCTTATCAAGGAAATGATTGACAATGGGGTCGTTGCGGAGTCGCTGATTGACGAGAAGGTCCAGCATATCCTCCAGACCTGCATCGCATTCGGCCTGTTCGACCGCCCGCTCAAGGACGAGTCCGTCCCGGCGGACAACGAGCTTTCCCGCGCGGCTTCCTACAAGCTCGCCGTCGAAGCGCCCGTCCTCCTGAAGAACAACGGCGTCCTCCCGCTGAAGCCCGGCAAGAAGAACAAGACCGTCCTCATCGGCCCGATGGCGGACGTCATGCCCTGCGGCGGCGGTTCCGGCGAGGTCCATCCCTTCGAGGAGCGCTCCATCACCATGAAAATGGGCTTCGAGGCCCTTGGCAAGAAGTTCCCCTTCCAGTATGTCGCCGATCCGGAGGCCGACGTGAAGGCCATCGAGGAGGCGAAGACCGTGGTCGTCGCCGTCGGCTATGACAAGAAACTCGAAAAGGAGAATTCCGACCGCACCTTCGCCCTCCCGGAGGGCCAGGATGCGCTCATCGACTTCGCCCTGGCGCACAATCCGAACGTGGTCGTGGTCATCGTTTCCGGCGGTGAGGTGGACATGGCCCCCTGGCTCGACCGGGTGGCTGCCGTCCTCGTCGCCTGGTATGACGGGCAGGATCTCGGAACGGCCGTCGCGGAGATCGCCGCCGGCAAGGTCAATCCTTCCGGCCGCCTCCCGATGACTTTCTGGGGCTCCCTGGAGAAGAATCCCTGCGCGGCCCACTATGAGCCGACCATGACGGCCCTCAAGAATGCCGATCCCAAGCGGAAGAGCCATGTGGGCCGTTTCTCCCGGTATTCCTACACCGAATATGCAGAGGGCATCTTCGTCGGTTACCGCGGTGCGGGGCATTTCGGCATCAAGCCGCTGTTCCCGTTCGGCTATGGCCTGTCCTACACGAACTTCTCCTACGAGGGCTTCGCCGTCGCACCGGTCGGTGACGGCTTCGACGTGACCGTTACCCTCCGGAATACCGGCGCCGTCGCCGGTTCCGACGTCGTCCAGGTCTATGTCGCCCCGATTTCCCCGAAGGTCCCCCGCCCGCTCCGCGAATTGAAGGGCTTCGAGAAGGTCCGGCTGGAAAAGGGCGAGGCGAAGACCGTCACGGTCCATCTGCCGAAGGACGCTTTCGCCTACTATGACGTCGCCTCCCACGGCTGGAAGGTCGATGCCGGGACGTACAAGGTCCAGCTCGCCTCCGACGCGGAAAAGGTGCTCGCCGAGGAGACCGTGAACTTGTAACATGCTGAAGGAGATTTATTTCGCCGGCGGCTGCTTCTGGGGAACGGAACATTTCTTCAGCGGGGTCGAAGGCGTCGTCGAGGCTGTGTCGGGATATGCCAACGGGCATGTCCCGGCACCGTCCTACGAGGAGGTCTATACCGACACGACCGGCCATGCGGAGACCGTGCGCATCGTCTATGACTCCGCGCGGGTGTCCCTACGCTTCCTGACGGAATGTCTCCTGTCGCTCATCGATCCGCTCAGCGTCAACCGGCAGGGGGAGGATGTGGGCACGCGCTACCGGACAGGCGTGTACTACACGGATTTCACCGACAGGACCGTCGTCGCCGACGTCTTCCGTGCGGCGGCCGGACGGCTGGGAAAGCCGCTGAAGGTGGAACTCTTGCCGCTCGAGTGCTTCTATCCGGCCGAGGAGTACCACCAGAAGTATCTGGATAAAAAGCCGGACGGCTACTGCCATGTCTCCTTGAAGGCCTTTGCCTATCTCCGCTTGTATCAAGACCTTCTGCATTTGCTGGAAGGGGAGGACGACCCGGTCGCCCGGATGGCGGAGACGGCGGCGCTCCTGCAGGAACGGATGGGCTTCTTCTGGACGGGCTTCTACCGCGTCCGCGGGGATGTGCTCGTCCTCGGCCCCTTCCAGGGTCCGGTCGCCTGCCTGCGCATCCCCTTCGGGAAGGGCGTCTGCGGCGCTGCCTGGCAGCGGGCGGAGACCCTCGTCGTCCCCGACGTGGAGCAGTTCCCCGGCCACATCGCCTGCAGCAGCCTCTCCCGTTCGGAGATCGTGGTCCCGCTCCTGCGGGACGGCGCGGTCACGGCGGTCCTCGACATCGATTCGAAGGACCTCGCCACCTTCGACGCGACCGACGCCTTCTGGCTGGAAAAGGTCGCGGCGATTGTGTAAAAAATCGTACCTTTGCGCTCTGATATGGACAAGAAGGAAGAAAACAGACTCATCGCAGAGGTCACGTCGGGCGAATACAAGGAAGGATTCGTCACCGACGTGGAGCAGGAATATGTGCCGAAAGGGCTTTCGGAGGAGATCATCCGGATGATTTCGGCACGGAAGGAGGAGCCGGAGTGGCTGCTCGAATTCCGGCTCGACGCCTTCCGGAAGTGGCAGGCGATGGAGATGCCCTCCTGGGCCCATCTCGACCTTCCGAAGATTGATTTCCAGGATATTATCTATTATGCGGCGCCGAAAAAGGATGCCGACCGTCCGAAGGAAATCGATCCGAAACTGGCCGAGACCTTCGAGAAACTCGGCATTCCGCTCCGTGAGCGGGAGGCCCTGGCCGGGGTGGTCGCCGTGGACGCCGTTTTCGACTCCGTGTCCGTGACCACAACCTTCCGGAAGACCCTCGCCGAGAAGGGCATCATCTTCTGCTCCTTCTCCGAGGCGGTGCGGGAGCATCCCGACCTGGTGCGGAAATACCTCGCCAGCGTCGTGCCCGTCTCCGACAATTATTTCGCGGCGCTCAACAGCGCGGTGTTCTCCGACGGGTCCTTCTGCTACATTCCCAAGGGGGTGCGCTGCCCGATGGAGCTTTCCAGCTATTTCCGTATCAATGCGCGCGGCACCGGCCAGTTCGAGCGGACGCTCATCGTGGCGGACGAGGGCTCCTATGTCAGTTATATGGAGGGCTGTACCGCGCCGATGCGTGACGAGCAGCAGCTCCATGCCGCCGTCGTCGAGATCATCGTCGAAAAGGATGCCGACGTCAAGTATTCCACCGTCCAGAACTGGTATCCCGGCGACGAGAACGGGAAGGGCGGCATCCTGAACCTCGTGACCAAGCGCGGACTCTGCCGGGGGGAGAACAGCCATCTGAGTTGGACCCAGGTCGAGACCGGCTCCGCCATTACGTGGAAATATCCCTCGACGGTCCTCCGCGGCGACAACTCCTCGTCGGAGTTCTATTCCGTCGCCGTGACCAACAATTTCCAGCAGGCCGACACGGGCACGAAAATGGTCCATATCGGGCGCAACACCCGCAGCCGGATCGTCTCCAAGGGCATTTCCGCCGGCCGCAGCCAGAACAGTTACCGCGGTCTCGTGCGCATCAATCCCGGTGCCGGGAACGCGCGCAACCATTCCCAGTGCGACTCCCTCCTGATCGGCTCCCGCTGCGGCGCCCACACGTTCCCGGTCATCCGCAGCGCCAACCCGACGGCCGTCGTCGAACACGAGGCGACCACCTCCAAGATCTCGGAGGACCAGCTTTTCTATTGCAACCAGCGCGGCATCGACCCCGAAGACGCGGTCGGCCTCATCGTCGGCGGCTATGCCCGCGAGGTCCTCTCCCGCCTCCCGATGGAGTTCGCGGTCGAGGCCCGCAAGCTCCTGCAGGTCTCCTTGGAAGGGGCTGTGGGGTAGGGATTTACGCCTTCATTTTCTTCACGAATTCCGTGGGCGTCATAACGGGGATGTCCGTTTCCCCGCCGGGCATGTGAAAGGATTTGTCTCCGGAAATGACGATATCACAATTTGCCCGCCAGGCATGTGCGGCCTGGGCGGCATCTCCGAGATCCTTTCTGCCGGACAGCAGCGCCTCGCGCAATTCGAAATAATCGATTCCGCTGATATTGATGCTTCCGAGCAGGCCCAGCATGCTCTTCCTGAACTGTTCCGGCTCGAATCCTTCACAGCGGGAGCAGACATACGAAGCGTCGATGATGCTTTGCGTGGATAGTTCCGCCTCCAGCCGCCCTTTCCGGATTTGGCTGAAAACCGTGCCGGATGCGGGGCCTTGCGGCCTGCCGGGAATCAGGATGTCCAGCAGGACATTGGTGTCGAGGAATACTTTCATACGCGGAGGAGATGGGCCAGTTTCGGGTCTGCATCGATGGTTTCCCGGCTGGGCATCCCCGTGCAGCAGAACAGCTGCAGCGGATCGTCCTCTTCCTCCGGGGGCAGTTTCGGAAACGGTACCGCCGTTTCGCGTTGCAGGATTTCCGTCACATAGGCGTTCAGGGACAGGTTTTTCTCCCGTGCATTCCGCTTGAGCCGGCCCAACAGGTCGGTCGGCAGCCGGAATGCAGTTTGCGTGCTGGTCCTCATTTTCCCATCTTTTCTGCAAAGCTAAGGGATTTGTATAACAAATGCAAAAAATGATAACAGCTTTTACGGCATGTTATCGAGGAGCGCCTTCCGGTCCCTGTCGGGAAGGGACGCGCCCCTGACCCGTTCGAGGAAGCGGTGTTTCTGCTGCCGGACCGTGCCGGGAACGTTCCGGTTCGTGATGATGCCGGCCGTTTCCGCCGTGACGCCGGCATACAGGAGCAGCAGACGGTGGTATTCGTCCTCCTTCAGTTTCGGGAAATGGGTCCTCAGCAGGGTCGGGACGCCGTCCTTCTCCCGGTCCAGGACCGTTTCCAGTTTTTTCCACAGGGCATCATCCTCCCTCAGTCGGTTCAGTTCCTCCTTGAAGGAAAGGATGACCTGGCTGCGGTCCTTGTCTTTCCGGCTCAGCAGCCCGCTGTCCGATTCATCGAGGTCGTTGTACATTTCCGCCAGGCGGTTCAGGAGTTGGATCCGTTCGGGAATGAGCTGCGTGAGCACCTGGTCCTGCTGCCGGAAGAGCAGGGACACGGTGGTGAAGGTGGCATCCCAGATCTTCCGCCTGCTGCGCGTCCAGAGGAAGCCGGCCACCACGGTCAGCACCAGCAGGAACACAGCGAAGGCGGTCCGGAGGCGTCCGGCAGAGGAACGATAGTGCTGTTGCATCGCTTCCATCCGGTAATACTCCCCGGTGAATGCAGACACGGAAGCGCAGATGTCCCTGTAAAAGAGGTCGTTCCATGCCCGGTTCATTTTCAGGAATTCCCCTTCCGTGTCCATTCCGTCCCGGGAGTGGATCCTCGCCCGGTTGTAATCGACGACAATCCGTTCTTCGGGAGAAGAGAGCCGCTGCGCCCGGGCCAGGATGGCCTCCGCGGAGTCGCGGCGGTCCCGGAGGGCGTAGGCCAGCGCCCGTTCCGTCTCCTCGGCGGCCGTCAGGGCGCTTCCGCCCCGCCCGAGACAAAGACCGTAGTAATACAGGATGCTGTCAGGATCGGGCTCGGAAGCGGCGGCATGGTTGGCGGCCAGGGAGCGCCAGACCTCGGCCTGCAGGTCGGGAACGGCCGGGCCCCGGAGGATGTCCCGAAGCAGCCTGTCGCTTCCGGCCGTCTTCCCCAGGATGCCCAGCGTCCGCGCCAGGGAGAGGCAGGCATAGGCGGCGTACAGCGTATCTCCAGCCGCCCGGAAGGCTGCAAGGGACTTCTCATAGCATTGCTCCTGCGTGAGGTAGTTGTGGGAATGCCCGTAAATCTCCCCCTCGTTCCGGAAAGACAGGCCCAGGTAATGGAGGTCCCCGCACTCCCGGGAAAGCATCTCCGCCCGCTGGAAAGCGAGGATGGCCTCGACATCCCTGCCGGCGTTGTTCCGCACGCGGCCGAGGCTGTAGGCGGCCAGCATCCGGTCCCGGACGGAGCCGTGGGCATCATAATAGCGGGCGGCAATCCGGACCAGTGAGTCGTCCGGGGTGTCGATATAACATTTATCCAGTGCGAGGGAGGTCAGGAGCGCATGGCGCGCCCTTTTCCGGGCGCCCATCCCTTCTGTCGGAATGCCCTCCAATGTGGACAGGGCCTCTCCGGGATCCATAGTCAACTGTTTCTCAGCCAGCGCGAGCCGACGGTCTGTGGAGGTACATCCTGTCAGGAAAAGGAGGGACAGGATTCCTATTCTGATTACGTGGTTCATCTGTATAAAAAAACAGAAGTGATGAACCATGAGCCTACTGAAGTTGATGGATCGGCAAATCCAAAAGAAGACAGATAGGAATGGCCCACACTTCTGTTATGAAGTGCGCCATTCCTACCTTCCTGTCTACTTATGATCTGTTAAAATGCCCTGTTTTCAGCTTCAATGGACAAGAATGGAGGCATTCTTTGCGTATTTCGGGTTTATAACCGTCACAAAATTAAGGATTCCCGCCGAACTGTGCAAGAATCCATTGAAAAAAAGTGCTTCCGCACCCGGAAAAGAAGAGGACCCAAAAGTCAAGTTGACATTTGGCGTGAAATGGAACTTACTATTACACAATGCTTTATAGATAATCAATTACCCCAACAGGGCTAATTGTGTAATTCGCTACTAATCAAAAATTTCCATTCGACGGGGTGACATTTTTCGCATCCCGCGTGGCAGGCGAAGGGCGGCAGACGAAGGGTGGCGGCTCCATGGCGGGGAACGGCGGTCGCGGTCGGGGAAAGGGGTTCGTCCGGCTAACTCGCGCGGGTCGACGGAGCACCCCGCGCTCAA
>JAEEGF012006462.1_pt1 | contig 47225 bp, 44 predicted proteins | sample 9134171 | NCBI WGS metagenome assembly JAEEGF01 (sample SAMN16246542, study PRJNA631951) | gut metagenome | biome: gut microbiome; feature: rumen; material: AP-attached | host: Bos | place: Iran: Karaj | collected 2018-10
TTTATCGTCGCCGGAGCATCCGTCCGAATCTTTTCGCCGCGAAGTGAGGGTAGCGAACTCTGTCCTGCGTGCAAATGATCATAGAGACGTTTACAACAATAACAGGGGCTGTTTTTTTACAGCCCCTTTATTTTGACAGACTGTCGGATATATAAAGGAGAGTACGGATGAGCTTCTTCGATCAGTTTCCCATAGTGTTCCAGGCCCTTAACGAGGGCTTTTTACAGACATTAAAACTGTTTTTTGTGACCCTTTTAGGGGCAATGCCTCTCGGGCTTTTGATAGCGTTCGGGTCCATGAGCCGCATAAAACCTCTTCAGATATTTACCAAGGTATTGGTTTGGATAGTCAGGGGAACCCCTCTTATGATCCAGCTCCTCATCATCTATTATTTCCCGGGGCTCGTTCTTGGAAATCCCATATGGGGAGGCGGCGAAACAGGCCGTTTTTGGGCGGCTGCGATAGCGTTCATCATCAATTATGCCTGCTATTTTTCCGAAATATACAGAGGCGGAATACAGAGCATTCCCATAGGGCAGGATGAGGCCGGCCTTGTGCTTGGCATGACAAGGAGCATGATTTTTTTTAAAGTCAAGCTTTTGCAGGTGATAAAAAGGATAGTTCCCGCCATGTCAAATGAGATCATAACCCTTGTAAAGGATACGTCACTGGCGCGCATAATCGCACTTCAGGAGGTCATCTGGGCAGGACAGGCTTTTCTTAAGGGGTCGCAGGGAATATCCGGACAGATATGGCCGCTGTTTTTCACAGGTGTATACTACCTCGTCGCAACAGGAATACTCACCATCGCGCTTCACAAACTCGAAAAGAAGCTTGACTATTTTAAATAAGGGGGAACGATCATGGCGTTGCTTGAAGTAAAAGATATAAGAAAATCCTTCGGTAAGACAGAGATCCTTAAAGGCATATCCTTTGAACTTGAAAAGGGACAGGCGCTTTCCATAATCGGTTCTTCCGGAAGCGGAAAGACCACGCTGCTTCGGTGTCTCAATTTCCTCGAAACGCCCGATGAGGGCATCATAAAGGTCGGGGATGAGGTGCTGTTTGACGGCGCTGTAAAAGAGAAGGTAAGTGAAAGGGAACTCAGAAAAAAGAGGCTTCATTTCGGACTTGTTTTTCAAAGCTTCAATCTTTTTCCACAATACACGGCTCTTGAAAATGTCACCCTTGCCAAAAGGCTGATGGCAAAGGAAGATCCGCATTTTAAGGAAAACAAAAAAGAGATCATCGAAAAGATAACGGAAGAAGGAAAAGATCTCTTATATAAAATGGGGCTTAAGGACAGGATGGAAAACTATCCCCATCAGCTTTCCGGCGGACAATGCCAGAGGGTTGCCATAGCAAGGGCGCTTGCTTTAGAGCCCGATATACTCTGCTTTGACGAACCCACATCCGCCCTCGACCCCGAACTCACCGGGGAAGTTCTGAATGTAATAAAGGGGCTTGCCTCGCAGAATACCACAATGATAATCGTAACACACGAAATGGCATTTGCCAGAGACGTTGCCGACAGCATCATTTTTATGGATGGCGGCCACATCTTAGAACAGGGAGATCCCCAGGAGGTCTTCTACAATCCGAAAGAGGAGAGAACAAGGCAGTTTTTGGCCCGTTACAAGGAGAACGGATAAAAAAACTTGCAAATTGGCGCCTGCACGGTTATAATTGTTTTTTGCAAGGGGCCCTGCAAGGCCTGCCCGCTTATAAAAATGTGAAGCACAAGTAAGGAGGAAAAGACATGACTCTTTCAAAAAAGAGATCGCTTTTATATCTTGCATTTGCATTTGCCGCACTTTTTATGTTTGTCTTTTATTCATCTGCTCATGCAGATGACGGCTTTGACATACAAAACAAGGTGCTGGTAAAATATACAGGGGAAGAAAAGAACGTTGTGATCCCCGACGGAGTAAAATCCATAGGTGACGGTGCGTTTCTTGCAAACGATACCATTGAGACCGTTGTCATTCCGGACGGCGTTAAAAAGATCGGAGAGATGGCTTTCCACGACTGTGCGAACTTAAAGAGCGTAACGATGACGGATTCCGTTACCGAAATAAAGCGCCACGCCTTTAGCGAAGATCCTTCTCTTACAAGCATAAGGCTTTCCGAGTCCATTACAAGGCTTAACGAGAGCATGTTCTTTAACGATAAGTCTCTCGAAAGGATCGTTCTTCCGGATAATATCACCGAGATAGACTACTCATGCTTTAACAGCTGTGAAAAGCTTGTATTTGTCGGAATGCCTTCAAAGCTTGAAAAGCTTTATCCCTACAATTTTAACGGCTGCAAACTGCTTACGTCCATAAGCTTTCCAAAGACCATCCAGATCATCAGCAACAACAATTTCTACAACTGCACAAGCCTTAAGACCGTTTTTTATGAAGGAACAAAGGCTCAGTGGCAGGAAGTGGTTGTCCGCACAGGCGAGCATTTCCATGAAGGTATCTATGACGGAAATGATGCTCTCTTAAATGCTACCTTCGTTTACGGCAAGATGACCACATACTTTAACGATGTAATGCGCGGTTCATGGTATACAGAGCATGTTCAGTATCTTTATAACCGCGGCGCAATGACAGGCCTCAATGCATCCGATTTCGGTACAGAGAAGATCGTTGACAGAGCAACCTGCATAATGATCATGTATAAGATGGAAGGACAGCCTGCCGTTACGCTTAAGGCTCCCTTTCTGGATGTCACGACCGGAAGGTGGTTTTCAAAGGCTGTTATATGGGCAAAGCAGGAAGGTATCACTACCGGATATACGAAGGGCGACAGAGCAGGGTGCTTTGGACCCGAAGATGAGCTCACCCGTCAGGATTTCATGACACTGCTTTACAGATATGCTGAAAAGAAAGGCTATGATCTGACTGTGCCCTCGGCTGATGTATATTTTGAAAAGCCGGATGCCGATCAGGTGGCTTCGTATGCAAGGACAGCCGTAAACTGGGGCTATTATCACAAATTCATCGGAAACGGGTCCGATCTTTTGCCGGGTGACAGTATAACCAGAGCTCAGGCTGCGACCATAATATCAAGATTTTTAAGAGAATATGATGCATAACAAAAACCGGCCGAATGGCCGGTTTTTTATAGAGTGTCAAAACAGCGGGATCAACAAAGATGCGATATATGCCGCAAACGATGCCAAAAGCGCAACAACGGTAAGAGAACCGTTTAACAGGGCGGCGACGACCGCAATGACAAAGCCCGTAAGGGATGCGCCCATGCTTCCTGCGGCCGAAAAGACGGCAGGTATCGTCATTGCGCCCAGAACGGCATACGGCACATAGAAAAGGAAGCTTTTTACAAAACGTGACTTGATCTTTTTCCTGAAGACCAGCATCGGGAGCATTCTGATAAGATAGGTCACGCCCGCCATAACGCCGATATATAACAACAATGTGGTCGTATTCATGTCTCTTCATCCTCCTTTTCTTTAATGGGGAAAAGGAGAGCTCCTGCAAGAGAAGCTATGATGCCGCATATGATGATCACAAAGCCGCCCGATACGTTCTTAAGGAAAGGAACATATGCAAAGAGGCATGACAGCGCGACGGATGTGATAACGACTGCGGCCACCCCCTTATTCTTTTTAAGAGGCGGTACTATTATGGCGATAAACATACCGTATATGGCCATGCCGAGTGCGTTTTTTATTGCCTCCGGGAGTATCTCTCCCGCAAATGCCCCAAGGAAGGTCCCAAGCGACCAGGTGAAATACGGAAGCGCCATAAGCCCCGACAGATATTTTTTTGTGATGTGTCCGCCTTTGCCGGACGATACCGCAAAGATCTCGTCTGTTATGCAAAACGAAAAACCGAGTCTTGCCGGTGTCTTAAAGGTTTTATCGAGCTTTTGCGTAAGAGAAAGGCTCATCAGCGAATAGCGAAGGTTTATGATAAACTGCGTCAGCGCCATCTCAAAATATCCGCCTGCGGCGGAGATGATGGTGACGCCCGCTACCTGCCCGGCAGATGTCACATTTGAAAGAGATATCAGCACGGCGGCCCAAAGCGGTATGCCTGCCTGTACGGCCATTATCCCAAAACCAAAAGACACCGAAAGGTATCCTAAAGCTATCGGGACGGCATCCTTTAAACCTTCCGCAAAGCTCAGGTCTTTTTGTTCGTTCATGGTATAAGTCCTATCAAAAAGAAATAACGAAAAGGATTATAGCATAAACCGAAAAAAAATCAAATGTTTTCGCAAAAACATATTGACATTTGTTGCAGGCTTTGATATATTTTATTTCGTGTCTGTCGGAGAGGCACATTTGATGAGAACAAACACTCTCTATTTCTCATCAGGAGCAAAGGATAATTGTTTTTTTGTATGGAGGTGCCAAATGGCAAACATTAAATCTGCAAAGAAGAGAGTTCTTGTAATCAAGACAAAGACAGAAAGAAACAAGGCTATCAAGTCTAAGGTAAAGACTTACGTAAAGAAGGTAGATGCCGCTATCGAGTCAGGCGACAAGGCTGCTGCAAAGGCTGCACTTCTTGCTGCAACAAGCGAGATCGACAAGGCTGCAAAGAAGGGTGTTTACCACAAGAATACAGCAAGCCGCAAGGTTTCACGTATGAGCCTCGCTGTAAACAAGATGGCTTGATTTTTGAACTGAAATGTTTTTTGCCGGCGCACGTGTGCGCCGGTTTTTTTGTGCCCAAAAAAATACTTGCATTAACGGGGTACATTGTATACAATGTACGCGTCAAAGTCGCCTGACCGCCGGCAGGCAGACGCAGATGTAAAACAAGAAAGAGAGGAGACAAAGCATGAGAACGAAAAGGTTACTTGCATTTGTTACAGCTGCGATGCTTCTCGCAGCAGGCTGCTCAAATAGCAGCAGCCAAAATGAAACTGCCGCAAGCAGTGAAGGGGCAAAGGTAAAGGAGGGCGGAGAGATAGTAGTCGGCGTACAGCAGGACATCGACACGCTTGACCGTCACAAGACGGAGACCGCAGGAACAAGAGAGATACTCTTCAATATTTACGAAGGTCTCGTAAAGCCAAACAGCAAGGGCGAACTACTGCCCGCAGTCGCAGAAAAGTATTCTATTTCGGATGACGGAAAAGAGTACACATTCGACCTCAGAAAGGGGGTAAAATTCCATAACGGAAATGAAGTCACGGCAGAGGATGTAAAATACTCCTTAGACCGCGCCGCAGGGCTTCTTGAAAGCGATCCGGGAAACATCCTTGACAGCAACTTAAAGAGCGTTGAAAAAGTAACTATAGAAGACGAAGACACCGTGAAGGTGACATTAAAGGAAGGCGATACCGAATTCATAGCATATATGACAACTGCCATAATGCCAAAGGACAATGCCGATCCCGCAAAGGATCCCATCGGTACAGGCCCCTTCAAATTCGAATCATATACACCTCAGGACAAGCTTGTGATCGTAAAGAACAATGATTATTACGGAACTCCCGCACATCTTGACAAGGTGACATTCAAGATCATTGCCGATGCAGATTCATCCGTGATACTTGCAATGCAGAACGGAAGCATCGATATATATCCTTACCTGACCGCCGATCAGGCGTCACAGCTTAAGAAAGACTTCAATATCGAAGTCGGAAGCACGAACCTTGTGCACGCGCTTTTCCTTAACAATGCCGAAAAGCCGTTTGACGATGTACGCGTAAGACAGGCGCTTTGCTATCTTGTAAACAAGAAAGAGGTCATCGACATGGTATTTGACGGATACGGCCAGGAGATCGGAAGCGGCGTATTCCCCTCATTCGGACTGTATTTTGACAAGGATCTTGTAGATACATACGACCCTGACAACACAAATGTCGAAAAAGCAAAAGAACTATTGAAAGAAGCAGGTTATCCGGACGGCTTCACATTCACGATAACCGTTCCTTCAAACTATCAGCCCCACATAGACACGGCTCAGGTCATTGCCGAACAGCTCAAAAAGGGCGGCATAACGGCAAAGATAGAACTTGTCGAATGGGCAAGCTGGGTTAACGATGTTTACATTGGAAGACAGTTTGTTTCAACAGTCATCGGACTCGATGCAGCCCTTGCACCCAAGGCACTTCTCGGAAGATACGATTCAGAGAGCACCAAAAACTTTGTGAACTTTAAGAGCGATGACTATGACAAGGCGATCCGCGCGGCAATTGCATCCACAAGTCAGGATGAGAAAGTAAAGCTTTACAAAGAATGCCAGGAGATACTAAATAAGGACGCAGCTTCCGTATATATCCAGGATCCCGCTTCGCTTGTTGCGGTAAATAAAAAGCTCGCAGGATATACCTTCTATCCCTTATATGTTCAGGATATGAGCCTTGTATATTTTGCCGAATAAATAATTATCGGATCAGCCGGGCGCCTCAGGCGCCGGCTGATCTTTTTTGCGGAAGCATATATGTGAAGAAATTTTTCCTTGAATTACGATGGAAAAAAATGTATAATAATGAGTACAAGTTATTGCGGCGCTTTGCCGCAGACATCTCATAATAAGGAGGTATAGGTTTATGAAGAATAAAAACCTGAAAAGAATCGTCGCACTCTTTTTGGCGGTCATTCTTGCCGGTCTTACAGGCTTTACAAACATAACAGCCGCAGCCGGTACGGGATTGCCATTTAAGGATGTAAAGAAAACAAACTGGTATTATGATTACGTTAAGTTTGTCTACGAAGAAGGCGTGATGACTGGTCTTAATGAGACCACATTCGGCCCCAACGAGGCAATTACACGTGCCATGGTCGTTACAGTTTTCTACAGACTTGCCGGAGAGCCCGAAGTTGTGGTAAATAAGAAGCCTTTCCCCGATGTTGCCAAGAATAAATGGTATTCTGCAGCAGTGGCATGGGCTAAGGAAGTAGGGATCGTCGGCGGATACAACGACGGCAATTTCGGCCCGAACGACAACATAAAGAGACAGGATTTTGTCAAGATATTAAAGAGCTATTGTGATTATATCTGCGCAGACTTCGCACCGCTTACCGATGAAAGCTACAAAACAAAGCCGGATGCAAAGAAGGTATCAAAATATGCGCGCGAATATATGGACTGGGCATATAAGAGAAATCTTATAGGTCAGGGAAGCGACCTCAATCCTTTAGGAGACCTTACCCGTGCCGAAGCAGCCGCTATGTTCATGCGTTTTGAAATGAATAAGGGATATACATATAAGGTCATTCCTCTTTCAACACCTTTTAATGTGTATTTCTTCATAGAAACCGACAACCCGGATCCCGAATCATTCTTCTTTGAAGATGAGGATTCTGTATATGCTACCGACGACATAATATCAAGCGTTACACCTTTAACCGGTTTTATTAAAAACCTTTTGGATGGGTTGGCAAATATGGTTCCCGTAGATGGCGGCTATTCGGCTTTGGGCTGGAAGACAGACGGCGGCGAGCTTTGCCTTAAGAGAAAGATCCGGTTAGACTCCGAACCCATAATACTGCCCGGTATCGGTCAGGTGGCTGACATGGGTACCTACGCGATCGAAGATACAGACGTAGTGGTAACCGTTCCCGCGCTTATAAGCGTAGAGGATTTTCTGTTGCATGGGTGCGGCGATGCATTAAAGGCCATAGGCCAATATGTCGATATCGAAGCGATCTTAAAGAGCATTGGTGAATTTGTAAATGAAGAAGAGATCAAAAAGTTCATCGAAGAAAACCTTGACGAAGAAAAGATCATAGAGATCATCAATACTTTTATAAACGAAGAAGAGATCAAAAAGTTTATCGAAGAAAACCTTGACGAGGAAAAGCTCACAGACCTTATCAATGCTTTCATAGACGAGGAAGAGATCAAAAAGTTTATCGATGAGTACCTTGACGGAGAAACAATAGCAACGCTTGTAGACGCGCTTGTTGATGAGGAAGCGCTTAAGAATGCATTGGATGAATATCTTAACGAAGAAGCCATCATAGATCTTGTCAATTCACTTATAGATGAAGAAGAGCTTAAGAAATTTGCAGATGAGTATTTGACAGACGAGGCAATTGAGCAGTTTGTTACCGAGCTTTTGAACAATGAAGACGTCAAGAAGCTTATAGAAGAATACCTTAATGATGAAGATCTCAAGAAATACATCGAAGAAAATCTTGACGAAGAAAAACTTGCAGAGTTTATCAATTCGTTCATAGATGAAGAAAAGATCAAAGAATTCATTGATGAGTACTTAGACGATGAGGCGATAGTCGGGTTCTTAGGCGGACTCTTAAATGATGAAGATCTTCAGAATCTGAATGAAGAACTCCAAAAGTTCATAGATAAATTACCCGACGAAGAGACTATCGCAAATCTTATTGATTCTCTTGCAGACACAGAAGAGATAGATAAGCTCATCGACAAGTATTTAAGCGATGAGACTATAGCCGGGCTCGTAGGAGAACTCGTAAAAGAAGAAGAGCTGATCAAACTTGTTGACGAATTCTTAAGCGATGAGGCAATAGCACAGTTCATAGATGCATTATATAACAACGAAGAGATTCAGAAAGTTATAGATGAATACCTGAACGCGGAAGCGATAGGCAAGGTGATCGCAGACCTTTTCAGCCAGGAAATGATCGCAAGCTTGAAGGAAGGGCTTACGGCTTACGGGATCGATCTCGACGCGATATCTTCGGCAACCGGTGAAATTGCAGATTATATCGGAGGTCTGATCGGTATTCACTGACCTAACCTTGAGATTCATTGACAGATATAAAAAAGACCGGCCGCCGGCCGGTCTTTTTGTTTTGGGTAAAAGGTGATTAATCCTTTAACACATGGAGCACCTTTATAAGCTGCTCTTTTTCCGTGTTGGAGAAAGACTCAAGCATGTTTAAGATCTCTGCGTCAAGAGGGTTGACATTTGATTTGTCCGTATAGAGCAGATAATCTATTGAAACCCCCAAGAGATCTGCATAATACGAAAGAACCCTTAAATTGAGCTTGACTTTGTTGTTTTCTACGTTGCTTATGTAAGCAACTGTTACGCCCAGCTGGCGTGCGATGGAATCCTGTGTGATTCCCTTTTCCTTGCGGAACTGCTTAAGTCTGAGTCCGATGGCTGCGTAGTCGATGTCCCTTTCCTTTATCATATTAACCTCCTCATTGTATTTGTATTTCCTTTGTAGAATTGATTGTAGCATATAAATCAAAAAAAGTATATATTAAAAAGAGAAATTATAAAAATTTAATAAGTTGGATCTTGGGGGAAATCAAACATGAGAAAGCAGCCTGACACTTCACAGCCTAAAAAAATGTATGGAATTTTTCCAGGATTTGTGGTATAATGATGGGGAAAATTTGAAGGAAAGGAGGATAGCATGAAAAGAGTATTCTTATTGGATTATGAGAATACTGCAGTCAGAGGACTTTACGGAATATCCGAACTGGGCTACGGGGACAAGGTCGTTGTGTTTTGCTCTAATGAAAACATAAGATCAGCCCTTGTTGACCTGCTGAAGGTATACGAAGAACGCCGTGTGGAGATCAGAGTACATCTGTTGAAGAAAAGAGCTATGAACGCTCTCGACTTCATGATCACGACCTACCTGGGCTTTGAGTTATCGATCGAATCCCAGAAGGAGATCTTCGTCGTATCTGCAGACAGGGGATATGAATCGGCCATTGATATGGCTCACGAGCTGAGCAATGGCATATTCATAGGTTTTCACGAAAGCATTTACGAATGCCTTCATGAGAACTTCAGAAAATCTCTGCCCCAGAAAGATGATGAGGTTATGGCGATCGATGCGGAGGAGACTCTTATAATCGAAAGCGAACCGAGACAAAGGCTTTCCGCAAAACAGGTGAAAGCCCTTTCGGGTCCGGTGGCTGATGTGGACGGAGGAAAAAAGAAAAGATCTTCGGCAACCGTAAAGCAGAGAGCGGGCTACCGCAAAAGCTTCATGCAGCGCATGGAAACAGACGGTATCATACCTAATCAGTACATCGACCAGCTGACTGCATTTATGGACAAGTCAAGATCCATGATCGAGTTCCGCGAAAAAGCTATCGTTGCACTCGGCGGCAAGAATAAAGATCTCGTCGGTGAAGCGGTAAAATATTATCTGGAATATGATCGTAACCGTCCATAGCGATATGTTTTCAAAATCCAAAAAAAACGGGTACGGGATCCAAGGCCGTAAAAAAGCCGTGGGTCCCGTACTTTTTTTTAGAGAACAAATGCGCGGCTGCATATAGTTATAAAAACTACATTTTGTAGTAACTGAAACAAAAATTACTTGTAAACGTCATACAGTTATGATATACTTATCCTCGTATTTGATCGACAAACAGTAACTGAACAGTTACAAAAAATATTTTTTAAGAAAGAGGGAAATAATGAGCGGATACGAGATAACAACATGTTCGACGGCTGATCTTACTCAGGAGGCTATGGACAAATACGGCCTTAAATATGCGATGTTTTCGTATATCATAGATAATGTCAGCTACAAGGATGATCTTTACAAAAGCATCACACCCAAGAAGTTTTATAAAATGATAATGGACGGTGCGACGCCAACAACAAGCCAGGTGAGCACAGCCGACTATCTGGACCTTTGGTCACCCATTCTTTCAGATGGGAAGGATGTCATCCACCTTTGCCTTTCGTCCGGCATTTCAGGCACATACAATTCTGCCAAAGTGGCAGTTGAAATGGCGGCAGAAAAATATCCTGACAGAAAGGTCATTGCAATAGATACTCTCGCGGCATCACCGGGTCTTTCTTTATTGGCCGCAAAAGCAGCGGAAAACAAGGCTGCGGGAATGAGCTTTGAGGACAATGCCGCATGGATAAAAGATCATCTTCACAACGACCAGACATGGTTCTTTTCATCAGACCTTACCTGCTTTATAAGAGGAGGAAGAATATCAAAGGTTGCGGGGACCTTCGGACAGTTGCTTAATATCTGCCCTTTGATGTATGTTGCAAAGGATGGGACTCTCCAGGTTGAAAAGAAGCTCAGAGGGCGCAAAAATGCCATTAAAGGTATTGTATCTACAATGGAGTCGCTTGCAGATGACAGACTTGGTTACTCAGGAAAGGTAATGATCACCCACTCAGACTGCTATGAGGATGCAAGAGCCGTAGCAGACCTTATTGAAAAGACATTCCCTAAGATGAAGGAAAAGCCAGAGATATATGACATCGGAACTGTCATCGGTTCCCACACAGGTGTAGGAACTGTGGCGCTTGCCTTCTGGGGAGATGAAAAAACAAAATAAAACTGTACGTAAACACCTGCTTTTTCGGCCGGTGTTTACTTTTTTTTGCGGATATGGTAGAATTGATCTTATGAAAAAGACAGCAAAAAAGAAAAATGTCGGTGAAAGACCGGCAGTAAAAAAAGAAAAAAAAGATAATATAGGGCCTAAAAAGGATGAGGATGTCATATATATCATAGAGGAATACTCAGACCCCGATGATGACGATGATGACTATGATGATGAAGATGATTATGCGGACCCCGTGGAAGAGGAAAAAGAGCCTTTGCATGAGGAGGTAAAAAAGGAAAAGAAGCAGGCAGAAAAACAAAAGAAAGGCAAAAAGAAAAAGCATGTTTTCCTTAAATTCCTTTTTGGCATTATTTTGGTGCTTGCCGTCGTGTGGTTTACGCTTCACGGTATCATAACGATCTATCTTTCGGGCCTTAATAAAGCGGAATACGAAAAGAAGACGGCCTCTGTGGATGTCCCTTCGGGCGCGTTTATCACAAATATGCTTATAATAGGCACGGATTCGCGTAAGCCCGAAGATGAAGCGGGCAGGAGCGACTGCATTCTGTTGATGTCGGTAAACAGGCTTAGCAGAACCATCACTCTTACATCCTTCCTCCGGGACAGCTACGTGGAAATACCCGGGCACGGCAGCAACCGTATAAACGCGGCATACAGCTTCGGCGGGGCCCCCCTTCTCATAGAGACCATAGAGAATAATTACAAGATAGGCATAGACGGATACTTCGTAGTGGATTTCTTCTCCTTTATAGACGTAATAGATGCTGTAGGCGGAGTGGAAATAGACGTCACGGATGAAGAGGCAGATTACATAAACAGGTATCTTTGCGAGATAAACAAGATACTCGGAAAAGAACAGGGCGACGGTAACCTTACATCTTCGGGACATGTAAAGCTTTCGGGCAAACAGGCTCTTTCATATTCAAGGATAAGATACATAGGCACCGATTTTGCAAGAACGGACAGGCAAAGAGAGGTACTTTCCGCTCTCATTGCCTCTGCCAAAAAAACAAATCCTTTTAAACTGGCGGCAGAACTTAAGGATGTCCTGCCCAGCATAACGACCTCCATACCTGCATATAAACTTGCAAACTATGTCATGGCGCTTCCTGTATGGATGCTTTTTGATATAGATCAGCAGCGCATACCTGCGGAAGGAACCTGGCAGTATTTTACTACAGAAAGCGGCATGTCGGTGATCAAGCTTGATTTTGAGAAAAACACAAAGGTGCTTTGGGAAACGATCTATGATAAAAAATAAAGTCAGGATCCTTTACGAGGATGAAGAAATAATAGTGGCCGTAAAGCCTGCCGGCTTGGATTCGCAGGAGAGCAGGGGGATGTCTTTGGACATGGTAAATGCTTTGAAGAACCACCTTGCATCAAACAAAGCCAAGACGCCTTATATAGCTCCCGTGCACAGGCTTGACAGACCCGTAAAAGGAATAATGATCTACGCAAAAACTAAGGAAGCGGCATCGGCACTTTCCGCTCAGATCGCAAAAGCCGGGCATATGGATAAGGAATACTTAGCCGTAGTGAGCGGGCGCTTTGAAGGGGCGGGGGTGCTTGAAAACTATCTTCGCTTTGACAGAAAAAACAATATTTCGCTGATCTGCGGCCCGCAAGATGCGGGGGCACAGTCTGCTAAGCTTGAATATGAAGCGGTAGAATGCATAGACGGGGAGGCAGTAGGTGGAAAAGAGCACCGAAAAGAATGGCAGCTGTTTGAGGAGGAACTTAAAAAGCTTAAAACGGAAGACTGCCTTAAAGGCGAGGTTACTCTTATAAGAATAAGACTCCTTACAGGCAGGCATCATCAGATCAGGCTTCAGCTTTTAGCTGCCGGACACCCGGTAATAGGCGATACAAAATACAACGCGGAATTTGCTGCTTACAATAAAGGCTATGCCCTGTGCCTTTGCGCATCCGCACTTAGCTTTGAGCACCCGCTTGCAAAAAAGAAAATGAGCTTTACTTTGATGGAGGAATGATATGAGCATCCCCAAGGTTATACATTTTTGCTGGTTTGGCCACGGCGAAAAGCCGGACATAGTAAAAGAGTGCATGAATTCATGGAAGGAGCTTTTGCCGGACTACGAGATAAAGGAATGGAATGAAGACAATTTTGATGTAAACAGATATGTCTATTCAAAGGAAGCCTATGCCGCAAAGAAATACGCATTCGTCGCCGACGTGGCAAGATTCCATGTTTTGTATAGTTATGGCGGCATTTACATGGACACGGACGTAAAGCTTTTAAAAAGGCCGGATGCATTTTTAAAACACCGTATGTTTGCGGGCTATGAAAGAAGCGGCCTTGTAAACCCCGGCCTTGTGATAGGCTGCGAAAAAGGACACGAGATAGCAAGGGCAATGCTTGCCTTTTACTCAAAGCATCATTTCCTTTTAAAGAACGGCAGACCCGACATGACTACGGTCTGCACCATAATGACAAAATGCCTCGAAAAAAAGGGGTATATTATGGGCGGCAAGGCGTGCGATGAAGAAAGGATATGCATATATCCCACCGAATATTTCGATCCGCTTGATTTTGAGACGGGAAAGATGAATATGACTGAAAACACTCACTCGGTGCATTATTATTCGATGTCGTGGAAATCAAAAAGCGATATGTTTATGTACAAAGTGGGACTTGGAATAAAACGCATAGTGGGGAAAAAACTGTACGGAAAAATAGCTCTGTTAAAACACAAAGTATTGGGGTAGGGGTATGAAGATATTACTGCTTAAATGCGGAGACATCTGTTATGACGGCGTGGTCATAATGCTCCGCAATATTTTAAAATACATGGATAAGACCGGCATGGAGATATGGCTCTATGCCAACGGCCGTGTGGCAGATGAGGAAATAGCAGGTGAATTTTCGAATATGGGAATCATCCTTGTGACAGGCGGACAGGACGGGCTTGATGATGAAAAGACGTCTGCGGATATAAGAAGGCTGTGCAGGGCCGAGCGCTTTGACATAGTTCACTGCAACACGGGCAACAACCGCTTTTCCGGCATAGCACTGCTTGCGGCACGGGCCGGGGGAAATGCGGTCCGCATCGCACATTCACACAACACAAACGGAGCAGATAAAACTTATTCCGCAAAGGCCAATGCTTTCAGGCGGATAAACCGCGAACTCGCCCATGTGCATCTTGCATGTTCGGCTTCTGCGGCAGACCACCTGTTTGGAGCAGGCTGCAAACATATCATCATAAGAAACGGTATAGATACCGCACATTTTAAGTATGATGAAAAAATAAGAAATGAGATAAGGTCAGCTCTTGGAATACCGGATGATACCATCCTGATAGGAAATATCGGAAAAATGATAAATCAGAAGAATCAGGAATTTCTTCTTAATGTCATGTCGGTGCTGAAGAAAAGACAGATCGCTTCAAGGCTTATGATTCTTGGTGAAGGTGCTTTGCGCAAAATGCTGGAGCTTCAGATATCTTCGCTCGGCCTTATGGATGAAGTGCTGCTTCCGGGGAACATAGATGATATAGCGCCGTATCTTAATGCTATGGATGTATTTGCCATGCCCTCCGTATTTGAAGGGCTTCCCGTGGCGGCGGTGGAGGCACAAGCTGCAGGTCTTCCGGTCATATTGTCAGATGTAATAAGCCGCGAGACCGATCTTACAGGAAATGTCACTTTTTTAAGCCTTGAAGAGGGATGGGAAAAATGGGCGGACTCTATCCTTGAGGCTTCAAAGAGAAAAAGAGAAGATACTGCGATAAGAGTCCTTGAAAAAGGATTTGATATAAGGCATACAGCATCTGGTTTAAGAAAGATGTACATAAAGATATATGATAAAAGGAAAGGCCGGATATAGTAAAATGGATAAAGTATCGGTCATTATACCCGTTTACAATGCGGGCGAAAAAATAACGGATATGCTTTCGCAGATAAAGAGTCAAAGCTACTCTGAGCTTGAGGTCATCGTAGTTGATGACGGATCAAAGGATGACTCGCTTCAAATAATAAAAAGGCAGGCAGATAAAAGGTTTGTCGTCATAGAAAAAAAACAAAACGAGGGCGTCTCTTCCGCAAGAAATGCGGGGCTTGACGCGGCAACCGGAAAATATATCGTTTTCCCGGATGCGGACGACATCGTAAAAACCGATTATATAAAAACACTTTTGCACACGATAAAAGAGAACGATGCGGACATGGCGGTATGCGGATATGAGCGTTTTGGAGAGGACGGCCTGATAAGTGGAAAAAGCGATCTTAAGGCCCTTGATGGAAAGATACTTTCCGCCTATGAATTTGCTCTTGGGTCGCTTGATGCAGGCGGAATATGCAGCACGCTCTGGAACAAGATATACCGGGCAGATATTGCAAAGAAGATATGTTTTGACGAAAGACTCACCGTGGGCGAAGATCTTATTTATAATTTTGAATATGCAGCGAAAATAAGAAACGCTGCGGTTACGGACGAGTGCCTCTACGGATATTACGAAAACCCGAAAGGCGCACTTAAAAGCATAGACGGCGCAGCAGAATTTGACACACGGCGTTTTTCGGAATGGGAAGCGCTTAAAAAAGCAGCCGGGATGTTAAAAAAGTTTCCGGAATACAAAAAAGCGGACGGCGCGGCAATGTATTACCGCTTTTTGGTTGCGGCACACAATCTGTACTATCACGCAAAGGATGCGGGCTTAAGCGGCGAATACGAAGAGAAGGTCTTATCCGAAATGGAAAAGTTGCTTTCGGATTCCAAAAGAAAGATCATCGCAAACAAATATATAAATGCGAAATGGAAAGCAAAGCTTCTTGCGGGGAAAAGGTAGAGTAAAAGATGAAACATAAGAAGGTTTATCTGAGAGCATATTTTGGCGACAACTTAGGTGATGACATATTTGTGGAAATGGTGGCAAAAAGGTATCCGGATGCGGACTTTTTATGCCTAAGGTCCGAAAAACAGCTCAGAAGATTCCCTGAAAACGTGAAGGGCGTATGCGGCCTTAGGGAAAGGCTTATTTACAGACGCCTCAGGCTTAAAGGCGACAGGGAAGCTTCCGAAGAACTTGATATAGTTTTGGAAGACAAGGCTGTAAAAAAAGCCGACTTGGCGGTATATGTGGTGGGCTCGGGCTTTATGGAAGACGACCGCACGATAGCGATGGACAAAAGGGACCGCATATTTTTCAGGAGCAGGCCGTACGTTCTTGGCGCAAGCTTTGGGCCTTACGAGAACGATTCCTTCCTTGTGAAATATAAAAAGTATTTTGACCGTTGCAAGGATGTATGCTTCCGTGACAGTTTTTCTGCAAAGATATTTTCCGGCAAGGCAAGGCGTGAAAGTGACATAGTATTTGCCTATGACGGGGCAGAGGATGTTACCATGCCGGAAGGCTTTGAAAGATATCAGGTCATTGCTCCCGCATCAAGCATAGCGGAAAGAGAAAAGTATGTATCTTTTCTTAAAGAATGCATTTCGTATGCTGCCCGGGAGGGCATAAAGACCATATTGGCAGTCTTTTGTAAAAATCAGGGTGACGGAAAAGTTGCGGATGAACTTGCATGCGACAACTGCCTTATATTTGAATATCCGGATAAGAAAGCATCTTTCATGGCAGGTCTTATAAAAGACGCCGAGCGGGTGATAGCCGTAAGGCACCACAGCGCGGTGCTTGCCATGAGATATTCGGTGCCGGTGGCTGTGCTTGCATACAGCGAAAAGACGACTCATATGATAGAAGATATCGGCGGGTGTGCTAAGAGCCTCGGCATAGACGATATTACGGGTATGACGGCAGAAGAGTTTATAAAAGGCTACAGCTTCCGCCTTGACGAAGAAAAAGCGGCAGAGCTTAAAGAATCCGCATTAAGACAGTTTGAAGCGCTTGACAAAGAGCTTGGAAGGGTTTGATCATGATAAAAGAAGTAAGGATCACAAAAGTGGAAGAGCTTATGCCCCTCCTAACAGAGCAGGAATACCGCAAAGATCTTGGGAGAAACAGAAGCTCATTTATATACAGGGGCATGTCAGACGCTTCCTTTAAGATGCAGACAAGCCTTTTCAGAAACTGTAAGGAAAAACAAAAATACTTAGAGCCGGCCATACTTGAAAACTTTACCAAGTATGCCTTGAGCGAGGAGCCTGCCCTTGAAAACTCGGTCTGGAAACAGATGATACTGGGGCAGCACTACGGCCTTCCCACAAGGCTTCTTGACTGGTCGCATTCCGCTCTTATCGGCCTGCACTTTGCGGTGACCGAACCCGATATAGGAGATATGGAAAAGCATGACTGCCTTGTCTGGAGAATAGATATGGCGGAAATGTACCGCCTTTTGCCGGAAGCCTACCGAGATGTAGTGCACAGCAAACGAAGCACAATTTTTTCCGTGGATATGCTTGATGAAATGCACTGCGGCCTCGAAAAATACGATGAGGATATGGGCAAGGACTGCATGATGATCATAGAGCCGCCATCCCTTAACACCCGCATAGCAAACCAATATTCCTTCTTTTCCATAATCCCCATGAAGATGGAGGATGTGGAGGCCTTCCTTGATGAAAGGACAGACAATACTGTCAAATATATCATTGACAAAAGCTTAAGATGGCGTATCCGCGATATGCTTGACGAACTCAACGTCAGCGAAAGGATAGTCTATCCCGGCCTCGGCGGTCTTTCAAAATGGATCGCAAGGCACTACTATGTCAAATGATCAAAACTTTAAATATTTAATAAGACGGTCGCAGTTGTTGCCGTCCTGATAGGTGTACATCTTATCCCTAAGGAGCCTGCGATCTTCTGCAAAGTCATCTTTGCCTTCTGCGCATTCTGACAGAAAGCCTGTAAGCTCTGTCAGAGTGCGTATTTTTTTGCCCGGCATCATGCTTAAAGGATCATCTATCATAAAACCGCGGGAATATTCGTTTATGTCCCCTATCAAAAAGCCTATGGGGCGGTCAAGCAGCAGATATTCGTAATATACGGACGAATAATCGGTAAGAAGTACGTCCGCGCACTCCACAAGCTCGTTTACCTGTATGTCGGCCGCAAAAAGATCGGAATCGGTTATATACTTGATGCTTTCAAGGTCTGCGGCATTTATCAAAGACATGTCCTGCAGATGATGGATCTTTACGACCATGAGCATTTTGTTTTGCGTAAGGAAGCTGTCGAGCTTTATAAGCTCGTCTTTTTTGTTGATTATATTAAGGGCAAAGGGATCCGGCTTTTCCGAATCGTTTACGCGAACGGACTGCTTAAAGGTCTGCATCGAAAGGATGATCTTTTTGCCTTCCTGCCTGTCAAAAAGAAGCGGTATACAGTCCTTGTGGCGGTATAAGAGGTCGATCCTTGGCATCCCGGTTATAACGGTGTCCTTTCGGGGCACTTTATAGACCTTGCTCCATATATCGCGGCCGTAAGGGCTGCAGCATAAGATCCTGTCAAATATTTTATAGTCCTTGGGCGAAGTCATCTGCTTTAAGGGGGCTGTACCATGGTTTACATCTACTACGCGCTGGCCCTTTCTCCAGTTTTTGAGCCAGTAGGGGTGCGAAAAGAGGAAGAGCCCCGCTACCCCCGTATAGTAATTGGCGCGAAGAGTAAGGAAAGGATGAAAACGGGAAATGAATACAACATTTTCATGCTTTGGATACAGTGAAGTATCGTGCACAAACCAGATGAGCTTATATTGCCTGTTATAGCCGTGTTCAAGAAGATATTCATAGAATACGCGCACATTGTCGGCGTAGTCACCCTCGCTTTCAAGAACTATATAGTTTTTTTTGAGGGGCAGCTTTCTGAAAAGGGAAAGGCTTAAGGCATTCAAAGGTTTAAAGAGCGCACCGATAGCATATGTTCCCATCATTTTGAAGGCTCCGTTCATTCCGCCGGATGAAGCTGCTTTTTTTATTCTGGTCTTAATGCTGTTTGACATATATAACCTCCCGCCTTGCACGGCGCAAAAATGGTATATAGTAATATAGCATTTCACTGCAATTTGGTCAAATAAAAATCGCGGCGCCTTAAGGCGTCGCGATCATCATGTTGTTATTTGCGATCGGTTATCTTTCAAGATTGACACTTGTAACGTGGGGGTTGGGTCCTTCATACCAGTAAAGGAAACACTCAACGGCAATATGATCTCCGACCTTAAGCTCTTTTACAGCCTTATATACATCTGTATCGGGGCCGCAGAGATAAGATTCTACTGTAAATGTGTATTCATTCTTTCCGTCGCTTACCTTGAAGTAAAGGTCATCACCTTCAGAACCGGAATTGTCCCACTTGTAGAACCATGCAGCGTCCTCGCCTGCATCATTCTTGCCGACAGGAACGACTTCAAGACCATTGAATGAAACATATTCGTTCATGTAGCTGACAAGATCGTCAGTTCCGAGGAATTCTGTGATGTCTACAGGATTTGCGGTGAGAGAGCTGTCATCGCCAAACTCAAATGTCGCGTCAATGACTTCTACCTCGCCTGACCACTCACCCTTGTAACCGGTAACTATGATGTTTCTGCCCTTGGTGAGTTCTTTTGCGTCTTCCTCAGAGCATGCCATGTTGTAGATGAAATATGCGCCGTCGTTAGCTGCAGCATAAACGGATATCTTGCCATCCCACCAGCTCTGTGTAGCCTGAACATAAACGGAAAGCTTTACTTCTGTATCCAGGTCTGCTTCCTCGAAATCGGAATGTGACATGTATTCGCTGTCGTTGATCTCCTCAGAGCCTGCAGCAACGCACTTTGTTATGTGGGGGTTGGGTCCTTCGTACCAGTAAAGGAAGCCTTCCAGATCGACTGCTTCACCTACCGAAAGGTTTTCTACGGCTTTGTAAACATCAGTGTCCTTGCCGGTAAGATAAGATTCTACCGTAAAGGTGTACTCGTTTTCTCCATCGGTAACCTTGAAATAAAGGTCGTCACCCTGAGAACCCGAATTGTCCCACTTGTAGAAGAATGCTGCATCTTCGCCGGCATCATTCTTGCCTACGGGAACTACTTCAAGATCCTTAAATGCGACAAAGGAATTCATGTAGTCTTTAAGGGTATCTGTTCCGAGATATTCCGTAACGTCAATGGGGTTTGCAATGAATGAAGCGCCGCTATCAGCGATCTCAAAGGTCGCATCAACGATCTCTACCTCGCCTGACCATTCTCCCTTGAATCCTGAAACGATGATCTCTGTTCCGGGTTCAAGCTTTTCTGCGTCCTCCTCAGAGCATTCCATGTTGTAGATAAAGTAAGCGCCGTCAATATCTGCGTCAACAGCGTACACCGTTATCTTATTGTCCCACCAGCTCTGGTGCGCCTGAACAAAGCAGTCTATCTTTACAGGATCGTCTACAGCGGCTGCCATGTACTCTGCATATGACATTACGCCTTCTGAATCGCTTCCCTTTGTTTCGGGCTCTGCCTCGGTGGTGACATCATCCGTAGGTGCCTCTGTTTCGGCATCTGTTTCTGCTTCGGCAGTTGTAGTAGCCTCTGTAGCCGCATCCTTGGTCGTGGCTTCGGTAGACTTGGTCGTATCTGCGGTGCTTTCATTGTTGCTTGATGATGATGCGCATCCCGTGAAAGCAAGAGCTGCCGCGCATACAGACATAATTGCAAGCTTCTTTCTCATTTGTTTTCTCCTTCTTTGAAATAGAAAATGGCATCGTTTAAAATACCTGCTTTAAACAATGCCATTATACTTGATTTGATTATGATTTCAATAGTAAAAATATATGTATTATTTCAGCTTTTTTTCTTTTATGATGTTAAAAATAACATAAACTATCATAAATGCCCAGATCAGGCCCAGTATTACTATAAGAGCTACCGAGGCTGAAGGCAGCTTTCCAAGCGCCGTCTTGCCGTCTGTTTTTCCTTGCAGGTTCTTCTGATCGAGCCTGAAAAGCGAGGTCACATTGGCAAATTCGGTATCTATCGCCGTATCGCTTGTCATATCCTGCTTTCTTCTGGCGGCCTTTACAGTATCTTCAATAAGCTGCCCCGCAGCGGTCCGGAGGGAAGTCGAACCGTTGAACACAGATGTGATGAATGTATTGTCTATGTTGTCAAGCATAAGCTTTGCAGCCTCTATCTTGACCCAGTAATGATCTTCGTCGTCGCCTTCCTTTGCGAGATAATCCTTGTAGACATCACTTTCCTGTGCCTTGATCGTTACGGGAATATATCCTTCGGTTCCCGAATAAGCTATCTGTACATCGTTTGTAAGAAGGTACTGAGCAAACAGCCAGCTTGCAAGAACTTCGCCGTTGTCCTCCTTGTTGAAGACACAGACTGACGGACCCTGGGATATCATTTGAGGGTTATTTATGTCATACTGCGGAATCGGGCGTACGGCCGTCTCAAATTCAACTATCTTGTCTTCGCTTATATCCACGTGGTGAGCCTTGGTGCCTATCCATGTCGCGCCCGCGGTGGAGTCGATCGCAAAGATGCACTGCCCGGCGTTTAAAAAGTTTGCCGGATAGCTGGATATCTTGAAGGTTGAAAATGCCTTGCTCTTGCCGTGCTGATATATCTCCTTTAAAAGCTCTCTGGTCGTATCGTTAAAGATAAGTATATCTCCGGAATCGTTTGAATAACCTGCGCCAAGCTGCTTTAACATGGTGATCATCATGTTGTCGGTCGACTTGTATATAAACGGTATGAGGACGCTTTGATTGTTCACGTCGTACACTTTGAGCTTTTCGTTATAGGTGTTTATGGCAGCCTCGGATACCTCCCATATATAATCCCATGTGAGTATATCCGGGACTTCGTATCCGAGCGCCTCGACGTATGTTTTGTTTATATAGCAGGCCTCCGTGGATCTCATAAAAGGCAGGGCATAGTGCTTGTTGCCTATGATGCCCTCATTTAAAAACTGCGGGACGATCTCGGAAAAAGCCACCGAGTCATATTTTACCTCGCTGCCGCCAAGGCCGTATCTGCTGTCCGTCATAAGCTCGTCGAGTGGCACCACGACATTCTCGCCCGTTATGTATGTCGCAATGTGGTCGGGATAGGTGATGCATACATTGGGAGTCGTGCCTGTGGATATGTTGGTTATGACATCATTATATATGGCATTGTAGTCGGTATAGGTCTTCAGCTGCACATCTATGTTTGGATATGCGGCTTCAAAATCGGCTATTGCCTGTTCATATATGCGGACCTGCGTTTTGTTCGTGTCGTTCTTTGCCCAGAAGGTTATGTTGTATTTCCTGCTCTCGTCAAAGGATGACGGTATGGAAAACGAAAGATTGTGTTTGCCGCCGTGACAGGCGCAAAGCGATGTCAGGGCACAAAGAGAGGTGAGTAATAATAAGGCCTTCTTTTTCATCCCTTTGACCCTCCTCTTGCGACGCCGTTCATTATCTTCTTGTGGAATACAAGGAAGAGAACAACAAGGGGCACCGATATTACGACTACCGCGGCCATCATCGCGGGGATGTTCTCCCTTCCGAAGCCGTTTTCACGTATCTCCTGAATTCCGTTTGAGACAAGATAATAATTTTCATCGTCGGTTATCAGCCTCGGCCAGATGTATGAATTCCAGCATTCGATGACTTTGAGTATCATTATGGTCACGATGGTGGGCTGCGATATGGGGATCATTACCTTTAAAAGATATTTCAGATCGCTCGTGCCGTCCACTTTCGCGGCCTTGTACAAATTGTCGGGTATCGATTCAAAATTCTCCTTTAAAAGGTAGATGTAAAAGACCGAAGTAACGGACGGGAGTATAAGACCTGTAAAAGTATTTCTCAGGTTCATGTTTGTTATCGTGACAAAGTTCGTTATCACGACAAGCTCGTTCGGGATCATCATGAGTGAGAGAAATCCCGCAAACAACAGGTTCTTTCCCTTAAAACTCAGCCTTGAAAATGCAAATGCGGCAAGTACTATGACGACCATCATGATCGCGGTCGTAAGCAATGTAAAGACGATCGTGTTAAGAAAATATTTTCCCAGGGGGACAGTGTTAAAGGCGTCCGCATAATTCTGCAGGGTGGGGTCGGTTGCAATAAATCTCGGGATGCGCTCCGAATTGTATGAACTGTAGCTCTTTATGGATGTAAGTATCATCCAGTAAAAAGGAAAGAGCACAATGAGCCCCCATACGGCAAGAAAGATGTATGTAAGGGTCTTTCTTATAAGACCCCGCCGGCCGGCTTTTCTTTTTTTTGATTCATAGGTCAGCTCCTGCGTCTGACCGGTATTGTTATTGACCATAAAAGGTTCCTCGCATCCTCGTTAATAGCGAACTTTCTTTTTGCTGACCATAAGGTTTATGACGGTTATGGTCAGGACGATAGTAAACAGCACCAGCGCCGCCGCCGAAGCAAAGGAAGGGTAGCCGCCGCTGTCACCGTAGAGCATGTCATAGACATATCCGACCAGGGTATTCATGCCGGCCGCGTTAAGATCCGTTCCGAATAATGCCACCTCATCGGCATAAGCCTTAAAGGCTCCTATAAATCCGGTGATCACAAGGTAGAAGATCATGGGGGATATCATGGGAAGGGTTATCTTTCTGAAGATCCTCCATTTTGAGGTTCCGTCCACCTTTGCGGCCTTGTAATACTGCTCGTCAACGCCCGCAAGAGCGCTTGTCAGTATCAGTATCTTAAACGGCATTACTATCCAGATGGTGTATATGCACGTCACAAGGATCTTTGCCCAGTACGGCCCGTCGATAAAGTCGACGCTCGAAAAGCCGAAGGCGTTTATGAGAAGGTTGATAAGTCCGTCAGAATATGCCGTCTTTTTGAAAAGGACCATAAATACCAGACCTACGGCCAGGGTATTTGTGACGTAGGGCAGAAAGAATACGGTCTGAAAGATATTTCGAAGGGGCTTTATGGAATTAAGGGCAACGCTGATAAGCAGTGCCAGCCCGGTCGAAATGGGCACGGTTATTATGACCAGTATAAAGGTGTTTTTGAGGGCCTGTATGAAATATGTGTCATGCAATATGTATGAGTAATTGTATGTTCCGACCCCGTAATATTCCTGCGACGCGAAATTGAAGCCTTCCTCAAAGGAATAGACAAAAACGTCTATAAGAGGATATACCATAAATGCGCCGAGAAACAATATGGCGGGCAGAAGATACAGCCAGGCCTTTAGGTTGTTCTTTTTCATTTTTTATCCTTTTTCGGGCAAGGCAGCTTGTCCCGATATCATTTATATGATTACATTTTCTGTTTCGGCATCGAAAATATGAAGCTTTGAAGGCTTTATGTCAAATGCGACAAGATCGCCCTCATCGCCCGTCATCTCATCCGAAGGGATGATGAAACGGATCGATTCGCTGACAGCATTGTCATTTGAGCAGCATGCGGACGTGTCGCGCCCCATTACCTCGACCCTGTTTAATCTGCACACCAACGAGCCGCCCTTTTTAAGGATCACGCCTTCGGGCCTTATGCCCACATATACCTGCATATCGCCGTGGTCTGTCTCGCAAATGCGGTCATCGCCTATATAAAGCTGCCGGCTTTTGATCTCGCCGCGGAAAATGTTTATGGGGGGCGTGCCGAGGAATTTTGCGACAAACATATTTACCGGGTGGTCATAAACGGCCTGGGGCTTTCCGATCTGCTGCAAAAGTCCGTCCTTCATAACTACGATCTCGTCCGAAATGCTCATGGCCTCTTCCTGATCGTGTGTTACGAAAATGGTGGTTATTCCGGTCTCCCTCTGTATGCGCCGGATCTCTTCTCTTGTCTGGAGCCTCAGCCTTGCGTCAAGATTTGAAAGAGGCTCGTCGAGCAGAAGAACCTTGGGGAGCTTTACAAGAGCTCTTGCAATGGCTACTCTTTGCTGCTGGCCGCCCGAAAGCTCGGAAGGCTTTCTTGACATGTAAGGATCTATCTGCACCAGCTTTGCCGTCTCAAGAGCCTTTTCCTTCATCTGCTGCTTTGTCATCTTCTTGTCGCCCTTAAGGTTTTGAAGGGGGAAGATGATGTTCTGCTCTACGGTAAGATGCGGATAGAGGGCATAATTCTGGAATACAAGACCGATGTCCCTGTTTTCGGGGGATAGGTCGGTCACATCCTCTTCGCCGAAATATATTTTTCCCGAGGTGGGCGCTTCGAGTCCGCTGATAAGATTCAAAGTCGTGCTCTTGCCGCAGCCCGAAGGTCCTAAAAGCCCTATAAGCTTTCCGTCCGGGATCTCAAAGGTGAAATCGCTCACTGCGACCACGTCTTCTTTTATCTTTTTGTTTCTGCTTGGGAATTTTTTTGTGAGATGTTCAAGTACTACCTTCATTTGTCATTCTCCCGTTTTTATTTTTTAAAGAGGTTTCCAAGCAGGCCTCTCCCAAGGGTGGAGCCAACATTGCCGCCAAGTTTTTTGCCGAATTTGCCGCCCACTGCCGAACCTATGCTGTTTCCGAATTCTCTTCCGACTGTCGAACCCGTGGTTCTTGCAACGCTTGTAAGCAGTGCATTCTGTTTCTGCGACTCTTTCTTTGCGCGCTTTTCTTTTTCACGCTCCGCGGCCCTTCTTGCAAGTTCCTGCTGCTTAAGAAGCGTTGCATTTTCCTTTGCCTGCTGTTTCTCCTGCTGCTTTAAAAGAGCTGCCTGCTGCTTTTCAAGCTCTGCCTGCTGCCTTTCAAGCTCTGCCTGTTGTGCCATCTGATCCCACTGTCTTAAAAGGAATTCGTAGGCCGAATCACGGTCAAAGCTCTCGCCGTATTTAAGGTAGAGATTGTTTGAAAGTATCATCTGATTCCTTGTCGCATCATCAAGCTGTCCGAGACTTGATGATGGAGGAAGTATGCTGACTTTTTCGACAACGGTAGGTATTCCCTTTTCGTCCATGACCGAAACGATGGCTTCACCCGTTCCAAGAGCCAGAAGTGTGTCATAGGTATTGAAAGCCGGATTTTCCCTGAAAGAAAGAGCGGCAGCCTTTGCGGCCTTCTGGTCGGTGGGGGTGTATGCGCGCAGCGCATGCTGTATCTTGTTTCCGAGCTGTGACAATACGCCGTCAGGGATATCCCTTGGATTCTGGGTCACAAAATATACGCCGACGCCCTTCGAACGTATAAGCTTTACAACCTGCTCGATCTTAGCAAGAAGGGCTTTTGATGCATTGTCGAAAAGCATGTGCGCTTCGTCAAAGAAGAATACCATGCGGGGCTTGCCCATGTCGCCGACTTCGGGGAGCTTTTCGAAAAGCTCCGAAAGCATCCAGAGAAGGAATGTGGAATACATCCTCGGGTTATTTATAAGTTCCTGGCAGTCCAATATCTGGATCATTCCCTTTCCTGTGACCGGCTCATTTGAAAACCAGTCCCTCATATCTATGGCAGGTTCGCCGAGGAAGAGCTCGCCGCCCTCATTTTCAAGTGCCACGATGGCTCTTGTTATAGCGCCGAGGCTGGCGGTGGTTATATTTCCGTAATTCAATGTATAGCTTTCCCTGTTTTCACCCACATACTGGATCATGGCCTTAAGGTCCTTGGTGTCTATCAAAAGAAGACCTTCGTCATCGGCTATCTTAAAGATGATGGTCAGTATGGATGCCTGGACATCGTTAAGGTCAAGTATCCTCGAAAGCAGAAGAGGACCCATTTCGGAAACCGTGGTGCGAAGGGGCATGCCCTTTTTCCCGTAAACATCCCAGAAATTCACAGGAAAAGACTTAAAAGTAAAGCCTTCGTCCATAAGACCGAGTTTTTCGACTCTTGCGCCGACGCTGCCCGTAGCTTCCCCCTCTCTGCACATGGGGGCAAGGTCGCCCTTTACGTCCGCAAAAAACACCGGCACGCCGAGGTCCGAGAATGATTCCGCAAGTACACGTAAGGTCACGGTCTTACCGGTTCCGGTGGCTCCGGCTATAAGTCCGTGGCGGTTTGCCATTTTGGGATATATGTATACTTTTCCGTTTTCAGAGTTACCTATCCATATTTTATCGTCCTTGTACATGATGATCTCCTTGATATATATTTGGCCTTACGCGACCGGCTTAAGGCGCATATAATAAATATAGTATAAACAATGAAAAAATTCAATGTTTTTAGGCGCTAAAAAAGACGCGGCATCAGCCGGCAGTTTTTTGATTCTTGCACGCAAAGGATTTTCGTTGTATACTGTTATGGCGTATTTATTTAAAAAGCATTATAAGGAGTAAGATTATGGCTAAGGATAAGAAACTGGTAGAACAGATAACCTCTATGGAGGAGGATTTTGCCCAGTGGTACACTGATGTTGTAAAAAAAGCAGAGCTTGTGGATTATTCAAGCGTAAGAGGCTGCATGGTATACAGGCCCTACGGCTATGCCATCTGGGAAAACATCCAGAGAGAGCTTGACAGAAGATTCAAGGAGACGGGCGTGGAAAATGTATACATGCCCATGTTCATACCCGAAGGTCTTCTTCAAAAGGAGAAAGACCATGTGGAAGGCTTTGCGCCCGAGGTTGCATGGGTCACGCAGGGAGGGCTTGAGCCTCTTCAGGAGAGACTTTGTGTAAGGCCTACCTCCGAAACACTTTTCTGCGATCTTTACTCAAAGATAGTACAGTCCCATCGCGATCTTCCGAAGCTCTACAACCAGTGGTGCTCTGTCGTAAGATGGGAGAAGACCACAAGGCCCTTCCTTCGTTCCATGGAGTTTTTATGGCAGGAGGGACACACGGCTCACGCAACGGCCGCAGAGGCTCAGGAGCGCACCATACAGATGCTTAACATCTATGCGGATTTCTGCGAAAAATATCTTGCCATTCCCATGATAAAGGGAAAGAAGACCGACAAGGAAAAGTTTGCGGGCGCAGAGGAGACATACACAATAGAAGCTTTGATGCACGACGGCAAAGCTCTTCAGTCCGGCACAAGCCACAACTTCGGCGACGGCTTCGCAAAAGCCTTTGACATAAAGTACACGGACAAAGACAATACGCTTAAGTATGTTCACCAGACATCCTGGGGAATGTCTACAAGGATCATCGGTGCGATAATCATGGTACACGGAGACAATTCCGGCCTTGTACTGCCTCCAAAGGTTGCTCCCACTCAGGCCATGGTCATCCCGATCGCTCAGCATAAAGAGGGCGTTCTTGAAAAGGCGGAGGAATTAAGATCTGCCCTTGCAGCTGCAGGCATACGCGTTAAGACGGACGCATCCGACAAAGGACCCGGCTTTAAGTTTGCCGAGCAGGAGATGCGCGGTATTCCTGTCCGCGTAGAGATAGGCCCTAAGGATCTTGAAAACGGCACTTGCACCATAGTAAGGCGTGACACTCGCGAAAAATACGAGGTAACATTTGACAAGGTTTCGGAAAAGGCGCTTGAGATACTTGACAAGATGCAGCAAGGCATGCTTGAAAAGGCAAGAGCCCACAGGGATTCCCACATCTTTGATGCGCATGACTATGATGAGTTAAAGGATATTGCCGAAAACAGGCCCGGATTCATCCGCGCAATGTGGTGCGGCAGCCTTGAGTGCGAAATGAAGATAAAGGACGATCTTGCGGTAAGCAGCCGCTGCATGCCGTTTGAACAGGAAAGCATTTCGGATGTATGTGTATGCTGCGGCAAGCCTGCAAAGAAGCTTGTATACTGGGGCAAGGCATATTGATGAAAAGGAAAAGGTAGATGGAAGATCTTAAGACCTTAGGAGACAAAATAGCATACCAGGAACAGATGAACGTTACCTACGGGGATCTCTTGTATAAAGAGGAAAGATATCTGCAGACCATGCAGCGCGAAAAGACGAAAAATCTGAAGGGTTTCAGGACCTTTTTGATATTCGATATCATTTGCGCGCTGGTCATGGCAGTAGGCCTTTCCGCAGGAACATTCTTTGAGACCAATACCAAAGACCCTGCCGCGGCATTTGTGGGCTCTGTGGGTAACGCAATGCTCACTGTGGTGGGGCTTATAATAGCGGCATTTGCGTTTGTCGGGATGTGCTTCGGCGGCTTTAAGCTGGTGCACTACGGAAGGCGAAGGTTCAAAGAGATCGACAACCGCGATTTTGTCTGGAGGACCTACGAGGAAATGGAAGCCATTTCCGGCGCAAAGATGATGGAGCTTGAGACAAAGAAGGCTCAAAATCTTGCGGAGCTTTCCATAAACCGTCAGGTCTATCAGGAAGGCATGGAGGGCTATGCGGAAAGAATAGAAGAAATGGGTGAAGGAAGCGAAGGAGAGATGGAACATATTTCCATGTCCGAACTCTTCTATGCCAAAGAGACCGCAAGACCGCAGCTTCCCGAAAACGAAGACAGGAATAAAAACGCGTTAAAGAAAACATGGTAATTCTTGCCGGGGGCCAAAAATGATCTTTTTAAGGTCATTGTTTCGGCTTTCCGGCTTTTGTATGGAAAAAAATACAGTCAACTTGTTAAAATTTTAACAACAACATTCTTTTCGTTGTTGCAAACCTAAGCCTTTTATGTTATATTTTTCACAGGTGGGGTTTTTTATAACAAAGAAAGAACACCGTAAGCGTATAAAACAATATAATTCACACGGAGGAAATCAAAATGGCAAAGAAAGTAGTATTAGCCGGAGCATGCCGTACAGCTATCGGCACCATGGGCGGGTCTTTAAGCACAACTCCCGCAGCTGACCTTGGAGCGATCGTTATCAGGGAAGCCATCAAAAGAGCAGGAGTACCTGCAGATCAGGTAGATCAGGTATACATGGGCTGCGTTATCCAGGCAGGTCTCGGACAGAACGTTGCAAGACAGGCATCAATAAAGGCAGGTCTTCCCATCGAAGTACCCGCTGTCACAATGAACGTAGTTTGCGGTTCCGGTCTTAACTGCGTAAATCAGGCTGCACAGATGATCATGGCAGGAGATGCCGACATCGTTGTTGCCGGCGGTATGGAAAACATGTCAATGGCTCCCTACGCTGTACCTCAGGGACGTTACGGATACAGAATGGGCAATGCCACATTGGTAGATACAATGATCAAGGATGCTCTTTGGGATGCATTCAACGACTATCACATGATCAAGACTGCAGATAACGTTGCAGAGCAGTGGGGACTTACAAGAGAAGAACTCGATGAATTCGCTCTTAAGAGCCAGCAGAAGGCATGCGCAGCTATCGAAAGCGGCGCATTAAAGGCTGAGATCGTTCCCGTAGAGATCAAGAAGAAGAAGGAAACAGTTATCTTCGATACAGATGAAGGCCCTCGTCCCGGTTCTACAATGGAAGGCCTTGCAAAGCTCCGCACCATCAATCCCGGCGGATTTGTTACAGCAGGTAACGCATCAGGTATCAACGACGGTGCTGCAGCCGTAGTTGTAATGAGCGAAGAGAAGGCAAAGGAACTCGGCGTTAAGCCCATGGCTACATTCGTTGCAGGCGGACTTGCAGGCGTAGATCCTTCGATCATGGGTATCGGACCTGTTGCCGCAACAAGAAAAGTTATGGCAAAGGCCGGCATGAAGATCGAAGATTTCGATATCATCGAAGCAAACGAAGCATTCGCTGCTCAGTCCGTTGCAGTAGGCAAGGATCTTGGAATCGATGTTGACAAGCAGCTCAATCCAAACGGTGGAGCAATAGCTCTCGGACACCCCGTAGGCGCTTCAGGCTGCCGTATCCTCGTTACACTTCTTCATGAAATGGAAAAGAAGGGTGCAAAGACAGGTCTTGCAACACTTTGCATCGGCGGCGGTATGGGCTGCGCTACAATCGTTAAGAGAGAGGACTAAATTCACATGGAATTCATTACATACGAGCAGGAAGGCTTTGTAGGCGTTATAACCATCAACCGCCCCAAGGCACTCAATGCATTAAACAGCCAGGTCCTTGACGAATTAAACGAGGTCCTTGACACCGTAGATGTAGACAAGACACGCGCCATCGTTCTTACCGGCGCAGGCGAAAAGAGCTTTGTTGCAGGCGCAGACATCGGAGAAATGTCAACACTCACAAAGGCAGAAGGCGAAGCTTTCGGCAAGAAGGGTAATGATGTATTCAGAAAGCTCGAGACTCTTCCCGTTCCCGTTATAGCAGCCGTTAACGGTTTTGCTTTAGGCGGCGGATGCGAGATCTCAATGAGCTGCGATATAAGACTTTGCTCGGACAATGCTATATTCGGACAGCCCGAGGTAGGCCTTGGCATAACACCCGGCTTTGGCGGAACTCAGAGACTTGCAAGGCTTGTAAGCCCCGGCATGGCAAAGCAGCTTATCTACACGGCAAGAAACATAAAGGCTGACGAAGCCTACAGGATCGGTCTTGTAAATGCGGTATATTCCGCAACACTTGACGAGGCAGGCAATGTTACCGCCACCGCTCAGGAAAATCTTCTTGCGGCAGCAAAGAAGATGGCAGCAGGCATCGCAGCAAATGCTCCCATAGCCGTCAGAAACTGTAAGAAAGCCATAAACGACGGACTTCAGACAGATATCGATCAGGCTATCGTCATAGAGGAGAAGCTTTTCGGCGACTGCTTCGAAACAGAAGATCAGAGAGCCGGCATGGGCAACTTCCTTGAAAAAGACAAGGAAAAGAAGCTTAAAGTAGTTCCTTTCAAGAACAAATAAAATAATACGTCTTCCCCGCAACCGTCAGGCTGCGGGGAGACCGTGTCTAAGACACATTATAAATATTTCAGGAGGATAACAAAATGAAGGTTGGCGTTATTGGCGCAGGTACCATGGGACAGGGCATTGCAAAGGCATTTGCTCAGGTAGAAGGCTACGAAGTTGCTCTCTGCGATATCAAGCAGGAATGGGCAGACGGCGGAAAGGCTAAAATTGCAAAGGGCTATGCAAAGCTCGTTGAAAAAGGAAAGCTTACTCAGGAAGCAGTAGATGCTATCCTTTCAAAGATCACAGCAGGTCTTAAGGAAGATCTTTGCGCAGACTGCGATCTTATCGTAGAAGCTGCTTTTGAAAATATGGAAGTTAAGAAGACAACATTCGGTGAACTTGACAAGTTCGTTAAGCCCGAGTGCATCTTCGCTTCAAATACATCTTCTCTTTCCATAACAGAGATCGGAAACGGACTTTCACGTCCCATGATCGGAATGCATTTCTTCAACCCTGCTGACAGAATGAAGCTCGTTGAAGTTATCGCAGGTGTAAACACACCCGTTGAAACTGTTGACGCTATAAAGAAGATCTCCGAAGAGATCGGCAAGACACCCGTTCAGGTAAATGAGGCAGCAGGTTTTGTTGTAAACCGTATCCTCATCCCCATGATCAACGAAGCTGCCTTCATCAAGATGGAAGGTGTTTCCGATATCGCAGGTATCGACTCTGCAATGAAGCTCGGCGCAAATCATCCCATGGGACCGCTTGAACTCGGCGATTTCGTAGGCCTTGACATCTGTCTGGCTATCATGGATGTTCTTTACAAGGAAACAGGTGATTCAAAGTATCGCGCATGCCCTCTTATCCGCAAGATGGTACGCGGTGGAAACCTTGGCGTAAAGAGCGGCAAGGGCTTCTATAAGTATAATGAAGACAGAACAAAAACACCTGTTGACGCTCTGTAATCTATTGTGTTATAATCCTACCCGCGCGCCTCAAAAAAGGCGTGCGGGTGGTGTAATGTTTTTAGGAGGAAAAAATAAATGGATTTCACATTAAGCAAAGAGCATGAGATGGCAAGAGCTCTTTTCGCAGAATTTGCTGAAAAAGAAGTAAAGCCCCTTGCTCAGGAAATTGACGAACAGCACAGATTCCCCAGGGAAACAGTTGAGAAGATGGCTAAGTACGGCTTCCTCGGAATTCCTTTCGCTAAGGAACTCGGCGGTCAGGGCGCAGACGTCCTTACCTATGTAATGTGTGTTGAAGAGATGTCAAAGGTCTGCGGAACCACAGGAGTTATCGTTTCCGCTCATACCTCACTCTGCTGCGATCCCATCGCAACATACGGTACACCCGAGCAGAAGGAAAAGTATCTTGTTCCCCTTGCAAAGGGCGAGAAGCTCGGTGCATTCGGTCTTACAGAGCCCGGTGCAGGTACAGACGCTCAGGGACAGCAGACAAAGGCTGTTTTTGATGAAGCTACAAACGAATGGGTACTTAACGGTTCAAAGTGCTTTATCACAAACGGTAAGGAAGCTGATGTATATATCGTTATCGCAGTTACCGGTAAGGTAGAAAAGCGCGGCAAGATGATGAAAGAGATCTCTGCTTTCATCGTAGAAAAGGGAACACCCGGATTCACATTCGGAACAAAGGAAAACAAGATGGGTATCTGCGGATCATCTACATATGAGCTGATCTTCACAGACTGCCGCATCCCTAAGGACAACCTCCTTGGCGCAAAGGGCAAGGGCTTCAATATCGCAATGCACACACTTGACGGCGGACGTATCGGTATCGCTGCTCAGGCTCTCGGTCTTGCGGAAGGCGCTCTTGAGACGACCATCAACTATGTAAAGGAAAGAAAGCAGTTCGGTCGTTCCATCGCTCAGTTCCAGAATACACAGTTCCAGCTTGCAGACATGGCTACAAAGGTAGAAGCTGCAAAGATGCTTGTTTACAAGGCAGCATTAAAGAAGCAGGAATTCCAGACAAACAACAAGATTTCTTATTCCGTAGAAGCAGCTATGGCTAAGCTTTATGCCGCAGAAGTTGCTATGGAAGTTACAACAAAGGCAGTTCAGCTTCACGGTGGTTACGGCTACATCAGAGAATATGATGTTGAGCGTATGATGCGTGACGCAAAGATCACAGAGATCTACGAAGGAACAAGCGAAGTTCAGCGTATGGTCATCTCTGCAAATCTGTTAAAGTAGGAGGAGCTTAATCGTGAAGGTTATCGTATGTATAAAGCAGGTACCGGATACAAAGGGCGGCGTTAAATTCAATCCCGACGGTACACTTGACAGAGCAGCAATGCTCGCAATCATGAACCCTGATGACAAGGCAGGTCTTGAGGCTGCCTTAAGACTCAAGGATCAGTACGGCGCAGAGGTCACAGTAATAACAATGGGGCTTCCCAAGGCAACTGACATGCTTCGTGAAGCACTTGCAATGGGTGCTGACAACGCAGTACTTGTAACAGACAGAAGACTCGGCGGCGCTGACACATGGGCAACATCAACAACACTTGCAGGCGCACTTCGCGGCATGGAATATGATCTCATCATCACCGGACGTCAGGCTATCGACGGAGATACAGCTCAGGTTGGTCCCCAGATCGCAGAACACCTCGGACTTCCCGTTATCTCATACACACAGGAGCTTAAGGTAGACGGAGACTCAGTTATCGTTAAGCGTCAGTATGACGACGGATATCATATGGTAAAGGCAAAGATGCCCTGCCTTATCACAGCACTTGCAGAACTTAACGATCCCCGTTACATGACAGTCGGCGGAATCTTTGATGCTGTAAAGGCAGAAGTTAAGACACTCACAAGAGACGATCTTATAGATGTAGACGATTCAAACATCGGTCTTAACGGTTCTCCCACAAAGATCGCAAGGGCTTCCGACAAGGTAAGAAAGGGCGCGGGCGAAAAGGTTGCTCCCGATTCTCCCGACGAAGCAGTTGAGTACATCTTTGGCAAGCTTGAAGCTAAGCACATCGTATAATTAAGAAAGAAAGTGGTGAATATTATGGGCGCAATGAACGCAGAAGATATCGCAAAGTACAAGGGCGTGTTCGTCTTTGCACAGCAGGTAGATAACAAACTCAGCAGCATTGCCTTCGAGCTTATCGGAGAAGGAAAAAGACTTGCTGCAAATCTTGACACCAAGGAAGTTACCGCAGTCCTTATCGGTTCCGATGTAAAGGGACTTGCAGACGAACTTGCCGAATACGGTGCAGACAGGGTCATCGTTGTTGACGATCCCGAACTTAAAGCATACAGAACAGAGCCTTATGCTCAGGCTCTTGCAGCTGTTATCAACGAATTCAAGCCTGAGATCATGCTTGTAGGCGCAACAGCCATCGGCCGTGACCTCGGACCTACAGTATCCGCAAGAGTTGCTACAGGTCTTACAGCAGACTGTACACAGCTCGAGATCGGAGATTTCCCTCTTGTTGCAATTCCCGGCAAAGAGCAGAAGCACAAGCAGCTCCTCATGACAAGACCTGCATTCGGTGGAAACACCATCGCTACCATCGCTTGCCCCGACAACAGACCTCAGATGGCTACAGTTCGTCCCGGCGTTATGCAGAAGCTTGAAAAGAAGCCCGGCGCAAAGGCAGAGGTCGTTGAATTCAACGCAGGCCTTGTAAAGAACAACAAGTATGTTGAGATCCTCGAGATCGCAAAGGCTGTTTCAAATGTTAAGGATATCATGGACGCTAAGATCCTTGTATCCGGCGGCCGTGGCGTAGGAAGCCCCGAAAACTTCGCTATCCTTGAAGATCTTGCAGACGCCATCGGCGGACAGATATCCTGCTCAAGAGCAGTTGTAGACGCAGGCTGGAAGCCGAAGGAACTTCAGGTAGGACAGACCGGAAAGACAGTTCGTCCTCAGGTATACTTCGCTATCGGTATCAGCGGTGCCATCCAGCACGTTGCCGGTATGGAGGAATCCGATCTCATCATCGCAATCAACAAAGATGAAGATGCCCCCATTTTCGATGTTGCCGATTATGGTGTTGTAGGTGATCTTAACAAGATCGTTCCTCAGCTTGCCGCTCAGATCAGAGCAGCAAGAGCAGCAAAGAAGAATTGATATGATCATTCGGGGCTGAAAAAACTCCCCACAATAAGACCGCTGTAGGCGTAGCGCTTACAGCGGTCTTATTTAAAGACAAACTTCATTGCTTGTCAAGGTGGTATTATGACAGACTATACCGCATATCCAGGATGAAATTTTGAAACATTGATTTTATAAGCTTCTCTTTCTGCGGAGACAGCGGGATCTTATCGCCGGTGGTGAGTTCTATATGAGCTGTCTTGAATTTGTATATATACCTTATGTTCAGCAGATATCCGCGTTTAGGACAAACAAAAAAAGCTTTTTTGAGAGATTCTTCATATTTGGTGAGCGACCCCTTACAGTGATAAACGCCATTTCTGCAGTAAAATGCAAGAGGATATGAGAATGAATAAAGCTTATCCGTCTTTATATAGATTATGTCGCTCAGGTTTATGAGTACATCATCTGTAGAAGATACAGCAAGAAGAAGCTGTAATCCACTTTTGCAGATTTCATGAATTATATCAGTGAGTTGTGATTTAAAGTAATCATATGTAAGGGGCTTTATAAAAAACCTATGAGCATGAACGCGAAAGCAACTTTGCATATATTCCGGATAGCTGCTTAAAAAAATGATGATGACATTGTGGTCAGGAATCTTGCGGATCTTTTCAGCAACCTCTATTCCCGAAATACCATTCATTTCTATATCAAGGATGAGCAGATTAAAACCCTTGTCAAGCGAATAGTCCATGAACAATTCTTCGCCTGAATAATAATGAGTGATCTTAAAATCGTTATCGGTGGCAACGGTATAAAGGGTAAAGTATTTTTCCAGCTGGAGATGTATTTCCGGATCATCGTCACATATTCCTATATTCAAATTCATTTTACACCTCTTTCGATTGGGGCAAAGGTATTATGACAGAAGCATCAAAACGGTCGTCTTCCTGCCTAAAGCGCATTATACCATTATATGGGGCAATTGTATTTTTGATATTGACAAGACCATATCCATGCTCATCTGAAACATCGGTGACATTTGTTTCGATATTACTGTTTTTTCGAATGTTCCCGGTAATGGTGGAATTGATCATATGTATCACAAACTGAGTATGAGTCATGAATAATTCGATATTAAAAAATGTTTTTTGTTCACGGTTGATCTGGGAAACTGCTCGCAACGCATTATCACTCATATTGCCTATTATCACGCACAGATCATGATCACTCAGATTGATCAATTGGGGATCTATCTGAATATTCGTGTTTATCTCACAATTCAGGTTTTTGGCTCTTTTTATCGTGCTGCCCAGCATGGCATCAATAGCCAAGTTACCTGTATTGACATGAAAACGCGCGTGTTCCAGTTCAGAAATATTGTCATTGATATAAGAATTCAGCTTTTCATATTCTCCGGCTGATACACATTCACGCAAGTAAAGCATATGTTTTTTTTCGTCATGAACAATACTTCGCAGTTCACGATAAGAGGAAATGGTCTGTTCATATTGGAGCTTTTGGAGTACAGTTTGTTCTTCAAGCGTTTTTTGATTCAGCTTTAAGAGTGCATTCTGAAGCTGTATATTGAGCAGCAGATAATTTAGTATGCAGACAAGTATTATTGAGAAGCTGATAAATAACCGGACAAGATTATTATGATCATTGTCAATAACAAATTCTTTTTTCCAGATGAAAAACAGGATGATCAGATTTATTGCCGGTATATATAGCAATTGTAGGCTGTATTTTATGGTTATCTCTTTACTTTTACCTTTATATATCAAAGCAACAAAAAATATAAATAGGCACATTATCAATTTGCTGAAAATATAGACTCCATAAACTGATATGTTACCCAGTGAGCGATCTGATTGAAGCAGGTTACTTATGCTTTCTGCTACTCCGGCAATGACTTGAAATGATAATACAGCGAAGACCTTGTGTCTTATGGTTGAGGTATATTCAAATGAAATGAGCGCCAGTGTAAAAAGGGATATCAAGGTAAAAAATATCACATATGTATCTGAATCCGGCATTTCTCTGTAAATCATGGAATTGATCACGATAGGTATTTCCATCAATATGTATGATAGAACCCATACAAATGTTGATATACTCTTTTTTTTAGAACCAAACAGTATGTTGAAATACATCATGCAGAGCAGTATATCCAGAACTGCGGGAATCAACTCTTGTACATATTTAATCATTTTCTCTCCTTTGTTTTATATATAACACGACCTAAAATTTGGAGAATGACGATTCCAAGAAAGGTTAAGTTTATGAACGAGCTTTCATAATATCTTTCATCAGTATATAATGATACTGAAGTAAGCAAAAAAATCAACCCTGAAAACCCGTATATTTTCAGGCTGTTGCGGAGCTTTTTTCTGCTGATTCTTTTTTGGGGACAAGATACAGGTTTGACGATCATGGAAATCAAATATAGCAAAAAGGCTAATCCCGGATGGTTTATATATGGGTAAAGGTGACAGGAAATAAGATTAAGCAACAAAAATACAGAGCATGATGCTATATAACATATGATCGAATTGCCGGCATGAATGCCACCGGAAAAGCTTTTTATAAAGAACATCATAGAGAGAAACAGTATCCCTGCAGAAACGTGTTGAACTAATACGGAAAGAATGAGTATGGACACAGAAAAAAACAGATATTCAAACAGGCCGTTAAGACAGTAATTGTATACTTTGCGTTCGCTTTCTTTTATTATATTTCCATCGATAAGACAATCTGTAATATAGTTGCTAAGGCTCATGCTGTTATATTTCGCTTTCTTTTTTTTCTTTTATTCTTTTTCTACTTCTTTTTCTTTTCTTTTTAATTATAGGGAGAAACGATTGCTAAAAAAAAAATACTTCTGAAATGCCAAAAATAGCATCTGAAATGGGCAAACTGTATTTCGGAAGCTATTTTTGGCATTTCGGAATTTTTTTAATGCTTTTACAAGAGCTGTGATACACTAGGGGAAAAGAAGCCTTGTAAATGAGGCAAAAAAAACTATAATGAGGAGGGAGTAAATATGCGCAGATGGATACTAAAGCATGCTTCAGGGATCGTAACATTGGTTGGATTGATAAGTTTGATCCCAATGACAACCACTTGTCGTATGTTTATCGGGCAACCGGATGTGCCTGATGAACTGATCAGATAAGCTGATCCTTGACAGGCCCTTTAACGGGCTGGATGAGGATGATGTTAGGAAAACAAAGTTTTACGAAAAAACAAAGGAGGTAAAAGCAAGGCACTGACAATATACCTTGCGAAGATCAACATGAAAAAACTATTACTTTCAGCAGTGATAATGTTTTTTTTCGCAGTAATGATCGATCCAATTGATACCCAGGCTGGATATAATGTACCAACTGCAGTATGGAATTTATTCCATCCGGATGGAGTGTCAGCAGCAGAAGCAGCTGCAATGCATGTGGGGCATTATAGCTTCTCTGCATACATAAATCACTATAAGCTTTATTCAAATTATTATTTTCATGTATTGACAGATGGACGTTACGTTATCAATTGCAATGAAATGTACAATGTAAATGATGCTTATAAAATAGGGATGATTAATAAATATTCCGGATATGGCCATTATGAAATAGTTGGTGCTAACCAGCATGGTTTGTATTTTGATTTTTCTGGCTACGCCGGAACACTACTTCAGGATGCATATTTCTGCATTGACGGAACCTATGGGTCAGGTGCTCATGTTTCCATAGTGGGGTATGTGGATACCTATTGATGATTATCCCCAAGGTCAATGACTTTGGGGATTCTTGTTGATTGAGTTTATTCAAGTGAGTAAAAGGGAGATATATGCCAGTAAACAAAGAAAAAAATATGCTCCGCCGGCTGAAAAAAACGGCGAAATTATTGCTGATCGCAGCCCTGACGGTTTCGGGCTGTGCTGTGCCCGAAACGGAACAGACTGCGATGTCTGATACAGCAATAAACATTATGCCTTACGCTCAAAACGAAGAGACACAGGGTGAAACTAATAAAGAAGAGCCGGTAAAGGTTTCCCTGACGCAGACGGATAGTCCCACAGTCCTTAGCGCTGTAAGAGAAAAGTACAGCTATGTGACAAACTGGGCATTTACCTATGCCGAGGACGATGAAGCCATATATATGTGTGACTCAAAGGTAAATGATGCCAATACCGGCAGGGAGCACTTTGTTAGAAGAATAGCAAAGGGTGAAGAAACGTTGATCAGCTTGCCGGAAATACCGTTGAATAGTATGGTCAGCAGGATATATTTAAGCGGACACAACCTGTATTTTTCAGTTGATATATTTGACCGGACAAAAGAAGAATCATTAAGTACCATGTTTGCTTATTCTGATCAGGGAGAGTTTCTTTTCGAAAAGACTCTGCCTGAGATCACGGGCGAAAGCATGGAGATTTATTCTCTGTTTCCGGACCGGCAGGGCGGGTTATGGGTTGTATCACCACGTGACGGAATGCTTTGCCGCATAAGCGAAAAAGGGGCGGTGACACAAGAGGTTACGATCCCTGCAGATTACCCCGGAGTTTTCCTGAGTGGACAGGAAGAAAATATCCTTTGCGCAGTGTCAGTCACTGAAAACGGGTTTTCTGCCGGAAGAATGAATGTAAAAACAAAAATATCTGAAACATACTTATTTGAAGGTGTGTACGGCATCCAGGGAGTGTATAGTGGCAGATATTCGGATCTGCTTGTCACAAATAATACAGGCCTGTATAAAGTCACACTGGGGCAGGAACCAAAGATAGAGGAAGCTCTTGTTTATACTGATTACGGCATCAATTTCTCCGAAATACAGATGATAAGGGAGACAGATGGCGGCTATGTGATAGTGCAGAAAAACAGGGCCTCAGCAGATGTTGAAAGGATCGTGCTTAAGACGTCAGCTGCTGCAGCAAGAAAGGATCTGACTGTGGCATGTATCAAGTGCCCCGATTTTCTCAGGTTTGCCGTAAGCAGATTTAATGAAAGTTCAACCGATGTAAGGATTCTTATCAAATCCTATTATGATAAATATGCCATAGATTCGAGCATGGAAGATATACTGAATAAGTTTAACAGTGATCTTATGGACAAAACAGCGGGTGATATAATATGCCTGGATGGAATAGATGAGATAGGAGACAGAAAGGTATATTTGAACAAGGGGCTTTTTGTAGATCTGTATGAACTGATGGACAAGGACGAACAGTTTGACAAAAACCAGTATTTCACAAATGTTTGGAGATTAAACGAAACAGACGGCAGATTGTTTACGATGGTGCCGGTCTTTTCACTAAATACGAAGTATGCGCTTAAGTCTGATGTGGGTGACGTGAATCATCTGGATGAATCTGTGCTGTTTTCGGCAGATGACCCTGTTTCCCTTTATGGCCCAAAGTACAATCAGGACATGTTTTTACACGAACTCTGCGTTTTTTCACTTGGGGATATAACGGATGAGGGGGCAGCCATATTTGATGCGGATCAACTGGAACGGTATTTCACCTTTGCGGCAGGGCTTCCAACTTTCAGCCTGTATGAGAAAGACGGTCATATATCACCCGAGTACTCATTCGCTCATGTTAAGAGTACAAGCGATTACTATTATTATAAGACCAGATTTGCCCGCGATTTTTTTGATAGGCCCGAGATGTATTTGTATGATATAAGAAATGCTACTGCAAATCTTGGACATTCTTTTGTTCTTTCTGATAATGAGATGGCTGCCGGACCTGAGGACATTGTAACAGATGTAGAGGTTGTAGCAGCAGGGTTTCCAACAAAGGAGGGTAATGGGTCTGCCATAGTAAACAGATTGGAACTGGCCGTGCCGGTATATACCGATCAGCATGAGGTGGTATGGGATTTTCTGAAGTATATTCTTTCACCGGAATTTCAGCGACTTGATGAACGTTATAAAGTCGGTCTACCGATGAACAAAAGTGTATATGAAGAAATAGCGAATGCCCTAATGGCATATAGGGGCAAGGAGGATGACTATTATTACATGTCAGGGGAAGAGGCACTTGATGAGGTGTCGGGTCTCTATATTTCATATATGATTCCCCCTACCACACGGTGGATGGTCGATGAGGTGGCCGAGGCGATAGAAAAAGCCGATTATCTTGACAAGACCGATGCCAACGTGGAAGCTATTTTAAAGGAAGAACTGACAGAATATGTCCAAGGCCGTTTAAGCGCCGCCGAGGCAGCCAAAAGCGCAGTGTCGCGCATTCGATTATATGCAGATGAAAGAAGATAGAAAAGCTAAAGGCAGACGTATGGCAGGGAGAAAATGGATACTCATAGTTTTGTCGCTTTATTTAGGTGTTCTTGCCGTCCTGACCTTCTTATCGAACCATATCCTTGAAAAAACAGTCCCGCATGTGGACAGCTGCGCGGTAGTCAGCGCATATATCGATGAAAACTATTATGACAAAGCAGTGCCCCGGACAGCGATATGTTATTCAGATCAGTACGGAGCATATGTGTTTGAAGTGGTCAGAAAGAAAACTCCCCTGGGTGAACGCTGTTACCTGAACCGGACGAGCGTAAATGTTTTAAAAACTGACATCCGCTCAGGCATCACCGCAATATCCACATCCCTGTCCTGGGGGTCAGAGATAATAAAGGAAAACAGCTCGGAATTCAGCGACAGGGATATTGTAGAAGCAAAAAGGGGTGAAACATGAAAAAAACTGCATCCGGCCGGCATGGAAAGTCAGCAAAGGAAATAAAACAGGATTTTATTCTCCTATGCTTTATGATACCCGGACTTGCCGGCCTGTTTATCTTTTATCTGAAACCCTTTGGCACTGTGGTCAGTTTTTCCTTAAGTGATAACACTCTGGCACGTGAATTTGTTGGAATAACGAATTTTACAGAGATTTTTCAAAACAAAGCCTTCAGGTATGCGATAAGCAATTCTGCATTTCTTGCAGTGGCTGGCACGGCGATCCTCATAGTATCATCTCTTTTCATGGCAGAATTTATAAGCCATGCAAAATGGTTCACATCTCCCTTAAAGGCGATAATGCTGACACCCTTTGTCATGCCTGCGGCGTCTGCAGCCCTGGTGTTTTCCATGTGTACGGATCACAGCCGTTTTTTTATCGGACTCTTTCAGGCGATTGGAGTGGGAGGCAGTCATTCTGTTTCGGATGATTATGCAATGCTTTTTATATTGTTTTTGTTCCTGTGGAAAAATACAGGGTATTTTGTACTTCTCTTTTCGGGAAGCATGATAAATACAGACATGAATATCATCGAGGCTGCAAAGCTTGACGGGGCAGGCGTACTCAGGGTATTTTTTGATATAAAGCTCCGTAGCATATCTCCTTCAATAGTGTTTGCGTTGCTTTTGTCGGTCATGAGCTCCTTCGGAATGTACAGGGAGGTATTTCTTATCTACGGCACACATCCGCCGGCCTCCGTGTATCTCATATCCCATTACCTGAACAATACAATGGGCGAGATGAACTATTCCAAAATGTCTGCGGCAGCTCTTGTTGTAATGCTTTCAGTTATCATTCTGTCGGTGCTTTTGATCGCGGTCGAGCGTAGGTACGGAAAGGGGATGGAGCAGTGAAAAAGAAGGTATATGTATTGTTTTATACGCTTTTCTGCATCATTGCCGTGGCTTTGGCGCTTTTTCCGATCATAATAAATCTTATGGGTTCATTTTGGAATGAAGCCTTTGTGGAAAATATTTTCTCTTCCACTGTAGAAGAAGCGGTCTCACAAAAAAATGAATATGAAAGCATCTTTTCCTTATCACAGTATGTCGACGTTTTGATAGCTTCCCCGGATTATCTGTACAGGTTTTGGAATTCTGTTTTTCTTGCGGCGCCGGTAGTGCTGTTTCAGATTGCAGTTTCATCGCTTACAGCTTACGGGCTTGCGCGGGGAAAAGGCAGATTCTTTCAGGCAACCCTGCTTTTATTCCTGGTGCTTATGATGCTTCCAAAGCAGGTCACCGTTATTCCGAATTATTATGCCGTAAAGGAGCTGAAGCTTACAAATACCTGGGCAGCCGTATGGCTTCCGGGGATATTTTCCCCATTTTGCGTTTATCTTTTGACCCGGTATATGAAAAGGATACCGGAAGAACTGTTTGAAGCAGCCAGGATAGACGGTGCAGGTGAACGAAGAGCGTTTTTTTACGTGGCACTCCCAATTTGCAAAGGAGAGATAATTGCACTTGGAACATTGGTCCTGGTGGATGCATGGAATCAGGTAGAGATTCCGCTGATAATGTTTAACAAAGCCACCATGTATCCCCTTTCGGTCTATCTGTCAAAGATCAGGGAAGATGCCGTGGGAATAACCTTTGCGGCTTCGATCATATATATGATTCCAGTGATCCTGCTGTTTTTCTATGGATCAAAAGGGCTTGAGGAAGACATGACAAAGACACCTGTTGACGCTCTGTGAGATTTTGTGATATAATAAACTCGCTTGCTCAGGAAATTGACGAGTAGCAAAGAAAAAACGACAGACTTGGGTCAGTAAATGCGTCACACGGCTCATTTTGCTTAGCTATAATCAGTTGGGTATATAACTGGCTCACATATGAAACAGGTGAAAACAATGAGAATGATAAAAAAAATTACAGCACTTTCCCTTGCGGCACTGACCGCGCTTTCCCTTGCAGGATGTTCAGGGAGTTCAAAAGAGGAACCAAAGAATGCAGATAACTCCCCTTCGGGCAAGGTCGTTATCTACACATCTATGTATCAGGATATAATCGACAACATGAAGGAACCCTTAAAAAAGAAGTTTCCAAACCTTGATGTCGAATTCTTCCAGGCAGGTTCAGGCACAATACAGTCAAAGCTTGCGGCAGAGCTTGATTCGGGAAAGCTTTCCTGTGATATACTGATGGTGGCAGAACCCTCATATTCAATGGAACTGAAGGAAAAAAAGGTGCTTCATAAGTACGATTATGCCGATAAGGACAAGCTTGCATTTGATTATGACAAGGAAGGATACTATTATCCTGTCCGCGTCTGCAACATGGTTCTGGCATATAACCCCGAAAAGTACAAAAAAGAAGAGGTTCCGACATCATTTAAGGACTTTGCTTACGATCAGACCTTTAAGGGCGACCTTTCAATGACAAATCCGCTTACATCCGGCACGGCATATTCTTCTGTCGTGGCTCTGCTTGACAAATACGGCGAAGACTTTTTTTCTGCACTCGGAAAACAGGATGTGGCTATAGAATCAGGGTCTGTAGCGCTTACAAAGCTTGAGACCGGAGAATGCAAGGCTATAATGGTGCTCGAAGAATCTGTTCTTAAAAAGAGAGAAGAGGAAAATTCATATCTTGAAGTCATCTACCCTTCAGAAGGATCCATCGCCATTCCGTCAAACATCATGATCGTTGATGACAAATACAGCGCAAACAACAATGTAAAGGCCTGTGAAGCGGTTGAAGAATTCTTCCTTTCAGCAGAAGGCCAGGAGCTTATCGTAAAGGGCTGGATGTACGGAACCAAGACAGACATAGATGTAAAGCCTTATGACGGCATAGAACTTAAAGATCTCGTAAAGCAGACTCTCCCCATAGACTGGGAAAAGGCATACAAGGAGATCGAAAGCATCAGAAAGATGTTCCAGGAAAACGTGACCATACCTGCATAGGCAGATGTTTACAACAAAAACAGGGGCTGTTTTTTTGCAGCCCCGGATACATAATATGGGTAATAAGAATAAATTCGACATAAAATGGGTGATCATTATAGCGGTAATACTGTTGCTTTTGGTTTTTCAGGTGTTCCCGCTCGTATATCTGATTATCCGTTCTTTTATAAAAGACGGGCATTTTTCCCTTGATTCATTCAAAAGGATATATACCTATTCCATGAACTGGGATGCCCTGAAAAACACAGTAATAGCTTCCTTCCTTGCCATGTTTTTGGGGATACTTATCGCATTCCCCCTTGCATGGCTTGTCGGCCGCACCAATCTTTACGGAAAGCGTTTTTTTCGCATGCTGTTCGTGACGACATATATGGTTCCGCCCTATGTCGGAGCCATGGCATGGATGAGGCTTTTGAATCCAAAGGTCGGAACTCTTAATTCTTTTATCAAATCGGTTTTCGGCCTTTCTGACATGCCGATAAACATCTATTCCATGGGCGGCCTTGTATGGGTGCTTGCAACGTTTTACTATCCGGTTGCATTTATCATCATTTCAAGAGTGCTGGAAAGGATGGACCCTTCACTTGAAGAAGCATCGAGAGTGTCAGGAGCCTCACCTCTTAAAACGCTGTTTACGGTGACGCTGCCCCTTATCTTCCCCGCGGTCCTTTCATCCGGCCTTCTGGTATTCGTTGCAGCCATGAGCTGCTACGGCATCCCTTCAATTATCGGCGCGCCCGGCAAGATATATACGGTCACCACGCGCATCGCAGAATATGTGTCCATAGGTTCTGACGAAGGCATTTCCGACGCAACGGCGCTCGCTGTGTTTCTTATGCTGCTTGCCCTTGCCATTTTGCTTGTTTCCGATTTTGCGGTGGGAAAGAAAAACTATTTTACCGTTTCCGGAAAGTCCGTGCGCCCCACCATCGTCGACCTTGGCAAATGGCGCATTCCCATAAGCATTGCGGTGGGGCTTTTTGCGTTTGTCATCATAATTCTGCCATTCCTTACGGTATTTGCCACTTCCTTTACCCAGAATATGGGCAAATCCGTTTTTGAAAAAGGCAACTTTACGCTTAAATACTGGGAGACCATCCTTAAACGTGACAGTATATGGCAGTCCGTCAAAAACAGCCTTTTAGCCGGCGTTCTCGCCGCCACCATCGGAATGATCATATGTGTCATTATGGGATATCTTTTAAAACGCACCGACCAAAAGGGAAAGAAGATCCCCGATTTTCTTATAGCACTTGGCTCGGGCATGCCAAGCGTCGTTATAGCCCTTGCGCTTGTAATGACCATGTCCGGCAGATTTAAGATAAATATCTACAATACTGTGTGGATCATGGTCGTCGCGTATATGATCAAATACATGATGATGGGGATGAGACCGGTGGTCTCCGGCTTTTCCCAGATGTCACCGTCGCTTGAAGAAGCTGCGGCCGTCTCCGGCGCAGGCTGGCTAAAAAGAATGAAGAATGTGGTACTTCCCCTCATAGCGCCGAACATCGTCGGAGGATGGTTTTTGATATTCATGCCCTCGTTCTACGAACTCACCATGTCAAACCTGCTTTATTCGGACAAGACAAAGACACTTGGCGTCGATCTCTACCTTTATCAGACCTACCACAGCCAGCAGACGGCATCCGCACTTGCTGCAGGAATACTGATACTTGTAGTCGTTGTAAATCTTATATTAATGAAAGCTACAAAAGGAAAGTTTTCGATATAAGGGATCATGTAAAAAGGAA
>JAEEGF011488022.1_pt1 | contig 47196 bp, 32 predicted proteins | sample 9134171 | NCBI WGS metagenome assembly JAEEGF01 (sample SAMN16246542, study PRJNA631951) | gut metagenome | biome: gut microbiome; feature: rumen; material: AP-attached | host: Bos | place: Iran: Karaj | collected 2018-10
CGTCCATCCCAGGTCCCCCGCGGTGCCGGAATATGTCGATTTTGCAGGCGACCGGATCACCTTTGACCGGGACGACCTCTACGAGCGTATGGACCGCGAGCTGATGACCTTCACCTATATGCACACCACCTCCAGCCTGATGCTCAAGCGCAGCGTCCGCTTTTTTGCGCAGGTGGTGCCGATTCTCAAGGAAAAGGGCATCCCGGAGGACCTGAAGTACCTGATGGTGATAGAGAGCAACCTGGACCCCAAGGCGGTGTCGGTGTCGGGCGCTGCCGGCCTCTGGCAGTTTACAAAGGCAACCGCAAGGCAGTACGGCCTGGAAGTTTCCGAAGAGGTAGATGAGCGCTTCAATATTGAGAAAGAGACCATTGCGGCCTGCAAATACCTGAAGGAGGCTTATAACAAATATCACGACTGGATGACGGTGGCGGCCAGCTACAATGCGGGGCAGGGGGGCATCTCCCGCCGCCTGCAGGACCAGAAGGAGAGCAGCGCCCTGGACCTGTATCTGCCTGAGGAGACCTCACGCTACATGTTCAGGGTGCTGACGGCCAAGCTTTTCATGGAGCATCCGGAGCGTTTCGGCTATGACATTAACGGGTCGGAGCTCTATTCATACCGAAAGCCGGCCAAGGTGGTAACGGTCACCGGACCGATTCCGTCCCTGGTGGAATTTGCCAAAAACAATGGTGTGAGTTACGCCGCCCTCAAGCGGGCAAACCTTTGGCTGAGGGGAGATAAACTGACAAATCCCGGAGGCAAGGCATATCAGATTATTATCCCGGCATTGCGATAATGCCGGATTTTTAGTATATTTGCTCTAATGGAACTAATTCAAACACACTAATAAACACGTAAAACAATGAAAAAACTTTTTGCAATCATCGCGATTTTGTTCGTGTCCGTTACCGCAGTCAATGCACAGACCTACAGCAAGGCTATCGGTATTGAAGGTGGCTGGGAAGGCACCGGCCTTACATTTAAACAGTTCACCAGCGGCGGCAACTTTATGGACTACAAGATCAATGTAGATTTCTGGCACCCGAACACCTTTGCAGCTATCGGTAGTGCTACCTACGATTTCAATGTTCCCCTGGGCGCAGACTTCCATTTCTTCTATGGTCTGGGTCTTGAGGCAGGTTTCTTCTCAGGCAGATACGGTGAGTACACCTACTCAGGCAACCTGATGGCAGGTGCTTTTGCCAACATCGGTCTGGAATACGATTTCGCAACCATTCCGTTCGCCCTCTCGGTTGACTGGAATCCCGGCGCCCGCCTGATAGTAGGCCACGACCTCGGCTTCGGCTTCAACTTCACAGGAGTTTGCATGGGTCTCAAATATACCTTCTAAAGACTACTCCAATTGTTATTATACCAGAAATGCCCGGGCTGAGCTGTCCGGGCATTTCTTTTTGCATTCTCATTATGGCTATTCCTCTATGAGTTTCCACCCTCTGGGAAGAGAGATGTCGTAGTCGAAGGTGCCGTCCTTGCAGGTCCAGTCCAGCTTGATTTCTCCGTCGGGGACGGGGAGGATGGCGTGGCACTGCTTGAGGCCTGTGTCGCGCAGCCGGAGTGTCACTTTCTTGCCGACGCGGTTTACGGCGTGTATGCCGGCGGCGTCGCGATAGAGCACATGGGCCAGGTGGGCGGCGAAGCCATGGTTGCAGCTGTCGCTGAAGGTCATGTTCTCCCAAAGCGTGCCGGTTTGCTCTGCCATCGGCAGATAGAAATCTTCCGCCTCTTTGAGCAGTTGTGCGCCGAAGCCGTATTTGCTGAGCAACTCCATACGCATATAATTGCCGAACAGGGCGTTGGCCTTGGGAACGTCGGGCCACTTGTCTTCTTTATCGCGTATCGGACCGAATTCGGTGACCATCCGCTGCCAGAGTTCGGGGTAGGTCTCGGGCGTGGCGGTGCGGAAGAAGAAAGCGTAGTACTGACAGGTTTCGGTATGGTTGCCGGTGCGTTCCAGAGTACCGTCTGACAGCCGCATCGCGTTGTCACAGAAGAAACTGCCGTCGAATGCCTGGCTGCGGATAGTCTCCCGTATCGCCTCGGCGCGCTCGTGAAGGGCAGGGTCGCCGTACATGCGGTCCACTGCGTCCAGCATCGCGGCATATTGCATGTTGGAAGGATAATTGACGTCCTGGACAAAGTGGTTTGCCGCAGACCATTCTATGAACACCCAGCTTTCCAATTTCTCCAGAAGGCCGTCGGAATTGAGGTATTTGTCAAAGAAATCTATAAGGTTGTAGATGCGGCCGCGGAAGGCATCCACCATCTCGAGGTCGCCGCTGCGGGCCAGATACTCTTCCAGCTGCAGCACGAACCACATAGCGTAGTTGGGAATGTAGGTGCCGCCCTCGAAGTTGTCGGAGGGGTAGCACATCGGCAGCATCCCCTCCGGGATGGTCTTGAAATGCTCGGGCAGCAGATAGTTCTCCAGGAAGTTCTTTTCTACCAAAGTATTGCCGGATAGGTCGCACTCCACGCGGGCAGAGAAGTAACTGTCGCCAGTCCAGCCGGCCCGTTCGCGCGAAGGGCAGTCCATGAAGATGTCCAGGGCGCACTGGCGGATGGTCTGATAGGCCGCATCGAATATCTTGTTCAGGTTTTCGTTGTCGCAGCTGAACTTTCCGGCGCCTACAGCGGAGTTGCAGTAGTCGCGCAGATATAGCCGCTCCACCGTGGCATCGCCTTCAATCCCGACCTTTGCGAACTGCATGGTGTAGGGCTCGATGCTCTCCAGAGTATAGTGCCCGGGCTCCAACTCATAAGCCACGTAGCCTCGGAACGGCATCCGGTGTTTAAGTTCGCCATCTGTAAGCAGTTCCTCAAAATCGATGGTCAGCGATGTCTTCTCGCGGACATCTATCTCGCAGCCCAGGAATCCGCTGTATTCGCGGCCAAAGGTGTACAGCAACTGCCCGGCGTCCAGAACCGACGCCTCGTGCACGGTATAGTCGGGATATGGCACGCGGCGGACTATGGTGGTCTTGGCGGGCTGCTGCGCCAATTTGACTTCGCAGTCAGAAGAAAAACCCGGATCTGTCTGCCATGCGTCATACCCCTCCGAGAGAATCCAGTATTCCATCTGTGTGCGCTGATAGCTGTATTTTGGCACATCCTGCCTCCGCTGCTGCAGGTCCCAGGCCTTGAAATCGCGGCCCGTAGCGGCTATGACGCGGCCGCCGGAGACAATTTCCGCCTGCAGGAAAGATGGCTGGCTGAGCAGATAGAACGATTCGGTATTATAGCCGGTAACCTCTATGCTGACCACGTTTTTCCCTTCGTGCAGGTAAGGCGAAATGTCGTAGCAGTCTATGCGGTAGAAGTCGTGTGCCGCAACGCACGGCCCGTGACCCACGAACTCTCCGTTTACCTTGAGGCGATAGATGGTGCTGGCGGCAATGCGGATGTCGGCGCTCTTGCGGTAATCAATCACGGTACGGAAAGCCAGGGTGAGGTTTACCTCGCTCTCGCGGCTCTCTGCCCACACTGGCACCGCCTTCTTGAAAGAGTCGATATTCTGTCTGTCTACTTTTGCGCAGCCGCAGGCGGTAAATAATGCCGCCACTGTCAGCGCTGCTATCAGGAGCCTGATTTTCATGCAGTTTTGCTATTTATAAAGGTTTATTGCTTCGGCACTGCCGACTATCCAGATTATGTCGCCCTCGGCCATTATCATGTCGGGAGAAGGGTTCATGAAAGTCTCTTCGCCCCGCTCGATGGCAATCAGCATGCAGCCCGAGTTGCGCATGTCCACCATCTGCAGCGACTTGCCGTTAAGCAGAGAATTGCTGTCAAGTACAAAAGATTCGACCTCCACGGAGGTGGTGTTGGCGGCAGGGGCGATATCCTCTTTAAGGGCCTTCTTGAAGGCCTCCATGCGGTCTTTTGTGCCCACTACCAGGATGTCGTCGGCGGGATAGAGGTACTCGTCGGCAGAGGGGATGTTTATGATGCGGCTGCCGCGGGTTATCTTGACGATATTTACGCCGTAATCGCGCCGCAGCGGCACGTCGCGCAGCTGCATCCCGGCATATTTGAAGTCGGATGAGACCTTGAGATTCTCCACGAAAATGTCGTGTCCGTCCATTTTCTCGCGGATTGAGGTGGTCACAGGGGCATTGCGGCGCTGGTATTCATCTTTCTGGTGCATGTTCTCCAGGAAGCGGTTCTCCAGGGAGCTGGTGCGCTTTATGAATAATCTCAGCAGAATAAAGATGGCGGCGGCGATGGCGGACACCAGTATCACCAGGCCGATTCCCGGCTTGAAATAGTGCGATACGACGCCCACCACGAACGACACAGCCAGGAAAATCTTGAGGGCGCTCATGGCAATCAGAGGTCCGCGGCCGGCGGCAGAAGAATCACGCCAGATGCCGTCGTACAGCTCCTTATAATTGCCGGCGGCGACCACCATTCCATAGAGGAACGGAGTCATTACCAACAGGGTGACGGCTGCGCAGATCAGATTGACCAGCCATGGGCTGAGTTTTACGAAATGCTCGCTGGCAAACGGATCCAGGAACATATTGGAGGCCAGGACAATGGCCACCAGCATCACGTTGTAGGGAATCATCCTTACCAGATAGGCCTTGACGAGCTTTCTCCACTGGCTCTCGCGCGCCTGCGAACGGCTGGAGGCGCGAACCTCGCTGAGCGATTTGAACAGGTTGGGCGGCAACTTGCGGCTGATGAATCCGTAGAACGGTTCGGACAGTTTGATGAAGTAGGGTGTGGTGAAAGTTGTGATTACCGACACCGCCACGACCACCGGATAGATATAATCTGCCATTACGCCCAGAGTCTTGCCAAGGCTGGCTATGATAAAGGCGAATTCGCCTATCTGCGCCATCGAAAAGCCGCTGCGGACGGCGCTGTGCAGGCCCTGGCCCGCCATCAGCACGCCGCTGGTGGCAAACAGCGGAATACCTATAACCACCACGAATATCAATATCAGGATCGGCTTCCAGTACTGGACTATAATGGCCGGATCCACCATCATGCCCACGGAGACAAAGAAGATGGCGCCGAAGAGGTCCTTGATGCTTTTGATGGAGTGTTCTATATGTTCCCCTTCTATGGTTTCCGCCAGCAGGGAACCCATCACGAAAGCGCCCAGCGCCGACGAGAATCCGGCTGCGGTGGCCAGCGCCACCATGCCGAAACAGAGGCCCACCGACAGTATCACCAGCATTTCCTCGTTCATCACCTGCCGTCCCTTCTTGAAAAGTGTCGGGATAAGGAACATTCCCACCACGAACCAGAGCACCAGGAAGAAGAGGAGCTTGAGCAGTGCCATCACCATTTCTTTTCCGGCAAACTGCTGGCTGACGGCCATCGTAGAAAGCAACACCATAAGCACCACCGCCAGCAAATCTTCCACTACCAGGGTGCCGAAGACAACGTTGGTGAAGGGCATCCCCTTCAGGCCAAGGTCGTCGAAGGCTTTGATGATTATGGTGGTTGATGACATCGAGAGCATTCCGCCCAGGAAGATGCGCTCCATGTGGGTCCAGCCCATTGCGCCGCCAATGGCCAGCCCGGTCACGAACATCCCGAAGAAGATTGTGCCGGCGGTAATCAGAGCGCTGCTGCCCACCTTGAGCAGCTTCTTGAAGCTGAATTCCAGACCGAGGGCAAACAGCAGGAAGATGATGCCGATTTCTGACCATTGCTCCACATTCTCCGGATTGGTAAGTCCGGGAAACAGGCCGAAATGCGGCCCTACCAGGAATCCGGCGACTATGTAGCCGAGAATCAGCGGCTGTTTCAATGCCCTGAATATCAGGGTTATGATGCCAGCGGAGATAAAAATTAGGGCGAGGTCTTTGACCAGATTCAGGCTTTCGTCCATCTGCGTTTGAGCTTTCTGTTTCCGAGGGTGAAAATCAAAACGATTGCCACGGTCGCCGTTGCTGCCACAATATGGCCCCAGTTAACCGGCAGTGACAGGCCTCCTGCCTTATGCGGCGCAACCATGAAGTAACAAACGCATACGTAGGTGAGGAAAGTGGCCGGAATGGCTGTGAACAGCGGGCTCTTTCCGTGTTTATACAGATATCTGGAAGCTGTCCAAAGGACTATCGATGCCAGCACCTGATTGGAGATGCCAACATAGTTCCAGATGGTGGAAAAGTCGAATGTGCAGACAAGTACTGCAATTACAAAGATGGGCAAGGCGGTCAGAATCCTGTTCAGGATGGGCTTCTGGTTGATGTTCAGTGCCTCGGACAGAATTAGACGGATGCTGCGGAAAGCGGTGTCACCGGAGGTGATGGGGCAGGCAATCACTCCCATTACGGCAATGATGGCCCCGACCTTGCCCAGCCAGTCGTTGCAGATGCTGTTCACCAAAATGGCGGGTGTGTTGCCCGCTGCGGCCGCCGCGTTCAGCCCTTCGGGGCCTCCGGTGTATGCCATAGCAGCCGTAGCCCAGATAGTGGCCACTATTCCTTCGCAAATCATAGCTCCGTAGAACACCGGCCGGCCGTATTTCTCATTGCCTATGCACCGGGCCATGATTGGACTCTGGGTGCTGTGGAAACCAGAAATTGCTCCGCAGGAAATCACTATGAACAGCATCGGGAATAGAATGTTGGTCTGCGGATTGCTGTGGAAATTCTTCAGTGAGGCAGGTGTCAGTTCGGTGAGGTGGAGGGTTCCGTTGCCGGCTTTGAAAATCATTGCAAGCCCGACGGCAACTGCCATGAAGAGCAGCGCGCCGCCCAGATAGGGATATATCCGCCCAATGATCTTGTCTATCGGAACCAGTGTCGCAAGGATATAGTAAATGAAAATCATTACTATCCAGAACAACTTGCTTGCCGGAATCATATTGTTCAGAAGGTCGGCCGGGCCTGTAACGAAAGAACAACCTACGCCTATCAGCATCAGGGCGATGAAGATATTCATCAGTATTCTAACTTTCCTGCCAAGATAAAAGCCTATCAGCGATGGTGTGCTGCGTCCTCCGGAACGGATGGATATCATTCCGGAAAGGTAGTCGTGGACAGCACCCATGAATATGCAGCCGACCACGATCCAGATGTAAGCCACCGGCCCGTAGGCGGCGCCGAGGATTGCTCCGAAGATGGGGCCGAGGCCGGCGATGTTCAGGAACTGGATTACAAATACCCGCCACGGTTTGATTACCTGGTAGTCAACGCCGTCGGCTCGGTAATGCGCCGGAGTGGGGCGTTCCGGATTGGCTTGGAAGAGTCGTTTTTCTACGAATCGTCCGTAAAACAAGAATCCCGCTACGAGTAGTGTTATACAGGCAAGAAAAGTTATCATAGTGGAGGCAAATGTAGGCAAAAATGCGCTTTATTGTAGCATTTTTTCTACCTTTAGCGCCACATATCAAACATATATCCGGATTGTAATGAAAAGAGCGCTTTTTGCCTTCACTTTTTGCCTGTTTCTGGCGGGATGTACAAGCATCCAACCCGTAAAACTTACCACGGAATACCACCAAGATGCGTTTACCGACGTCCTTGCACCCCGTTTCTCATGGATCAATGAGGGTGGCAGGCGCGGCGCGGCCCAGACTGCATACCGTATCAGGGTGTTTAAGGGTGACGTCAATGCCTGTGAATCTTTCTGGGATTCCGGCGTGGTGGAGAGCGCAGAATCGGTGCTAGTAGCTTACGATGGCGCACCGCTGGAGCCCTGCACCGACTACTGGTGGCAGGTTCAGGTCTGTGACGAAAAGGGCAGGGCGTCGGGCTGGAGCCAGGCGTGCCATTTCCACACCGGAATGCTCGGGCAGGATCGCTGGCAGGGCAGGTGGATAGGCGCCCCCTGGCAGGGAGAGGAGTCTTACGACTACGATATGAGTGAAGATGTGCAGCCGGCGCCGCTGTTGCGCAAGGAGTTTGAAATCTCCAAGCCGGTGAAATCGGCCCGTTTCTACGGCACCGGCCTCGGCTATTTTGAACTTTACTTCAATGGCGACAGGATGGGAGACGAATATCTTGTCCCCAATCAGACCAACTACGGCACCCGCGAGAAATTGGAGGAGCGCCTGCTCCCCGTTCCGGATCCGTTCAACGGCTACAGCGTGGCGTATGTCAGCTACGACCTTACTGACAAGGTTGTCCAGGGCAGCAATGCCGTGGGCGCCATTCTCGGCAACGGCTATTACGACCTTGTGTTCCGTCGCTTTGTGATGGGCTACGGCGTGCCCAAGTTCTTCGGCCAGATACTAGTCAGATATGAAGACGGCACAACCGACTTGATTCCTACCGATACTACCTGGAAGATAGAGAAGAGCGCCATAGTTTACGACCAGCTCTACTTTGGTGAGATATACGACGCCCGTAAAGAGCACGACGGCTGGTGCACACCCGGTTATGACGATTCGGCCTGGGCCAGTGTCGTTGAAAAGCGCATCCCGGAAGGGGAATTGTTTGCTCAGACCGGTCTTTCCGACAGGATTACCGCCACTTACCAGCCGGTAGATATTCAAAAGGTGGATTCTACCGGTGCGTTTCTGGTCACTTTTCCAGACTACATTTCTGGTTGGGTAGAACTCAAGAACTTGAACCTGAAAGAAGGCCAGACTGTTACAATCCACAATCTTACAGAAGATTACAATGCGGTAGAGAAGGTCGAAAGTTTCATGACCTATATCGCTAAGGGTACCGGCAGCGAGAGTTGGCATCCCCGTTTTGAATACTTCGCGTTCCAGCAGGTCGAGGTACTGGGTCTTGACAGTTTGAATCCAGACCAGATTGAGGCACAGGCGGTCAATAGTGACATCCGTCAGGCCACCGCTTTCGAGTGCTCCAACGACCTGCTCAACTATATGGACAAGATATGGCGCCGGACGCAGCTGGACAATATGCACGGCAACATCCCCACCGACACCCCGCATCGCGAGCGCATTGGCTATACCGGCGACGGTCAGGCCGTAGGGCCGACGGTGATGACAACGATGGACGCCGGCGCTTTCTACTACAAGTGGCTGCGCGACCTTCGCGAGGCCCAGAAGGAAGACGGCTATGTCTGCAATTCGGCCCCCTGGCAGCCCGAGGCGGGCGGCGGCGTGGCCTTCGGCTCTGCCATGAACGTGATTCCGTACGAATTCTATATGGAGTATGGCGATACCCGCGCCCTTGAAGAGTGCTACGACGCCATGGCGGCCCACACCCGCTGGATGCTGACCTGGGTCGACCCGGAAACCAAGATAATGGAGAGCCGCACCGGCCGTTACTTCATGGACCTCGGAGAATGGAATGCCCCATGGGATATCCCGTCCAAGGCACTGGTGCACACCTGGTTCCTCTGGAACTGCGCCCGCATTACCGCCGAGGCGGCCCAGACGCTTGGCAAGGATTCCGACGCCGGGTATTTCTCCGCCTTGCGCGACACTACTGCCGCAGCATTCCACCGTTATTTCTGGGACGAAGAAGCCCAGTCCTACGGCAAATGGGGCAGCAATATGTGGGCCCTTCAGATGGGTTGTCCTACAAAAGAACGTGAGCAGGCGGCGCTGAACGCCCTGGTGGCCAATATCGCAGAATGCGGCAACCATCTCCACGTCGGCTTTGTGGGTTGGCGCTACCTTTGCGAGACGCTTATCAAATACGGCCGTGCCGACCTCGCATGGGAAATCATAAACAAGAAGGACCAGCCCAGCATAGGGTGGTGGATAGAGCAGGGGGCCGTGACCTTCTGGGAGCAGTGGGACGGAGTCTTCTCCCGCAACATCCCCTTCATGGGCGGCGGCATCCGTTGGTTCTATCGCGATCTGGCAGGTCTGGAGCCCACATCGCCCGGCTATCGAACTTTTGAAATAAGGCCCACTGTGATTGACGGTCTCGACTGGGTCAAGTTTTATAAGGACTGCCCGTACGGCCGCATCGACATAGACTGGAAAGTCGCCAGGGGTGGCGCTTTCACCCTTAAATGCACCGTACCTGCCGGTACCACCGCTACGGTTTATATTCCCAGCGCCGGCGGTGTCAGGGAAGAGACACTGACAAGCGGTCGTCATACAATCAAAGGACAAGTAAAATAAATCATAATGAAAAAACTCCTACTCGCCTTTGCGCTTTGCATCCTCATGGCAGGGTGCAACACTTCTAAATGCAGCATCAAACCGACCAGCCTGACCACCGAATACAAGGCTGACGCATTTACAGATGCGTTTGCACCGCGTTTCTCATGGATTAACATCAGCGACAAGAACGGTGCTGAACAGACTTCTTACCACATCCGTGTGTTCAAGGACAGGCAGAATCCGGAAGACGCTTACTGGGATTCCGGCATCAAGATCAGCCCTGAATCGGTGCTTGTGCCATACGACGGCAAGGAGCTGGAACCCTGCACGGATTATTTCTGGCAGGTTGAGGTGCGCGACCAGAACGGCGAACCGTCGCAATGGAGCGATGTATGCCACTTCCACACAGGTATGCGTGGTCACAATTACTGGAAGGGACAGTGGGTTGGCGCGCCGTGGCAGGGAGAGGATTCGTATGATTATGACCGTAGCGAAGACGTGCAGCCGGCGCCGCTGTTGCGCAAGGAATTCGAGGTTGCAAAGCCCGTTAAATCGGCCCGCTTCTACGGCACCGGCCTGGGCTATTTTGAGCTATACCTGAACGGCAGCAGGGCAGGAGACGAGTATCTTGTCCCCAACCAGACAAACTATGGCTACCGTGAGAAGCTGCCGGAACGTCTTATTCCGGTCCCCGATCCGTTCAACGACTATAGTGTGGCTTACGTGAGCTATGACCTCACCGACAAGATTGTCAAGGGTAAAAACGCTGTAGGCGTGATTCTGGGCAATGGCTTTTACGACCTTGTGTTCCGCCGTTTCGTGATGGGATACGGCGTTCCCAAGTTCATCGGACAGATTGTCATCAAATACGAAGACGGTACCAGCGATGTGATTGCCAGCGGTACCGACTGGAAAATTGCGAAGAGCGCGATTACCTTTGACCAGATGTATATCGGCGAGAGGTACGATGCGCGCCTGGAGCACGAAGGTTGGAATAAGGCTGGATACGATGACTCTTCATGGGAAACTCCTGTCCTCAAAAAGGTGCCCGAGGGCCGGCTTGTGGCGCAGATCGGGCCGAGTGACCGCGTCACAGCCACATACAACCCCGTCAGCATAGAGAAGATAGACAGCACCGGCGTCTTCAGGGTATCGTTCCCGGAAGAGATATCGGGCTGGGTCGCTCTCAAGGATCTCAATCTGAAAGAGGGCCAGAACGTGACGGTGGGCTACATCAACGAGTCGTTGCCGCAGCATACCGTCTATACCGCCAAAGGCTCCGGCAAGGAGTCATATCATCCTCGATTCGAGTGGTATGTGTTCTCACAGGTAGAGATTGCCGGCCTGGACAATCTCAAGCCTTCCCAGATAGAGGCACAGGCGGTCAATTCGGATATCAAGCAGGCAACTTCGTTCGAGACTTCCAACGAACTGATCAACAAGATAGACAAGATATGGCGCCGCAGCATGCTGGACAACATGCACGGCAGCGTCCCCACCGACTGCCCGCACCGCGAGCGCATTGGCTATACCGGCGACGGCCAGGCAGTTGCGCCTACCACCATGATGACGATGGGTGCGGATGCTTTCTATCTGAAATGGATACGTGATATCCGCGAGGCGCAGAAGCCAGACGGCTATGTGGCCAATTCGGCACCATGGCAGCCCGAGGCTGGCGGCGGCATTCCCTGGGGTGCATCCATCAATATGATTCCTTTCGATTTCTATTGGGAGTATGCCGATTTAAGGACCCTCAAGGAGTGTTTCAAACCTATGGCAGACCAGACCCGCTGGATGGAGACCTGGGTGGACCCTGCCACTCATATCATGGAGAGCCGTTCCGGTCACTACTTCAAGGATTTGGGCGAGTGGGTGCCGGCCTTCGGTCTCCCTTCCAATGCCCTGGTACATACCTGGTTCCTGTGGGCTTGCGCCGACCGTACGGCAAAGACAGCCGCCATATTGGGCAACATCACTGAATTCAACTATTTCTCCGCCTTGAGGGACACTACGGCCGCAGCTTTCCATCGCAAGTTCTACAATCCCGAAACCGGTTCTTACGGTAAGGACGGCAGCAATGTTTTTGCCCTGGCCATGGGAGTTCCAGCAGACCGTGAGCAGAAAGTCGTGGACGCCCTAGTGGCTAATATTGCAGAGCATGACAACCACCTGCATACCGGTTTCGTAGGCTTCCGCTATCTGTGCGAGATGCTTGTTAAGCACGGACACGCCGATCTGGCTTATGAAATCATTACCAAGAAGGACTATCCCAGCTTTGGCTGGTGGATAGAGCAGGGGGCAACCGTTACCTGGGAGCAGTGGAACGGCGAATTCTCTCACAACCACCCGTTTATGGGTGGCGGAATCCGCTGGTTCTATCGCGACCTGGCAGGCCTTGAACCTACGATGCCTGGATACAGGGCTTTCGAAATCAGGCCTACTCTGGTCAAGGGGCTCGACTGGGTCAAGTTCCATAAGGACTGCCCGTACGGCCGCATCAATATCGACTGGAAGGTTTCCGGCCAATCGTTCACCCTTAAATGCACCGTGCCGGTCGGTACCACCGCCAAGGTCTATATTCCCGACGGTGATACGGTTCGCGAGGAGACTCTTGTCAGCGGCAGCTATACACTAAAAGGCAGCGTGAAGTAGGCGTACGGAATATTATTCTCCCAGCAGCTTCTGCTTTACTATATTGTAGTAAATGTAGGGATCGTTAATGGTGGCGTCGTGCTTATGACATGCGGTGCTGCTTGCGCTTACATCGGCAATTCCCCAGAAGATAGCGTCGCAGGTATCGTCGTAAGATCCTATCACAACATATTTGGTAGCCTGCAGGCCCCAGTCCATGCGGCTGCTCCACGCGTCGGCATCTATCCTGGCCCATGTTTCAGGCGCAACGCCGCTGTTAGGGCATACAAAACGCACCTTTCCGTCGCTGCTCTGCGACTGGTTGCGGTAACCCCAACCGTCGGTGGCCTTAGGCGTAATGGCACTGTTGACCTGACAGGTGCCGATTGTGAACTTATCGCCGTTTTTCAGATACGTCTTGTTGGCGGCCGAAGCGCCGTTGATGGCAGAATTGTAGCTTGTCCCGGGCATAAAGATCAGCAGCATCGGCTTGCCGTCCTTGTAGTGGTAGTGGCCCAACTGCGCATAGCTGTTATAGATGCGTTCTGCAATGCCGTTCCAGTAGCTGATACCGGGCACGCTGAGATTGCCTATGAACAGGAACCACTCCATATTAATCTCGCTGCACACCTGCATGATATTCTCCAATCTTTCTTTGAAATGATCGCTCTCCCATTGCGAGTCCCACTGTGCCTGGTTGGTAAAATCTATGCTCACCACTCTGATTCCCGCCTGAGAAATAGTCTTAAGTATGTTGCGGCATTGAGTCAAATCGGCATAGTCGTGGTAAGTGTTCCAGACGCCGTTTATAAGGAAAGATGTGCCGTTGTTGTTCCATCGGCAGCACGGCATGATATGACTTACCGGAATCGGAACGTTAGACGGGGGGCAATCCTGGGTTATGGTGAGGGTTTTTGTCAAATCGGATGAGGCCGATTTAAACAAGATATTGGCCGTACGTGCGCTTGCGGATTGGTTAATTTTGACGTCGAACGATGCATGGCGGAGGCTCTTGTTATTGACGCTGACCCAGTCGCAATCGGACGGAATGCTGATTGTATAACCCTTGTTGGAAGTTATATCGACCTTTAAAGTGTTGAAGGGATATTTAATAGCGAAATTATTTTGCGATAGCTCGAGAACCTCATTCTCTTGCAATGTTGCCGTAATGACTTTTGCACGACCGGCAGAGAAGGTATACGTAGAGGTGGATTGCCAGGACATCACTGCGCCGGTGGTGGTGGTAACCCTGAGCAGAGGCGCTGATATGGTGGCGGGAGCTATCATCATGTAGAAGCGTACCGTTTCATTTTTAATGACGGACATGCCTCCCAGATCGAGCTTCATGACATTGGTGAAATCAGTAGGTGTGATTGCAGCGGTTGCCTGCGACAAATCTACAGTACCGGCCTCTGCAAATACATTGTCTTTGCACTCTAACTCCAGTGTGCTCAGAAACCCGCCGGTGGGAAAAGTGAGATCAAATACAAGGAGAACTCCAAGGTGCTTGAAATTGAAGGTACAGGTGCCGCTGGGGGCAGAGTCAGTAAAAACGGGTGATACGTTTGTGCTTGCCAGATAATCAAAACTGCCTACCTCGAATGCACTCTTGGTGTGCTGGATCTGACCGACGTAAGAGACCTGGATTGCCTTCAGGGCATCGTGGTTGCCACAGTATTCGGTGAGGCCGGGGTAATATGCAGAATACTTTGTAGAAGAGAGCAGGCCCCAGCCACGGCCATCGAACACACAATTGTTTGTGCCAGCACCAGATCCTACTGTGAACGTAACTTGTTCGCCGCCAACACTGGGGAACACTCCGATAACGTCGCCCTCGTTCCATACGGTAGAGACAGATGTCGAGCCGATGAGGCTTGTAGTAACCTTGGTGGCATCATCCTGCTCAAAATCGTCTATGATGCAGGCGATATGATTCAGACTATCCGCAGTCTGGACAATATCTTCCGGAGTGCTTTTGCACCCGACAGCCATGACCGTCATTACCGTCACAGCAAGTATTTTCATTAATTTCATCATTAGGTTGGCGGCGCTTTCACGGTCCCACTTTGTTGTCATAGCGTCTTTGGTGTATTGTTGTTGTTCTTGTGTTGATAGTGTCTGAACATCACACGCTGCAAAAAGCAAGCCGAAGACTTGTTCGTCATGCCCGACCTGATCGGCCATCTGGCATGACGGTGAATAAGAAAGGGTGGCGCGGATGAGTGCGCCACCCTTTGGTCTTATCAGGAGTAGATTGAGTCTGTAAAACTATTGGGCAATAGTCACACAACGAACACCCATACCACGAGCAAGGATATGGCCGCCGCTAGGGATTTCTCCGCCACCTGCACGGTTTACATCTTTGCTGTAGATGTCAAAGCAGTAAGCCATATTACTATTGTTATGGCCAGAAGTCCACATGGTAGTGTAATGTGCAGTGTCACCATTAGGAACAAAGCCACGGGCCATCCAGAAGTTGCCACCTGCCCAGGCAGCACCGTTGTACGGGAAGTAGATGGAGCCGTCGGTTCCGGTCAGATACCAACCATACTGGTCACCACCGTTAGAGTTCACAACCTGATCCAGCATATCGATAGGCATTACCTGATATCCAGGAGGGCAAGGGTCATACATAGTCTTCACTACATCGCCACCGCGTTTCAAACTACCATCACCTGCAGAGCCAGCGCCCCAGAGGATACCGAACAACTGCCTGGGAGCAGATGAAGCATAAGGATTAAACCAGTAGAAGTCACTACCACCATATACGGGACGGTGGAGTTTTTCAGCACCAGCGATACCATCGACCATACGCCAGTAATCTGCTACAGTATTAGAGTACTCAGCCCAAGTCCAGCCTGTAGGATTACCGAACTGGTAGTAGAAACCACAAATTTCATCGGGATTGTTGTTTGCATTTGTAGGATCATCGAATTGAGCCTTGATTGCACCCAGGTTGCGGTCCATAACTTCATATTGCCAACCAGTCCAGTGCAGGGAATTATAATGAACTGTGGTGGGCTGATCAGTGCACCAGATGTGCCATACCCATGCAGGATCATCGTTTGCTGCGTCCATAACCAGAATCTTGGCATTACCCTTCGCACCAGAAGCTTTGAAGAAAATGGTTCCAGCTGTAGGATCAATTGTCACGTTAGATATACAATTGTTCTGGTTAAGCGTAACGCGTATATCGGAGGCATGCAAAACAGGAAGTGAAGCAGAGTATTGACCGTTAACCTGAGGCCATACATTTGGATGAGTATTGAAAGCCTTGGCAGCCATATTAACTTCCTGGCCGTTACCAGCAACGGTGCAGTCGAAGTAGTATCCACCTTCGTTTACATCATCAACGTCAACGATATAGCAGTTAGCAGTACCGTTAGCGCTAAGGTTGGTGGGTACGGCGGGATCATCGGCAGCTGCTGCGATAGTAGCCTCGATCCTGTATGCCTTGCCGGCCTGGAAGTTCTTGGCGGGGATGGTTGCGCTATACACGTCGCCGTTCTTGTCCGTGAGGGTCAGGGTAACGGTGGCATTCAAACCCATATCCACATATTCCTTGAGGTTGGTGGGCGGCACCATCATGCAGAAACGGTGGGTCTGGCCTGCTTCGAGTCTAAGACCCTTATTGCCTTTGCCAAGTGCGAGGGTGATCTCCTTGCCTTGCTCATCTGCACTCAGGGTTGCGGGGCTTTGAGTAAGGTTAAGGTCACCGGTCAGTGCGAAGTCATACATATCGTTGCCCAGTGTGAGGCCAGTGTAGAGAGCTGAGCCTTCGCCGGTGAGGGTAACGTCAAACACTACGAGTGCGCCGACGTGGCTCATAGTGAAGTGGCAGGAGTTGCTGCTCGCGGGCTGTACTGCAGCTGCTGAGAGGTAGTCGGTTTGGCTGATGTCGAACACATCCTTGGCAACCTGCCTCTGGGTGGTATAGTCGAAAGGCATGGCGGCTACAACGTCCTGGTCCAAGTATGCAGCGGTGTTGAAAGGATAGTATGCAGAATAGGTCTGGTTTCCGTCAAGAGCCCAGCCAGTGCAGCTGAAAGTGACGGTCTCGTCGTCAATGTTCTTTACTGTGAACCTGAACTGCTGGCCGATAGGGTTAAGCGGGAATACACCCAGTTCATCATCGGCTGTGAATTTGAAATTTGCACCGGTGGTCTCGTCGATTTCGAGAAGGGTCTTGGTTTCGGGTCCGTCAAGAACGAAGTTCTCGATGGTTGCCGTGGGATTGAAGAGGGAGCCTTCGCCTGAGGGGGTTATGGGTTCCTCTACGGAAGTACATGAATAAGCCACTGCTGCTGCGAGCAGGATCGCTACAAAAATATTCCTTTTCATAATCACGTGTTGTTTTGTCGGTTACTCGTTGTCCCAAGGCATGGGATTGTCAGTGTCGGTGGTCACGTCTGATGTCACATAGAGGCATGCGCCCTCCAGTGTGAGATCAACTTCCTCCGTGAGAGGATACTTGTAAAGAAGTTTTCTTTTCATGTTAATTGTTAGTTAAAGTGTTAATTAAATATGTTGGTTTGTATTACTCTTAATTATTTAATAGGTGATGATGCTCCAGTATGTGCTCCAGCCCCCCTTCGCTCTGGATGTTACACCAGAAGGAAGCACTTCAGGGCTGAAAGCGTAGGACACATACTGTGTTTTGCTCAAGTTCACGTGTCCCAATCCGTCGCCACTAACTCCCATATTGTGTGAATACGGGAGTATGTTGCCAGTGACATCACCCAGGTACTCGAATGTGATGCCGTCGGTAGAAGTCCAAACCGACAGGCGGCTCTGCTGGGTTATGCGCCAGGAAGTGTGGAAAGCATAGAACAGATCGTAGTCCTCTACATACTTCACGTCGCAGCTGTCATAAGTTCCCCTGAGGGGGTTGTCTGTGCCTACGCCGTCGCGGTCTGCCAGCCACGCCTTATCCACGGCGGTACCGTGGAAGGTCAGGTTGCCGGGCCAGTTAGGATTCGAGCGAGGGGCGGTGGCCACTTTGGTAAGCGGAGTACCGCCTGCATCATATGTATAATATAGGTATATAGTCTCGTCCTTCACCACGATGCTGGGCTCGCCAATCCCCCACTTTCCGGCCGGGCCGTCGTTATATTCGCTGCCGTCCATATACTCAATGATGGGTTGCGGGCTACCGCCCCAGCCGCTGCCGTTCCATCTCTGCCAAGGGCCGCTGGGGCTTGTGCTGCGGGCTATGAAACAGTCGTTCTCCAGACCCTGAAGTCCCCCATCAGAGGAAGTGTTGGTAGTGGAAGTATAGGCCATATAATAATAGCCGTCGAAGCAGGCTGCACCGGGGTCGCAAACGCTCCACCAGTCCAGGTCGGGCTTGGTGCCGCCCGTCATCACGGTCTGCTCTGCAGTCCAGGTCTGGCCGCCATTGGAAGTGCGACGCCAGGTGAACTCATCGGCCTTGCCGTTATGGCCGGGAGATGCAAACCAGGCATCTATGGTGCCGCTGTCGTTCATAATGATGGACGGGCCGTAGCGGTATTTGAAATCGCCCGTTGTAGTGTATATCGTGCGACCGTCGCCAGCTACAGGTGGAGTCAGTGTGAGTTTTGACTGAGTCACTGAAACATTCCTGCTCTTGGTCTCTCCGGTGATTGGGATCTGGCCGGTGCGGGCAGTGCTGCCATTATATACATCAATCTTATATGTGTACTCTTTAACCTGGTCGTTGACAACTGTTTCGCTGACGTAGGTGAGCCAGTTGACAGTCGGCTGCCCCATTGTGTAGGATTCGTTGCTGATAACGCGGAAGGTAAATGTGCCGGACTTCCAGTCGGGATAAACGACAGAGGGTTCTGTCCTGAGAAATGCAGAGGCACTCTGAGGAGCAGTAAGCGTTGCCTGAATCCTTTTTGCCCTCCCGGCTGCGCATGTGTAAGTCGAAGAGGAACTCCAGGTCATCTCCATACCGGCAGTGGTGGTAACCCTGATGGTAGGCTTTACCACGGTGGTGGGAGCTACCATCATAAAGAAACGCACTGTTTCATTTGCATTGACCAGCATACCGCCCAGATCGAGAGTCATTACGTTTCCAATGGCCGTGGAGGTGATTACCGCGGTTTCCTGAGACAAATCTACTGTGCCGGCTGTGGTGAAAGCATCGTCTTCGCATTCCAGTTCCAGTGTGTTAAGGAAACCGCCAACGGGGAAGGTGAGGTCAAACACAAAGAGATATCCAAGATGCTTGAAATTGAAAGTGCAGGTGCCGTTGGCAGCAGGATCGGCAAAAACGGGTGTGGCATTGGTGCTTGCCAGATAATCGAAATCGCCCGCATTAGAAACGCCCTTGGCGCTCTGGCTCTGGCCTGTATATGAAACCTGAATGGCCCTAAGGGCATCTTCCTTGCCACAATACTCGGCTTTACCGGGGTAATAAGCGGAATACTTTGTACTGGAGAGGAGACCCCATCCGCGGCCGTCAAACACACAATTGTTTGTGCCGGCTCCGGATGCTACCGTGAAAGTGACCTGCTCTCCGCCTGTGCTGGGAAACACTCCGATAACGTCGCCATCGTTCCAATTGACGGAGACACTTGTTGAGCCTGACAGGGTAGTGGTCACCTTGGTGGCATCATCGAATTCAAAGTCTTCCATTACGAACTGGATCTTATCGAACTCGGAACCCTTTGCGAGACCTTCAGGCTCGTGGATGGAGCATGAAGTTGCAAGAGCCAGGACGGCTGCTGAAAAAAGAGATGCGAAAACAAATTTTTTCATTCCTAAACAGTTCATTACAAGCCACAACACAGCTTAACGCAGCTAAGTTACGAACTATTTCGAATACTTGCAAATATTCTTATTATTTAATAGGATTCGCAGATTTTCCGAGGGTCTCGAGATCTGATTCCAAAAACCGCCCTGACATATCTACAAGGCCTGTTTTGGAGGAATCATCGCTCTTGAAAAACATCAGAAGGTGGGTGTATATTTCACCGTCTTTCATTATGTATACCTTGCAATAAGACCCGGTCTTGGAGTCCGTGGTTTCTCCCAGAAACAGAGCACCTTGTCTTTCGACAGCCGCCAGGTCGGCATTGACCTTGTCCATGAGACCCGGAGTTCCGCTCTCAAGGGCTATAATGGTCATTTTGTTGAGTTTCTTGAGCGCCGCCTTGCTGGCTTTGTCGGCCCTTGCGAACGCCACGGAGAGCATGGCCCTGCCAACGGTGACAACCTGGGCTCCCTCGGTCTTTTTGTAGCTTTTGCACATTTCGTCGACAAAATCTCCCGCCGACGCCTCCAATGCCGCGAAAACAAGCGCGGCAACAATCAAAATCCGTTTTGCCATACGTATGTGTTTTTAAATGTTTATTTCGGGGTAAAGCCCGCCGCGACGGCATTGGCCACGTCGCGGTCCTTGATGCATGCGAGGATGTCCAGCGCAAACTCTGCCGCATAGCCGGGGCCGCGGCCGGTGACCAGACGGCCGTTTATAACGCTGCCGGCGGCATTATGCCTGATGCCGGCTGCCGCAAGGGCAGCTTCGAAGCCGTCGTAACAGGTCATTTCACAGCCGGAGAAGGTGTCACCGAGGCCGGCAAGTACTACCGCCGGAGATGCGCAGATTGCAGCCACGCCGCCGCCGGCAGCCCAGTGACTGCGCAGCAGTTCCATCAGCGGCTCAAATTCCGCCAGATTCTTTGCGCCCGGCATTCCGCCCGGGAAAATCATGTAGTCGGAGGGGGATGCCTCTTCTGAAATTATCTGCTCCATGTCTTCCCAGCAAAGGTCGGTGATGAGCTGCTGGCCATGCGCACCCTCTACCAGGGAATTGTCGTAAATGGATACAGATCTGGCATCTACGCCGCCGCGACGGAGTATATCCAGGGTGGCAATGGCCTCGACCTCTTCGAAGCCGTCTGCAAAAAATATAAAAGTTCCTTTCATAAATCTTTTCTAAACTATCCCAAAGTTAAAAAAAATACTACTTTTGCGAAACCGCATTTCACATAAACTATGGACAAACTTGGTTTTGACAAGGATAAATACCTTGCTATTCAGTCGAATAAAATCAAGGAGCGCATCGCTATGTTCGGCGACAAGCTCTATCTGGAATTTGGAGGGAAGCTTTTTGACGATTACCATGCCAGCCGCGTGCTGCCTGGATTTGCTCCCGACAGCAAGATTACGATGCTCATGCAACTCAAGGACGAGGCGGAAATAGTTGTTGTGATTAATGCCGGTGACATAGAGAAGAACAAGATACGCGGCGACCTTGGAATTACCTACGACAACGATGTGCTGCGCCTTATAGACGCTTTCCGCGGCTACGGGCTGTATGTGAGCAGCGTGGTGCTGACGCGGTTTGAAAACCAGGCCAATGCCATCGCATACCAGAAGAAACTGGAGGCGCTGGGGCTCAAGGTTTACCGTCATTATCCGATAGCGGGATATCCGTCCAATCTGCCGCTTATAATGAGTGAAGAGGGTTACGGCAAGAACGAGTTTGTGGTTACCAGCCGCCGCCTGGTGGTGGTGACCGCCCCCGGCCCCGGCAGTGGCAAGATGGCTACCTGCCTGAGCCAGCTCTACCAAGAGAACAAGCGCGGCGTGAAGGCTGGTTATGCAAAGTTCGAGACCTTCCCGGTGTGGAGCATGCCCCTGAAGCATCCGGTGAACCTGGCGTACGAGGCCGCCACGGTCGATCTGAAGGATGTCAACATGATTGACCCTTACCACCTTGAGGCATACGGCAAGATAGCGGTGAATTACAACCGCGACGTAGAGATTTTCCCGGTGCTGAACCAGATGCTCAAGGAGATAATAGGCGAATCGCCTTACAAGTCGCCCACCGACATGGGTGTGAACATGATAGGCGAGTGCATAAAAGACGACGAGGTGGTCCGTGACGCCTCCTGCCGCGAAATTATCCGCCGCTACTATAACGTCGCCTGCCAGATAAAGGCTACTAACGGCGATGTAGCGCAGCTGAGCAAACTGGAGATGATAATGGAGCAGGCCAAGGTGGAACTTTCCAACCGCAAGGTGGCCGTCCTGGCGGAGCAATTGGCGGAGGAGACCGGGATGCCGGCGGCTGCAATTGAGATGAACGACGGCACTCTGCTTACCGGCAAGACCAGCGAACTGCTGGGCGCCTCCAGCGCGATGCTGCTCAACGCCCTGAAATATCTGGCCAAGATTCCGAAGGAGGTCAAGTTGATTTCCCCGCTGGTGATAGAGCCCATATCCAACCTCAAGCTGCACCATCTCGGGCACATGAATCCCCGTCTGCATGTGAACGAGGTGCTGCTGGCGCTCTCTATCTGTGCCCTGACCGACATCAACGCCCGCAATGCGATAGACTGCCTGGATAAGTTGCGCCACTGCGAGGTGCACACCAGCGTGATTCTCTCCGGAGTTGATGTGTCAACATTGAAGAAACTTGGGGTGAACCTGACCAGCAGCCCTAAATACCAGACCAAGAAACTCTATCACGCCTAGCGGCGGGAGCGCTGGGCCATTTCCCGGATTACATCGAATATCAGTCGGGTACGCTTGAGAAGGACCTTGTGGTCTATGATTTCCGGCGTGTCGCTGGTCTTGAGCGTGTGCTGGTGGAAACCCGATGTGAACAGCAGCGCCGGGATGCCTTTCTGGCTGAAGGGGTAGTGGTCGCCCAACTTGTACATCGTCCTGGTAAAGTCGTCGCTGCCGTAGAAGGTGTAGTCTATGTCCAGCCCCATTCCACCCCGCAGATTGCAGGTAGAAATGATTCCGCGCAGATTCTCCGGCAGGGTGTTGCGGCCCAGGACAATCAGATATTCCGGTTTGTTCTTGTGGACGGGCACCAGGGTCGCGCCCAGGATGTCCATATTGATTTCGCAGATGATGTGGGAGGGCGATATCGGCAGGGTGGAGATGAAATGCCGGCTGCCGGCCATGCTGTATTCCTTGCCGTCGAAGGCTACGAACAGGATGTTGACGCCGGGGCCGATGCTGTCGCGCCGCATCTGGCTGAATGCGTCGGCAATTGTCAGCAGCGCAGCCACTCCGGAGGCATTGTCGTCTGCGCCGGGATAAACCTTGCCCTTGATTGAGCCCAGATGGTCGTAATGGGCCGATACCACTATGAAATCTTCGCAAGGTTGCAGAGCCGGAACGACGCCCATTATATTGGTCATCCTGATACCGTTTCTGTCCCGGAAAGATTGCGAACTGTTGTATTGGAACGGCTTGAGCTCCAGACTGTTGAAGTACTCTTCTATATAGGCGCCGGCAAGCGCTCCGCCAAGGGTCCCGGAGGCGCGCCCATCCATTGTCGAGTCGCAGAGATGTTCTATTATGGCCCGCTGTCCGCCTTCTGAGAGAACCTGTTCGTAACGGTCGCCGGTCTGGGCATGGATGCCCCATGGCAGCAGCGCGAAAAGGATGGCAATTATGTACTTGGCGGACTTGTTCATTTTTGGGAAATCGGTTGCGAATTTAGTAATTTCTTCGATAGAAAATCTGTATATTTGTAAACTTATGTACCGTACCTGATGGGAGAGTTCAAAATCCATGCACCATACGCTCCGACGGGAGACCAGCCGCAGGCCATAGACCAGTTGTGCGCCGGTTTCAACGGTGGTGCACAGGCCCAGACGCTGCTGGGTGTGACCGGCAGCGGCAAGACGTTCACCATGGCCAATGTCATTGAGCGGCTGCAGCGTCCGGCGCTGATTCTGAGCCACAACAAGACGCTGGCGGCGCAGCTCTACAGCGAGTTCACGAGCTTCTTTCCGGAGAATGCGGTGGAGTATTTCGTATCGTATTACGACTATTATCAGCCGGAGGCGTATCTGCCTACCACCGACACTTATATAGAAAAGGATTTAAGTATCAACGACGAGATAGAACGGTTGCGCCTGAGTGCAAGCAGCGCCTTGCTGAGCGGGCGGCGCGACGTGATTGTAATATCCTCCGTAAGCTGCTTGTACGGCATCGGCAATCCGGATGACTTTCACAACAGTACCGTTCATATCGTTCGCGGCGGCGAGATTGCCCGCAACCAGTTCCTGTATGCGCTGGTAGATGCCCTGTATTCCCGCACGGAGGGCGAATTCAAGCGCGGCAGTTTCCGCGTAAAGGGCGACAGCGTGGATGTGTTCCCGGCCTACGGCGATTTCGCATACCGGATAGTTTTCTGGGGCGACGAGATAGAATCGATAGAGATGATCGATCCAATGAGCGGGGCCACCATCAGTTATCACGAAGAGCTTACGATTTTCCCTGCCACCAACTTCCTCACTACCAAGGAGCGGGCGGCGAAGGCCATCGACCAGATACTGGCCGACATGGTGGACCGCTGCGACTATTTCAACGCCGTAGGGCGGCATCATGAGGCAAACCGGTTGCGCCAGAGGGTGCAGTACGACGTGGAGATGATAAAGGAGATTGGCTACTGTTCCGGCATAGAGAACTATTCCCGCTACTTTGACGGCCGAGTAGCCGGGCAGCGTCCGTTCTGCCTGATAGATTATTTTCCCGGCGATTTTCTGACTTTCATAGACGAGAGTCACGTGACAATACCGCAGATACGCGCCATGTACGGAGGCGACCGCAGCCGCAAGGAGACTCTGGTGGAATATGGCTTCCGCCTGCCTGCCGCGGCAGATAACCGCCCTTTGAAGTTCGATGAATTCTACAGCCTGATAGGGCAGAGGCTCTATGTGAGCGCAACACCCGGCGACTGGGAACTGGAGGAGAGCGGCGGCGTGATTGTGGAGCAGGTGGTACGGCCCACCGGCCTGCTGGATCCACCGATAGAGGTGCGCCCCTCCAAGAATCAGATAGACGATTTGATGGAGGAGATCCAGGTCCGTGCAGAGCACGACGAGCGGGTGCTGGTGACGACCCTTACCAAGCGGATGGCGGAGGAGTTGGAGAAGTATCTCACCCGGAACGAGGTCCGCTGCCGGTATATCCATTCCGACGTGGATACGCTGGAGCGGGTCGAGATTATTGAAGATTTCAAGGCGGGGCGGTTTGACGTGCTGGTCGGTGTCAACCTGCTGCGCGAAGGCCTCGATTTGCCCAGCGTGTCGCTGGTGGCCATTCTGGATGCCGACAAGGAGGGTTTTCTGCGCAGCGATCGGGCATTGACACAGACCGCCGGCCGTGCCGCCCGCAACATCAACGGCAAGGTCATCTTTTATGCCGACACCATCACCGGGTCTATGCAGGCCACCATAGACGAGACCAACCGCCGCCGGGCAAAGCAGCAGGCATACAACAAGGAGCACGGCATTATTCCGCACCAGGTCGGCACGCGCTCCGGCGCCTTCAATCCGCAGATCGATTACGAAGAGGAGCAGGCAAGGCGGGCAGAATTTTTGCAGGATGACCCCGTTGTGGCGTCGATGGACCACAGCCAGCTGGAGAAGATGGTGGCCGCAGCCAAAAAGAATATGGAAGATGCCGCCGCCGAACTTGACTTTATGCGTGCGGCGCGCTTCCGCGACGAAATGAACGCCCTTAAAGAACTTCTTAAAAAGAGATGATACCGGAACTGATAAATAAGCTATGCACCTATTATACCCCGGAACAGACCAGGGCGGTGGAGCAGGCATACCTGTTGGCCAGTGAGTCCCTTTCGGGCGTTATGCGATATAACAACCATCCATTCATGGAGCATGTGAACGGGGTGGCTTCAATAGTGGCGCAGGAGATTGGCCTGGATGCTTCCAGTACAGCAGCGGTGTATCTGCACGAGGCCAGCCGGGAAAATCCGGAGATTCTGGAGCGGTATAACGAGGACGATACGGCGGTGCAACTGGCTTCCTGCCTGAACAAGATTTCCCAGATCAAGCCGCGCGATACCAAACTCGAGGCGGAGCGCTATCGCAAGCTGATTGCCAGCTATTCGCCCGACGCAAGGGCGTTTATCATCAAGCTTGCCGACCGTCTGGAGGTGATGCGCTCGCTGCATATCTTCCCCAAGGCAGACCAGGCGCGCAAGAACGCCGAGACCATGCTGCTCTACATTCCGCTGGCGCATCAGGCCGGTCTTTATAACATCAAAAGCGAACTGGAGGATCTGTGGCTAAAGTATGCGTATCCCGACGCCTGGCGCACCATCACCAATTATCTGAAGGCCACCCGCAGCGACCGGGATGCCCTTGTGGAATCGTTCATAAAGCCGCTGGAGGATACCATCAGCGCCCGCGGCATCAAATATCATTTGAAGGCCCGCACCAAGAGCGCCTATTCCATCTGGAAGAAGATGCAGGCGCAGAACATCCCCATAAACGAGGTGTACGACGTATTTGCCATCCGCTTTATCGTGGAAGTGCCACCTGAGCATGAGATAAGCACGTGCTGGGACGTATTCGCCCTTGTGACAGAGAATTATCCGCAGGACGAGCGCCGCTTGCGCCAGTGGCTGGACAGGCCGAAACCCAACGGTTACCAGTCGCTGCACTGCACGGTTAATGTCGGCGGGCAGTGGGTCGAGGTTCAGATCCGTTCTGTGCGGATGGATTATGAGGCTGAACTTGGCGGCGCATCGCACTGGGCCTACAAGGGTGTCAAGAAGGATGCCCTGATTGGCGACTGGCTGGCGAAGGTGCGCAGCCTGATGGAGAATCCCGACAACACAGAGTATCAGGATGCGGCAGAGAATCTGCTGGATCAGGATGTGTTCGTGTTTACGCCTGATGGCGAGTTGCGGCAGCTGAAGGCGGGCAGCACTGTGCTGGATTTCGCCTTTGACATACACTCAAATCTTGGCCTGAAGTGCACCGGCGGCCTTGTCAACGGCAAGATGGTCTCCATAAAGGAGCAGCTCAAAACGGGTGATCTGGTGGAGATTCTGACCTCCAAGAACCAGAAACCCAACGAGGACTGGCTCAATTTTGTGGTCACCAGCAAGGCCCGCACAAAAATCAAGCAGAAACTCAAGGAGCGGGAGAACGCCCTGGCCAAGGCGGGCAAGGAGATACTGGACCGCAGGCTCAAGAACTGGAAGATGACGATGGCCGACGAGCAGCTGACGGCCCTCATCAAGAAATACAAGTTCCGCACCGCCAACGAATTGTTCGGAGCAGTGGGAGAGGGGCGCATCGACGTCGCTGAAATCAAAGCTGAACTGCTGCGAGAAACGCCGGCGGCGGTGGTTTCCGACGACCGTCCAATCACCGTCAACCGCAAGGAAAACAGCGGCGATTATCTGGAGATTGGCAGCGGCGGCAACCGTTCCCTCAGCGGTCTGGAATATAAGCTGGCCAAGTGTTGCAATCCCGTCTTCGGAGACGATGTGTTCGGCTTTGTCACCATAAACGAGGGCATCAAGATCCACCGCCTCTCGTGTCCCAATGCCGCCCGTCTGATAGAGAATTATCCGCACAGGGTGCAGAAGGTGCGCTGGCGCAAGGATGCGGCCACCAGCAACAGCCAGGTGGCGCTCAAGGTGATTGTGGACGAGGAGAGCGCTGTGAACGACGTGCTGGCAGTGGTAAGTTCTTACCGTGCGCTGGTGCGCAAGCTGATTACCGGCAGCCGCAACAAGCGCGGTGAAATAGAGATAGATGCCACCATCTTTGTCACCAGCAACCTGATGCTGGACAAGATTCTGGCGGGACTCCGCAAACTTAAAACCGTAAAGCAGGTTACAAGACAGTAGATGGAGCATTCCGACAACATATTTGTCAAAGGGGCGAGGGCCAACAACCTCAAGAATATCGACGTTGAGATACCGCGCGGCAAGTTCGTGGTTATCACCGGCATATCCGGCAGCGGCAAGAGTTCGCTGGCGTTCGACACGCTTTATGCTGAAGGGCACCGCCGTTTTGCTGAGAGCCTCTCTTCCTTTGCCCGTCAGTTTCTGGGTCGTGTGCCGAAGCCGCCGGTAGATTATATCACCGGCATCCCGCCGGCAATCGCCGTGGAGCAGAAGGTCAACACGGTGAATTCCCGTTCCACCATCGCCACGTCTACCGAGATATACAATTACCTGAAGCTGCTTTTTGCCAAAGTAGGGCACACGTTTTCTCCAGTTTCGGGGCTGGAGGTCACCTGCGATACGGAGCGCAGCGTGCTGGAGTATATGATGACTTTGAAGCAGGGTGAATATGCTTTGATAGCAGCTGATATCCAGGTAGATAGCACAAATGTAACAGAGTTGTTTCTCGCACTCAAGGAGGAGGGTTACTCCCGTATGGTGGACGCTTCTGCCGGCGATGTTTACAAGATAGACGACCTGCTTTCGCATAAGGTTTCGGTTGAGGATTATTCTTCGCTGGCGCTTCTGATCGATCGCGTACGGATTTCTACGGAAGATGATGACGATTTTGTCTCGCGATCGCTGGATTCGCTCAAGACAGCTTTCACCCGCGGTGCCGGCCGCATACTGTGCGGCATTCCGCCTGTGATGCGCCGCTTCTCCAACATATTCGAAGCCGACGGCATCCTGTTTGACCACCCGAGCGAGAATATGTTCAGCTACAACAGCCCGCTTGGGGCGTGTCCTGTGTGCGGCGGATTCGGCACAATTGTCGGTATCGACGAGAATCTGGTCATTCCAAATCCGACGCTGAGCGTGTACGACGGTGCCGTTTCGTGCTGGCGCGGCGAGTTGATGAAGTATTTCAAGGACGAGCTGATTGCCAACGCCTACAAGTTCGACTTCCCGGTTTTCAAGCCATATAACGAACTCTCAAAGGAGCAGAAGGAGGTGTTGTGGAAGGGCAACGAGTATTTCACCGGCATCGACGGCTTTTTCGAGTGGGTAGACAAGAACCGCTACAAGATACAGTTCAAGTATATGCAGAGCCGCTACAGCGGACGTACCACCTGCCGTGAATGCGGAGGCAGCCGGCTGCGCAAGGAGGCGCTTTATGTCAAGGTCGGCGGCAAAAACATAGCCGAATTGATGTCGATGCAGATTGACGCGCTTGTGGGGTTCTTTGATTCTCTGGAGCTTGACGAACACGACCGCCAGCTGGCCGACATGCCGCTCAAGGAGATCCGCCAGCGGCTTCAGTACATCGTGGATGTCGGGCTGGGCTATCTGACGCTGGACCGGTCTTCCAGCACTCTTTCTGGCGGTGAGAGCCAGCGAATCAATCTGGTAAAGGTCATCGGCAACAATCTGGTAGGTTCTATGTACGTGCTGGACGAGCCTTCCGTGGGTCTGCACAGCCGCGATACCCAGCGTCTGATAGATGTGCTTAAGAAGTTGCGTGATTTGGGCAACACCGTGATTGTGGTTGAGCACGATCGCGAGATTATTGAGGCCGCAGATTACGTGATTGACATCGGCCCGCGTGCCGGCAGTTTCGGCGGTGAAGTGGTTTTCCAGGGGGCGCTGATGCCGGAGGTGGACTGGTCAACCAACAAGTCGCTGACGCTGGAGTATCTGGCTGGCCGTCGCAAGGGTTATCTGCCTGAGACAAAGCATACTCCCAAGTATGAGATTGTGGTAGAGGGGGCGTGCGAGAACAATCTGAAAAATATCGATGTCCGGTTCCCGTTGCGCTGCCTGGTGGCCGTTACGGGCGTATCTGGCAGCGGAAAGTCGTCTCTGGTAGGCGATATCCTCTATCCGGCGATGTATCGCCAGATCAATCAGCTGGGCGACGCTCCCGGCGCGTTCCGGACGCTCAGCGGCGACCTGAAAAAGATAACGCAGGTAGAATATGTCGACCAGAATCCGATAGGGAAGAGCAGCCGTTCTAATCCCGTGACTTACACCAAGGTTTACGACGATATCCGCAAACTGTTTTCAGAGCAGCCGTACGCAAAGATGAACGGCTACGGCCATTCGCACTTCTCTTTCAATATCGACGGCGGGCGCTGCCCCGAATGCCAAGGCGAAGGTGTGATACGGGTGCCGATGCAGTTTATGGCCGACGTTACCATGACCTGTACCTCCTGCGGAGGCAAGCGTTTCCTGCCCGATATCCTGGAGGTCAGATATCAGGGAAAAAGTATCAGCGACGTGCTGGATATGAGCGTGTCGGAGGCTGTGGAATTCTTTGGCAGCCAGAGCGATGCCGCCGCCAAACGCATCGCGGACAAGCTGCAGCCGCTGCTGGATGTCGGTCTTGCTTACCTAAAGCTTGGCCAGAGCAGCAGTACCCTCTCCGGCGGCGAGAGCCAGCGCATCAAATTGGCGTCGTTCCTGGGCAAGGAGGGTAATTCCGGGCAGATCCTGTTCATCTTTGACGAGCCCACTACCGGCCTGCATTTCTACGATATCGAGAAGCTGCTGCGTTCTTTCGATGCCCTTATCGCCAAGGGGCATTCGGTCATTGTCGTAGAGCATAATCTGGATATCATACGCGCCGCCGACCATATCATAGAGCTCGGTCCCGATGCCGGCGACAAGGGCGGCCAGCTTATCTTCCAAGGCACTCCCGAAGAACTCCTCAAACAAAATACCCCCACAGCCAAGGCGCTGCAGGGGTAATTTGCCGTAAATAGTAGAAACTACTTGGCATTCTCCGGACGGAGGGCGCGGACGGCCTTGCCGGCCTGCCACATCTCGCTCTCGCGCATCTCCTTGAGCTCTGCCTCAAGACCTTCGCGATAGCCGGGCTTGCCGTTGGAGTCGATGGAGATCTGAGCTTCGTTGCCGGAAGCTACGCTCTTGTACAGATCCTCGAACACGGGCTTGGTAGCGTCGCGGAATTTCTTCCACCAGTCCAGGGCACCGCGCTGTGCGGTGGTGGAGCAGTTTGCGTACATCCAGTCCATACCATTCTCGCCAACCAGCGGCAGAAGGCTCTGTGAGAGCTCCTCTACAGTCTCGTTGAAGGCCTCGCTGGGGGTGTGGCCGTTGGCGCGGAGCACGTCGTACTGAGCTGCGAAGATACCCTGGATGGCGCCCATCAGAGTACCGCGCTCGCCGGTGAGGTCAGAATAGGTCTCGCGCTTGAAGGTGGTCTCGAACAGATAACCGCTGCCGATACCTACGCCAAGGGCGATGGTGCGGTCATAAGCCTTGCCTGTAGCGTCCTGGCCAATCGCATAGGAAGAGTTGATGCCGCGGCCCTGGAGGAAGAGACGGCGCAGCGAAGTGCCGCTACCCTTGGGAGCTACCAGAACAACATCGACGTCTGCGGGCGGCACAATGCCGGTGCGCTCGCTATAGGTGATGGCGAAGCCGTGGGAGAAATAGAGGCATTTGCCTGCGGTGAGATGCTTCTTGACGATGGGCCAGGCAGCAATCTGACCTGCGTCGCTGAGCAGGAACTCAATCACGGTTGCCTTCTGGCAAGCCTCTTCTATCTCAAACAGAGTCTCGCCGGGAACCCATCCGTCTGCGATGGCCTTGTCCCAGCTCTTGGAGCCTTTGCGCTGGCCTACTATTACGTTGAAACCGTTGTCACGCAGGTTCAGTGACTGGCCGGGGCCCTGTACGCCATAGCCCAAAACTGCTATTGTCTCATTTGCCAATACGGCCTTTGCTTTCTCGAGCGGGAATTCGGCGCGGGTCACAACCTGTTCCTCGACACCGCCAAAATTGATTTTTGCCATTGTGTTTATTTTTTAGGATTAAATGCTTTGGTATAATAGATTTCAGAAATATCCACGAAATTGTTTGCCTGATTCATAATGCGCTTCATTATGAACTCGTCGGGGCAGAGGCAAATCAGATTGATGACTGCCATATTATTTTCGGTAGCGGTAAAAGTCACGGTGAGCACCGGCAGATTCTTCACAATAAAAAGCGAAGTAATGCGGTTCAGGATGTCCAGACGGTTGCGCACCATTGCATCCACTACATATTTGTCCATTTGCTGTTCCATTGTCACTTACTTGATTCTGATATCGTCCAGGCTCTTGCCGCCGGGTATCATAGGGAAAACGTTGGATTCGGCATCCACATATGCATCCAGCATAAAGGGACCCTTGCTGGCCGCCATTTCTTCTACGGCATTCTCTATGTCGGCAGAAGAAGAGCAGCAGCGGTATTTTATTTTGTATGCCTTGCAGATTAGTTCAAAGTCGGGGTTTACCAGACGGGTGTTTGAGAAACGCTTGTCGTAGAACAGATCCTGCCACTGGCGCACCATCCCAAGGAAGGAGTTGTTCAGCAGCACAATCTTTATGTCGATGCCGGCCTGGAGTATCGTGCCCAGCTCTTCCATAGTCATCTGGAAGCCACCGTCGCCGCAGATAAGCACCACCTGGGCGTCGGGTTTGCCGCATTTTGCACCAATTGCAGCAGGCAGGCCAAAGCCCATTGTGCCCAGGCCGCCGCTGGTGATCCAGCCCGATTTGCGGGTCAGTTTCAGGTAGCGGGCTGCGAACATCTGGTTCTGGCCCACGTCGGTGACCATAACCACATTCTCTCCGAATTCGGTGTTCTTGCGCTCTGAGACGCGCTCTATATAATGGTCGTTGATGGCGTTTACCACCTGCGCCATATTCAGCGAGACGCTGTTCAGCTTGGGGATGATGACCTTCTCGCGCTCGAAGGCATACTGGTCGTAGCCGTAGCGGCGCCAATTCTCGCGATCTTTGAACACCAGGTTGGGGTAGATGCGCTCCAGCACCTCCTTGGCGTCGCCGTGAATCTTGACATCCACCGTGACGTTCTTGTTGAACTCCGTCTTGTCTATGTCAATATGGATGATTTTGGCCTTGGGAGCATACTTGGAAACTCGGCCGGTCACACGGTCGGAGAATCTCATACCCACTGCCAGTATCACGTCGGCCTCCTGGGTCATCTTGTTGGCCGGGATGTTGCCGTGCATACCCACCATACCTATGTAGTAATGGTCGTGGAAATTCATTGCGCTGCGGCCCAGCAGGGTGCAGGCCACGGGGATGCAGGCCTTGTTGGCACATTTGGCCAGAATGTTCTCGGCGCCGGAGATTATGACTCCCTGACCCGCGATGATGAGCGGCTTCTCGGCATTGTTCAGCAGCTCTATGGCCTTCTCTATGCGCTTTGAGATTTTCGCACTCTCGTCGGGACGAACCACCTGCACCATCTGGCTCAGTGCGTATTCTTTATCATAGATATAATCGCACATCTCCGTCTGGGCGTTCTTGGTCAGGCTTATGAGCACCGGCCCCGGACGGTCGCTGCGGGCGATATGAAATGCCTGTGGCACTACGATCGCGATTTCGCTGGCCTTGGTTATCTGATAGTTCCACTTGGTGATGGGGGTGGTGATGCCCAGCATATCTGCCTCCTGGAAAAAGTTGGTGCCAAGCTTGTCGGCATCCACCTGCGCGGTGATGCACACGATGGGTGTGGAGTCCATCATAGCGTCGGCGATGCCGGTCACGAAATTGGTGGCGCCGGGGCCGCTGGTGGCCAGGCACACGCCGACCTTGCCGGAGGCGCGGGCATAACCTTCTGCGGCGTGGACCGCACCCTGCTCGTGGCGCACCAGAACGTGGTTCAGGCGGTCGCGATAGTCGTAGAGACGGTCATAAATTGGGATGATGGAGCCGCCGGGATATCCGAATACGGTTTCGATACCCTCTGCCAAGATGCTTTCTATAAGGGCGTCAGCGCCCGATATATGTTTTGCTTTCTGCATTGAAGTCTTATTTGATGATTCTTACTCCGCCTTTGTCTGCACTGTCGGCCAGCGCTGCATAAGCCTGCAGGGCTTTGCTCACCACTCGGTTGCGGTTTGCCGGTTTGTATTCTTTCTGCGCCAGTCGCCTTGCCGCCATCTCGTCTTCTGTAATATCTACGTTGATTGTGCGGTTGGGGACATCTATGCGGATTATGTCGCCGTCTTTGATAAGGGCAATAGGACCCTTGTTTGCAGCCTCGGGCGATACGTGGCCAATGGAGAGGCCGCTGGTGCCGCCGGAGAAGCGGCCGTCGGTGATAAGGGCGCATTTCTGACCCAGATGCTTGCTCTTAAGGAACGAAGTGGGATAGAGCATCTCCTGCATTCCGGGGCCGCCCTTGGGGCCTTCGTAGCGGATAACCACCACGTCGCCCGCCTTGACCTTGTCGCCCAGAATGCCTTCTACGGCATCTTCCTGACTCTCGAAGACAATGGCCTTGCCGGTGAAGGTAAGAATCTCTTCGGGGACGCCGGCGGTCTTGACTATGCAGCCGTCGGGGGCGATGTTGCCGTAAAGCACAGCGATGCCGCCGTCGTTCAGGTAGGCGTGCTCTATGTCGCGGATGCAACCCTCGGCGCGGTCGGTATCAAACTCCTTGTACATCTTGCGGCACTTGCCCATCTCTGTGGTGCGCCTGCCGCACGGGGCCGATAGATATATCGAATTCTTGTCGCCGGCAAAAACGGTGTTGGCAAACATAGCCTCTTTGAGGTTGGGATAATCTACCCTGAGGGTGGATGTGTCCAGCAACCCTTTGCGGTCCAGTTCCATCAGGATACCCATCACGCCGCCGGCTCGGTTTACGTCCTGCACGTGATAGTGGCCGTTGGGGGCTACCTTGCAGATGACCGGAATCTGACGGGAGAGACGGTCCACATCTGCCATAGTGAAATTGACCTCCGCCTCGTGGGCAATGGCCAGCAGGTGCAGCACTGTGTTGGTGCTGCCGCCCATTGCGATGTCCAGCTTCATTGCGTTTTCAAACGCAGCCTTGGTGGCGATGGAGCGGGGGAGGACGTCTGTATTGTCGTTGCAATAATATTCTTTGGCAAGCTTCACTATCAGCTGTGCCCCTTTTATGAAGAGGTTCTTGCGGTTTACGTGGGTGGACAGAATGGTGCCGTTGCCCACCGGCGCAAGGCCCAGCGCCTCGCTTAGGCAGTTCATACTGTTGGCGGTGAACATACCCGAGCAGCAGCCGCAGGTGGGGCAGCCTCTCTCTTCGTATTTATTAAGAGTCCATTTGCTCACGCCCTTGTCGCCGCCGGCAATCATCACGTCTATCAGATCGCAGTCCTTGCCGCCCACATTGCCGGCCTCCATAGGGCCGCCCGATACAAATACTGCCGGGATGTTGAGCCTCATTGCGGCCATCAGCATACCGGGAGTGATCTTGTCGCAGTTGGAAATGCATATCATTGCGTCGGCGCAGTGTGCGTTGCACATATATTCCACGCTGTCGGCTATGATTTCGCGGGAGGGGAGGCTGTAGAGCATACCGCCGTGGCCCATTGCTATGCCGTCGTCTATTGCTATGGTGTTGAATTCAGCGGCAAAGCAGCCCTGTCGTTCAATCTCTTTCTTTATCATCTGGCCAACCTCGTGCAGATGTACGTGGCCGGGAACGAATTGGGTGAAAGAATTGACTATTGCGATGATGGGTTTGCCCACCTGTTTGTTTTTCATTCCGTTGGCCTTCCAAAGAGCGCGTGCGCCGGCCATCTCCCTGCCCAGAAATGTTTTGCTGCTGCGAAGTGTTGCCATAAATGTCCTTACAAAAAAAATGTTGAATCCCACGCCGATAGGTGAAATCCAACAAACTCTAGTTAAAAATTGTCACAAATATCTGGATTTCACCCTATATCTCACCCACGACCAGTAGTGCGAGGACTGCCAGAATCACAAGGTTGAGGACTATGAGGGTGTTCATCATAATTTGTTTTCACTTGCAAATGTAATTTTTTTTTATTATTATTCATCAAAATTCCGCATTTTTGCATCCGTAATATCGATTTTAACCACCCGTTATGAACGACAAGCTTTACATTTTTGATACAACTCTGCGTGACGGAGAGCAGGTTCCCGGATGTCAACTCAATACCATAGAGAAGATAGAGCTGGCCAAACTGCTTGAAACTCTGGGAGTTGATATCATAGAGTGCGGATTCCCCATCTCCAGTCCCGGAGATTTCAAATCGGTAGTTGAGATTTCAAAGATCATCACCGAGAGCCGGATATGCGCTCTATCCCGCGCTGTAGAGAAAGATATAGACGCCGCTGCCGATGCCCTGCATTTTGCAAGGCTCAAAAGGATTCACACCGGTATCGGCACTTCTGACTACCATATTAAATATAAATTCAACTCCAACCGCGAAGAGATTATTGAGCGTGCTATTGCAGGTGTCAAGTATGCCCGCAACAAGGTTGATGACGTTGAGTTTTATGCCGAAGACGCCGGCCGCACAGACAATGAATATCTGGCGCGGGTGGTAGAGGCGGTCATTGCTGCCGGAGCCACCGTGGTCAATATCCCCGACACCACCGGCTATTGCTTCCCCGAGGAATTCGGAGCCAAGATCGCCTACCTTATGAATCACGTGCCCAATATTGACAAGGCGATAATATCTACCCATTGCCACAACGACCTGGGTATGGCCACGGCCAACACGCTGGCGGGTGTGATGGCGGGTGCTCGACAGGCGGAGGTCACTATCAATGGTATCGGCGAGCGTGCCGGCAACACCGCCCTTGAAGAGGTTGTGATGGCCATCAAGAGCCGCAAGGAATTCCCAGTTTACACCGATATCAAGATCAAGCAAATCACCAAGGTATCGCATCAGGTTTCGTCTATGATGCGTATGCCGGTCCAGCCCAACAAGGCTATTGTGGGCCGCAACGCCTTTGCCCATTCGTCCGGCATCCATCAGGACGGCGTTTTGAAGAACCGCGAGAGCTACGAAATCATTGACCCGACCGACATCGGCCTGAACGATTCCATCATCGCTCTCACCGCCCGCAGCGGCCGTGCTGCGCTGAACCATCACTTCCACCGTCTTGGGCTGAATCTCTCTGCCCAGGAGCTAGCTCTGGCCTACGAGAAGTTTCTCCGTGTGGCCGACAGCAAAAAGGATATCGACGATGCCGACCTCTACGAAATAGCCGGTGTCACCGAGGGCAATGTCACCCAGAAGATCCGCCTTGCATATCTGCAGGTTGTCTGCGGCAAGAACTCACTGCCTATGGCCACCGTCACCCTTGAGATAGACGGCGAGCCGTGCACCTGCACCTCCGGCGGAATCGGCCCCATAGACGCCGCTTTCTCTGCCGTCAAGACTCTGGTGCACCGCAAGGTCAATCTGGAGGAGATGCTTATCCAGAGCATCAACAAGGGCACCGACGACATAGGCAAGGTTCACATCCAGATAGAGAACAAGGGCCAGATTTATTACGGCTTCGCTGCCGACAAGGATATTATAACTGCGACTGTAGAGGCGCTTGTAAACGCCATCTCTAAGATTCTCTAGTCCAGTTTTTACATAATAGAGGTTTTACGCTGTTTTTTGTTATATTTGTAACAATTAACAGCGTATTTAATATGATTCCCAAGTCAGAACTTCTCATAAATTCCGATGGAAGCGTTTTCCATCTTCACATTAAACCCGAACATCTGGCAGACATCGTGCTTCTGGTCGGAGACCCCGACCGGGTGACTATGATCGGGACCTATTTTGACAGTTTCGAAGACGAGGGGCAGAGCCGCGAGTTCCGTCATTTCACCGGCACCTACAAGGGTCGCCGTATGACCTGCGTGTCGCACGGCATCGGCTGCGACAATATCGACATCGTGGCCACCGAACTCGATGCCCTGGCAAACATAGATTTTGCCACCCGCGAGGTGAAACCACAGCATCGCCGTCTTACTCTGATGCGTATGGGTACCTGCGGCGCCATTCAGCCCGATATCCCTCTGGGCGGCGCAATACTGTCGCACGTGAGCATCGGTTTTGACTGCCTGATGCGCTGGTATGCAGAGGTGGACAAGATCAATCTCAAGGACTACGAAGAGGACTTTGTGCGTCATATGGGTTGGGACGCAGCCGGTCTGCCCAGGCCGTATTTCGTGAAGGCCAGCCAGAAGCTCATCGATCTGATGTCGGGCTGGACGGTGCCCGGAATGACCATTTCCGCGCCCGGTTTCTACGGCCCCCAGGGCCGAGTGCTGCGCCTTGGCCTGGCTATGCCCGATATGCTGGAGAAACTGGAGAGCTGGCGCTACGACGGACGCCGCATCACCAACTTTGAGATGGAATCCAGCGCCCTTGCCGGCCTTGCCGCCCAGCTTGGCCACGATGCCATCACCGTCTGCTGCGCCATTGCCAACCGCTATGCCGGCGACAGCAACACCGACTACAAGCCCTACGTGAGCCGTATGATAGAAACGGCCCTCGACACCTTGGTACAACTCGACTAATCACTTCTGCGTCGGGCAGATGCCTTCGCCTGAATTGCCCTCGCTGGGCTACGAAAAAGGCTTTGCTCCGGGCCAGGGAGAACATAGAACCCCTGTTCCCTACGCAAAGCTTTTTCTTCGCTGTATCGCTCGGGCTTCCGAAGCCAAAGCGGCAGAAAACTATTTCTTCAGGGATTTCTCGTAGTCGCGGAGCAGATTCACCGCTTCTGGGCAGAGGAGCAGCAGCGCTATGACATTGATCCAGGCGGTGAGCCCCACGCCCACATCGCCCAGCGTCCAGATAACATTCGCCTCGCGCACCGAACCGAAGACCACCATAGCCAGCAGCGCAAACCGGAAAATCCAGATGGCCAATTTTTCGCTTCCGGCCTTCTTGCCTTCGAAAATGTGCATTATGCTGGACTCTCCGTAGAAGTAATAAGCCATAATGGTGGTGAATACAAAGAACACCATAGCAATGCTCACGAAAGTGCTGCCAAAGCCGCTGAGCACACTGTCCACCGCCGCCTGCGTATAGCCCACGTAATTGGCCCCAAGCGAAGGGTCGCCGGCCACCAGAATCTCGCCGGTCTTAGCATCCAGAATGTTGTATGTGCCGGAGCAAAGAATCATCAGCGCTGTGGCGGTACAGATCAGCAAAGTGTCCACATACACGCTGAAAGCCTGCGCCAGACCCTGTTTGGCAGGGTGGGACACCGCCGCCGAAGCAGATACTATGGCACCGCCGCCCTGGCCGGCCTCATTAGAGAAAATGCCGCGTTTCACTCCCATCATAATGGTGGAGCCAAGAATGCCGCCAGCCACCTGCTGAAGCCCTATTGCGCTGGTCACAATCATCTTCAACACGTGTGGAATGGTGTTGATATTGTGGGCCAGGACAATTACAGTTATCACCAGATATCCCAATGCCATAAACGGCGTGATGATGCTGGCTACGCGGGAAATGCTCTTGATGCCGCCGATAATCACCAGTGCAAGCAGGAATGCAAGTGCAAGGCCGCTGTAGAGGGGATTGATGCCGAAAGAATTGCTTAGCGCGCCCGTCATTCCGTTGGACTGGACAGGCGCCAGGAACAAGCCGTAACCGAAGATGCAGCAAACAGAGAAAACAATGCCCAGCCACGGAAGCTTGAGCCCTTTCTCTATATAACTGGCTGGGCCGCCGCGGAAACCGGTTGCGTGGTGGAATTTGTATTTCTGGGCGAGGGTAGACTCTACAAAAGCGGTGGATGCACCGAAAAATGCTATGAGCCACATCCAGAACACCGCGCCCGGACCACCCAGAGCTATGGCTGTGGCCACACCCACAATGTTGCCGGTGCCGACGCGTCCCGACAGTGCCACACAGAAAGCCTCAAACGAGGATATTCCGTGCTTGCTGCCCTCTTCGGATTTCTCTTTGGGGGCAAAAAGACTGCGGATCATAAGTCCGAAGCGGCGCACCTGAACAAAACGGGTGCGGATAGAGAAATACAGTCCGGCGCCAACCAGCAGCGCCACCAGAGCAGGACTCCAGATGATACTGTTGGCTACGGATACGATCTTGTCTATCATAGTTGGGCGGGACTTTGCTGCAAATATAACAATTATCGCCCTTTCCTGAGTCTGTCAACTGCGTGCTCCAGACTCTCGGAAGGCTCAATAATGTTGTAGTCTTTCCAAAAGTCGGGGTCCACGAACTCGCTGGCCTTGTCGCTCAGGATGTCGCTTGTGCGGAACTGCTCCGACCGGGCTATGGGTATGGCCTGGGGACGGATGTCGGTGACAACCAGTTCGTTGATGGCCGAATAGCTGGTGGCGAACAGTTTCTTTTTCCAGTCGCAGTTGAACCTGAAAACAGAGCGGAAATAAGAGATCCGTGCCAGACGGCCGTCGTAGCTATAGTTGACCACTATGGACATCTCCTTTGGCGCAAGTCTTAACGACAGAGGCTTGCGCACCACTATCCTGCGGATGGCCTTGCCCTTGTCTGAAACATCCAGGGACATCTCTATCCTCGTAAAGAACAAATTCTCGCTGTCAATATACAGGGTGCCGCTATATAGGGCCACGTCGGTGATCTGTGGGCCAGGCTTGAAATTGATGACAAACTGCAGCCGGCCGTCAATGTATGTAGGCTGGCCCATTTCAAAGATGTACTGATTGAGAGTTTCCGGGCCGAAAAGGACCTCGGGATTCTTTACTACATCAAGAAATACTGCCTGGGCAGGGCCGCCCTGCACCTTTACGCTTAGTGTATCGCTGGGTTTCTGGCTAAGCAGTACCCGGCTCTTTTCGAGTGCGGTTCGGTCTCCGTAAATACCGTCTTCATAGCTTGTCTTGTACATTCTTGCCACCGCCTCGGAAATATATGTATAGCGCGTTCTCTTGCGAACGGTTTCCCTATAGAAGCACTCCAGAAGTTCCGGTTTTGAACTGTAGTTGTCTGGAATCCTTCTGATGGCTGCACAAACCAGATCATATGCGTCTCCAGAGATGATTGTGGCCCCTTCCAGAGCGTAGGACTCCGGTTTAAGCCTGATCCTGACCGGCTTATCCGGGGATGCCTCGCATACTGATGTCTTATATCCAAGAACAGAGACCTGTACTGAAGAGAAAGGCTCTCCTGATTTGATTGTGAATTTGCCGTCTGCGTTTGTTACAGTGGAATAGTTGGTGCCTGGGACAGTTACCAAAGCCGACTCAATTGCCACTCCGTTAGTTGCATCCACAACGGTTCCCCTGACAGAGAATGCAAGGCGCAGGGTGTCACTCTGTGCACTGAGATTCAGCGTACAGCAAATCAGCAGGGACAATATCAGAATGCGTAGTTTCATTGTTTCTACAAATATAAAAAATATATTTGCACCTGCTAAACTGATTGATAATATGCTGAATGTCCTCTTTGTCTGCCACGGAAACATCTGCCGCAGCCCGATGGCGGAGTTCATATTCAAGAAAATGGTGAAGGACGCCGGGAAGGAAGGGGAGTATTACATAGAATCGGCGGCGGTTTCTGCCGAGGACCTGGGGAGTCCCATCTATCCGCCCGCAAAGCGCTGCCTGACTTCTCACGGGATTCCGTTTGACAGCTCCAAGTGCGCACGGCTGGTGACCAGGGCGGATTATAACCGCTTTGACAGAATCATAATAATGGACAGCCAGAACCGCAGGTGGCTGAGCCGGATTATTCCGGATGACCCTTTAGGCAAGGTGCAACTGATGATGTCTTTCTGCGGAATCAACCGCGATGTCGCCGACCCTTGGTACACTGGCGATTTCGAAGCCTCTTACAGAGATATCACCGCCGGCTGCAAGGCGTTTCTGGAACAACAAAAAAGTCGCTGATGATTCAGCGACTTTTTGTTTACTCTACCATTTTTGCCGGCCTGGCTTGTGAGCCCGGAGCCTGCGGAAGGCCGTTGCCGGTTGAGTCGGGCAAATGGTGACGGTGAGGCCGGCCTTGACCGCGGTTTTGGCGCATCTGCTGCATCCTGACAAGGCGTTCCTGCTCTGCCTTTACCCACTTGCCGTACTGTTCCTCAGTGAGAATCTTGCGCAGTTTCTTATCTTTCTTGATGCGTGACTTTTCGTGAGCCTCGCGGAGCTCTTTCATCTGCTGCTCAGAAAGGGGGGTGAATTCGCTGCCAGCCTTGGCCATATCCCTTTCAAACTGGGCACGGCTCCTGCCGGGAGCACCGGGACCTCCAGGTCCGAATCCAGGGCCGCCGGGACCCATGGGGCCTCCAAAACCGCGGCGTCCCATGAACAGGGAGTCGGCCTCCATTTCCTTGAGCTCCTTGAGATTGAGCTTGTAAATCTTCTTGTACTGCTTGTCGGTAAGGGTGAGCATACGGTCCATCATATCGGTCACCTGGTGTGCCCTCTGCTGAACGGTCATCTTGGGGCGGTCGGGACGGTCAGGACGGTCAGGACGCTTCATCTCGCCCGGGAAGCCTTCGGGCCTTTGAGGTGGCTCCGGACGGTCGTTCTGGGCCATTACAACAAGAGGCATAGCCGCCAGAACAACTGTCGCTAAAAGTTTGAATATCTTCTTCATAAGTCGATAATTAAAAATACTGACTTATTAGATGTGAATTAAAGCCAAAGGTTTAAACGATGTGGCTGACCCAATTCTCGCGGTCGCCGGGCAGAAGGTCTACCGGCGGAATCTCAATCATGGTGTAGCAGCCGGGCCGCTGGCGCAACACGGCGCGGGCGGCGGATACCAGGATCTGTCCGGTGAGGGCGGGGTTGTTGATGCTCATCATAAAGCGGAAGTTTTGGTTCTGCGTCTTGCCGGAAACGCCCTTGCGGATGAGGTTTACGCCGTGCCCCATATCCTTGAGGGCGTCTACGCTATCAACCTGGTTGACGTGGGTTTCGTCCGATGCAAAGTAGGGGTCAGCTTTGATGGCGGCGGCGATCTTCTCAAAATCGTAGCCGGGCTTAACCTGAACGTATACCATGCGGCGGTGTACGCCCTGGCCGGTGGGTATGGTCATGGAGAGTGCATCCTCGACGCCTTCTATGGCTTTGACTGCCACCGAATGGCCCATGCTCATGCCGGGACCGAAGTTGGTGTAGGTGATGCCCTTCGGGGCACAGGCCTCTACGATTGCGCGGACCATGGAGTCTGTGCCGGGATCCCAGCCGGCGGAGATGATGCAGGCCTTGCCGGCCTTCTGAGCGGCTGCAGAAAGAGTTGCGCGCAGGGCAGGAATCTTGGTGTGGATGTCAAAGCTGTCCACGGTATTGATGCCCAGCGAAAGGGCTTCAAGGGCGTGTTCTTCTACCTTACGGGTAGGGGTTGCAAGAATGGCAACGTCCACATTGTCAAGTTCCTTCAGAGAAGAAACCACCTTGTAGGGTTTCAGTTCGGCGGGGACATCCGCTGCGTTGCGGCGCACTACGCCTGCTATTTCAAAGTCGCTTGCGGCTTCCAGGGCTTCTATAGTGTACCTTCCGATATTGCCGTATCCAACGACGGCTGCACGAATCTTTTTCATATTATATCAGGTTAAGGTCTTTCAAAGTCTTTTCCATAAGGACCATGGTGCTCTCCTGCGCCGGAACCAGCGGCAGGCGGAGTTCGTTCTGAATCATTCCCATCAGGTAAAGCGCCGCTTTTGCCGGGATGGGGTTGCTCTCCACGAAGCAGTTCTTGAACAGGTCGAACAGCCGGTGGTGGATGGGGCGGGCCTTGGAAAGGTCGCCGGAGAGCATCGCCTCTGTCATTGCCACCATCTCGCGGGGAACGATGTTGGATGCCACACTTATCACACCCTGTGCACCGGTCGCCATCAGCGAGAGGGTTTCGTCGTCGTTGCCGCTGAGCACCGCAAATCCTTTGGGAGCGTGGGCTATGATTTTCGATATCTGGTCGTAGTTGCCGGAGGCCTCCTTGACGGCGATGATGTTTGGATGCTCTGCCAGACGGAGGGTCGTTTCTGCGCTGATGTTGACGCCGGTACGACCGGGTACGTTATAGAGCACTACCGGACGCGGCGCAAAATCGGCCACGGCGGTGAAATATGAGAACAGTCCGTCCTGAGACGGTTTGTTGTAATACGGTGTCACAACCAGGAATGCATCTGGGTCGTAGGGAGTCAGCGTCTCGATATTATTGCGTGTCATCACAATGGAGTTGGTGCCGACGCCTACCATTACCGGGCGGCCCTGAGCGTGTTCCTTTGCAATCTGCAGCAGTTTTATTCGCTCCTGGTCCAGCAGGCACGGAGTCTCGCCGGTGGTGCCAAGCGGTACCAGGAAGTGGATGCCCGCCTCGATCTGGTGTTTGACCAGGTTTTCAAAAGCTTTGTAGTCTACCTCTTCGTTCTTGAAAGGGGTAATCAGCGCGGTTCCGCAGCCTTGTAATTTGAGTTGTTCCATAGCTTTCGAAAATTAAATGATCAGGTCTTTGAATTCGTGTACCCCACTGACGCGCTCTGTCATCAGGGCTGCCTCTACGGCGCCTTGCGCAAGCCCTTCGCGTGAGAAAGCTTCGTGGCTGAGGGTTATCTTGTCGCAGCTGCCGGTGAGAGTGAGGGTGTGGATGCCCGGCACCTCGCCGATTCTCTGTGAGGTAATCGGGGTGTCGTAGCCGCCCGCTTCGTCTACAATCTTGCCGAGGCTGATGGCGGTGCCGCTGGGGGCGTCCAGTTTGTGTATGTGATGGATCTCTTCTATGGTCGTCTTGTAGTCGCCTACGCCGGAGGCCATCTTGGAGAGATATTCAGCAGTCTTGAAAAGTATGTTGACGCCTATGGAGAAGTTGGAGGCATAGATCATGGTGGCGCCGCACTTCTCGAAATATGCAATCACCTGGTCCTGGATGTCGTTCCAGCCGGTGGTGCCGACCACCGTCGCCTTGAAGTTCTCTGCCAGGAACTCGTAGTTGGCCCTGAAGGCGTCGGGGGTGGTGAAGTCTATGCAGACGCATTCGCGCGCAATCTCCCTGGGCGTGGCGGTGATGTCCTCGCTGCAGAGGACGCACTCAATTCCGCGGCGTTCCAGCACCGACTCTATCATGTGGCCCATACGGCCGTAGCCGCTTATAACAACCTTAATTGCCATTTTCGAAGAATGTTTTGTGGAGTTTGCGGATGACGGTTACCATTTCCGGACGGTCTACCACGATACTCAGGTTAAGGAAGGACGAGCCCTGCGACATCATGTATATCTTGCTGTCGCTCACCGCCTCGAAAACTGCTGCCACGGCGCCCTTGACGCCGATTATGTTCTTGCCTATTATGCTGACCTGGCTCTTGTCGCGGTCGACGGTGATGTTGCCGATCTTGGCCAGTTCGGCAGCGACGGGATCAATCGGAGCCTTGGCATCGACTGTGACGGAGACGCTGGCCTCGGAGGTGCTGATCATATCCACAGAAACGCCGTGCTTCTCGAATATTGAGAAGATTCTGGTGAGGGAGCCGGTGGTGTTGATCATCTTGGGCGAATAGATATTGATCACCCTTATATTTTCGTTATAGGAGATGCTCTTGACGCCGTCGAAGATGCACTGGCTGTTCATCACCACTGTACCTTCGTTATCGGGATTCATAGAGTTGAGTACGTACAGCGGGATATTCTTGCCGGCGGCGGGCTCAATGGAGAGAGGGTGGAGGACCTTGGCACCGAAGCGGGCCAGTTCGGCCGCCTCTTCGTAAGAGAGCTTGCTGATTCCTTTGGCCTCGGGCACGATGTTGGGGTCGGCGGTGCAGATGCCGTCCACGTCGGTCCAGATCTCGATGCGGTCGGCGTCAAGCACCATGCCCAGCAGGGAGGCGGAATAGTCGCTGCTGCCGCGCCCCATGATGGTGGGGTCGCCCTCTATGGTGACGCCCATAAATCCCTGTGTTATAACTGCGTCGGCATTCTTGAAGGCTTTTTCAATAACGCTGTTGGCACGCTTGGTTACCTCCGGAATATCGGCGGTGGCGCACATATAGTCGCGGGAGGTAATCATAAAGTGGCGTGCATCTATCCAGGCGGTCTTGAGCCCCAGCGCATTCATCATGAAGCCGACGATATTGCTGGAGAGATATTCGCCAAGGGAAATCATATATGCCCTGTCGACATCGGGTATCTGTCCGCCCATGTGGGCCCTGGAAAGGGTCTGGAGTGAGTTGCACAGGGTATCAACTTTCTGATTTATATCTGTAGTGTCCGGCGTGGGACGCTTGGGATCGATGTAGCCTGTCAGTTCGTCGACCGTGGATTTATGACGGTCGCGGATAGAACTTATAATTTGTTCGCTCTGCTCTTTTTCGCCCTGTTCCGTGAAATCTACCAACTGGTGCAGCATGTTTGTCACGCCCGAGCAGGCAGATACCACCACAACGGGTTTGCTGCGCATTTTTTTGGTAATGATGGAGATTGTCCTTCTAATTGCGGCGGCGTCTCCGATGGACGTCCCGCCAAATTTCATTACTATCATCGCTTATAATTTTTCACCCGGCTAAAGTAGTAAAAAGAAGTAAAAAAAATACTAAATTTGCGTTTAATCTTAAACAGGACGTAATCAACTAATATCAATACTATGAAAACACTCAGATTTTTTGTAATTATCGCTCTGCTGTCCGGCCTGATGTTCGGCTGCAAAAACGCTCCCAAGGAGGAGAAGATTCCCATCGGCGTACAGCTCTACAGCGTTCGTGACAACCTTTCACAGGATTTCTACGGCACGCTGAAGGCCGTCAAGGAGATGGGTTACGACGGCGTTGAATTCGCCGGCCTCTATGGCAACTCTCCCGAGCAGATCAAGGCATGGTGCGACGAACTGGAACTTACCCCTATTTCTGCCCATGTTCCCCTGCAGGATATGATGGATAATATCGATGCCGTGATTGCAGATTATAAGGCTATCGGTTGCGAATACATCGCAGTGCCTTATTTGCCTGATGAACTCCGCCCCGGTACAGAGGAGTTCGAGCCCACCGTTGCGGCAATCAAGGATATTGCCCAGAAGGTGAAGGATGCCGGCATGCAGCTGCTCTATCACAACCACGACTTCGAGTTCAAGACTCTGGAGGACGGGACTTACGGTCTGGATTATCTCTACGAGAACGTTCCTGCCGACCTGCTTCAGACCGAGCTTGACCTCTGCTGGGTAAAATATGCCGGCGAGGATCCCGCAGAATTCCTCCGCAAGTATGCTGACCGTTCTCCCGTGGTTCACTTCAAGGATTATTACTTTGAGGGCCCCAAGGAGGGTGATCCCTATGCTCTTATCGGTGACGAGGGTCAGGAAGCTGCTCCCCAGACTGTATTCGAGTTCCGTCCCCTTGGCTGCGGCGTGCAGGATCTCCAGTCCCTGGTAGATGCTTTCAAGGATGCCCACAGCAAGTGGATCATCGTAGAGCAGGACAGCCCCAGCATGGGTCTGTGCCCTATGAAATGCATCAAGAAGGGCCTTTGCAACCTCAAGCATGTCATCTGCCCCGATGAGTGCTGCGAGAAAGAATGCTGCAAGGAGGGTAAAGGCGAGTGCTGCAAAGATCACGAAGGTTGCGACAAAGCCGATGGCTGCTGCGAAAAGGCAGAAGGCGAGTGCTGCGAGAAGGCAGAATAATAATTACGACGAACAATGAAAAGGGCGGCCGAATGATTTCGACCGCCCTTTTTTGTAAAAGGTTATGGTAAAAGAGAGTTTTATACGATACCCTGGGCGAGCATTGCGTCGGCAACCTTCATGAAGCCGGCGATGTTGGCGCCCTTGACATAGTTGATGTAGCCGTCGGGCTCGGTGCCGAACTCTACGCAGCGGGCGTGGATGTTGGCCATGATGCCCTTGAGCTTCTCGTCAACCTCTTCTTTGCTCCAGCCAAGACGCATGGAGTTCTGTGTCATCTCCAGACCGGAAGTGGCTACTCCGCCGGCGTTGGAAGCCTTACCGGGAGAGTAGAGTATCTTGGCCTTCTGGAAGACAGCGATTGCTTCAGGTGTAGTGGGCATGTTAGCACCCTCTACCACGCACTTGCAACCGTTCTTGACCAGAGTCTCTGCCTGCTCTGCGTTGAGTTCGTTCTGGGTGGCGCAAGGCATT
>JAEEGF011736048.1_pt1 | contig 47129 bp, 36 predicted proteins | sample 9134171 | NCBI WGS metagenome assembly JAEEGF01 (sample SAMN16246542, study PRJNA631951) | gut metagenome | biome: gut microbiome; feature: rumen; material: AP-attached | host: Bos | place: Iran: Karaj | collected 2018-10
CGCCTTTTGTAATCTGAACAACACCTACCACATTATTTCCTTCTATAATGAAGTTATATGATACCCCTGATTCTTCACCACCACAATCTGATAGTGCACTAATAACACCTGTCGTATCCCCTATGCTATAAGTAAATTCCTTATTTCCATATTCTTTACTAATACTTATTTCAGTTCCATCATCATTTACAAGTTCAATGCAACTTTTATCACTATTAATTGAACTCACAACAACTTCTGCATTTTCCGCCAATTGTAAACTGCCGTTATCAATATTATATTTTTGCGTACCATCTGAAACCCTTATTCGATTTGTACTGGAGTCCTTATATACAGTCAAATGATCATTTGAAGTTAGTAATGCTTCTTTTTCATTTGAGTTAAGATCATAATAGAAAAGAACTCTTTCTTCATTCTTTTCTTGAAATGTCTCTACTACATAAAACACACCCTTATCATCTCCGCAAAAGCTCGTAATTCTTTGTTTTTCCAAATCATCAACGATATATATTTCCTGATCAGACTCCGTAATCAAGTCATAGCGTGCAAGACACGAATCATACCTTCCACCTTCAACACGCATATAGTGATAATACGAATGGCATTCTATATCATTAGGGCCAAAATCCTCAATGTAAGAAACATATCCATCAGTTGCTGTTTTAACGCACCCTGTAAGTATCAACACTATGACACACAACGGTAAAAATACCTTTTTCAACAAACCAAATTCCTCCAGCATGAAAAAGTCAAAATCTGCAACACACCTGCAGATTCTATTCATGTTTGAATATTAGCAATCACTTGATAATAGTACTCGTCAAAGATAATCAATCTATTGCCAACCCAGCTAAAAGATAACTGTTTGTCGCCATCATATGTTAATGTATATATTTCTTTCTCGCTGTTATCTGATAAGTTTTGGCGGATTATCTTACTGTCTTTTAATAAGTATATATTGCCATTACTGTAGCCTATTATCCTTGTCTTGTTATTTTTAGTATTAAATAGTATTACACTATCTCCGGTTTTATAGTTAATAGACACAAGTAATTCTTTTTTTAATTCGCGTTCTCTAATTAAATTTGTTGTTGTAAGGCCACGCGTTCCTTTAGTAATCTGGAAAACACCTATTATCGTATCTCCTTCTATTACAAAGAAATCAGTCAATCCAGATTCTTTTCCTCCATAATTTGATAAAGCAGATATACTATGAGAACTTTCATTTACTGTACAAGTGAACTCGCTATTATCATATTCCTTGCAGATTTCAATCAAGGTCCCATCAGTGCTTACACGTCTCACAACATTTGTTTTATTATTAAAACTACTCATTATAACATCTGATTTATCTATCTCCTTCAGTTTTCCATCTTCAATTAAATATCTCTCAAAATCTCTTATTAGAACTATTTTATTTGTATTTACATCTTTGTATACGCGCAAACTCTTTTCATTTTCTAATAGAGTTTCATAATTTCCCGAACTTAAATCATAATGATAAAGAGTCATTTCATCATCACCTTTTTTATAAGTTAATACAACAAAATAAACTTCTTCATCATCCCCCCAATAGCTTGAAACTATCTGATTATGCGGATCCGAAGCTTCATAAATATCCTGATCAGTTTCAGTTATTAAATCATATCGCTGAAGACCTGACTGATTTAGCCCTTTATCAGCATACTTATAGTGATAAAAAGAATTACATTCTACTTCATTGGGGCCAAAGACACTAATATAGTAAACATAATCTCCCGGATATTTATAGCATCCTGAAAGCATTAACGTCATAATACAGCATATTATAATAACTTTTTTCAACATGGCTTTTCCTCGTTTTCTGGAGCATCGGTAATTATGGAATCTTCTTCATTAATTTTTAAATCATCTTTTGTCGGATCTTTAAGGCCAATAACCATAGCAGGTTCTGAATTATCATTAGGGCCGACAGCTTCTATAGCCTTTTTCAAAGTATCATATTCGTTATATTCATCATCAGTTATATGACCATCTCCATTTTTGTCAGTATACTCATCCGCATTATGAACAATATATGTTATGTTTCCATTTTCATCTTCTCTTTTTTCAATATTTACATAATGCATACGACTATAGACACTACTACCTTCATTATACACTACAACTATAAATGTATCGCAGTTGTCACCAATCGTCTTTATTTCATTTGAATCTATAGATGTTGTGCACATCACTTCATATTCAGTAGATTCTCTATAGTAATCAGCAATTGCCATAGCTGAAGTTCCCAAAGCTCCATTATATACGCAACCATAATATTCAAATTCTGCTATCAATTCAACAGCTTCCTCATAAGATAAGTCTACCCCCAATGAATGATAAGCATTTATCATAGCGATTATGCCACACCCATTATATGCCATATTGTAATCGCCATATTTTATAGCTCCCCAAGATCCTTGATTTTCTATATATTCCCCACTTACATATACCTTATCAATTACTTCTAAATTATCTTTCCTATGTTCATCAATTGTACTTTGACTAATAGAGCCCTTTTTTGTAAGCATGTCCATTATTGCAATAACCGTATCATTTGATACATTTTGTGGATGAAAGCCTTTAAGAATCTGTATAACTTCATCTAAAGATAAATCAAAATCAACAGTTATTTTAAATATTTCTTGAGAAGATATATAAAAAGTTAAAGTCTTTTTCGAATCCACATTATCGTACTGTTCACCGTTGTTTTCCACAGTTATTCTCGGAATTACTATTCCATTATCATCTAGCTTTGCTGCCTCTGCACCTTCCTTATCAATTAGCAATCTATTATTTCCAGTAATCTTGTATATCAGATTAAATCCTGTCATTCTCCCAATTGCATCACACGTCTCAGCTTTGATATGATTGGCAGCCATTTCTAGACTATTTTTAGATGCGCCTTCCATACTATCTATCATCTTCATTGCTGTAAGATGATATTTATCAATCATTAAAGTCTGAGTGTCACTGTAATTACTCAGCTTATCTGCAATAGCAAACACCTGTGACACATCCATAAATATTCTTTTCCCCATTGAAGTTCTCCCCATTCATTTGTATTATTTGTATTCTGTTTCCATAAAATAGCTTCTACTGTATCCATATAAATTATACTAATATTATATTTTTAATACTTTAAAATCTGACGAAATGCATTTTTCATCCGATGAACCGCATCTGTTTCGTAAATCTCTTTATTATAGTTTTCAAACTTCGCACATATAAAAAAACACCAAGACTTTGAATATTCCTGAGGCTGGTAGTAAATAAATGATTTTCTTGTCTTTGAAAATTATATTAAATTCAAGAGCTTGATAGATGGAATAATATATTCTGCTTGGGATTTATCTGTTTGAGCGAAGCGAGTTCCCGACATAGAAGTTCATCCATGAACTTCTGAACATGTCGTAACTACTTCCTGTAGTTTATAAATCCCAGAATATATTAGTCTAGATATCATGCCTTGAATTTTATATGATTTTCATGACAACAAAATCATTTATAGGCTGCCATCCTCAGGAATATTCAAGGTCATGATGATTTTTCACATACACAGTAAAAGGGACATCGCTTTGCGATGTCCCTTTGCAAAAAACATTTTAAATTTTCATCAGATCTTAGCTATATCTACAAGCTCGAGTCCTTCCTCATTGTAAGCATTCTCAAGACTTGATACAAGCGCCTTAGCTGTATCAAGTGCTGTGATTACATTTACGCCTGTCTCAATTGCTGTACGGCGGATAAGGAAGCCATCACGGCTCTTGTCACGACCCTGAGTAGGTGTATCTATTACAAGGTCGATCTTGTGTCCAAGAATAAGGTCCATGACTGTAGGTGATTCCTGGTGGATGTTATTAACCTTACGAGCCTTAACACCGTTCTGGTTAAGTACATCTGCTGTTCCGAGTGTAGCATAGATGATATATCCAAGCTTCTCGTAGCGTCTTGCGATATCGATTATCTCGCCCTTATCAGCATCCTTAACTGTGATGATCATCTGCTTGTGCTTAGGAAGGCTTATACCTGCACCAAGGAAGGCTTTGTAGAGAGCTTCCTTAAAGCTTGTGCTTATACCAAGACACTCACCTGTGGACTTCATCTCAGGTCCAAGGCTGATCTCTGCTCCTCTGATCTTCTCGAAAGAGAATACAGGCATCTTGATGGCTACGTGAGATGCTTCAGGCTGGAGTCCCGGTGTATATCCAAGGTCTTTAAGCTTTTTACCCATCATAACCTGTGCTGCAAGGTCTACGATCGGTATACCTGTTACCTTACTGATGTAAGGTACTGTACGTGATGATCTTGGGTTAGCCTCGATGATGTATACTTCATCACCTACTGCTATGAACTGAACATTGATAAGTCCTATTACGTTAAGGGCTTTTGCAAGTCTCTTTGTATATTCTGCAATAGTCTCTTTTACCTTATCAGAAAGTGACTGTGCGGGGTATACGGATATGGAGTCACCTGAGTGAACACCTGATCTTTCGATATGCTCCATGATGCCGGGGATTACGATATCCTCGCCGTCGCATACAGCATCAACTTCTGTCTCAACACCCTGAAGGTACTTATCTACAAGGATAGGGTGATCCTGAGCATATCTGTTGATGATGTTCATGAACTCTTCTATTTCCTGATCAGACAGTGCTATCTGCATTCCCTGACCGCCAAGTACATATGAAGGACGTACAAGTACAGGATAGCCAAGTCTGTTTGCAACTTCCTTAGCTTCCTCAGCAGTAAATACTGTTGCACCTTCTGCACGCTTGATCTGAGTCTTTTCAAGGATCTCATCAAAGATCTCACGGTCCTCTGCTGCGTCTACGTCTTTAGCATCAGTTCCGTAGATCTTAACGCCCATCTTCATAAGGTCCTGAGTGAGCTTGATCGCTGTCTGTCCACCAAACTGAACTACTGCTCCGTCAGGCTTTTCAAGACGTACGATATTCTCAACATCTTCAGGTGTAAGGGGCTCGAAGTAGAGCTTATCTGCTATATCGAAGTCTGTTGAAACTGTCTCAGGGTTGTTATTGATGATGATAGTTTCGAATCCGGCCTTCTTAAATGCCCATGTAGCATGTACTGAGCAGTAGTCGAACTCGATACCCTGTCCGATTCTGATAGGACCTGAACCAAGTACCAGGATCTTCTTTTTATCAGTCTTCTTAAGTGCTGCTTCGTTCTCAGAATCAGGACCGTCATATACTGAGTAGTAGTATGGTGTCTGAGCCTCGAACTCTGCTGCGCAGGTATCAACAAGCTTATAAGAAGCTATAATGTTGTTCTTATAACGAAGATCTTTGACTTCATCTATTGTAAGGCCTGTATACTCCGCGATTACGTTATCAGGATACTCAAGTCTCTTAGCTTTAAGAAGCGTTTCAGGTGTAAGGTTCTTACCCTCAGCCTTAATAGCCTTTTCCATCTTAACAAGGTTATCGAGTTTACTTATGAACCATATATCGATCTGTGAGATCTCATTGATCTGCTCGTAGCTTACGCCTCTTCTTAAAGCTTCTGCTATACGCCAGATACGCATATCATCGACTTTCTTAAGATCTTCTGCAAGATCTTCATCAGACAGATCTGTAAAGTCATAGCTTGTAAGTGAGTCTACATGCTGCTCAAGTGATCTTATAGCCTTCATCATGGCACCTTCGAAGTTGGTGCAGATGGACATAACTTCACCTGTAGCCTTCATCTGAGTTGAGAGAGTTCTCTTAGCTGTGATGAACTTATCAAATGGAAGTCTTGGGAACTTCAGTACGCAGTAGTCAAGCGCAGGCTCAAATGAAGCATAGGTCTTACCTGTGATCGCATTAGGTATCTCATCAAGTGTATAACCAAGTGCGATCTTGGCTGCAACCTTGGCGATAGGATAACCTGTAGCCTTAGATGCAAGCGCTGATGAACGGCTTACACGAGGGTTAACTTCGATTACACAGTACTCAAAAGATGTCGGGTGAAGTGCAAACTGCACGTTACATCCACCTGTGATCTGAAGTTCATTTATAATATTAAGAGCAGAGCTTCTGAGCATCTGGTACTCTTTATCAGTAAGTGTCTGAGAAGGAGCAACTACTATTGAGTCACCTGTGTGAACACCAACAGGGTCAATGTTCTCCATGTTACATACTGTGATGCAGTTACCGTTTGAGTCACGGATTACTTCGTACTCGATTTCCTTCCAACCTGAGATACATCTTTCTACAAGTACTTCGTGCACACGTGAAAGTCTAAGTCCGTTAGCAAGAATATCTTCAAGTTCTACCTGGTTGTGAGCGATACCGCCGCCTGATCCTCCAAGAGTGAAGGCTGGCCTTAGAACTACCGGGTATCCGATCTTTCTTGCAAACTCTACGCCGGATTCCACATCTGTTACTACAAGAGAAGCTGCGCAGGGCTCACCGATTTTTTCCATGGTGTCCTTGAATTCCTGACGGTCTTCTGCCTTCTTGATAGTCTCAGCAGTTGTTCCAAGGAGCTTGACTCCGTGCTTATCAAGGAATCCTGATTCTGCAAGCTCCATACCAAGGTTAAGTCCTGCCTGACCACCAAGTGTAGGAAGGATTGAATCCGGTTTTTCTTTTTCTATGATCTGTTCCAGAACCTTGACTGTAAGAGGCTCTATATAAACTTCGTCTGCTATGTCGCGGTCTGTCATGATAGTAGCAGGGTTTGAGTTAACAAGTACTACTTCAATTCCCTCTTCTTTAAGTGAACGACAAGCCTGTGTACCGGCATAGTCGAACTCTGCTGCCTGACCTATTACTATTGGGCCGGAGCCAATGACCAAAACTTTTTTGACATCTTTATTCTTAGGCATTTAATAACTTCCTTTCAATTCCTATATATGATTTAAACAGCTGACGATCAATAGTTTTTACAACACTTTTTATCAGGTCATATTTTCAGATAAAAAATGTTCCCGCATTTCATCTGATCTTAGCTAAACATTCCATCTGTCATCATGTGTATAAAGCTGTCAAAAAGTGTTCCTGTATCCTGAGGGCCTGCGCTGGCTTCGGGATGGAACTGGACAGTGTATATATTCTTGCCTGTATATCTAAGTCCTTCATTAGTGCCATCGTTAACATTTACATAGGCAGGTACTGCAACTTTAGGATCAAGCTTATCAGTATCTACTACGTAGCCGTGGTTCTGAGAACTGATGTAAACCTTGCCTGTAGCAAGCTCTTTGACAGGATGGTTACCACCTCTGTGACCATACTTGAGCTTATGTGTATCTGTTCCTGTTGCAAGCGCCATGAGCTGATGACCAAGGCAGATAGCAAAGATCGGAACATCTGAATCATAGAGCTTTTTAACTTCCTTAATTACTGATTCACAGTCCTTTGGATCTCCGGGGCCGTTTGAAAGCATTATTCCGTCAGGATTTCCGGCAAGGATCTCTTCTGCACTTGTATTATATGGATATACTGTTACATCACATCCTCTTGCCGCAAGTGAGTTGGCGATATTGTACTTGGCTCCTACATCAAGAAGAGCTACCTTAAGGTGAGTTCCGTCTGCCTTTATGCCGTTAAGTGTTCTTACAAGTGAAGGCTTCTTTTCTCTCTTTGAGTGATCTCCCGCAAGATCTGCTTTATAGTTATCCTCGTTAAATACAGCGCTTCCTGATACAGGTCCGTTATCAGAAAGGTCTCTTGCGCCCTTAACCTCATACTTTTCTTTGCAGGAAACCTTCTCAACCACACCTTTGGTTGTATAAGCTTTCATCTTCTTGATCAGCTCATCAAGGTTGTAGTTTTCATTGGTTGTGATGACGCCATTCATGGTTCCCTTTTCACGAAGGATCCTTGTAAGCTTTCTTGTATCGATTCCCTGTACTCCGGGAATATCATACCTTACAAGAAACTCTTCCAAAGTCATATCACATCTAAAGTTTGATGCTACCTCAGAGAGTTCTCTGACTATGATACCATCAAGCCAGATTCTCTCGGATTCCATATCGTCAAGGCATACTCCGTAGTTACCGATAAGAGGATATGTCATGCATACCGCCTGACCTGCATATGAAGGATCGGTAAATACTTCTGTGTAGCCTGCCATAGTTGTATTAAATACTATCTCACTGACAACTTCCTTATCAGCGCCAATTGCCTGTCCTTCAAACACTGTTCCGTCTTCAAGGATTAAAAAGGCTTTTTTCATAAACTATCTGTCCCTTCCGCTTCTAAAAAGAAGAAAATAATTGTCTTTACTAAAGTTAACCTTCGGACCCTGTAAGAGCCCGAAGGATATCTGATTACTTAAAGTACTCTACACCTGACTTAAAGATCTTAAGATCCTGCTCGCCGTAGATATTAACAGCTACGCCCTTGCCACGACGCTCTGCATGGCACATCTTACCAAGACATCTTCCGTCAGGAGATGTGATACCTTCTATAGCTCTGTAGGATCCGTTGATGTTCCATTCGCTGTCCATAGAGATGTTGCCATCTACATCGCAGTACTGGAATGCAACCTGGCCGTTTGCAAACAGGTCATCAATAACATTTTCAGGAGCAACGAATCTTCCTTCACCGTGTGAAGCAGGGTTTGTATATACTCCGCCAAGCTTTGCTTCCTGGAGCCATGGGCTCTTATTGGATACAACCTTGAGGTATGCCATCTTGGAGATGTGGCGTCCTATTGTATTGAATGTCAGTGTAGGTGAATCTACGTTCTGACCTGTGATCTTGCCGTTTGGTACAAGTCCAAGCTTGATGACAGCCTGGAATCCGTTACAGATACCAAGTACAAGTCCGTCTCTTTCGTTGAGGAGCTTTTCTACAGCTTCTTTGATTTTAGCATTCTGGAATGCTGTTGCAAAGAACTTAGCTGATCCGTCCGGTTCATCGCCTGCTGAGAATCCGCCGGGGAACATGATGATCTGTGCCTTCTCGATTGACTTTTCAAACTCTTCAACTGATTCGTAGATATCCTGTGCATTCTGGTTTCTGAATATCTTGATATCTACATCAGCGCCTGCTGCCTTGAAAGCTGCTGCAGAGTCATACTCACAGTTACTTCCCGGGAATACAGGAATGAATACTGTAGGCTTTGCAACTTTGTTCTTGCATACATATATATCTTTTGTATCATAAAGCTTTGTTTCGATAACAGTCTCGTCATCTCCTGCTTTTGAAGGGAATACCTTTTCAAGTGTTCCTGTCCATGCGCTAAGAAGCTCCTCACCGTCTACCTTGATGCCTTCTACTGTGAAGACATTTTCGCTAGTTACGCTTCCTACAAGTCTTGCGCCTTCAACTTCGAGCACCTTGGAAAGGTCTGCTTCAGAAGTCTCTACAAGTAGATTACACATTCCGTTTGCAAAAAGATTTTTTGCACTTACAGCATCATCAAATGCTACTCCAAGCTTGTTACCAAAGGACATCTTTGCAGCTGCTGCAGCGATTCCGTAGCCGTCAAGAGCATAAGCAGACTTTACAACGCCGCTCTTCATAAGCTCTGAAACCTTGTTGTAAAGAGCAATAACTTTCTCATATACAGGAAGATCATATTCATCTCTTGCGATCTTAAGCTCTACAAGCTTATCTCCTGCTGCCTTAAGTTCAGGTGTTACAACATCTGAAAGCTTTGCTACATCTACAGCGAAGGATACAAGTGTTGGTGGTACGTTGATGTCATTAAATGATCCTGACATAGAGTCCTTACCACCTATTGAAGCCTTACCAAATCCAAGCTGAGCATCAAGAGCACCAAGAAGAGCTGTAAATGGCTGTGACCATCTCTTTGGATCTTCTGTCATTCTCTTGAAATACTCCTGGAATGTGAAGTGAAGGTCTTTTACTTCACCGCCGCCTGCTACGATTCTTGCTACAGACTCTGTTACTGCATATACAGCGCCGTGATATGGGCTCCAGGATGAAAGATATGGATCAAATCCGTAAGCCATCATTGTTACTGTATCGCTTTCGCCATCAAGAACAGGAAGCTTTGCTATCATGTTCTGAGTCTCTGTAAGCTGGTATTTACCACCATAAGGCATTTCAACCGTTGCAGCTCCGATAGATGAGTCGAATCTCTCTACAAGACCCTTCTGTGAACATACGTTAAGGTCCTTCATCTCTTCAATGAATGCAGCCTTAACATCGCCGCTTGCAAGTGCTTCGCCAGCCTTATCACATGCAACTTTGTTAAAGTAGTTATCTGCCTTTGAAGGGATCTCTACTTCTACATTAGTCTCCTGGTGAGCACCGTTAGTGTTAAGGAATGCTCTGGAGATATCTACTATCTTCTTGCCTCTCCAGTTAAGTACAAGGCGAGGCTCCTTAGTTACTACTGCAACCTTTACTGCTTCAAGGTTTTCTTCAGCAGCATATGCAAGGAACTGATCAACATCCTTAGGATCAACAACTACTGCCATACGCTCCTGAGATTCAGAGATAGCAAGTTCTGTTCCATCAAGACCTGCATATTTCTTAGGTACAAGATCAAGATTTACATCAAGACCATCTGCAAGTTCGCCGATAGCTACTGATACGCCGCCTGCACCAAAGTCGTTACACTTCTTAATGATGGATGATACTTCTTTTCTTCTAAAGAGCCTCTGAAGTTTACGCTCTGTAGGAGCATTACCCTTCTGAACCTCTGCTCCGCATGTTGTAAGTGAGGCATTTGTATGAGCCTTGGAAGATCCTGTAGCTCCTCCTATTCCATCGCGGCCTGTGCGTCCGCCAAGAAGTACGATGATATCTCCCGGGTCTGAGCTCTTACGCATTACATTGGCCTGAGGAGCAGCGCCCATAACAGCACCGATCTCCATTCTCTTAGCTACGTAGTTAGGGTGATATACTTCCTTAACATATCCTGTAGCAAGACCTATCTGGTTACCATAGGATGAATATCCCTGAGCAGCGCCTCTTACGAGCTTCTTCTGTGAGAGCTTACCTTTAAGAGTCTCAGATACAGGAACTGTAGGATCTGCAGCACCTGTTACACGCATTGCCTGATATACATAACCTCTTCCTGAAAGCGGATCACGGATAGCACCGCCAAGACATGTTGCAGCGCCGCCGAAAGGCTCGATCTCTGTAGGATGGTTGTGTGTTTCATTCTTGAAGAATACAAGCCAGTTCTCAGTTGTCTTGCCCTGACCGTAATCAACTTCTACAGGAACTACTACTGTGCATGCATTGTTCTCTTCAGATTCTTCCATATCTGTGAGCTTACCGTCTTTTTTGAGCTTCTTCATTCCTACAAGAGCAAGGTCCATAAGGGAGATGAACTTCTCTTTTTTCTTAGCAGGATCAGCATAGAGCTCATCACGTGCGATAAGGTATTCATTATATGCATTCTCAATAGGCTTTTTGTAATCGCCTTCGCCAAATGTTATAGTCTTAAGCTCAGTGCCGAATGTTGTATGACGGCAGTGATCAGACCAGTATGTATCAAGAACACGGATCTCTGTAACGGAAGGATCTCTTTTTTCCTCATCATGGAAATAAGTCTGGATCCATTCGAAATCCTTGAAAGTCATGGCAAGTCCAAGTGAATCATAGAGCTTTCTAAGCTCTTCCTGACTCATATCCTTGAAGCCGTCGAAGATCTTGACATCTTCAGGCTCAGGGTAAGTGGTTGCAAGAGTATCAGCCTTGGTCTCATCTACTATACGAGAATCTACAGGGTTTACAACATACTCTTTGATCTTATCAAGCTCCTCGTCAGATACATTGCCTATGATCACATATGTATCAGCGCTTCTGATGATAGGCTCTTCTTCGCCTCGTATAAAGCGGACGCACTGCTCAGCTGAGTCAGCTCTTTGGTCGAACTGTCCGGGAAGGGCCTGAACGCTGAATACGCGCTCACCTTCATTAACGTCAAAAGACTCTCTGTAAAGTATATCAACAGGAGGTTCTGAAAAAACTGTAGTACAAGCCTTCTCAAATACCTCATCAGATACATTCTCAATATCGTATCTTATAAGTACGCGAACATCCTCGCATGACATGATACCAAGATACCTTCTTATCTCATGTCGCAGGTCTTTTGCCTTGCCTGCAAAAGGTTTCTTTTTTTCTACATAGACTCTTCTGACCATAATTCTCCTCTTTCTTTTTTAAAAAAATGTGCTCCGAATTTCGAAGCACATTTTCATTAATTATTAATATATTGATCTACAGGTACAATGCCCTGCAGAATATAAAACATCTCCTTGTCAACGGTCTGTTCAGATATAGATACAACTGTTGCCATAGTCTTAAGTCCTTCCAATACGTATGCAAGATTTCTGGCAAAACCAGCTACATCCTCACACTCAAATTCGCCACTTAAAGCACCATCAGAAATAATCTCTTCGATGGTGTGAACGCAATCGTCAAAACGACCCTTAATATAATTGTTGTCAGGGGATGAATTGTGACCAGAATAATATTCCATAAGAGCAAGACTAAGACCGTCTTTTCTGCGAAGGATAAAGCGTTTCTGCTCCTTCAAAAATGCTGCAAATCTGTCAGATGCAGAAAGTTTAGTGCTGACACTGATGCCATCTAAATAGTCACCTTCGCCTTCAACATTCTCAGAAGAAGCTTCGTTATCTGATCCAATAGAATCTTCTGCTTTAAGAACAGCAAGGAATATATCTTCAACACTTGAAAAATGAAGATATAATCCACCACGACTTATATCGCAGGCATCTACGATATCCTGCATAGTAACATTCTTAAAGCCTTTTTTGGAAAAAATCTCCCTAGCCTTAGCTAAAATATGCTTTTCAGTTCTGCTTGCCTTGGCTCCCATACTTCTCCCCGCATGAAAAAGCGTTCTTCTTTGGGATCAGTTCTCATGATCCCACAATTCAATAAGTTCCTGCATCTTCCTGACAGCATGTTCAAAGATTCCATGCTGAACAGCTTCTGACCACATTCCGGCTTTGACCTGTCCACCCAGAACATACTTGGATATAATACGATTGATATCGTCCAAATGCATAATGTCTACATTTGATATATATTCAAGTTCGTCTTTCCAGGTTTTAAGATTCTTCCTACTATATAAATACACATAATTGCGGTCCATAAGACCGGAAGCCTGCGCATCCTTTACAAAAGAAAGGACTGTGGAATCATATACCGGAAATATTATGGTAGTATCCATATTCGATCCATTATACTTCTGATCGACTGCTCTGCTGTCATTTTCTTTGAACCACTTCAAATACTTAGATAGAGTCTCTACCATACCACGATAACGGTTAACAATATCCTGCGGGCTATTCTCAGTTACATCTGCCATGTTCTTCACCTCATTTTTTCAGTAATGATAGTTACAAAACAACGCAACTCCGCAATTCTGATAAATTATAACAACAGTGTCACAAATTGTACAGAGTGCGATTCTCCAAATATTTTGCCATTTTCGATGATATTTTTGAACAAACATTCTAAAACGTCATCAAGTTGCCATTTTCAAACCTACTGCCTTCCAAGTACAACCTCATATCCTGGGCAAAGCTAGCAAACAATCTTAATATAAGTCCCATTTTAAGTTAGTTTTATGTTTCGCCCCTATACTATAGATTATAATGATTATCTATACTTAATATCAATATGTTGTGATCGTAATTTAGGATGATAATCTCCAACTTGACTTATCTTACAAGAAGATTTATAGATATTTATAACCATAGTGTACTGACTCATTCATATTTGATCAAATATGAATGAGTCAGTACACCAGATAATAATGAGGTTAACTATGAAATATTTACGAATGTATATCAAATACACATTAAGATACACACTTAAACCACTATCATTTGTTCCTGCACTTGTGATGATGTACCTGATCTATTCTTTTTCAGGTCAGAGCGGTACAGAATCAAGTTCTTTAAGCTATGATGTTGGATTTCATTTTTATGATCTTATCAACAACATATTCGCTCTTGACCTGTCATCGACTCAGATTGTAAACTATGCTTTAAACAACCAGTTTTATATCAGAAAGGCAGCTCACATTACAGAGTATTTCCTTCTTGCAATGTCAGTTTCTCTGCCTCTATATGTATACAAGATAAGAGGATTCAAGTTATCTTTCCTGGCTACTTTATTCTGCGTACTATATGCTTTCCTCGATGAGTATCATCAGTCATTTTCATATGGAAGATCACCACAGCTTCGAGATGTTGCCATTGATTCCATAGGCATCATAGCCGGAGTTATCATAGTAAGGATAATAGGATTTATAGGACGTAAGACCGTATTCAGATCTCTCTCAGAAGAATACGAGGAGCAAAAAGCTGCATAAACGCTGCCACTTGTCAAACATACACCATCCTTTGCGGCAGTGCCGATACGATCAGGTTATAAAGCATTATCGTATTTTTGAAAGTGTTATTAAATTCAGGAGCATGATAGATAGAACTTTATATTCTTCTTGGGATCCGCATGTCTGAGCGAAGCGAGTTTCGGATCCCAGAATATAAAGTTATAGATATCATGCCCTGAATTATAACACTTTCAATATACGATAATGCTTTATAACCTGATCGTATCGGCACTGCCGCAAAGGATGGTGTATGTTTGGCAAGTGCGAAGTTTCAATCAGTTAGTTAATTATCAGTGCATATATCAAGGATTTCCCTGATATCACCGGATATTACTATCTCTGGTTTATAGCCTTTGTAATAGTCATCTGTTACTCTTGATAATCTGGCACGCATCTCAAGCTGGCTAAGGCCATCTGTATTAAGGAATATACTATCAACTTTGCAGGCTGCAGCAATTCCTATATCGCTTTGAAAATCATTGCCTATCATAACAGAGCTTGATGCTGTGATCTGCTGCTCATCAAGGAGCTTTTTCATAAACTGGGGCTGGGGCTTTTTCATTTGATTCTCAGAGGATATATATATATCATCAAAATACCCTGCAAGGCCGGTTATCTCCAGCTCAGGTCTTGTAAAAAGACCTTGAGCATTAGATAAAAGGAATATCCTTCCGCCTTCTTTTTGAATTGTCTTTAGAGTGTCGATAACTCCCGGATATACCTTAAGCCTGTCTCTTGATAATATCCTGAACATATTGGACAGATCCTGAACCCACTGACTATGCACAAGCTCTTCCTCATTCATTTGATATACAGAGCTATATGTCTCATGATGAGAAGGAGCTTTTAGCAGAAGCTTTACAAAGACTCTCTCAAGCTCTATCTCAGGGAAGCTTATTGCCAGTTTATAGGCAAGTTCATGTTCCTGCTGTCTTACAAGATCAAAATAGGTCTGCTGCAACTGCTCAGGACTATAATCGGCTCCGTAACATGAATAAAATTCGGTAATCTTTTTCCAAAACTTCGGACTACTCTCATCAGTGTGTATATCTATCAAAGTTCCATATAAGTCAAAAATATAATTGTCATATTTCAATTTCATATATAACTAATCCTTTCGCTTATATGCGGCGCATCGTCGCATGGTATCAGTTGTACATATGGATCATAACTTTTTTATCTAAACACACATATAGACTGCGGCGGCATAGTTACCTGGCCATTTTCTATTGATATACTTACATCATCAAGTGTCAGATATCCTGCTATAGTCAGATCTTTATACTCATCAGCTGTCAGGTCGACTACTACTGCTTCATCTGATGTGTTATATAAGATTATGACTGCTGACGTCACTGTCGTGCCCGTTTCGTCATCTCTTGTCCAGGTCTTCTTTATAGCTGCATAAGAGTCGCTGCATAGATCATCTTCTCTTGTGATAGTTCCTCTGGCAATCTCAGGGTTCATGTTTCTAAGCTTTAATGCCCTCTTATAGTAGTTTAGTAAGGACATCTCATCCCCAAGCTGCGCATCTACTGCCTCAAACGACTGCTCTACATCATTGTCAGCGCCTTCAGGGACATCGCATACTCCCGTAGGATCTGCATAGGACCAGTTCATAGGAAGTCTTTTGTTAGGATCATCCTTGCCCTGGCTCTTCATACCGATTTCTTCGCCATAATATATGAATGTACTTCCGCTCATAGTCATGAGTATTCCTGCAGCCATCTTCATATCACCCGCATCACAGTTTAGATTGTTGGCTACCCTGACCTGGTCATGATTGGTGATAAAAGGAGCATCGATATAATCAGGATTGGACGCAGAATATGTAGTCTGATAATCAATCATTGCATTTACAAGGCCATCAGCAGATAGCTGTCCCCTTGCAGCTTTCTCAATCGTTCCTTCAGCTCCTGCTGCTGCAAAATTGAACATACTGGGAGTCATGCTCTTATAAAAAGCTGCAATTGTCGCCTTATTGGCCCAGACTTCTGATACCATATAAAAGTCTGACTTTTTGGAAAGGCAGTAACTATATATCCAGTTCATTATCTCAAGAGTTGCGCCCTGATCATCATCCTCATAATGCATCGCTGCATCCATTCTGTATCCGTCAACTCCATGTTCTATCCAGAAATCAGATATAGTCTCGAATTCTTTTCTTAGATTATCATCTTCAAGGTTAAGATCCGGCATTTCAGACCAGAACACACCTTCGTAGTACCAGTCTGTTCCTTCTACGCTATACCAGGCTTCATTTTTCTTTTCTTTGGAAAAATTGTAATAAGATACATATGGGCATACGTTCTTATCAGGCTCTTCGCCTTCCTTAAGTGTTCTAAGATAGTCGCAGGCTTTTACAAACCACTCATTTTGGGATGAAGAATGATTCATTACCATGTCAATGATAATGTTTATTCCTCTTTTATGGCACTCTTCTACAAGCTTATCAAAATCCTCCATTGTGCCATATTCAGAATCAATATCCATATAGTCAACTACGTCATATTTATGATAAGTTGGTGATGGCATTATAGGCATAAGCCATATGCCATTGATCCCAAGATCTTTGAGATAGTCAAGTTTCTGAGTCACCCCGTTCAGATCACCTATACCATCTTCATTAGAATCATAAAATGAGTGTACATATATCTCATAATAATTCCTGTAATTATCATCTATGATATTGAGCTTTTCACTTTCATCTTTTTTGCCACACCCTGCAAGCATTGATACCGCCAGTGCTATGACAATGTTTGATACCAAAAATTTCTTTATTATACTCAAAGTATTATTCATATAAATCCTCTGTATTTACTAAGCCGGTAAAAACAAATGCGCGTTTTTTGTAATTTACGCTCAAGAAGTAAAAAAGGCAAAGACAGATAATTCTGCCTCTGCCTTTAAAAGCTAAAAGGTATTCAGCTTCTTGGATCGATATCAATAAGCTGAAAAAACATTCACTTATATAGATGAATATCAGCCCTTTACTGCTCCGCCTGTTACACCTTCTACATAATACTTCTGAAGTGACATGAACAGTGCTGTGATAGGAACTGCTATAAGAACACCGCCTGCACAGAATCTCGTGAAGTATCCCTGATAGTCATTGGTGTTGACCCAGTCATAGAGACCAACTGCTACGTTATAGCTCTTACTGTAACCAAAGGCAATATATGAAGCGAAGATATAGTCACACCATGGTGCCATGAATGCAATAAGTGCCTGATAGATGATGATAGGCTTTGAAAGAGGAAGGAGCATTGTGAAGAAGATCCTTGCACGGGATGCTCCGTCAATTCTTGCTGCCTCATCAAGTGTCTTAGGAATAGTATCAAAAAATCCTTTGCATACATAGTATCCCATACCAGAGCTTGCAACACCTACAAGGATGAGGCCGGGAATAGCTCCTGCCTGTGTAAGTCCTATATTTTTCAAAAGGAAATACAGACAGATCATGGATAAAAATCCCGGGAACATTCCAAGTATGAGCCAGAACTTCATAAGAAGTGTTCTTCCTGCAAATCTTATACGTGAAAGCGCATAACTAACCATAAGTACAAAGCAGGTCTGACCGATTGCTATAAAGAAAGCAATGATGAATGTGTTTCCAAACCATTTTACAAAGTTAGAATCTGCCGAAAACAGCCATCTGTAACTGTCAAGCGAGAACTGTTTTGGCATAAGATATGCTACCATTCCTCCGCCGCCTTCAGTCGGGGCTCTAAAACTCTGTAATACGATACATACAAAAGGAAACAGCCATATTATGCTAAGTATTACTAAAAGTATATACGCTATAGCATTACCTAAAGCGTTATGTTGTTTGTGTAATTTTGGTTCAGCCATTACTGGAATCCCTCCTCATCTTTAATTGAAGGCAGTTTGCTATATGCAATAAGAGATGTAAATGCAACAACAACGAAAGTAAGAATACCTACACAGGCTGCCAGTTTGTAGTTGGTGCTGTTAAGAACAAGTTTGTAAAGCCATGTTACAAGAAGGTCGGTATAACCTGATCCTCCATACAGCTGCATGGATGTTGGTCCGCCTCCTGACAGAAGGTATATAACGTTGAAGTTATTGAGGTTACCTGTAAATGATGTAAGAAGGTAAGGTCCTGTAACAAAGAGCATATATGGCATTGTGATCTTTCTAAACATCTGCCATGGACTTGCTCCGTCAATTCTTGCACTTTCATAAAGATCTGCGGGAATATTCATAAGAAGTCCTGTTGCCATGAGCATTACATAAGGGATACCTATCCAGAGATTGATCACTATGATAAGCACTCTGGCTGTCATAGGATGTGCCCAGAAGTTGTAAGACCTTTCGAAGATGCCCCATTTTACAAAATATGTATTAATAAGGCCATCAGCTGCAAACATCTTGGATACATACAATAAAGATATAAACTGTGGAATAGCTATAGTCATTACGAAAATAGTACGCCAGAACTTTTTGAACTTTACACCTTTTTTGTTAATAAGAAGAGCAAGTGCGATTCCTCCAAAATATGTGGAGAATGTTGCAAAGAAAGCCCATACCAGAGTCCAGATAAGGATCGTTGTGAAGGTAGATCCCATACCGTTGCCGCCAAATTTAAGAAGCTGTGTAAAGTTCTCAAATCCAACCCATGTAAAGAGCTTACTTGGAGCCTGATGGGTGGAATCATAATTAGTAAATGCAACACATATCATGAATATAATAGGCACTACCATAAATACAAGAACGCCCAGCACCGGAAGTGCAAGAAGTGTTGCATGAAATTTCTGATCCAATAGTGATTTTAAATCCTGAGAAGAAGTAGGAAGATGTCCTCCATTTTTAATGATCTTCTCTTCGTTTTGATTTTCCTGGATATTCATTCTCCAGAAAGTGATAAAAAGTACGCACAGTACTGCTGTAAGTACACCATACAGAAGTATAAGGAACGAATTATCTCCATATGTAGTAAGGAAAGTATTCGGATCCATATGTGTCTCTTCAGTACCAAGTGTTGATAATTTAGACAGATTAGCTATGCCTGAGGTTGCCATATATGCGATAAAGGCAACTTCGATAAGAAGATAAGCGATTCCTCTTGCAAAGGATTTCCTCATAATAGGACCAAATCCCATGATAAGGAAAGAAAGCCTTGTTTTCCAATCTCCCTCTTTAAAAGTAATACCAATATTTTTGATATTACCTGTGATAATGCTTAGCACATTGTTTTTGTTTTTTTCCATAAAAGCACTCCCGAAAAAACAGGGGAGAGGAAAACCTCTCCCCTGAATATTCAACCTGATATTTGTAACAAATATTCAGCTATTTACTGTACAAGTGTAGCGCATGTGTCATCGTGTGTCTTAAGCTCTGCCATGAAGTCATCGTCAGAAGAATCTACTGTAAGAGTTCCGTTCTCAACATCTGCTCCAAGAGAGCCTGCAAGATCCCACCATTCACCAGGATACTGACCCTGAGGGATCATGTAAGGCATCTGCTCCTGAAGAGCTGCAAGAGCTACATTGGCCTGAACTTCGCTATCACCCTGTGCTGCAAGGTTTGAAGGTCCCCAACCCTGAGCTGTGAATCTCTCAAGCTGAGCATCTGTATCTGTGAGCATCTTAGCTATCTCATAGCACATAGCAAGCTTGCCGCCTTCTGTCTGAGGCTTAACACCAAGAAGCTTGTTGCCTGAGAATCCGCTAAGGTGATATGTCTGTCCATCAACACCTTCAAATGAAGGAAGAGCTGCACATGCATAGTTGTCACCAAGCATATCTTCAAGAGCTGCGCTATCCCATGTACCATCGATGATAGCACCTACATTTGTAGCTTCACCAGCTGATGAGCCATCAACAAATGCTTTAGAAGAAGCAACCTCAGCCATCTCTTTGATAGCTACAAGACCAGCATCTGAAGCATAGTCTGCTGTAACACCTGTGAAGTTACCATCTTTATCTGTTTCAAAAGAACATGTACATCCTGCACCGAAGAAGAATGCTGCATTGTACCATGCAGAATCAAGATCAGCATAGAATCCCTTACCAGCAGCTTCGCAATCAGCGATGATCTGCTCAAGAGATGTAGGATCTGTAACTACTGAACTATCATAGTACAGGAAATATCCGTTATCAGATGTCATAGGGAATGCATAAAGAGTGTCACCTGATGTGGCTGCTCCGATAGCACCTTCATCATTATTAGAAGTAACCCATGATGTCATATTGTCATTAAGAGGCTGAAGAGCACCGGCAGCTACAAGACGTGTAAGCTGATCCTGTGCGAATCCATAAATATCAGCACCGCCGGATACGTCTGTGATCATGTTAGAAGCAGCGTCGCCTTCACCAACAGCTTCTACTGTGATATTGCCGGCATATCCTGAATATGCATCGTTGGAAGCTACGAAATCATCAACAAGTTTCTGTGTAAGATCGACTACGTTCTCAGCAACCCAGATTGTGATCTCACCTGAACCATAATCGATTGCAGGAGCTTCTGCAGTGCTCTGATCGCCATCTGTTGCCTGTGTATTATCTGTTGAGTTATCAGTACTTTGTGTGTTGTCTGTAGTGCCACCCTCGTTGTTGTCAGTACTTGAACCACCACAACCAACAAGCATGGAAGCCACGAGAGCCTGTGTCAGTAAAACGGTTAAAACTTTCTTTTTCATGTTTTCCTCTCCTTTTTAAACTTTTTATTTAAAGTGCCAATGCACCTCAAATTCTAAAGCATAATACCCAAAACCAAGAAAATCGAAAATTTCCGAAAATTTCGTTTGACAATTATGTTTTAACACACTTTGTGGATATTTGTCAATATTTCCACCGTGTTATTTATTTATTCGTCATATTATACAAATTATCAAGCCGCCATTTTTGCATATCTTTCAAAAATTTTCGTTTATTTTCGTATTATCTTGTTTTTGCTCTTTGGTAACCTTATAATGTAAAAAGATGAATTAAGGATGATTTGCAGTTTTTCGTATTATGCTTTATTCTATATATTCTGGAGATTTTACATAAGCATTTGCGAAAATAGGCTAAATGAAAGGATAACATGGCTACCATAAAAGATATTGCCAATAAGCTTGGCATTTCAGTCAGCACCGTTTCCAAAGGATTGAATGGTGCCAAAGACATCAGCGCTTCTCTAAGGCAGGAAGTATTAGAAACTGCTGTCGAGATGGGATATACCGGTCGAAAGACCAAAAGGCAGAGTCAGAAACGTCTATGCATCTTTATAGAAAACATGGATTATGAATCCACAGGCACCTTCGGTTATGATATAGTACTCGGATTCAGACAGGCTGCATATAAGGAACAGTTTGAAGTTGTAATACAGCCGGTAAGCCACGAATTTCAGGTGAGCGAAAAGTATGACACCTACATGCTTGGCAATGGTTTTTCAGGAGCGTTTCTTCTTGGTTTTTCTTTAGAAGATCCCTGGATGGAACAGATCAAATCTACAGCTTTTAGTACTGTCCTTCTTGATAACTTCATTGAGAAAAATCCCAATGTCGGATATATAGGAACAGATTCTGAAGAAGGCATCGCTATTGCTATAGAGCACCTTACCAAATTAGGGCATGAGAAAATAGCCTTTCTTGATGGTTCGAGAGGATCAATGGTATCCGACCTTAGAATGATAGCTTATCTTGATAGCATGTCAAGTCACCGCTTACCGGTAGATCCTAATCTTGCTGTATATGGATATTTCGTAGCGGATGCTGCTCACTATCATGTACCTACATTCCTGGATCTTGGCGCTACAGCGATACTGTGCGGCAATGACCTTATAGCATCAGGTGTTATAGAAGAATGCAAGCGAAGCGGCTATAAAGTTCCGGAAGATATAAGTGTTATTGGTTTTGATGATCTTCCTCTGGCGCAGCACCTTGATCCTCCACTTACAACAGTCAAACAGGACAGGATCGAAATAGGAAAATGCGGATTCTATATATTAAGAGCTATGAATGAACACATATCTCTTTCCAAGAACCTGCTAAGACCATCTCTTTCTGTAAGATCATCAACAGCTATTGCAAAGCCAAGACTTGCAAAGCGCCACAGTTTGGACAAAGATTCTGTTATAAGTGCTAATCCCGAACTATATGCACAGTTCCAGCAGCACCGTCAGATCAGATGACATTTAGCAAAAGACCTCTGAGGATGTAGTCAATAAATAGAGCTATAAGCTCTGAAGACTACATCCCCAGAGTTTTTTTGTTAATGAAGTTCTTCTTTTGCAATAAAAATAAGTGCAGGTGTCAGAGTTAATTTCTCTAACAACTGCACTTTTATGGTAATAAAAAAGCATCGAAAACATCCGATGCTCAACTGTTACTCTATGAAACAGGGGAAGAGAGATTCGAACTCCCATGAACGGTTTTGGAGACCGTGATACTAGCCATTGTATGATTCCCCTTTGGCTTTGCTGACTTATCGCCGTCAACGAAAGTAATTATAGCAAAGCATATTACTGTATGCAAGCGTTTTTTGAAGATTTTTCAAAGAATCGTTATATCGTTTCCATACGCGTTTAATGACGTTTCTTCTTTTACAAAATAACCCTTGCCGACTAAGATAAGAGACTTTTTTAAACTTCCAATAATAAGCCAAATAGTCTCTTAACTCCGTCCCCAGGGGTAATTGTCAGTCATATGTCAGTTAGAATATCTTCATTGCATCCTGAAGTGATCTTACGCCTATGATCTCAAGCCCTTTTGTATCTTTGAGCTTATTCTCATAAGCTTTAGGAAGGATTATGGTTTTAAATCCCAGCTTCTTAGCTTCCATAACCCTTTGCTCAGTCATACTTACGCTTCTGACTTCTCCGGATAGTCCCACTTCACCAAATGCAACAACGGATGAATCTATAGGTTTATTCTTAAAGCTTGATATAACCGCAAGACATATTCCAAGGTCTAGCGCAGGCTCCTGAAGCTTCATTCCTCCTGCAAGATTTACATATGCATCGCAATCTGCCATCTGAAGTCCGACTCTTTTCTCCAAAACAGCCATAAGGAGGTTTACTCTGTTATAATCTGTACCATTGGCCTGTCTTCTTGGGAATCCAAAGCTTGTACGACATACAAGCGCCTGTATCTCAAGTAGTATCGGCCTTGTTCCTTCTACTGAGCATGTAACTATGCTTCCGCTGGCATCTTCAGGCCTTCCGTCCAGCATGAATTCAGACGGATTGGCAACTTCTGCAAGACCGTCCTGTCTCATCTCAAATACACCTATCTCATTGGTCGAACCGAACCTGTTCTTGACTCCTCTAAGTATCCTATATGATGCATGACGATCACCTTCAAAATAAAGCACGGTATCGACCATATGTTCAAGAACTCTGGGACCTGCTACTGTTCCTTCCTTGGTGACATGCCCTACTATAAATATTGATACGTTCATACTCTTGGCTATACGAAGCAGAACCGCCGTTGTCTCTCTTACCTGTGATACGCTTCCAGGCGCGGATGATACATCTTCATTGAACATAGTCTGAATAGAATCTATGATCACTATCTCAGGTTTATCCTTGGTGATAACTGCCTCTATTGTAGAAAGGTTGGTCTCGCACAAAAACTTAAGATTATCTGTAAAAGTTCCGATACGATTGGCTCTTAACTTTATCTGCCTTAATGACTCTTCTCCTGATATGTACAAGATAGCATGTCCGTCATCAGACATATTTCTGGCAACCTGTAAAAGAAGTGTTGACTTGCCTATTCCCGGGTCTCCTCCCACAAGCGTAAGAGAGCCTCTTACAAGTCCCCCTCCAAGTACTCTGTTAAGTTCACCTATATGTGTATCACTTCTGTCTTCTTGACCCAATTCTATCTGAGATAATGATTTTGGAGCAGTATCTACAGATGAAGCTGCATGAACAGACATCCCACTCCCAAGTGCTACTCTTTTATTCTTGGGCTCAGGCTTAACCATCTCCTCAACCATCGTATTCCATTCATGGCATGACGGACACTGTCCCATCCACTTAGATGATTCATATCCGCAGTTCTGACAAAAAAATGCTGTTTTAATCTTAGCAGGCATAAAAAAGTCCCCCAATCATTGCAATAACTATCTTTAATTCTAACATAAATATAGACCCTCTGCCTCCACGCCTTGCGCATAACAAAAGAGCACAGACATACTCCTTTGTATATCTGTGCCCTTAATATTAAATTTTTAAACTTCTTCGACCTTTACTGTCACCGGCTTCCCGGAAAGTTCAACACTGATTGACAGCTTACCGCCAAGACCAGTTTTCATCTTTCCTTCACTGGAGCCATCTATGAGTACATTGTACTCTGTATTGTCCTCCATACCTAATGTGATCTGAGCATCTGCGTTACCTTCAACCATGAATGTCACACCTTTTTCGGTCTCTTTGAAGTGAGTCACTGCCGTTCCCGGAACAGATTCGTAGACAAACATATCATTTGCCTCAAGTCTTGTGATATCCTTGAACGTCTTGACCTTGAGCAAATCTCCGCCGTGCTTGAAATCTTCAAGCTTCGACTTAGATGGAAGCTCGTAGTTACCAAAGCTGATTGTACCGTCAGCTTCTGCCCGCAGCAACTGTTCTACTACAGCCATATGGAACCTCCTATTGGTACGTTAAAAAAGTTTTTTCAAAGTGCATTATCCCTTTTGGGTAATAACCATTATACCATACTAAAATTCAAAATATGTTAAACATCCGTGATTAACAATAAAACATTTCTAAAATCAAACTACATTAAACAGTTGCAACTTTTTTGGGTCTTCCGACCTTCTTTTTAGTTTTAGCCTCTGCAGTCTTCTTGGCAGGCGTTTTCTTTGCTCTAGCCTTCTTGTTTTCAGATGACTTTGCCTTACTTGCAGCCTTTGCAGCTTTTTCTGCCTTGCTTGTAAAGACAATAGTACCATCTTTAATTCCTACAACAACTTCACTGTCACGCTTAATATTGCCTTTGAGAAGTTCTTCTGCCATCGAATCTTCGACAACTGTCTGAATAGCGCGCTTAAGCGGTCTTGCACCCATCTTCTGCTCTGAATACTTGTCAACAAGGTGCTTTTTAACAGCAGATGATATAGTAAGCTTAATATTAAGCTGCTCTTTGCATCTTTTTGCAAGAGAGGATGACAATAGTGTCACAATCTGCATCATCTCTTCATTAGAAAGCTGATGAAATACCATGATCTCATCAATTCTATTGATGAATTCAGGTTTGAACAGACGCTTAACTTCGTCCATAACGCCGCTCTTCATTGTCTCATAATCTTTCTTGGCATCAACCTTAGTATCAAAACCAAGTCTCTTAGGAGATACAATCTTCTGGGCACCAACATTGGATGTCATGATTATGATAGTATTCTTGAAGCTTACTTTACGTCCCTTTGCATCTGTAATATGGCCATCATCCAGTACCTGAAGCAGGATATTGAACACATCCGGATGTGCCTTTTCTATCTCATCAAAAAGAATTACGGAATAAGGATTTCTTCTTACTTTCTCAGAAAGCTGACCGCCTTCATCATATCCTACATATCCTGGAGGAGATCCGATCATCTTGGACACGCTATGCGGTTCCATATATTCGGACATATCTACACGGATAAGAGAATTCTCTGATCCGAACATTGCTTCTGCAAGAGCCTTGGAAAGCTCTGTCTTTCCTACACCTGTAGGTCCAAGGAAAAGGAATGACCCGATTGGTCTATTTGGATCCTGAAGGCCGACACGTCCTCTTCTTATAGCTTTTGATACTGCCTGAACAGCTTCTGCCTGACCTATTACTCTCTTATGAAGAGTAGATTCAAGTTTAAGAAGACGCTCAGATTCTTTTTCTGCAATCTTCTTAACAGGGATTTTGGTCCAAAGAGCAACAACTTCTGCTATATCATTAGCACCAACAGTGATAGAACCAGTCTGTTCTTTGCGCTCATTAGCAGCCTTCATCCTGTTGTACTTCTTGATAAGAAGTGCCTGCTGTCTGTTAAGCTCTCCAGCCTGCCTGTAGTCTTCACTCTTAAGAGCTTCCTCAACCTGATCGTCAAGATCCTTGATCTGACTATCCAAGTCACGCATTTTGGATGTATCTCCCATAGAATGAAGTCTGACCGCTGATGCAGCTTCATCGATAAGGTCAATAGCCTTATCAGGAAGATTTCTATCATTGATATACCTGTTGGAAAGTTCGGCAGCAGCCTTAACAGCTTCAGGAAGAATACGTACATGGTGATGCTCTTCATATTTGTAAAGTATACCATTTAAAATATTAAGAGTCTCTTCCATCGTAGGCTCTTCTACTGTTACAGGCTGAAAACGACGCTCCAATGCAGCATCTTTCTCAACATATTTCCTATACTCAGATATAGTAGTAGCACCTATTATCTGAATCTCACCTCTTGCAAGAGATGGCTTTAAAATATTAGAAGCATCAATAGCACCTTCCGCGCCGCCTGCTCCAATAAGTGTATGCATCTCATCTACAAAGAGGATGATATTGCCATCTTCTGCAACTTCATGGATGACCTTCTTGATACGTTCCTCGAACTCGCCTCTATACTTAGATCCAGCGATCATACCGGATAAATCAAGAGTAAGAAGACGCTTATTCTGAACTGTAAACGGAACATCACCGGATACGATACTCTGCGCAAGACCTTCAACAACTGCTGTCTTACCTACTCCGGGTTCTCCTATCAGACACGGATTGTTCTTGGTCCTTCTGGACAAGATCTGAACAACACGTTTGATCTCAGACTCACGTCCGATAACAGGATCGAGCTTACCTGCAGCTGCAAGTGCTGTAAGATCACGGCTGTACTGTGCAAGAGCACTTCCCTTCTTACGACCTGACTGGCGCTTTCCAAGATCTTCTTTGACAAGATTAGGATCTTCGCCCATAGCTGCAAGAGTCTCTGCATAGAGCTTCTGAACCGGAACATTAAGAGTAGAGATAAGTCTGACAGCTACATTCTCGCCATCCTTGATAAGAGCCAGAAGGATATGCTCTGTTCCTGTCTTGGACGCACGGAATCTGTCCGCCTGTCGGTGAGCCTCATTAAGAACCTGCTGTGCTCTTGGTGAAAAACCGTCACGGTCCATAGTAGTAACACTTCCATCCTGGACTATAAGATCTTTGACAAGATCCATGAGACGTTTTTCATCTATTCCATTATCTATTAAAATTCTGGATGCGACACTTCCTTCTTCTCTGATAAGACCGAGCAATATATGCTCCGTTCCCACATAGTTCAGTTTCAGACTTCTTGAAGCCTTACGAGCTGTTTTAAGCGCGTTTTCGGCTTTATCTGTAAACTGTGAATTCATATATTTACATTCCCTCCTGCTGTTTATTTTTTGAATCAAAAAGAAAAAGACTTCTTGAATACATCTTAAGAAATCCGCTCAAGCTGTAGATTTCGAAAGACAATGATTCAATAGTCTGATCAGATTCCGCTGTAATCATCGTAAATCTGATCTATAAGATTATGAATCTCATTTCTTGATATATTCTTGCATAGAGCTCTTGCCAAAACGACTTCAAGCCCTTGCCTGGCTTCTTCAAGTGCCTGCAGCTTATCTATATCCACTGCTATCACAGCACCTTTTCTACGGTCAATCTTAACAAAGCCTTCCCTTTGCAATATCGAATAAGCTTTATTGACCGTATGCATATTAATACCTATTGCTTCTGCAAGTGTTCTCACACTTGGAAGCTGCTCTCCTTCACGAAACTGTGAAGTAGCTATACCTAGTATGATCTGATTGCAAAGCTGAAGATATATGGCATCATCACTGTTAAAATCAATTTCTATAGTCATATTTAACCTCATGTCGCGAGCAAAGCGAGCGGCTAATGATTCTAAACCACTGTTATATAAATGGTATAACAGTAGCTGTATTGGTGTCAATAAATATGACTGGAAGTTTTATTAAGCTTTTATTAAATATCGGATTATGTCATCCATATAACAAGACCATTTACAGTCCAATTTTGAGAACTTCCATCTTAAGACTTCAGATAGGTACCATTTTTCCAACAATCAAAAAAGTATAAAAAACCGGATTGAAAGTCATTGTTCAATCCGGTTTTCTAAACTATAGTAAACGTCTTTGGAATTTATCTTATGTCACCTATCAGATACTAATCTGAATATGAAGTCCAGAAATATCAAACAGTTTTGTTGATAAACCCCTCTGATGACCAAAACAGTCAAATATTATAATTCGTTTATTATAATCAACGTCTTTTTCCGTCATTATCGTTGTCAAGATCAAGGAACTCGAACTCAAAATCATCATCATCTGCAAAATTTCTTGATTTACGAGGAGTCGGTCTTGAGTCTCTCTCAGGTCTTACTGTAGAGCCATTAACAGCAGAGCCTCTTCCGTTATCAGGAGCAGGTTCTTCTTCAGGATAGTCTTCAGGATAGCCATCCTCCGGATAACCTTCTTCAGGATAACCATCTTCCGGATAGCCATCTTCATAACCTTCATCATATCCATTATTCTTCTTGGATCTTAGCTTTTCAAAAAAACCTGCCTTACGTGGTTTTGGCTCTTCATCGTACTGCATATTATCATCTTCGTAATTGCCGCCTTCATCATCATAATAAAGGAGGTTTCTAAGTCTGATGAACAGGAATATAACTGCTCCTGCAAGGACTATTACAAGAACGATAAGGATTATATCAAGAAGACCAAAGGCTTTCTGAGTTCCATGTGTCTGGATATAATCATTGGCTGCAAGTATGCCTTCAACGCTGTACTTTACAGCATTGCCATCAGTATTCTTAACAAGCTGATATGTTCCGTCTGTATCGATAAATACATAATAAGAATCACTAGATGTAGTTGCTACTATAGCATTACCTGTATTAGTCTGTTCCTGAGCAGGCTCAGTAGTCTCCTGAGTATCTGTGCCCTCGGTATTATCAGGATTCTCCGGGTTCTCAGTATTCTCGCCGCCATCAGTCTGTTCACCTGTATCTCCTGTCTGATCTGCAGGTGTAGCAGCACCAAGCTGTACGAGATCTGCACGGATAAAGCCCTGAACACCATTGGAAAGAGTGATGTAGTACCACTGCTTACCTGCTGAATCATTGGCTGTACCTGTTATAGTAACTACATCTCCGCTTGCAACACTTCCCGCTACAGAATATGCTGTACCGGCGCCTGAACGAACATTAGCCTTACTTGTTGTTACAGTTGCAGATGTAGAATCCATAGCTGTAACCTGTGTATCAGGAAGATCTACCGCTGTCTGTGTATTCTGTGCTGTGGTTGTTTCGGTATTAGTTGTAGTATTAGCATCTGTAGAAGGTGTAGTCTCAGTTGTTGTAGTAGTATTTGTAGTATCTACTTCCTGAGGCTCTCCCTTAGCAACAAGATCTCCTCTTACATAACCTGTACCGCCTACTACATTGACCTTGTACCAAACCTGGCCATTTGCATCTGTAACTTCAGAAAGAATCTGAACCTGATCTCCGCTCTTAAGACTTCCTACTACTTCACTAGAAGTGTCAGTATTAGAACGCACTTTTGCAGATGAAGCCGTAACTGTTGCATAAGTTACAGTCTCAGCGCTTGCAATATATCGGCCTCCAAATACCAGAGTAATGATAGTTGCAAACACAACTACCAATGCGGTTATTCTCCCACGATTTTTTTCCATAGTTTACCTCTTTCTTTCTGCCGGATACATAAAGCCCAAGAAGTATTCAGATCTCATCAAGTGCCTTACCGATGTCGTGACGCATATATTTACCATCGAAACTTACCAGCTCTGTAAGCTTATATGCGTTTTCTCTGGCTTCTTTAAGTGTATTTCCCTTAGCTGTAATACCAAGCACCCGGCCCCCATTTGTTACAACATTACCATGTACATCGAACTTAGTTCCTGCATGGAAACAGTATCCATCTTCAATCTCATCGAATGCTTCAAGTCCTGAAATAACTTTACCCTTTTCATATTTGACAGGATATCCTTCTGAAGCAAGTACAACACAAACGGCTGCTTTGTCTTCAAATTCAAGATCGATCTTGTCAAGAGTGCCATCTATCACAGCATTCATGACATCTATTATATCAGTTTTCATACGAGGAAGTACAACCTGAGTTTCAGGATCGCCAAATCTTGTATTGTACTCTACGACCTTTGGTCCTTCTGAAGTCATCATAAGGCCAAAATACAAAACGCCTTTGAATTCTCTTCCTTCTGCCGCCATAGCATCAACTGTCTTCTGATATATAGTTTCGCAAGCGATCTTATTGATCTCATCTGTGTAAAAAGGACTTGGTGAGAATGTTCCCATTCCGCCTGTGTTAAGACCGGTATCTCCGTCTCCGGCTCTCTTATGATCCTGAGAAGAACTCATAAGCTTGTAATGTTTTCCATCAACAAATGCAAGAACAGATACTTCTCTTCCTGTCATGAATTCTTCGATGACCATCTCATTGCCGGCACTTCCGAACTTCTTATCAAGCATTATCTCATCAACGCCTGATATAGCATCTTCAAGACTCTGGCATATAAGAACACCCTTACCAAGCGCAAGTCCATCTGCTTTAAGTACAATAGGGAATTTTGCATTAGTTCTAAGATATTCTTTTGCCTTGTCGGCATCAGTAAATGTCTCATAAGAAGCTGTAGGGATACCATACTTCTTCATAAGATCTTTGGAAAAAGCTTTACTGCCTTCAATAATAGCTGCATTCTTCCTTGTGCCGAATACTCTAAGTCCCTTTTCTTCAAGGGCATCTACAATACCTGCGCAAAGCGGATCGTCCTGACTGCATACAACAAGATCTACACCATTATCCTTGGCAAATTCTCCAATCTTGTCAAACTCCATAACTCCAAAAGGAACGCACTCTGCAAGTTTTGCAATACCTGCATTACCAGGTGCACAATAAATCTTATCAACATGTTTGCTTCTGGAAATTGCCTCGACCATCGCATGTTCGCGACCGCCCCCACCGACTACCAGGACTTTCATTAGAATCTCCTCCGATTGCTCAAATCAATTATATCCGTGATCTTGGCATATTACAATGCCAATTCGTGCTATTAATGCACTAAACATCACATTTTATGCTATTTTGTATCATATGACGCAGGTGTCAAACACTGTCTTTGACACCTGCATCATTATATATTTTTAATATATTAAATATCATAATCCCATAGGATCATATTCATCTATGATCACCTTGCGATCTTCAACTTTGATCTTGCCTTGAGCGATAAGATTAATAGCCATAGGCATGATCTTCCATTCTGCCTGCTCCATTACACGCCTTTGGAGAACTTCAGGTGTATCCCCCTGTTCTACCATTACAGGCTTCTGCAAGATGATAGGACCTGTATCAGTTCCTTCATCCACGAAATGAACTGTCGCACCAGTAACTCTTACTCCTCTTTCCAGAACCTTCTCGTGTACATGAAGTCCATAATAGCCCTGTCCGCAGAAAGATGGGATAAGAGCAGGATGGATATTGATGATCCTGTTAGGGAATGCTCTTACTATTTCTTTTGGTATAACAACCATGCAGCCTGCAAGTACAACAAGATCAGGCTCTGCCTCTTTAAGTGTAGCAAGAAAGTCTTTGTTGAAATCATCCCTTGAAGGATACTCCTTGGGAGATTTGCATACAGCTTTAATTCCTGCTTTTTTTGCTCTTTCAAGAGCAAAGGCATTGGGATTATTGGAAAACACTAATACGATCTGTGTATCCTTTATTATCCCTGATTCTATACCATCAATTATGGCTTGAAGATTTGTACCTCCGCCTGATACACATACTGCAATTTTTAGCATAATGTAACACCCTTTTCACCATCTTCGATCTTGCCGACAACATAAGGTGTTTCACCTGATGCCTTAACAGCTTCAAGAGTCTTATCTACATCCGCAGGATCAACACAAAGAACCATTCCAAGGCCCATATTATATGTGTTGTACATCATCTGATCATCAATCTGACCCTTTTTCTGCATAAGCTTGAAAATAGCAGGAACCTCATAGCTGTTTTTCTCAATGACTGCTCTCTTACCTTCAGGAAGCATACGAGGAACGTTCTCATAGAATCCGCCACCTGTAATATGACTGCAGCCCTTAACTTTAACGCCTGCATTCTTGACAGATTTCATCATGTGAACATAGATACGTGTAGGTTCGATAAGAGCTTCGCCAAGAGTCTTGCCAAGTTCATCATAATAAGTATTGAGGCTTTCCTTGGTCATATCGAATATCTTACGGACAAGTGAGAATCCATTAGAATGAACGCCGCTAGAAGCAACTCCAATAAGAACATCATCGGCCTTAATAGTACTTCCGTCGATAAGATCCTTCTTCTCACAAACACCTACTGAGAATCCTGCAAGATCATACTCATCTTCAGGCATAAGACCCGGGTGCTCAGCTGTCTCACCACCTACAAGGGCGCAATCAGATAATTTGCATCCCTCTGCAACGCCCTTAACTATTGTAGCGATCTTTTCAGGATAGTTCTTACCGCAAGCAATATAATCCAGGAAAAAGAGTGGCTCGCCGCCTGCACAGGCAACATCATTTACGCACATGGCAACACAATCTATACCAACAGTATCATGTTTATCCAAAAGGAATGCTAACTTGATCTTAGTACCAACGCCATCTGTACCTGACAGAAGAACCGGATCCTCCATGTTCTTGATAGCAGAAAGATCAAATGCTCCGGAGAATCCTCCGATGCCTCCCATAACCTCAGGACGTGTTGTCTGTTTAACATACTTTTTCATTAACTCCACAGACTCATATCCAGCCTCAATGTCTACGCCTGCATTCTTGTAATTCAGTGCCACTTCTTGTTCCTCCTAAAATATACCTTTTATAAATAATAATGAAGCAGGTGTCAAAAGAACTATTTGAACCTTACATCATAATAATTATCACCCATTGATCAGATCAATTAGAATAGTTCTTGTATCCAACCTTAGAAAGTTTCTCGTCTTTGGCTACAACGCTTTCTTTCAAAGAAGCTGAGTATTCTTTTAACTTCTTAAGAAGCTCAGGATCACTTGTAGCAAGTATCTTAGCTGCAAGGATTCCTGCATTGGCGCCTCCGTTTATTGCAACTGTAGCTACCGGAATGCCTGTTGGCATCTGAACGATAGAGTAGAGCGAATCACGTCCGCCAAGAGATGTTGTGTGCATAGGGATTCCAATTACAGGAAGCGGAAAAATAGCCGCACACATACCCGGAAGATGAGCTGCCATACCGGCACCGGCTATGATAACCTTATATCCCTTCTCCTCAGCGCTGTTTGCATAATCAAAAAACTCCTGAGGTTCTCTGTGTGCAGATATGATATGCATCTCATAAGTAATACCGAGCTGCTCCAAAATATCCGCTGCTTTAGCCATGACCGGCATATCAGAATCCGATCCCATTACAATTCCAACCTGTGCCATCTGTACTGCTCCTTAAAATATTATTCTTATATAGATCCCATTACTGTCAGAAATATTACTGTCAGTATATTTAGAGTATTAATGATGATTCCCAGACCCGGGAAAATTTTGAAAATCTTTTTTTGCTTCATGGCAAGAATGCCAAGTACAAGTCCGGCAATACTATATCCAAATGCAAGAAGCGTTGCTACGCCGTACTTGATATTAGCCACTCCGCCGGCATCAAAAGCAGCCTTCACGCACATGATAAGCGCGACGGCAGCAATGACACCCAGTATAAAAGACAGGATACCCTTCCTTGGATGCACATTATCTGTAAAGATATAACGTCTTTTAAAGATAAGTGTTCTAAGACGGAAGTGCTTTTTCTTTTTCTTTTTGTTCTTATGTGCGTGATAGGTCTCTTCGGTATCCTTCTCCCATGGATTGATCCCCCAAGGATTTTTCTCCCATGGTCTTTGACCCCACGGCTGTATCCTATTATTCTTCAAAACAAAATCTTCTTACGTCCGCTAAGGAGTTTTGCTCCGCTTACAATAAGCAGAACTCCTGCTGTTATTCCTGAAATTATTGCAACAATACCAAAAGTGATATTGATAGCTCCTGTGCCTCCCATGAGCTTGTATGTCTTTTCTTCCATGTATAAAACCTCCTACATTATTATTTACATAACAATGAGTTTTAAAGACGACTGTGATTCCTTATATTCAAGCCTTAACAGCGCCATATTCTTTATAGTACTCATCGATCTTCTTCTTGATCTCTTTGTCCAGTATCACTTCGCCATCAATCGGCTTATTGTAAAGATACTCTACTACATCTGACATAGTTACGATTGCATGTGTACCAAAACCATACTTTTCATGAATTTCGTCAAGTGCAGACATATCTGATTCAAGTCCCTTCTCCTGACGGTTAAGGGATACCATAAGACCTACTACATCTACATCATCTGCCTGAGCCTGGATTATAGGATAAGTCTCTTCGATTGACTTACCTGATGTTGTAACATCTTCAATGATAAGGACTCTGTCTCCGTTCTTGATCTTACTTCCAAGAAGGATTCCCTTATCACCGTGATCTTTGATCTCTTTACGATTGGAACAATACTTGATATCTCTTCCATAGAGCTGGCTTATAGCAGCGCATGTTGATACTGCAAGCGGGATTCCCTTATAAGCAGGTCCGAACAAAATATCAAACTCAAGGCCAAAAGTTTCATGAATGGCTCTTGCATAGAACTCACCAAGCTTTCTAAGCTGAGTTCCTGTAACGTATGCTCCTGCATTCATGAAGAACGGAGACTTTCTTCCACTCTTAAGTGTAAAATCTCCAAATTTCAGGACATTACTGTCCACCATGAAATTTATAAACTCTTCCTTGTACTTTTCCATGTAATCCATCCTCTGTTTTTTTATTTATTCCGCTTATAGCGGTATATTATGATTTTATCTGATAGCGCCGTTAATGTCTTCCTTCATGTCAAATACAGCTTGTCTTGCAGCTTCTCCGACATTGTCGCCAAATTTCGAATACTTCTCGTTCTGCCATGCAGCGATTATTCCTCTTGAAGAGTTAACAATCGCACCAAGACCATCTTTATTGAAGAATCCCTTAAGATCGCTTCCCTTACCGCCCTGAGCTCCATATCCGGGAACCAGGATAAATGCATGTGGCATGATACTGCGAAGCTTAGCACCCATTTCAGGATATGTAGCACCAACTACTGCTCCAACATTTGAATAGTCGCCTTCCATGGAACCCATGCCCCACTCTTCGACTTTGGCACCTACATGCTCATATAAAGGCTTACCGTCTATTAATCTATCTTGGAATTCACCACTTGAAGGATTAGATGTCTTGACAAGGACAAAGATTCCCTTGTCTTCAGAATTACAAACATCAATAAATGGCTTAACACCGTCGCTGCCCAAATAAGGGTTGACAGTTGCGAAATCTTCATTAAAACCGGAATACTTGTTAGAACCAATTGTAACACTACCTAAATGTCCGATAGCGTAGGACTCTGAAGTAGAGCCAATATCGCCTCTTTTAATATCACCTATGACGATCAGTCCTTTGTCATGGCAATAATCAACAGTCTTTTTAAAAGCAATAAGACCTTCAATACCAAGCTGCTCATACATAGCGATCTGCGGCTTAACAGCAGGTATCACATCATAAATATTATCAATAAGTTCCTTATTGAACTGCCAAAGGGCATCTGCTGCACCTTCAGGTGTCTGTCCGAACTCTTCGAACGATCTGTTTTTGATGCGATCCGGAATCATCGAAAGCTTCGGATCCAGTCCCACTACGATAGGAGCATCTGTCCTTTGAATAGCTGATATCAGCTTCTGAATCATGAATACTATCCTCTTTTTTCTAAGTTTTAAACAAGGTACATGACCTTAAACAGTTTATATAATATCATAGAATTTCTAAATGTCACACTATTTGTTTGCAAATCCCTAATATTTTTTGAACAAAGGGTCAAAAAATATTTCGAGACTCAAAAAAACTGCATTGCTTTTAGTACATGCTAAGAAATACAGGGATGTATTTCTATGTACGGAACAAAACAACGCAGTTTTCATATACTATTAAGAGAAATGACCATCTCTGCTGCTTCTACAATACCTGTTCCCGAATCCATGGAACACTTCTGTAGATAATGATGCGCTTCCGGTTCAGTCATATGATGTCTGTCCATAAGAAGCTCTTTGGCTTTCTTAATAGTTTCAAGCTCTTTGTCAGAGCGTTTATTCTTTGCACCATCTCTGGCTTTTCGTCTCTTTTTACTGACACCGTCAAGCATCATATTAAGAGTCGAGATCAAAGTATCCGTCTGCAAAGGAGTCTGAAGCGATATTACATTGTCCGGAAGATCTATCGCTTCAAGCTTGGCAGGAGAAGCAATAAGCAGCATCTGAAAATAAGAAGGAAGATCCTCGGCAAGCTCTTGGCATATCATGTCACCTAGTCTGTATCCGCAGACTATAACACCATTGCCAAGATCTTCCATCGCCGAAAGAGCCTGTGCCCCTGAATTACATACAGCTGCCACATTAAAGCCTCTTCGTACCAATATGTTTTTAAAATTCAGTGCATCTGTATCCTTAGCAAATGCAACAACAACATTGGCCATATATCAATATTTCCCAAGATATTCGTTCATTTCCCACTGTGTTACACAACTTCTAAATCTCTTCCACTCACTTTCCTTGGCTTCAAGGAACTTAGCATATACATCATCTCCAAGGACTTTTTTAACAAGCGGATCTTTGGTAAAAGCTGTAATAGCCTGCCCGAGGGTCTGAGGAAGCGTATCAAAACGTTCTGCATTCTCATTATCATCAGCTTGCTGCATAGAAAGCTGCTTGGGCGGAAGCATTTCTTCTTCGATACCGTCAAGACCGGCTGCTATGCAAAGAGCAAGTGCAAGATATGGATTACATGTTGCGTCCGGATTTCTAAGCTCAATCCTGGTCTTGTTGCCTCTCTTATAAGGAATTCTTATAAGTGAAGTACGATTGGCACTTGAAGCTGTCCAAGTCATATTAACCGGTGCATCATAGCCCGGAACAAGACGCTTATATGAGTTGATCAAAGGATTGGTAACAAGGCTTATGCCTTCCATATGATCCAGAAGACCTGCTATAAATGAATATGCCTTTTTAGAAAGGCCAAGTTCATCACTGCTGTCTGTGAAGATATTAGTACCATCCTTATCAAAAGCAGAAAAGCTAATATGCATTCCTGAGCCATTAACACCTTCTAAAGGCTTTGGCATAAATGTAGCATAATAGCCATGTTTCTTGGCTATAGTCTTAACAGCCATCTTAAAAGTCTGTATCATATCGGCGATACGACCTGCTTCATCATTTTCAAAATCTATCTCATGCTGTGCAGGAGCAATCTCATGATGTGATGAAAGAATATTAAAATTCATATCTTCCAGGTTGAGAATGATATCACGTCTTACATTCTCCCCCATATCAGCAGGAGCCACATCAAAATATCCTGCAGTCTCCTTTGTTTCAGGAACAGGATTGCCTGAATCATCACATCCAAAAAGGAAGAATTCTATCTCGGGATTAACTTTAAAAGTTATCCCCATATCTTCAGCCTTTTGAAGAACACGTCTTAGGATATTGCGAGGATCTCCCTCGAAAGGCTTTCTGTCAAGTGTGTATACATCGCAGAACATTCTGGCAACTTTGCCTGACTGTGGTCTCCAGGGATATATTTCAAAAGAGTCAAGGTCCGGATACAGATACATCTCACTTTCATTTTTGCGAACGAATCCTTCTACAGCAGAACCGTCAAATGTAAGTTCTCTGTCTAGAGCCACTTCAAGCTGCGAAGGTGTGATCGCAATATTTTTTGGATTGCCAAATATATCACAGAACTGCAGTCTTATAAAAGCCACATCCTCATCTTCTACAATTCGAAAAATATCTTCTCTGGTATACTTAGTCATTTCTTCTTTCCTTTCTGACCGTTTACAGATATTAATAACAAAAAAGGCAAGGAGCACGAATAAACATCGGCGCCCTTGCCTTTATATTATGATACTATACCTATTTACTGCAATAATATCAAGTATGTTTTTAAATAATTATTATTTTCCTTCGTAAGGAACTACTGAACCTTCATACTGTTCTTCGATCCAGGCCTTAACTTCATCAGACTTAAGAACTTCTACAAGTGCTACGATTCCAGGGTTTGATTCATTGCCTTCCTTAACTGCGATGACGTTAACATATTTCTCAGCAGCTTCTGAATCCTGTGCCTCATATGCAAGAGCATCTGTAGCTACAGTAAATCCTGCTTCCATAGCATAGTTACCATTCATGACTGCATAGCTTACGCTATCGATCTGATGAGGAACCTGCGCAGCCTCTACCTCAACGATCTTGAGGTTATAAGGATTCTCTGCAATATTGTTGACAGTAGCTGTAAGGCCTACTCCATCTTCAAGCTTGATAAGCTCATTTGCTTCAAGAAGGAGAAGTGCTCTTGCCTCGTTAGTTGTATCATTAGGAATAGCGATTGTATCTCCGTCAGTGATCTCATCAAGGCTCTTCTTGGTTCCGCCATAGATTCCAAATGGCTCATAGTGGATTCCACCTGCATTTACAAGTGATGTTCCGTTCTGGTCATTGAAATCATTAAGATATGTAATGTGCTGGAAGTAGTTGGCATCAAATTCGCCCGCATCTACAACATTATTAGGCTGAACATAGTCTTCAAATACAGTAACTTCAACCTTGTATCCCTTAGCTGCAAGAGCGCTGGTTACGACTTCACTTTCAAGGATCTCAGCATGAGGTACGGCTGTAGCTGCTACAGTTATAACTTCAAGATCGCCGTCACCTTCCTTGGCAGCATCTTCTGTATTCTGAGTATTCTCAGTAGGCTCTGCGTTTGATGCATCCTTGCTGCATCCTGTGATTGCAGATACTGCAAGTACTGATGTTAAAAGGGTTGCAAACAGTTTCTTTTTCATAATAAAATCCTCCTCGTATGATAGATTTTTCTCCTCAGATACTTAAAGTGTATCAATCTATTCAAAAAGTATATATCAAAATCTATAAATCTGTATATACTTTCTAAAAACGATGTATTACTGACAATTCATTTTATAGAATTTCTGAAAATGGAACATTTTCAATCTTTTTACTTAGTGATCCTCTTGTCGAGAAGCTTACTAAGCCACATACCAAATCCCTGCATTACCTGAACCATTACTACAAGAAGTACTACTGTAATGATCATAACGCCTGTCTGATATCTGTAATAACCGTACTGGATAGCTACGTCACCAAGTCCGCCGCCACCTACAGATCCTGCCATAGCAGAATAACCCAGTATGGTTGCAAGTGCTATAGTTGCTCCTACTATCAGAGAAGATCTGGCTTCAGATACCATTACTCTCCATACTATAGTCCAGTTTGAAGCACCCATACTCTGAGCCGCCTCTATAACTCCATGATCAACTTCCATAAGAGAAGACTCGACCATTCTTGCGATAAATGGAGCTGCTGCAAATACAAGAGGTACTATAGTAGCTTCCGCACCCCAGGTCTTACCTACCATCATTTTAGTAATAGGCATTATGAGGATAAGCAGGATAAGAAACGGAATACTTCTTACAATATTAACTACAAAATCAAGAATTCCATATATTATCTTATTAGGTCTAAGTCCGTTATCTGATGTGATCACAAGACCTATACCTATAGGCACTCCTATAAGATAGGCAAAAGCGGTTGATACAAATACCATATATAAGGTAACTCCGGTATTTTGTGAAAGGAGATCACCATACTCATTCCAAAATTCTACAATACTCATCAGTTCAAAGCCTCCTCAAATTCTTTCATAGAAGACAGTTCCTGTACTTCAAGCTTCCTGTCTTTGAGATACTGAATCATCTGATTCCTTAAAGATTCATCATCCGGAAGCTGTAAAACCATCTGTCCCTGTGCAATTCCGCCTATATCTCTTGTATTGGCGAACATGATATTAACAGGTGATGAGAATTTCAAGACCATGTTAGCTACAACAGGTTCATATGAGGAGTTCTCTGTAAATACTATTCTGACAAGGTGCTCGCCTTTCATCTCCGGTATCTCACCATTGCCTGATGAAAGCACAAGTCTCATAGCAGCCTCTGACTGCGGATTACTAAATACTTCTAACACATCTCCAACTTCAGCAACACGTCCCTTGTCAATAATTGCTACTCTGTTGCAGATCTCCTGAACTACAGACATTGAGTGAGTGATGATCACTATAGTAATGCCATGAGTTTCATTTATCTTCTTAAGAAGATTCAGCACCTCACCCGTAGTTTTGGGGTCAAGTGCACTTGTTGCTTCGTCACACAAAAGGATCCTTGGATCATTAGCAAGAGCTCTTGCAATAGCAACTCTTTGCTGCTGACCACCGGAAAGCTGCGCCGGATAAGCAGATGCCTTATCTTCAAGTCCGACTTCTTTAAGAAGCTCCATTGCCTTTTTCTTGTTAGGCTTTTTATTGATTCGCATAGGAAAAAGGACATTATCAAGCACTGTACTCTGCATTAGAAGATTGAAGTGCTGGAATATCATAGCTACGTCCGTTCTCTGCTTTCGAAGCTCTTTCTCAGTCATACCTCCAAGACTCTTACCATCAATAACGACATCGCCATCGGTAGGCTTTTCCAGAAAATTAAGACATCTGACAAGTGTAGACTTGCCCGCACCGCTCATGCCAATGATTCCGAATATATCACCTTTTTCAATATTAAGGCTTATATTCTTTAAAGCTTCTACGGAGCCTTCCTTGGTCTTAAATGTCTTACTGACATTCAAGACCTGTATTAAAGATTCTGACATAATTCATTCCATCCCTATCTATTATTTTTCAAGAGATCAGTTTTAAAATGATCCATTTTAAAACCCGAATTAATGTCTAAGGCTTCATCAATCCGAACCATCAGCCGCTCGTTTTACTCACGTCATGAGGCTATAACGAATCATATCTCTTGAATTATTTTGCTGCAAAAAGAGGTGTAGAAAGGTATCTGTCTCCTGAATCAGGAAGAAGAACCACAATATTCTTACCTTTAGCTTCAGGTCTTGATGCAACCTGCTGTGCTGCCCATAAAGCCGCACCTGAAGAGATGCCTACCATGATACCTTCTGCCTTGGCAAAAGCTCTTCCTGTTTCGAAAGCTTTCTCATTAGGTACTCTGATTATCTCATCAAAGATCTCTGTATTAAGAACAGAAGGAACAAATCCTGCTCCAATACCCTGAATTTTGTGAGGGCCTGGCTTCTCACCTGAAAGAACAGCTGATGTATCAGGCTCAACAGCAATGATCTTGATGTCAGGATTCTTGCTCTTTAAGAACTCACCAACACCTGTAAGTGTTCCGCCTGTACCAACACCTGCTACAAAATAATCAACCTGTCCGTCTGTATCTTCCCAGATCTCAGGTCCTGTAGTAGTTCTATGAGCTGTAGCATTGGCCGGATTATCAAACTGAGCAAGGATGATAGAATTAGGAATCTCCTTGTGAAGCTCCTCAGCCTTAGCGATGGCACCCTTCATACCCTGAACGCCATCTGTAAGTACAAGCTCAGCGCCATATGCCTGAAGGATAGTACGTCTTTCTATACTCATTGTATCCGGAAGTGTAAGGATAGCTCTGTATCCCCTTGCTGCTGCTACAGAAGCAATACCGATACCGGTATTACCTGATGTAGGTTCGATGATAGTTGCACCGGGTTTGATCTTACCGCTTTTTTCAGCATCTACTATCATAGCATATGCTACACGATCTTTCACGCTTCCTGCAGGATTGAGATATTCAAGTTTTGCAATGATCTTTGCATCCTTGATGTTCTCGCTGTTCTGATAATTAACAAGCTCAAGAAGAGGTGTGTGTCCTATAAGTTCTGTTGCAGATTTCTTGATGTTAGCCATAATACTATTCTCCCTTCGACCGTCATTTATTTAATATTTTTTGTTTTCATACTATTCATACTTTTTCAGTAGGATTATGAGAAAATAATACTCTTCCCTTCCTTTGATGTCAATACTGTTTTTAACTATTTTTTCATTTCTGAATTATTCCCGCAATCTTCCTGTATTTTTCAGCATCTTATACCTATGTTATTCGTTCTTCCGAATGTTTTGATCTTCAAAAATCGTTCTTCATAAAGATTTGCAAAAGTCAAGCCTTAACCTATTTTTTCATTATGCTATACTACTTGCAGGGAGATTATCATTACATATAGTGAGGAGTTTCAAAGGGTTATTGGGATATGAAAAAAAATAGTGAGGCAGCTGTAACCAAGTATATCAATTACTCTGACAGATCCGGCCATCACAGCCTTCCTGTAAGTGTGATCCGCTCTAAGAGGAAGACCGGCTCAGTGATCGTCAACGCAGATGGAAGTGCAGAGCTTAGAATACCACTTCGTACCAGCGATTCCACTATCAATGATATGCTTGAAGGACGTGCAAGATGGATCGTAGAGAAGCACAAAGAGATGAAAGTCAAGGAAGAAGCTCTTAAGAAGCATATGCCGGAGCTTACCGATACTCAGCGTGCTCTCCTTGAAAAAAGATATAAAAAGAACGCTTCAGAATATTTTCCTCTTCGTGTTCAACATTTTGAAAAGATCATGGGTGTTCATCACAAAAAGATCGCCATAAGAGATCAAAAGACCAGATGGGGCTCCTGCTCTACAAGCGGAACCTTATCTTTCAACTGGAGACTTATCATGGCTCCTCCGGAAGTTCTTGACTATGTAGTAGTTCATGAACTGGCTCACTTTACACATATGGACCACTCCAAAGCTTTCTGGTCTACTGTCGAAAGTGTTATGCCTGATTATGAGAAACATCGTAAGTGGCTAAACGACCATGGTCAGGAACTTAGAATCTGAATATGCCAACTACGTGTGCCTTATGGTGCACCGACTATAAAGCCCTGCGGCAATTGTCGCAGGGCTTTTATAATGCAGATAAAACTGTTAATAACTAAAACTTCAAACCAAATACCGCTCTATGCAAGAATTCCGCAACAGGTCCCAGATATTCTTCTTTGTCATAGAGTTTTGTGAATATAAGCCTATCGTTCTTAAAAGACGGATCGATCAAGATCATACTCTGTTTTAATTTGTCTCTTACAAGCTCATCCTTGAATAATGGTCCACACAGAATTATTTTCTCAGGCGCTGCAAGTTCACAGGCATTCACAAGGGCAAGGGCAAAAAGTGGAATAACTTCCTCAAGCTCTTTTTTCTGCTTTTCGTCTCCTTTTTCAAAAGCACCTGCAAAATCCTCCAGTTCAAAAGGAATAATGCTATTTAGCTTCTTATAAGAAGCCCTTGTTTCAAGACAGCCTCTTTTGCCACAACTACATATATCTCCCTGTGGATCGACTATCATATGACCTATCTCTGCTGTCTTACGCTCTTTATTACCATATACATTGCCATCTATGACTACCGCTCCGCCAACGCCCTGCCCCCATTTGACGATAAGAAGATTATCTTTGTATCTTCCGTCTCCAAATAAGAGTTCTGCTCTTGCAAAGGCATTGACATCATTTTGAATAATAATCGGCATGCCAAGCTCTTTGGCTAGGATCTGTTTTACTGAAACGCTTTGTTCCCAAACTCCGTATGCCCTTACAGCTATTCCATTCTCAATATCAACTACACCGGGAATTCCAACGCTAACTCCCTTTATCTTGTTCCTGATCGGCTCCTTGACACCATCCGAAAGCTTGACACAGGCATTGGCAATTACCTTTAGATATTGTTCCGGCGTAGCCTTGTTATCTGTAGGTATATGCGTCATTGCTGCCACATCGCCATTTATATCAGTTATAGCTATAGACGATTCTATGCGGCCTATATTGATCGAATATAAATATATATTCTCATAGTTCATGGAAAGAAGTACTTTTCTTCTTCCGGCGCCTTTTTGCTTGCCGCTTGTACCTACTTCTACTATGATCTCATCTCTGATAAGGGGACTTATTATCTGAGTTACTGCAGCAGGTGTAAGGCCGCATTCAGATGCTATATCAACTCTTGATGCCGTCTTGTGCTCAAATATGTACCTGATGATCATAGCCCTGTTATAAGACTTGACCTGCTCCATGTTGATTCCTGACTGATGCATATACTCTCTCCCATCTTAGTATGATATTGTTTCAGAGTTCCTCAACAAAACTTATGTACTCATATTCTCTTAAATTATCTATAAAAGCGGGTCTGTCTTTGATATTGCTAACGCCGACTCTCACTATAGCGATAGGTCCCTGCCCTTTTATATCACTTTTATTGACGCTAAGTTCATAGATACTTATATCTTTTTTATGCATATCATCTATAAAGAATCTTACACTTTTAGTATTCTCAAATTCAATATATAATTCAAAGTTCTTGGCATACATATGAATCTTATTGTCTACAAGATTCAAAATTTTCAGAGTGAAAATAATAAATAATAGAGCGATAGTAGCTCCTTCTATAAATCCCATACCAGCTGCAAGGCCCACACAGGCGCATACCCACAACCCCGCTGCAGTTGTAAGTCCTCTAACCTGATTCTTACCTGTTACGAGGATGGTACCTACTCCAAGAAAACCCACACCGCTTATTACCTGGGCGCCAAGTCTGTTGATATCTCCGGCTACTCCCTGAAACATGATGCTTACATATTGGCTGGTAGTACTGACCATGCAGGCTCCAAGGCATACAAGAACATGTGTCTTGATACCTGCTGACCTGTTCTTCATCTCCCTGTCTATTCCTACAACAGTACCAACTATAGTTACAAATATAAATCTTATTGTAATACCAAGCAAGGAAAATCCATGTACAATATCAAGAAATTGTGTCACATAAGCCATATATCAAGTCTCCATAGAACTATATTGATCAATTCAGAATACTCCATACATCATGATATGGATATTACCTGAATATAGATCTGTAATAAAAAAGTCAGGCGCAATAATCATATACACCTGACTTCATCTTATCATATATAGCATCGTATGCCGAGTATTTTTATAATTTATTAAACTTCACTCTTACCAAACATATGTCACCATTTAAGGCAGCACCGATGCAGTATCACCACCAAAGCACATCTTCGTACGACTCTTCATCAACATCAAGCATCCCTTCATGGACCAGTTCTATGAAAGCCTCTGCTATATTTGGATTGAACTGAGTTCCTTCTCCTTTTCTGATCTCTTCAAGGCAATCCTCAAGTTTCATCCTCTTCCTGTAAGGCCTTGTAGAATACATAGCATCAAAGGCATCAGCAACAGATATTATCTGTGCTATCTTTGGTATTTCTTCACCTTTCAGACCTTCTGGATAACCTGTTCCGTCATATTTCTCATGATGATAACCTGCTCCAAGCGATATCTCAGGAATCGCATCTATCTCCTGAAGGATCTCCATTCCAAGGCTTGCGTGCTCTTTGACAATCGAATACTCCTTATCATCAAGCGAATTGGGCTTATGAAGGATCCTGCTAGGCACAGCTATCTTGCCTATATCATGAAGAAGAGCTACGTTGTAGACTTTCTGGCAAAGAGCCTTGCTGTATCCGATCTTGGATGCAAGTTTTCTTGAATAATCTGCAACTCTGAAGGAGTGTCCGCTAGTATATTCATCTTTTTTATCGATCATCTTGGCAAAAGCCATGATCATCTGATCGAATATTTTCTGAATAGATGCCCTTTGCTTTTTCTCTTCTTCGATCTTCTGCTGATACCCTAGTACAAGGATAAAAAGGATCACAAGGAATGCAACGATCAGGACTGTTACACCAATCTCGGAATTATCTTTCAAAAAATCCTTAACTGTATATGAATAAAGCTTGTCAGTATAACGGGATGCCATATTAAGGGCATAATCTTCATCTATTACACTTAATCCTCTGTTTACAAGCTTTAGAAGTCCCTTATTACCAATCTCTATACCAAAGCATATCTCATCCCTAGTACCGATCTTCATTGTCGAAAGATCATGATACTTACTATTCTTAAGAATATCGTATGCTCTAAGACCATTTAGAACCGTGCCATCTGCTTCACCGCTTATAACAGCATCAAGGCATTCAAAAATAGTATCATAGTATTTGATCTTAGCTTCCGGAAGAACTGCCATAATATAATAATACTGAAGTCCGCAGTTTCTGTTGACCGCAATTATATTCTCAGAAGTGCTATCATATGTACCCCTGTAGACCAGCTCATTGATGGTAGATAGTATAGTACTGGACTGATACATACCATTTTCCTCGGAATAAAAAAGGCTTCCTTCTACCGGAAATGCAAGGTCTATGATCTGATCATCCATATCCTGTATCATATCATCATAGGACTTGTATCCATGATATCTTATACTTATTCCATTAATATTAAGATCATTGAAAAGCTGCGGAATCATGTCCTTCACCAGCCCTGTAACATTGCCATCTTCATCCGTGTCAGAGTATGGCATTAGATTTTCAAGATAACCAACATCAAGAGTGTCATTTTCCATAATCCACTCTTTTTCTGTATCAGAAAAAGCAAGGCTTGAAACACTTCCAGAGAAATATCTGTTACGAAGATTGGTGATATAATTGGGTTCCTCGCTTGCAAGCATTGTCTGAGCATTATTAAGCTCAAACAAAAGGTCCTGTCTGTCTTTACTCACACACAGATAGAAATCAGCAGATCCGAAAGTACACAGTACCACCGAATTTTCTCTACTGTATGCGCCATTACCTTCAACAGCGATGATCCCAAGTTCTTCGTTATCAAAATCTTCAAACAAAGACACATAG